>Ga0316577_10000251_pt1 | contig 18921 bp, 12 predicted proteins | sample S5NA_FD_203073 | JGI IMG/M metagenome (GOLD analysis project Ga0316577, IMG submission 203073) | Rhizosphere microbial communities from salt marsh grasses in Alabama, United States - S5-7_050615r2r1 | ecosystem: Host-associated > Plants > Roots > Rhizosphere | place: USA: Alabama | collected... | reverse complement strand
GTCCATGAAGGGCTCTTCGCTCACGCGCCAGAGCACCGACGCCGAGGGGAAGGTCCCGTAGCGGTTGTCCGCGCCGAAGCGGGAGGACCCGTCGCGACGGACGTTAAAGGTGGTGGTGATGCGGTCGTTGTAGGTGTAGGACACACGACCGAAGTAGGAAAAGAGGGTCCAGTCGTTCCGGGAGGAGGAGCCGCCGGTGATGAGGGCCGCCGAGGTGATGTACTTGAAGTACTCGGTGGGGAACTGCTCCCCCGTCACCGACATGTTATCGCTGCCGTTGTCCTCGTAGCTGGTCCCCACCACACCCGTTACTGAGTGCACTCCCCCGAAAGTGCGGTCGTAGTTCACCCGGGCTTCGTAGGTGAGTTTGTTCACGAAATTTCCGGTGGCCCTCGCGCTTCCCCCCGAGCCCGCCGCCGGGCTGGGGGTGATGGGGGAATCGTAGGACCGGCCCCGGAGGGAGAGGTTGTCTACGCCGAAGGTGACCCGACCCGTGATTCCTTCGAGGAAGGCGTACTCGGCGAAGGCGTTCCCCAGGATGCGGATGCTCCGTTCCTGTGCCTGCCGCTCCTTGATCATGGCAACCGGGTTGGCGTAGTACACGTCGTAATAGCTGCCGTCTTCGTTGTAGACGGGCTGGGTGGGGGGGTCCGCCAGGGCGTTGGCAAAGGGGCTGTAGATGTTGTTGTCGGCCGGGGCCCGGTCATAGATGGCCCGGGTGAGGCCCACATTGGTGCCCAGGGTGAGCTTGTCGGTGGGGTTGTAGTCCAAGTTGATGCGGCCGTTGAGGCGGCGGTACGCCTGGCTCCGAACCATGCCGTCCTGCGTCAGGGCGCTCCCCGAGACGAAGTAGCGCATCCGGTCGGTCCCGCCCCGGATCGAGGCTTCCACGTTCCCCATGGGAGCCGGATCCGTGACCTCGTCGACCCAGTCGGTGTCGGTTCCCGGCACGCCGACCACGACGTCGTTGAAGTCGTAGACCCCCGGCCCGTACCTGGCGTCCAGCCCCTCCTGGTGCACCTCGACGTACTGCTCGGCGTTCAGCAGCCCGATCGTCCGCCAGAAGTCCTGGATGCCGTAGTAGGCGCCGAGGTTGATCTCGGGCGCCTGGTTGGTTCCGCGCTTGGTGGTGATCAGGACGACGCCGTTGGACGCCCGGGACCCGAAGATGGCGGCCGCAGAGGCGTCCTTCAGGATCTCGATGCTCTCGATCTCGTCGGGGTTCAGGTCACTGATGGCGTCGATGTTCTGGCCGCCGAACCCTCCCAGGTTGGAGTAGTCGCCCTGGTTGATGGGGATACCGTCGACGACCCAGAGGGGATCGTTACCGCCGGAGATGGAGGACGAGCCCCGGACCCGGATGGTGGCGGCGCCGCCGGGAGTGCCGGAGTTCTGGTTGATCTGGACCCCGGCCAACCGCCCCTGGAGGGCCTGGTTGACGGAGGTGATGGGAAGCTCCGCCACCGCCTCGGTCTTGAGCGACGACACGGCCCCGGCCACGTTGGCGCGGCGTTCCGTTCCGTACCCGGTGACCACCAGCTCGTCCAGCAAGAGGGGGTCGGGCTCCAGCGTGATGTTGAGGGTGGCGGGAGTCGAGCCTACCGTCACCAGCTGTTCCGCCGACCGGTACCCGAGTACGCTGGCCCGGATGGTGATCTGGCCGTAGGGCACCGAGGCGAAGAGGAAGCGTCCCCGCTCATCCGTGATGGTGTTCAGGTTGAGGGAGGGGATCTCGATGAGCACGCCCCAGACGGGTTGCTCGGTGTCCGAGGCGATGACCTGTCCGGTCACGGAGCCCCGCTCTTGCGCGAAACTCCCTCCCGGAGCGGCTGCCATGGCCACCAGCACGGCCAAGGCCAACAAAAGTCTTCTCATGCCACACTCTCCTTGGTGAAAGGCTACTCGATTACTGTTGGAGGCTTCGAGCTCCTTTGAATACCTCCAATGAAATAGGAACGTCCGAGGAACCCGAAACAACGCATCTTGGAAGTGAATTTGCCTGGTGCGCTCCGTTCTTCCGCCGACGGCGGACGTGCGGCGCAAGCTCCAGATTCCGGAGCCGTTCCGCCGCACCGATTTCGAGAAAGGACTCGTCCCGGGCATTGTAGCTCAGTAGTCCGGCAGCGGCCATCCTCGATCTCGTAGTCGGGGCCGACTCCGATTCGTGAACCTCCGGATCGCGGCCGTGGGAACGGAGAATGAGATCCCGTACAGGATCCGTTGAACCTCTTCGATGTAGATCCGGCCACGGTACAGCGTCCGCTCCTCCCTCTCAGGGATAAACTCCCGGTCTGGCACCAGTCGTTGCTCCCTGCGGCCAGCAGCTGCTCGGGCGACCCCCACCCACTCGAGCGTTTCGTCCTCGCCCCGGACCGCCAGGATCGGCCCCCCGCTCACGCCTTCGTTCCAGAGACCGTCGATGAGGAAGAACGACGACGAGCCTCTGCCAGGGTCGCTCACGATTCCCTGGGTCACCATGTCATACCCGCCGGGGTGCCCCAGGACGTATACGAAGGATCCCCAGGACAAGCGTTCCGAATTGCCCATGGGAACCCTCAGGGTGGAGAGGGCCCGGGGCGGTGTGTCCGCCGGATAGACGACCCCCAGGAGCGCCAGGTCGGCCTGAGCGTCCTCGGCGAGGACCTCGAAGGGCAGTACGGAAAGGGAATCGGCCACCATGTTGTATTGGCTTCGCAGAACGGATACGCTTTCGATCGGTCGAGGACCCGTGGGGGCGCCCCCTTCCGGGGTCTCCTGATACTCCACGATCGTGTCTGAGAATTGAATCGGGTGCTGGTTTGTGAGCAGCGTGATCTTCAGCCCTGCCCGGGCGACCTGTACCGCCGAGGCTTCCCGGGAGGTGGAGCTCGGGAAGGTTTCCGTGGCGCGAGCCAGGACCTCCGGGGTCAGGAGGTCCCCCTCCATCGGCTGGTCCCCGGGCGCGAAGCGGTAGTTGTCATACGCTCCGGTGACCCGGATCCTCTTCACGGCCCGCATGGCCACCTCCAGGGCGCCCGACACGTCCTGGGACGGGGTGGCGGTCTGGTAGTAGGCCTGGGGCAGTCGGTCGACGGGGACGAAGCGGGTGCACCCGGCCAAGGCGAGCCCCCAGAACAGGGTAGCGCCCCTCAGCTCCGCTGCAGCCAGGCACCTCACCTGCGGAACTCCAATTCCTCGTCCTCCTCGGAGGGGTTCGCGGACGCCCCCCGGATCCCTGTCAGAGCCGGTAGCCTCGCAGGAAACGTACGGTTCATGGCCCGGGTGGTTTCAGGACAGGGTGAGGGAAAAGGCTCACCGCTCGGAGCGCTCTCCGAGCCGGGAGTCGGGCTTCCAGGCGCTCACGAATCGGGAAGATCCTCGGATGATTCTCCCGAATGAGCGCCCTCGGATTCCAGGCCTATCCCTCCTTCGGGCGACCCTTCAGAACTCTTCCAATATCTTCTTGGTCTTCTTGGGGTTGTCGCTCACGAACGCGACCTCCACCAGGTCGTCCATGATTCCGGTTAGGTAGACCGCCTCGAGATTGACACCTTCCGAGCCCAGGCGGTCCGCGATGGCCGCCAGGGTCCCGGCCCTGTTCTCGATCAGTACGGTGTTCACCTCGCCCTCCTCGAAGCGGATGTTCCCGGCTTCGAAGGCTCCGCGCGCCGCGACCATGTCGTCGGGGAGGATCCGAACCATCGCCTCCGGGCCAACCTTCAGGGCGGCCAGCGCCTTGATGTTCACGCTGCGGCTCGCCAGCGCCTGTGCGACCCTCGCCAGGTCGCTTGGGCGGTGGGTGAGCTGAACGCACAAGTCTTTCATGGTTATGCTCCTTCACACCCTCGGGTCTCAGGCTGAAAGCCGTGTCTCGGGGGAAAGGTCTCCGTTCCCGAGCGACTCGGCGCGCTCCGGCTCCCAGGGAGAATCTAACGGATGGTCCCTCGGCTGCGAGGCTCCGGGCACATCTCTGCAGCCCATGCAACCCTCTGGAGGAACTTTCCGTCCAAATACATGTACTGTGCATGTATTTCACCCGAGATTCCTCCTGGGGTGGCCGATAGGCCCTCCACCCGACACCCATACCGACGAGAGGGACCCGTGGACGACACCTTCAGGCGAGCCTCCGATTCTCTTCCCCTTTCCGCTCTGGACCTCCAGGTCCTCCTGGTCCTCTCTGAGAGTGATCTGTACGGATACGCCATCATGAAGGCGGTGGAAGCCCAGTCCGGAGGAGTCCTCTCGCCTGAGATCGGGTCCCTGTACCGGGTCTTGTCCCGCCTGACGGATCTGGGATGGGTGGTGGAGACCGACACACCTGCCCAGCCCGCGGAGGGTCACAGGGGAAAGCCCCGGCGTTACTACGGGATCACCGAGCTGGGCCGGGCAGTGGCGCGCTCGGAGTTGGAACGGTTGCGAGAGGTAGTCCGGCGAGCCGAGGCCCTGGGCCCGGAGGGAGCGAGATGAAGGCACCGGGAGACTCCGGGAGGCCCCGGGCCCAGCGGGAGCCGAAACTCCACACCTCTGGAAGGTCGACTCGGGACGGCTCGCGGCTTCCGGGCCCCCTCGCCCGGGCGTGGTTCGAGCTACTCCTTCGGGCCTTTCCGAAGCGAATCCGTGGGAGGTTCGGAGACTCCATGCGGGAGGCCTTCGATCTCCGCCTCCGGGAGGAAAGTGCCCGGGGAGCCCGGGCCGTGGCCTGGTTCCTCCTGAAGAATACCGGGGACATGGTCTCGTCCGGCCTAATGGGGAGGTTCGGGCCCCCTTCACCCAACCCCCACTCCGGCCGAGCCTGGACAGCCGGGGCGCGGAGGAAACGCCGAGACGGAGTGAATCTGATGGAGAACCTTCGGCAGGACCTGGCCTTCACCCTCCGATCCCTCACAAGGAATCCCGCCTTTTCCCTGGCGGCCCTTCTCACCATCGCCCTGGGGATCGGGGCCACCACCTCCATCTTCTCTGTCGTGAACGGGATTCTCCTTCGTCCCCTTCCCTACTCGGATCAGGACCGCCTAGTCACCATCCACGCTGCGTCTGTCCAGAAACCGGAGTCCCGGGGGGTCATGTCGGGGCCGGACATCCTGGATCTGGCGTCCGTGGACGCCATCCGGACTCTCGTGGGCTTCAGCGGTGGATCCACCACCCTGACCGGGAGGGGGGAGGCCCGCATCATCCCTGGCACGCGGGTCTCGGAGGGCATCCTCTCCACCTTCGGGCTGAAGCCTCTCCTGGGACGGGACCTCAGGCCGGAGGAGGCAATCCCCGGCGCCCCCCGTTCCGTGGTGGTGGGGTACGGCTTCTGGCAGGAGGAGCTGGGCGGGGACACCGACGTGCTTGGCCAAACACTCCAGCTCGATGGCGACACCTATGAGATTGTGGGTGTGGCCCCCCGGGGATTCGATTTCCCCGACGGATCCCGGATGTGGCGACCCTACTACCGGAGCGAGGATTGCGGCCGCGGGTGCCATGTCTACAAGACCGTGGGGCGCCTGGCCGACGGCGCCACCTTCGAGCAGGCCAGGGAGCAGGCGGAGGCTCTGGCTCTACGCCTGGAGGAGGCCTTCCCGGATTCCAACTTCGAGAAACGGTTCAACCTCACGAGCCTGGAGGATGACCTGGTGGGGGACGTCCGGACTCAGCTCTGGATCGTCCTGGCGGCGGTGGGTCTCGTTCTGCTGGTGGCGTGCGCAAACGTGGCGAACCTCCTCCTGGCCCGGTCCCAGGGACGAATGACCGAAGTGGGCATACGCGTTGCCCTGGGCGCGGGCCGGCTCCGCCTCGTGCAACAGGTCCTCACCGAGAGCCTGACCCTCTCCCTCCTGGGAGGGGCCGCGGGGCTGGGGTTGACGTATGGCGGCGTCGAAGTCTTGAGGCGGATGGCGCCGGACGCCCTTCCCCGGGTAGAAGAGGTGACGGTTGATCCGTCGGTTCTTCTCTTTGCCCTTCTTCTCTCCGTCCTGGTGGCCCTCCTTTTCGGCCTGGCCCCGGCGGTCCGCCTGGCCCGTTCTTCCCCGTCCGCGGCCCTCGGTCAATCCCGGAGGGGTGCCGACGCCGGACCATCCGGCCGACGCGCTCGGACCCTCCTCCTGGGGGGCGAGGTGACCTTGTCACTGATCCTTCTGGTGGGCGCGGGCCTCCTCCTCCGAACCCTGGGCCGCCTCCACGACATCGACCCCGGATTCCGCACCGACAACATCACCCGCTTCACCATCGGTCTTCCAGAGAGTGGTTATCCGGACCTGGAGAGCGCGGCAGGATTCTTCGAGGCCCTGGAGGAGCGATTGGCCGCCCTTCCGGAAGTGGAGTCGGTAGGGTCCACCTTCGGAGCCGCCCTGGGGAGAATGAACGCGTCCGCAAACACTACGGTAGAAGGGCGCCCCGAACCAGCACCGGGAACAGAGATCGAGGCCCTGTTTCGCCCCGTCACCCCCGGGTACCTGGAAACCATGGGAATGCCGGTCCTGGCAGGCCGGGGGATCGAGGAATCGGACCGGAACGGGAGCCCTGAGGTCGCGCTGGTCAACCAGACCCTGGCCCGGGAACTCTTTCCAGGAGAAGACCCCATCGGGAAGAAGGTGAGGGTCGGCGTGGACTTCGGGTTCGGTTCTCCGTACCGCACCATCGTGGGCATCGTGGCCGACAGCCGGATGCTCTCCCTCACCCAGGAGCCTCTCGGCGCCTTCTTCGTGCCCCAACGCCAGGCCGGGCCCGAGTATCTCACCGTCGCCGTCCGATCCCATCCCGGCGGGGGCTCTCTCGTTCCAACGATCCGCCACGAGGTCGCCGCCCTGGACCCCAACCTTCCGCTGGCGCAGGTGGAGACCATGGACCAGGTCGTGGCGGAGGCTACGGCCCCCACCCGGTTCTTCCTCACCCTCCTGGCGGTCTTCGCCGTCCTGGCGGTGACTCTGGCCGCAGTCGGCCTCTACGGCGTGGCAACCTACATGGTCTCGCGCCGTCGCCAGGAGATCGGCATCCGGATCGCCCTGGGCGCCCGCAGCCACAGGGTGACGCGGATGGTCATTGGGCAGACTGCCGTCCCCGTCCTCATTGGCCTGCTGGTGGGTCTATCGGCGTCTCTGATGGGTGCCCGTGTCATGGAGCACCTCCTCTTCGAAGTGGATCCCAGAGACCCGCTGGTCTATGTGGGTGTGTCTGTGATCCTGGTGGGGGTGGCGTTCGTGGCGTCCTTGCTCCCTGCGCTCCAGGCCTCCAGGGTGGACCCGGGAGAGGCCCTCAGGAGAGAGTGATCCTGGCCGGACTCGACAAGATCGGACCCCCCCGATTCGTAATGTGTAGACGGAGGGAGTCGGGGGAGTGCGGCAACCCAGGGCGAACCTGAGCCGTCTTACCCAAGGATCGGTTGACTTCTCAGCGCCTCATCTGGTATATGCCATGTTCCGAGTCGTACTGGGTATCGTCTTCTTCGTTACCTCCGCTACCCTCATCGCCGCCAGCACCTTCTTGGGCCAACAGTCCTCCCTCGGGGAGATCCTGGGGAATCTGGGGACGGAGATCTTCGGCATCCTGGTCACCATCGCCCTGGTGGATTGGTTCCTGGAGAAACGCCGCAGGCAGGACAGGGGGCGTGAGCTGGCCTGGGGGATTCTCCACGGCGTCGAGCATGCCGTCTGGGTCTGGCAGGGAGGGCCGAGGCAGCTGGGAACCAACGAGCTCCTGGGAATCATCTCCGGGATCCGCAGCCAGAACGACCTGGAGCCCTTCACCGAGGGCTTGATCTTGAACGTGGGCCTTCAGGCCAGGAGCATCCTCCAGAGGGAGCTCTCCGCCCTCAAATCCCTTCCGGGGCTTCCGGAGATCCTGAGGGACCTGGTGAGCTTGGCGACGATTCGGGACCTGCCGACATCCACCCGCATCAGGACCATCGCCGAGATTCTGGAAGCCAGCGTCACGGGCCTGGCCCGGGTTCTCGGGCAGCCCACGGACCGGATGCCTTCGGGCCTGATCTGGTACAAGGACGCGACGCCGGAGGGACAAGATGAACGGTACCGGCAAGCGTGGTCCATCGGTCTCTCCCAGGCGGTGGGTACCCTGGCCACGGGGTCCAGAGCCGGGCCTCGCAGTGTTCCCACCCCGGAGCCCTTCGCGCCGGAGTGAGAAAGCGGACCCTGTGTTGTTTTGGGATAGGGGCTGGGGTGAAACGGGGCAGGGGACGGAGCATCCGGCCAGGAGAAAGCCCCCCGCCGGCACTGCCGACGGAGGGCGGGTCTGGCCGGATCCGGGGATCTCAGCGGGAGCCGGCACCGGTGATGGTCAGGTGCCCCGTGCACGAGCCCTGGGCGCCCGTCAGCGCGATCTCGTACAGTCCCTCCACCGCGCTCCCCGTGTTCAGCCAGAGATAAGCTTCGTTGGCGTCTTCCAAGGACATTTCGATGGGCTTGGGCGGTATCTCCGGGTTCGCCATTTCCTGCCTGGGAAGATCGTCGGGAACGGCCAGCTTGATTCCGCTCTCCTCCGGGGCTTTGAGGTCGGTGACAGCCCCGATGGCCTCGGAAAACGTGAAGGTCACGCGTACCGCCGCCTGCCCGGCTTCCACCTCGGCGGGAACGGCCGTGGCCGTGCATTGCTGGGACCCGGCCTGATCCTGGGCCGCGAGGACCCGCGGAGATCCGGCGAAGAGAAGGGCCAGCGCCAGAGCGGGGAACAGGTGATGAATAAAGGACTTACGCATGGTGCACCTCCGGAAAAACAAAGAGACTCCATTCACCGGAGAGTTCCGGTGACGGCCGGAAAAGGTGCAACCGTCATGCCAGCGTGCATCACCTCCGCCTGGAAGGGAAAATCTCCAGGTGGGTCACCTCCTCGACTCCGCCCTCGTCGGATTCCCGGGTCCGGCGAAGCAATATCCTGGGCGGCGCCGCCCGGAAATAGGCCGCAGTGTTAGTCAAGCCACTGGCCACGTTGACGCGAAGCGCATCTTGGCTCTCACCCGCCACCTCGATACCCTCGAGGCCGAGAACGTCGAACCGATCTCGTACCAGGTCCCCCGTCCGGGGATCGAAGGTGACCAGCTCCACGCTTCGCCCCACGAGGCTGTCCGCCAGGAGAGTGGCGAAAGCCAGGTCCCTCATACCCCTCGTGACGATACCCGCCGGAAGCTCCCGATCCAGCTCCTGCGCGGGACCGACGGTATCCGTGATGATGCCCCGGACGTGTCCGTCGGCGAACTCCAGGTCGTACATGGCGGTCTTCCAGCTCTCCCCCGTCCACCAGGCGGTCTCCCCCCGCGAGGAGACCGGTGTCAGGCTGTCGAGAGTGGCGATGGTCCTGCTCCGCTCCCGGTGGATGGTCTGCTCGGTGCCGAAGGGCTCGGAGCGCCGGGTGGTCTGGCTCTCCATGTACCGCTCCACCCTCGGCTCCTCCCCGCCCAGGGTTTCAATGACCTGGTAGGTGATTCGTGTCCGGCGCCACTGATCTGCTCCCAGCTGGACAAGCGTCTCCGTCAGGTAACCACCGAAGCCCTCCAGGTCGAAGCTCAGACCTCGATTCACCGCCATCCGGGAAGTCATGGGTCGAGATTCGGACTCGGGATTCGAACTGGCCGTGGGCCGGAGGACGGCCACCGGTTCCCCCTCGATGTTTGTCAGCAGACCCCGAGCGTAGTTGATGGGCACGGCGAAGTTCAGGTTCTGACCGGCCTGCATCTGTGAAGACGCGATTCCCACGACCTCACCACCCAGAGAGAGGACCGGGCCGCCGCTGGACCCCTGGGAGGCCGGCGCGCTGACCTGAAGTAGCTGGAACCCTTCGGGCTCCTGGCGTCGTCCGCTGACGATTCCCGTGGTTACCGTATTCTCGAGCCCGAGAGGACTCCCGATCAGGACGACTGGCGTCCCGATTCGTACCGAATCCGAGTTCCCCAGGGGCAGCGCGGGAAGGTCGAACCCCGGGATCTGGAGAACGGCGATGTCGCGGCGCTCATCCACCGCCAGGACCGAAGCGCCGTCGTAGATGTCCCCGGAGGCCAGTTTGAGTCGGACGGAACGGGCATCCCGGATGACGTGGTGGTTCGTGAGGATCCGACCGGACGAGTCCACCAGGAATCCGCTTCCCTGCCGACTCCCAGAGGGAGTCTCGGCATCGATGAGCACGACGGCCCGGGTTGCCTGTGCCGCGAGCTCCTCCAGGGAATCGACCTGAACCAGGGGCAGGCGGACCGCAGCGCCCCGTCCGGGCGCTCCCAACACCAATCCCACCAGGAGGGCGACACTCAACCCCCGGGAGAAACCCCACCCGCTTCCACCAACAACAGACCTGGTCGTCATGGGTCTCCTTCTTTCCTTTCTCCAGCCTCTCGCCTCCGGACGCCTTCCGCCCCCTTCCCAGGAGGTTGAATACCGGAAAGGAGGCAGCAGGTTCAAAGGACGCTCCGAGACGCAGAAGTTCCCCCCCCCCCGCCTCGTTCCCGTCCCGCATCTCGCGTGCCAGGCCCCTCACGGCTGGTGGGCATGCCCGCCGACGACAGAGCCGTGAATTCTGCCTTTCAGAAGGCGACTGGGGAGTTTGTGGGGCCGGGAGGGGCCCGAAAGAAGGCTCGATCCGCACCGGCTCCCGGCCTCGCTGGCCGGCTCCGGTCCGGAGATGCCCCCGGGTGCTTCATCCATGCGCCCGAACCGGGCGCTCAGGTCAGTGACTTCAGGTGAATCCGCTGTGGCCGCAGCTGGCAGCGCTGGAGGAAGTGCTGCTCGATCCGCCCCGAGAACCCGTGAGTACGCTTACCGAGGTGAAGGCCCGCTCCACGTCGTTGGACCCGCATTGGGGACAGGGAGGCTTGTCCCCTGTCGAGTACTCGGACATGGACATCCGAACCTCGAAAGGGAAGCTGCAATATTGGCACTTGTAGTCGTATCTGGGCATATCCGGTCCGCCCTTCCGGGCCGGCACGATGACTAGGGTGATTTCTTGAAATATCGGATTCTTTCTCCCGGGAGTCCAGGCATCCTCCTGCGGGGTTCGGGTCCCTTCCCGGGTCACCCCTCCCGGGGCAGGAACTCGAAGTCATGGCTTCCGGGCAACAGCGGCCTCGGGATTCCGCCGCCTCCTTCTGTTCAAACCGCCTCCTTTCCGGCTAACCTTGGGAGTGTGCGTGCCGGTGCCCGGAAATGGGGGGCTGCCCGGATCCGGCTCCTCGGCTGCTCTTCCTCCCCCGTCCTCCTCCCCCCGAGGACGCCAGACCGCATGTCGGAGACTACAGATGCGTAGAGCCCTCTTCTGCACAGGGACCATCATGCTCCTCCTGGCCTGCACCTCCGACGAGTCCGTCTCCGTGGATCCCCAGCGGTACCGGACCGAGGACGGTGGCCTGCGGCTCGCCCTGGTGAAGCAACCCTATCACGGAGGCCGGAACGTGGCGGAGCTGTCCCGGAATCCGGACTACCTTGAAAGAGGTGGGTTGGCCGGGATCCTCACCCAGGCGGGGCATCGGATCCGGGCTATCCAGACGGTGGGCCTCACGCCGGATGAGGCAGAGGAGTACGGAGAATGGCACCGGATGGGTCTGGCGAACGGACATCTGGCAGAGTTAGTCACCGAGAACGAGAGGAACGGTGCCCTCACCATCGGACTCCTGGGGAACTGTAACGCCCTCATGGGAATGCTGGGAGGATTCCAGCACGCCGATCCCTCTGCGGGCCCCTTGACGGTGGGCCTCGTCTGGATCGACGCCCACGGGGATTTCAACACCCCGGAAACCACCCTCAGCGGAATGCTTGGGGGAATGCCTGTGGCCGTGTCCGCTGGGCTGGCCCTCCACCGGCTCCGGGAGGAATCCCACCTCGACCCGCCCATCTCCACGGATCATATCCTCATGGTCGCGGTCCGGGACACCGATCCTGAGGAGGAGGAGCTCATCCAGGCCCACGGTCTGGTCCGGCTATCCACCCAGGACGTCCGGGAGATCTCCCCTGCCCTTCACCGGGAGATGGAACGCCTCTCCGAGGTCGTCGACCTCATATACGTCCACGTGGACATGGACGTCCTGGACCCGCGGGAGGTCCAGGGTCACGGTCTCACCGTGCCCGATGGGCCTTCGAGCCAGGAACTGGCGGCGGCCCTCACGGAGATGTTCAGGTACCCGAAGGTGGCGGGTCTGGGCATCGCCTCCACGCCGGCCTACGACGCCGACCCGGGAGAGCTGTCCCGGCAGGCGGCGTACCGGCTCATCGCCGGAGCCCTTGCAGGAGTCCTCGGGCGGTAGGTGCCGTGCTCCGGCAACGTCCCCTTCATCACTCCGCCTCCCCCAGCCCCACCGCCCTCAGGAGCGCCAGGGCGTTGGTAGACGTGGCGCGCCCGGGCCGGAGCCGGTAGTCGAAGGTCAACAGAGGCCCCGTTTCCCCGTCCCGTACCTGGCCCTCCAGGTGGACGGCTCGAGCCGCCTTCTCCAGCCCGGAGGTCCCGTCTAATTGGAGGTCGTGGGTGGCCACGGCGCCGATGGCCCCCGCCCGCAGGAGGTGCCCGAGGATCGTCCGATTGGCCACTCGCCGTTCCGCTTCGTTCGTCCCCTGGAGTGGTTCGTCCAGGAGGTAGAGCACCCCGTTCGTCTCCCTTGCCCCATTCACGACCCCCTGGATCCGCTTCAACTCCGCCATGTACTGGGAGACACCCTCCGAGAGGGAGTCGGCCGTGCGCATGGAGGTCTGTACGGCAAGAGGGGTCAGCGTCATCTCCCTGGCGCATACCGGAGCGCCGGCCTGGGCGAGGACGGAGTTGATGCCGATGGCCCGCAGGAGTGTGCTCTTCCCCGACATGTTGGATCCGGTGACAAAGAGGAAGCTCCCGGGGGGGCCCACCTCCACGTCGTTGCCCACGCACGTGGAAGGTGGAAGAAGGGGGTGTCCCAGCCCCTTGGCCCGAACGACGGGGTCGCCGAGGGCGGTGATGACGGGAAAACACCAGTCGGGATGATCGGCGCTCAGGGCGGCCAGGGCCAGGAGGGCCTCCATCTCTCCGAGACCCTCGAGCCAATTCCTCACGTGGGGCCCCACGCGCCGCTTCCAACGCTCCAGAGCGCCGAGCACGTGGATATCCCAGCTGAGGAGAGCCTGGAGGGGCCCATGGGCCATTCCGCTGAACCGAACGTCGGCCCACCCCACCAGCCTACCCAGTCGCCTGAGCTCTGCAGGGGCACCCTGGGTCCCGGAGCTCACCCTTCCCTTCAGGGTCCCGAGGATGGGGGCCTCCGTCTCCGTCTCCAGGAAAAGCGCCAGGAGGGCGGCGTACCGTCCGAACCGCTCCTGTCCGCCGGAGGCCGCATCCATGAGGGCGTGGATCCGTTTCCGGTGCATGCTGGCCAGGGCGAAGGCGGCAGCCAGGGTGAAGATCCACCAGGGGCTCCGGAGGGGGCCCCAGAGATGCAGCACCATCAGGCCCGCGGAGAGGACCGGCAGCACCAGGGATCCGACCCGGATCCAGGGGTGCCGAGGAAGCCAGGGCTTCTCTTCCGCCCAGGAGAGGAATCCCTTCAGCGAGGGCGAGTCCGGCGGATCCAGGAGCCGCCCCGTGACCTCGAAGCGCTGCCGGAGGTCGACCTGTGGTGCCAGCTCCCGGACGGCCTCCTGGCGGAGGAGAACATCTTCCCGTGGCGCCGGCTTCAGGAGCCACTCCCGGAGCGTGGCCCGACCCGGTGGCACGGTGACCGTCGTGAGAAGGCGAAAGAGGGAGGCGTCTCCACATACGTCCAGGTCCTGAGCATACGGGTGGTCCGCCGCCGTGGACGTTTCGGGTGTCCGGGGAAGGGCCCTCCAGTCTCGGTCCAGCCGTGCCAACGCCACCCGGTTGACCTCGGTCAGGGCCTGGAACCAGCGTTCCCGCCCTCTCACCCTCCTGTGCCAGACCACGAGGAAGACGAAGGCGACCAGGGCCATCCCCAGCGCCCCCAGGGCCCAGCCAGCCACGGCGCCACGGGAGATGTCGGAGATCACGTAGGCGGCGAACCCGGCCCCGAAGACGGTCACGCGGACCCAGCCCAGTCTCCGACTCCGGGACGCCTCCAGCTCCGATGACGTCCCGAACCGGTTCCGTCGCTCCTCGTAGGAGGCCCTCATCGATCCGCCCATTCCCCTCCTCTTCTCCTGGGGACGAACGCGCTCCGACGATCGGGGTACGGAGCACTGTTCGCATGGAAGCTGGCTTCAACCTCCGCGCCGCGCCACCTTCGGATCCCCGCGTGATTCCAGCCGCCGCCCCGTCCAACGCCGCCGCCACCCCAGCGATTCGAGAACTCGCTCGGGTCTTCCTTCGGATCTCCCTCCTGGGTTTCGGGGGCCCCAACGCCCACCTGGCCCTCATGCTGGACGAGGTCGTGGACCGGAGGGGATGGATCAGCCGGGAACATTTTCTTCAGCTCGTAGGGATCACCAACCTCCTTCCCGGCCCAAACTCCTCCGAGGTGGCGATCCACATCGGCTACACCCAGCGCGGCTGGAGAGGCGCCCTGGCCACGGGTCTCGCCTTCCTGGCACCCACCTTCCTTCTGGTCCTCTTCTTCTCGTACCTCTACTTCCGGTTCGGGGCCCTCCCCCAGGTGGAAGGGATCTTCTGGGGGCTCAAACCGGCCGTTCTCGCCGTGATCCTGGCGGCCGGCTGGAAGCTGGCGAGGACGGCTCTGGAGCGGCCGGACACCGGCCGGGTCGCCGTCCATCGGCCTCTCCTGGCGTTCCTCGCCTTGGCAGGCGTGGCCACTTCACTTCTCCTGGATCGATGGGAGGTGGGTGCCATGGCTGCGGGAGGGCTGGTGGGCTGGGCGCTGCTTCGGAATCCCGGTGTGAGGGCCGAACCCCGAGACGAGGAGATGGAACGTCCCCGCTCCTCCGGGGGATTTCTCCTCCTCCCCACCACCCTCTCCGCCTCCCTCCCGGCGCTCCCGTCGGTGGCCGCTCCGCTGGCCCAACTTTTCGGACTGACCCTGGGCCTGGGCGCGGTACTCTTCGGCGGCGGATACATGCTGGTGGCTCTCCTGGAGCCCTTCGTGGTGGGAACCTACGGATGGCTCACTCCTCAGGAGTTCCTGGACGGCGTAGCCCTGACCCAGGCGGTACCCGGACCCATCGTCACCCTGGTGGCCTTCGTAGGGTTCGCGGTGGCCGGATTCCCCGGGGCGGTCGTGGCCACTGCAGGGATATACCTCCCCTCCTTCGGCGCTGTCCTTCTGGTGGCGCCAGCCCTGGAGCGGTGGAGGCACCTGGAGAGCATGGGCGCCGCCTTGAGAGGGGTGAACGCTGTAGTGGCCGGCGCCATTCTGGGAGTGGGGATCTCCCTCATTCCACCGGCGCTGGAAGACATCTGGGGGGGAGGAATCCTTTTTCTCTCGCTGGCAATCCTGGTTCGGTTCAGACCGAAGGCCCTCTGGATCGTGGCAGGAGGGATCGTGGCCGGGCTCCTTCACGTTCTCCTGGGTGTCTGACCCGGGGGCATCCCCGGTCACCGGCCCGACCCGTCCCGGCGTCCCACCCCGTCACTCCCCAGCAGCGCCTCCACCACCGCTCGCTGAAGATCCTCCAGCTCCGGATAGCGGGTGTCGGCCCCGGTTCCGCGATTCTGGCGGTTGGTGAGGAGGACCACCCCCAGATTCCCGGAGGGGACCCCCATGACGAAGGTCCCGGTGAATCCCGTGTCCATGAAGCTCCCGTCCGGCGCCCAGGACGGGGCCTGCCAGCCCAGGGCTTGCCCGAACTCCGTCGGCCTCACGAAGAGGGAGACCCTCTCCCGGCCGGGTCCTCCCCCCTCTCCCGGAATGCAAGCCGAGAGAAGGGACACGAAGGGGAGCGTGGCGAGAAGGCAGACGCCCGCCACCCCTGCTGCCTTTCTCCTGGCCAGCTCCTTCCCCCGGTCCAGAGCCGGCTGAAGGCGAAGGAAGAACACCACGAGGAGAATCGGCGAGGTGAGGACCGCAAGGATCAGGACGATGATCATGAGTCCCTGACTCGGCTCCCCCATGGCCGACCGGAACGAGGCAACCTGGACAAGACCAAAGATGATCAGGAGCTCCGTCTGGACCAGCGCAAGGAAACCCGAGAGCATCTCCAGCACCGGCCCTCTGGCCTCCTCCGGGAGGTCGGCGAGGCGACTCCGGTCCGGGAGGTTGACCAGACGGGGGAATCTGCGCATGAGGACCCGGAAGGTGCCCATGAGGAGGGTGAGCAAGACGGCGACGCCGGGGAGGGTAAACCACGAAGAGATTCCCTTCTCAGTCCAACCGTCGGGCAGGCCGTCCATCCCGAAGTGAATCGGAACCCGACTCGGCAGGCGGGGCCAGGCCCAGAGCGCGAACCCCAGCATGGCAAGGATCAGGACGGTGTTCAACCCATCGAAGAAGCGCTTCACGGAACACCCTCCTCTTCGTCCCCGGCTCCTTCGGTGGGGCGCTCCGGCTCTGGCTCCGCAGTCCCACCTGGGTGATCCCCCGCGGGAGGCGCCCCGGACTCCTCTTCCTCCCTCTTTTCCCGGATCCGCTCCTCCTGAACCTGCCGCATGGTGGGGTCCAACACCGCGTTCCATTCCAGGAGATGGTAGGTCGCGGCTCCCCGCCCTGGCTTGGTCCGCCGATAGTAGATCCATCCCCTGGATTCAACCCAGAGGAGGACCCGGTCCAGGAGGAAGAGGCCCACCGCCAGTCCGACGATCCAGAGGATTCTCACCGGGGTCTCTCCTTCGGTTCACCAGGCTTCGGAACTCAGATCTCCCTCACCCCTGGAAGATGGCCTCCATCCGGCTGGCACGGGAGGGCTTCCCGGTCTACACCGGGTCCACGCCTCCCGGAAGGCCAGCGATGCCCGGGGCGGTTGCCCGGGGCGCCGGGTTCCTCCATCATGACCCTCGGAAAACGCCGACATACGGTCCCAACACCCAGGTCCGGTCCCCGAGGCTTCCCATGAGACACGCCCTTTCGATTCTGGCCTTCGTCGTCCTCTTCCCACTCACCCAACTATCGGCCCAGGTTCCCGAACCCTACCGGCCCACCGCTCTCACCACAGAGGACTACGCACGAGCGGAGTCGTTCCTCGCGGCGGCCACCGACGACCTGGTCTCCGGCGTCAATATTCGGCCCAACTTCCTCGACGACGGCCGCTTCTGGTACCGAAACACCCTCGCCGATGGTCAGGAGTTCGTGATGGTGGATCCTGGCGAGCGCACCCGGGAGAGGGCCTTCAACCATGAACGGCTGGCCCGGGGGATCTCCGCCGTCACGGGGGAGACGGTGGACCCCCTGAACCTCCCCTTCACCACCTTCCAGGTGGTCCGGAACGGCGGTGCCATCGAGTTCAGGGTCGGCGATACGGGCCTGACCTGCGAGCTCAGAGCATACATCTGCGAGGAGGCGGAGGTAGGGGTCCCACCGACGCCCATGGGGCGGACCCGCTCCCTGCAGGTCACCTCCCCCGACGGCACCAGGGCTGCCTTCATTCGTGACTACAACCTCTGGGTGCGTGAGCTGGCCACGGGCCTGGAGACCCAGCTCACCACGGACGGGGTGGAGGACTTCGGGTACGCCACGAACAACGCCGGATGGACAAAGGGCGACAACCCGGTCCTTCTCTGGTCTCCGGATTCCCGAAAGATCGCCACTTTTCAGCACGACGCCCGGGGGGTCGGCATGATGTACCTGACCTCCACCAAGGTGGGGCACGCCGAGCTCGAGGCCTGGCGAGGCCCGCTACCGGAGGACACGGTGATCTTCCGCATCGAGCGGGTCGTGATTCATCTGGACGGTCCGGAGCCCCGCGTGGTCCGCCTCCAGATGCCCCCGGACCAGCACCGATCCACCATCTGCGATCACATCTTCTGTGGCGGCACCTTCGCAGACGTGGAATGGGCCACCGACGGCTCTCAGCTGGCCTTCGTATCCTCTTCCCGGGACCCCAAGGAAGCGACTCTCAGGGTGGCCGACCCGGAGACCGGCGTCGTGCGGGATGTCCTGGAGGAACGGGTCGAGACCTTCTTCGAGTCCGGCGTGAACATGATCAACTGGCACTTCCTCCCGGAGTCCAACGAGGTCATCTGGTGGTCGGAACGGACCGACTGGGGACACCTCTACCTCTACGACCTCACTACCGGCCAGCTGAAGCATGAGATCACCAACGGCGATTGGCTTGTGCGCCAGCTCCGCTACATCGACCGTGAAAACCGGGTGCTCTACTTCACCGGCTCCGGCCGGGAGCCCGGAGACCCCTACTTCGAGTATTTCTACAGCGTCAGCATGGACGGGGGCGACGTCCGCCTGCTCACGCCCGACAGCGCAAACCACACCATCACGCTCTCCCCGAACAACGATTACTTCGTGGATTCCTGGTCCACGCCGGTGGATCCTGGAGCCACGGTGGTGCGGGACCTGAGGGGTCGGGAGCGCGTCCCACTGGAGACCGGGGACGTCTCCAGATTGGTGGCCTACGGCTGGGTCCCCCCCACCCCCTTTGTGGTGAAGGCCCGGGACGGGGTCACCGACCTCTACGGCCTCCTGTACCGCCCTACCACCTTCGATTCCGGGAAGAAATACCCTGTCATCAACTACCTCTACCCCGGCCCCCAATCGGGAAGCGTGGGGAGCCGGAGCTTCAATCCGGCCCGTCGGGACCACCAGGCCATCGCAGAGCTGGGCTTCGTCGTAGTGGAGCTCGACGCCATGGGAACTCCGGGGCGCTCGAAGTCCTTCCATGAGATCTACTATGGGAACATGGGGGACAATGGCCTTCCCGATCAGATCACGGGAATCCAGCAACTCGCACAGCGTAACCCCTGGATGGACATCGACCGGGTGGGGATCTGGGGTCACTCCGGAGGGGGTTTCGCCTCCACCTCCGGGATCCTTCGACATCCGGACTTCTACAAGGTGGCCGTAAGTGAGGCAGGAAACCACGACAACCGGAACTACGAGGACGACTGGGGCGAGAAGTGGCAGGGACTCCTGGAGGTGAATCCGGACGGCAC
>Ga0316577_10000250_pt1 | contig 18925 bp, 20 predicted proteins | sample S5NA_FD_203073 | JGI IMG/M metagenome (GOLD analysis project Ga0316577, IMG submission 203073) | Rhizosphere microbial communities from salt marsh grasses in Alabama, United States - S5-7_050615r2r1 | ecosystem: Host-associated > Plants > Roots > Rhizosphere | place: USA: Alabama | collected... | reverse complement strand
TCGAGGTTGCTGAGGTGGCCGGCCCGCGGGATCACCGCGACGCGGCTGCCGGGGATGGCGGCGACCATCGCCTCGGCCTCCGCCGGCGGCGTCAGCACGTCCTCCTCGCCCACGACGACGAGGGTGAGCACCGAGATCCGGCCCAGCATCTCGCGCGAGTCCGGCCGGGCGCCGAGGCCGTGCAGCGCCTGGGCGATCCCCAGCGGGGAGGCGGCCAGGATTCTCTCGCGAAGCCACTCGACGAGATCCGGGTTCTCGCGCCGGGTGGTCTCGCCCACGAGCTTGGGCAGGAGGGCCTCGGCCGCCGCGCTCGCGCCCTCCTCCAGGACCCGCGCGGCGAGGGACGCGCGGTTGGCGCGGGCCTCTTCGGTGTCCGCACCGGCCCGCGTGTCCTGCAGCACGAGCCCGGCCAGCTTCTCGGGGTGCCGCCGCACGAAGGCGAACGCGGCGTAGCCCCCCATCGAGCACCCGGCCACGACCGCCTTCTCGATGCCGAGAAACCCGAGGAGCGCCGCGCCGTCGTCGGCGATCCTCTCCATGGTCAGCGGCTCGTCATCGGGGGGCGTGCCCCCGAAGCCGCGCGCGTCGAAGCGCACCACGCGGTGGCGTCCGGCAAGCGCATCCGCCGCCGCGTCCCACATGGACAGCCCGAGCGGGAATGCGTGGAGGAAGAGGACGGCCGGCCCCGCCCCCCGGACGTCGTACTCGATCTCGGCCCCGCCCAGCGTCGCTCTCACCCGCCCACCTCCTCCGCCCTCACCTCTTCGTCGACCACCGGTCGAACCAGCCGAGGACCTCGGAGTACCACCGCACCGAGTTGGCCGGCTTCAGGATCCAGTGGTTCTCGTCCGGGAAGACGACGAGCCGTGAGGGAACACCCTGTCGCTGGAGGGCGGTGAAGAGGGCCAGCCCCTGCTCGAGCGGAACCCGATAGTCTCGCGCGCCGTGGAGGATGAGGGTGGGGGTCGCGAAGTCCTCGACGAAGGCCCGCGGATTCCAGCGTGCGTACATCTCGGGGTTCGTCCAGTAGGTCCCCTCGAGGTCCCACTCCGGGAAGAACAGCTCTTCGGTCGACCCGTACATGGAGACGAGATCGAAGACGCCCGAGTGGGTGACGAGAGCCCGGAAGCGATCGGTGTGTCCGACGATCCAGTCCACCATGTACCCGCCATACGAGGCCCCGGCGGCCACGGTCCGGCCCTTCTCCACCCAGGGGAGCGCCTCCGCGTAGTCGGTCCCCTTGAGAATGTCCTCGTAGACTCTCCCTCCCCAGTCGCCGCGGATCGCGTCGGTGAAGGCCTGCCCCCAGCCGATCGAGCCGCGCGGGTTGGGCATGAACACCACGTAGCCAGCGCCGGCGTAGACCTGCGGGTTCCACCGGTAGCTCCACGCGTCCGACCAGGCGCCCTGCGGGCCGCCATGAATGAGGACCACGAGGGGGTACCTCCTCGTGGGATCGAAGTCGGGCGGCTTGACGATCCACGCCTGAACCGGCTGGCCGCCCGCCCCCGAGTAGGTGGCGCCCTCCCCGGGGCGCAGGGCGAAGGGGGCGAGGACGGCGTCGTTCACCCGGGTCAGTCGCCGAAGGTCACGCCCGTCCGGTCCGAAGCGGACGATCTCCGCGGGGTGGGTGAACGCGGCCTGCGTCCCGACGATCGTCTTCCCGTCCGGGGCCACGGAGAGATCGCCGAAGCTGCCGCCCTCGAGCACCGCAGTGACCGGCCCCCCTCCGACCGACACCGCGAAGACCCGTGCCCGCCCGCGATCCTCGGCGGTGAGATACACGGTTCGGGAGTCGGGGGAGAAGACGAACGAGTCGACCTGGCGATCGAACTCCGGGGTGAGGTTCCGCCTCGCCCCCGTCGCACGATCCATGACCACGAGCTGCCATCGGTCCGACTCGTATCCGGCCCGCTCCTGGGTGCGCCAGGCCAGGAGGCGTCCGTCGGGGCTGTACTGGCAGCCGTCGTCGTTGCCAGGGGCGTCCGTCACGCGTCGGGGCTGCCCGCCCGTCGACGGCACGACCCACACGTCTCCGTTCGTGGTCCAGGCCTCCGCGCGCGCGTCCTTTCGCGAGAAGCACACCTCCTGTCCGTCCGGCGAGACCGCGAAGCTGTCCGGACCCCCGACGGTCAGGGGCGGGATGTCCTCGGGGCCCGGGGTGAGATCGCTCGCCCCGCCTCCGCGGAGAGAGACGACGAAGAGGTGACGCCTCCGGCCGTCGTCCCAGGTGTCCCAGTGGCGGACGGGGAGGTGGTCGTAGGCCCTCGCGGTCGGTGGCCTCTCGAGTGTCTCGAGGCGCTCCGCGTTGCACGCGTCGTCGGCCCCGCAGGCCGGGAACACCTCGGCCCCGACGAGCAATCGCTCGTCGTCGACCCACGACACCGTCTCCGCCCCGCCGGCAAGTGAGGTCACCCGCCGCGCCTCGCCGCCGGTGAGGTCGAGGACGTGGACCTGAGGGGCTCCGTCCCGGGCGGAGACGAAGGCGATCCGCCGGCCGTCGGGGCTCCAGCGAGGCCGGACCTCGGCGGCGGGGTGCGAGGTGATCCGGCGCGGCTCGCCGCCGCCCACGGGGACGAGCCAGAGGTCGGAGCTCGTGCGGTTCGCCTCGAGGTCGACGCCGGCCTGGACGAACACGACCTGCGAGCCGTCCGGGGAGATCCGGGGGTCGGCGAGCCGCTTCAGGCGCATCATCTCCGTGGCGGTGAAGGGCTCGGCGCCCAGGGCGCCGGGCAGGCCGGCCCACGCGAGGACGAGGGTGAAGCGGATGAGCGACTTCGTCACGGAGGCCTCCCCCGCTCGTCGGGCGGGAGAGGAGGATAGTCGCCGCAGCGACGGCCCGTCAACGACCGTCCTAGTGGACGGCGGTGCCACCCATGACGCGCTGGGCCAGCTCCCAGAGCGGGATGGGCTTCTCGAGAAGCCCGTCCACCCCGATCTCCCGGGCCTCCCGCTCGACCTCCGGCGTGCTGTGAGCAGTCAGCAGGAAGATCCGTCCCGAGGGCATGCGCTCCCGCGCGGTCCGCGCGATGTCCAACCCCTGGGTTCCGTTCGCCCCCCAGAACCGAAGGTCGGTGATCACCACCGAGTACTCGTTCGACGTGAGCAGCTCCCGGGCCTCGGAGGGGCGGCTCGCCATCGTCACGTCGTAGCCGCAGCAGCCGAGGTACTCCCCGAGGACGGCGAGCAGGGCCTCCTCGTCGTCCGCGATGAGGATCCTGGGCCTCGATCCGCTCATGCCGGGTGATGTTGCAGCGCTCGTGCCAGCCCCCGGGGCCGGCCCCCGGGTTCGCCCAAGTGCAGAAGAGACAGAAGCTTCCGGCTCAACACCCCCGCCCCCGCCCCCTCCAGGACCCCGGCGGGCGGTCCCGCCGCGGGACGGTGCGTCCCGCAGCGGGACGAGAACCCCTTGCGCTCCGCCGGCTCCCGGGGCATGATCGCCCACCACTCAGGAGAGACACGGCGAGGTGAATCCCGGTCCGACCCGTCATGGGCCCGGGGGGGAGGTCACGATGGAGCGACGGCTCTCGTCCTTCGAGGAGTTCTGGCCGTACTACGTGGCGCAACACGCCCACCCCGCCAACCGGGCGCTGCACTTCGTCGGCACCTCGCTCGTGCTCGCCATCGTGGCTGCGGTGGTGACGCTGGGGACGCCCCTCTGGCTGGTCCTGGTCCCCCTGGCCGGCTACGGTCCGGTGTGGATCGGGCACCTCTTCGTCGAGAAGAACCGGCCCGCCAGCTTGAAGTACCCGCTGTGGTCCCTCCGGGGCGACTTCCGGATGTACCGGCTGATGTGGATGGCCCAGATGGAGCCGGAGTTGGCGCGGGCCCGGTCGCTCTACGCCGCCGAAGCCTGAGTGTGGGCCGCCTCAGCGGCGCGTCACCTCGCGCCTCATGAGGACGGCGGTCGACGGGCAGCCGGTCGTGTACTCCCAGGACTCGCGGATCGCCGCCGGTGCCTTCTCCCGCGGGCTCTCGGTGAAGCCCTGGCGGGAGAAGTAGTCCCGGGCGTCGGTGGTGAGCAGATAGACCGAGCGCAGCTCCAGTCGCGCCGCCCGCGCGAGCGCCGCCTCGACGAGCGAGGCCCCGAGACCCTGGCGCCGGTAGTCCACGTTGACGGCCACGCTGCGCAGGAGCCCGTCGTCGCCGTGAACCTCGAGCCCGGCCACCCCCACCACCCTCCCGTCGTCCTCGTGGACGACGAAGTAGTGGCCCCATCGCTCGGCCACATCGGTTTCGGGGAGGTCCAGGCGTCGGAGGAGGTCGAGCGCGTCGTTGACATCGTGCGGCCGTGCCGGCTCAGCCTGAAGCGTCATCTCGTGGATTCTACCGCCATACGCCGTTCGCCCCGAGGATCTGGTGCGGGCGAAAGGCGGTCTTGTAGTCCATTCCCCGGCCACCGGCCACGTGGTAGCCCAGATAGAGCCAGGAGATTCCCCGCCGCCGGCACTCGTCCAGGAGCCAGAGCACGTTGAAGGTGCCGGGGGAGCGGTTGGCGAGATCGGGGTCGAAGTAGAAGTAGACGGCGCTCATCGCCTCGGGCTCGAGGTCCACGATCCCCGCCCCGACCAGCCGGCCGCCGACGCGGTAGACCGTCTCTCGCGCGAGCGCCGGCGCCTCGTAGAGGAAGTCTGCGAACTCGTCCCACGAGCCCGTCATCTCGCCGCCGTGCCGGGCCTCGAGGTACCGGCGGTAGACGTCGTGCTTCTCTTCCGTCGGGTCCGGAGGGCCGAAGGTGGCGACCACGTCGGCGTTGCGGTCTCGGCAGCGCCGCTGGCTCCGGCTCGGCCGAAAGGCCGACACCTCGACGCGCAGCTGGTGGCACTCGGTGCAGGCGTCGCATGCCGGACGGTAGACCCCCCACCCGAGTCGACGGAAGTTGAGGTCCAGGAGAAGCTGGTAGAGCCCGGGCGCGAGCTCGCGGGGACGGAGGAGCAGCAGACGCGACTCGCGCCCGTCAAGGTAGGGGCAGGGCGAGGGAGCCGAGGGCTCGAGCCCGAGTGAGGCCAGGAAGCGGGCGAGCCGCTGTCGGGCCTTCTCCCGTGCTTCGGGGTCCGCCGCCGTCACCTTCGGCGGAGCAGGAGGGCGAGGAAGAAGAGCGCCCCCAGCGTCAGGATGATGGTCGCCCCCGTGGCCACGTTGAGGTGATAGGAGGCGAAGAGCCCGAAGGCCGTCCCGCCGACACCGAGGGCGACGGCGAGCACCGCGATGATCGCCGGCGTGCGCCCCAGCAGGTTCGCGGTTGCGGCGGGGATGACCACGAAGGCGGAGACGAGGACCACCCCCACCGTCTTGACGCCCACCACGACCACGAGCGCGGTGAGGGCGAGAAGAACGTACTCGAGCGTGGCCACCGGCACCCCGGAGAGGGCGGCCAGCTCGGGATCGAAGGTGGCGTAGGCCAGCCGGGGTCCGATCGCGGCCAGCACCAGCACCACGAGCGCCGCGACGACGAGGATCACCACCAGAGCCCCAGGGGACACCGCGAGGAGGCTCCCGAACAGCAGGCCCTCCACGTTCACCGGGGGAGCGCTCGCGGGTCGAAGCCCCAGGAACAGGATGCCGGCGGCGAACGACACCGCAAAGAACACCCCGGTGGCGACGTCCCCGCCCAGGGTCGTGTGTCGGCGCACGTACTGGATGCCGAGGGCGATCAGGACCGTGAAGGGAAGCGCCACCCACAGCGCCCCGTCCACGCTGGTTGCGACGAGCAGCCCGAGCGCGAGGCCACCGAAGGTCGCGTGGGCGAGCCCGTCGGAGAGGAGGCCGAGCCCGCGCTGGACCACGAAGACGCCGAGGAGAGCGCCCACCGCGCCGAGAGCCGTTCCCGCGGCGAGTGCGCGCAGCACGAAGCCCTGCGAGAGCGGGGCGAGCAGGGCGTCCGCGAGCTCGGCCATCACTCGTCCTCGCAGAAGGAGCCGTTCGTGTGGTCCTGCCCCGAGAATGCGCCGCCGTCCTCCCCCTCGCGATTGAGCACCTCGTCAGGAGGCCCCCATGCCCGCAAGGTCGTGTGCAGGTAAACCGCCCGCCGGGCCAGCCGCCGGACCGCGCTCGCGCTGTGGGTCACCAGGACCACCGCGAGCTCGCGACGCTTGGCGATCCCGGCGAGAAGCTCGAGGAACTCGACCCGGCCCCGCGCGTCGACGCCGGCGGTGGGCTCGTCGAGAAGAAGGAGGGCGGGCCCGGTGGCCAGCGCCCGGGCGAGGTAGACGCGCTGAATCTCGCCCCCGGAGAGACCGGTGAGGGACTCGTCCAGCAGGCGCTCTCCGCCCACCGCGGCGAGGGCGGTCCGCGCCGCCTCGCGCTCCTCGGCCCCGAGGCGCAGGGGCCAGCTCCCTCTCCGGTTGGCCACGATCACGTCGGCGACCCGAGCGCGGAACGCGGTGTTGAAGGACTTCACCTGCGGCACGTAGCCAACCTGCGGTCGCGCCGCGTGCGGGGTGGTGCCGAGCACCTCGACGTGTCCCGCGCGCAGCGGCAGCAGGCCGAGTGCGGCCTTGAGGAAGGTCGTCTTCCCGCCCCCGTTCGGTCCGCACAGCGCGGTGAACTCCCCGCGCTCCACGTCGAAGCTCACGTCGTCGAGCACCCGACGGGTGCCGAGATCGATTGTGACGCCCCGGGCCCGAATGGCCTCGCTCACTGCAGCGCCTCGCTCATCACCTTGAGCATGCCGCGCATGAGCTTCTCGTAGCTGTCGTTGCCCGGGCGGCCGCCCATGGGGTCGACCTTGTGGGCGGGCACCCCGGCCTCCCGGGCCAGGGCCTGGGTGAGCACGTCGTCCATCTGCGCCTCGGAGAAGAGCACGGCCGGGTTCTCGTCCTTCAGGAGGTCGATCAGCTCGGCGAGGTGCTGAGCCGTCGGCTCCTGACCCGGCACGGGCTCGACGACGCCCACGACCTCGAGGTTGTACCGTGCCGCGAAGTAGAAGAGCGAGCCGTGCGACGTCACGAGCCGGCGGTGGGACCACCGCGGGGCCCGCCCGGCGATCTCCTCGTGCACCGCCTGGAACGACCGCTTCATCTCCTCGCCCCGCGAGCGGTAGAAAGGCCCCCCCGCGGGGTCGAGCGAGCCGAGGGCCTCGACGATCACGTCCACCGCACGCTGGGCACGGATCGGGTCCAGCCAGAAGTGGCCGTCGATGAGCGGCTCGTTCCGGATGAGGCCGGGGGGGGCGAGGATGGGGTCCATGAGAGGCCCCATCTCGAAGACGCGGGCCTCTCCCGCGCCCGCGCTGCGGGCGAGGTCCTGCGCCCAGCCGTCGAGGCCCAGGCCTACGGCGAAGATCAGACTGGCGTCGGCGAGGGCGGCCACGTCACGGGGCCGTGGCTCGTAGCTGTGGACGTCGAGGCCAGCGGGGAGGATGAGCTCGACGTCCAGGCGGTCCTCGGCGAGCCGCCGCACGATGTCGTAGAGGGGAAAGACGGTGACCGCCACCCGGGGACGCTCGAGCGAGCGGCGAGCGCATCCGGCGCACGAGACGTGAACGGTGGTCGCGGCCAGCACCAATGTCAGGGCCAGCGGGACGAGCCTCGTTCTCACCGTGCACATGGTGGCCAATCTGCCCCCTGCCGAGGGCGCGAATCATAGCACTCGCCCGAGCGACCGCTGGCGCGGTTGGGCGAGATCGACGTCCGCGCTACTTACGAGACGCCTTGCGGACGGCGCGCTGGCCCTTCTCGATCCCGTCTTCGATGCGATCGGAGGCGTCCTGGATGGCACGCCGACCCTTGCGGCGGATGTCGTCTGTCTCATCCTCGATGCGCCGCCGCAGGCGACGCCGGGTCTCCTGCCCCGAGGCCGGCGCCGCGAGGAGGCCCACCAGGAGACCGGCGGTCGCGCCCAGCAGCAACCCGCTCAGGAAACCGACCGCAGTGTCCGTGCTCGACATGGTGTTGCTCCTTCCCTCCACACTCTAGCAGGTTGCCGGGCGGTCTTCCCTCCTCGGGACGCCGCGGCCCCCGCCCGGACGGGGATGAACCTTCGTTCGATTCGATTAGATCGAACGATCCATGGCGCGCCCGCGGCGGGGTGGAACAGACTGCAGAGAGGATTCTCCGTCTCGAAGATATAAGGAGCGCTCTCATGTCCCAGCCCCGATCCCGCCGTGAGTTCATCGTCGCCGGACTGTCCCTGCCCGTCGCGGCCGAGGCCGCCCTGGAGTCGCCCCGCGTCAACCCGCTCGCCGACGCCCCCGCGGCCCCCGGCGCCCCGGTCATCCGCACCCGCACGCTGGGCCGCACCGGGCTCGAGGTCAGCGAGGTGGGCTTTGGCTGCATGATCACGTCCGATGCGAGTGTCATCACTCGCGCCGCCGATCTGGGGATCAGCTACTTCGACACCGCCCGCGTCTACCAGAACGGCAACAACGAGCGCCTCGTGGGCGCCGCCCTGAAGGGACATCGCAAGAACATCGTCCTCAGTACCAAGGCCAAGGGCGGGACGGGCGAGGAGGCCCTGGCCGAGCTCGACAAGAGCCTGACCGAGCTCGGCACCGACCACGTCGAGATCTGGTACCTGCACGGGAAGTCCAGCGCCGACGCCATCACCGACGACCTGCGCGAGGCGCAGGAGAAGGCGCGCGAGCAGGGCAAGATTCGCTTCGCCGGCGTGAGCACTCACAGCGGACACGAGGAGGTGGTCGCCGCCGCCATCGAGAAGAAGCTCGACGTCGTCCTCATGACGTACAACTTCACGATGGGGGACCGGATGGAGCCCCTCCTGGCCTCGCTCCGCGAGGCGGGCCTGGGCGTCGTGGCCATGAAGACCCAGGCCGGGGGGCGGAGCGACGAAGCCAAGGCGCGCCACGAGAGGCTCACCGCCAATGGGGGCATGCTCGCTGCCCTCAAGTGGGCGCTGAGAACCCCCAACGTCAACACGACCGTCCCCAGCATCACCGACATGGCCATGCTCGACGAGAACATCCAGGCCATGGCCGCGCCGTTCACCCCCGCCGACGAAGCGCTTCTCACCGCTCGCCTTGAGACCATCCGTCCCAACTACTGCTCCATGTGCGGGGAGTGCGAGGGTACGTGCCCGAAGGGGCTCCCGGTGGCCGACGTCCTGCGCTACCTCACCTACGCCGAGGGCTACGGCCAGTTCGCGCTGGGACGCGACAACTTCCTGGCCCTGCCCCGCGAGCTCCAGGACGTGCGCTGCGTCGACTGCACGAGCTGCCCGGTCCGCTGTCCGCACGGCGTCCAGGTGACCCGCCGCCTCCGCCGGGCGCAGGAGCTCTTCGCGTGAGCACCGCCGTCCGGCGCCGCCTCACCGCCCGGGCGGTGATCCGCTTGCGCCTCGCGCTGCTGCTCGCGTCGCTGGTTCTCGCCCCGGCCCTGTTGTGGGCCGGGGAGGACGTCCCCACTCCCGACTGCAGTGTCGTGCCCGGCTGGACCCAGAAGGGTCCCCTGCGCAGCTTCGAGCCTGACACCCTTTTCGACTACATGAACGGCAACGCCGAGGGCTACCATGCCTACGGCTTCGTCTTCATGAAGGGTGTGACCTGCGTGAACGACGCCGGAGACCAGATCGTGATCGACATCTCGGAGTTCGGTGACGCGGACAGCGCCTGGGGGATCTTCATCGCGAACCGGGACGTGCGGTCTCCCAACGAGCCCATCGGCGTCGCCGGCCAGGTGCACCCCCGCCAGGCCACCTTCGTCAAGGGCCGCTACTACGTCGAGATCGCGGCCAGCCCCGCGGGAGACCACTCCGGCCCCCTGAGGGCGTTCACCGGCGCCCTCGCCGCCCGGATCTCCGGTCGCACCACGCCCCCGGAAGAGGTGGCGTGGTTTCCGGAGGAGGGTCTCGAGCCGGACTCCGTGCGTCTCGTCCCGCAAAGCGTTCTCGGTCTGCGAGCGCTGCGGCGCGGCTTTCTGGCCCAGTACCCGGAAGGCCGGGCCTTCGTGGTGGCGGAGGACTCGGTGGAGGCGGCGACGGCGACGCTCGAGAAGGTGCGGGGGCACTTCACCGGCACGGCCGACATCGACGGGATCGGAGATGCCGCCTTCACCGCCACCGACGAGTACCTCGGCGGCGTGGTCCTGTTCCGCCGCGGGACGCGGGTCGCGGGGGTCGCAAACCTCGCCCCGGGCGTCGAGGGCACGGACCTCGCGCGCCGTCTGGACGACGTTCTTCGGTAGAGTCGAGGAGGGAATCATGGCTTCCGGAGTGTCACGGCGTGGATTCCTGAGACAGGCGGCCGGCGCGGCCGGGGCCTCGCTCGCCGCGCCGCATCTGCTTCGTGCGGAGGCGACGGGCTCGCCCACGCGCGCCACCGTCGCCCTCGTGCAGGGCGACGAGCGCCGCCGGAACGTCGCCGAGGCCCTCGGCCTCATCGAGGAGCAGATCCTCCCCGTCCTGCGCACGAAGAAGTCGGTCGTCATCAAGGCCAACTGCGTCTCCACCACCCGACCCCTGGCGGCCACCCACCGCGACGCGCTCAGCGGGATCCTCGACTTCCTCGCCCCGCACTGGAAGGGGCCGGTGTTCATCGCCGAGTCCTCGGCCGGGAACACCGGCGACGCCTTCGAGAACTTCGAGTACGGGAAGGTCGCCTCGGAGCACCCCGGGCGCGAGGTGACGCTCGTTGATCTGAACGCCGAGGGCCGTTACGAAGTGCTGCAGATCCTCGACGACGACATCCACCTCCAGCCCGTGCGCCTCGCCGCGCGCCTGCTCGACCCCGAGGCCTACATCATCAACGCCGGCCCGCTGAAGACGCACAACGCGGTGGTGGCGACGCTCTCGATCAAGAACATGGCCCTCGGTGCCCCCCTCCGCAGCGGTCCCGGGGAGTCCGCCCGCTGGAGCGACAAGCGGCGTTATCACGTCGGCATTCGCCAGATGCACTACAACATCCTCCTCACCGCCCAGCGGATGAAGCCCTTCTGGGGGGCGACGGTGATCGACGGCTTCGAGGGGATGGAGGGCAACGGTCCGGCCATGGGCCTTCCCGTGCCCTCCCGGATCGCCATCGCCTCGACCGACTTCGTCGCCGCGGACCGGGTGGGGGTCGAGGCGATGGAGATCGACCCCTCCTGGGTCGGGTACCTCGGCTTCTGCGGCCAGGTCGGTCTGGGGTGCTATGACCTCGACCGCATCGACGTGCGGGGAGCGAAGCTCGCCGAGGTGAAGAGGAAGTACCAGCTCCATCGCGACATCGACCGCCAGCTCCAGTGGATGGGACCCATGCGCGAGCTTCCCCCGCGACTGGGCTAGAGGGCTCGTCCTCCGCGAAGCGTTGTAGAATCCCTGCTTCCCCCGAAGCCGGTTCGCCCGGCCGGGGGGAGAGGGAGGCCCGCTCACACCGGGGAACCGATGAAGAACATCAAGCTCGCCTCGGTCGACGGTCGGGAGCCCACCGTCGTGAGGGCCGGAGCCGCCTCGATCGGCCGCGGCTTCGCCGTCATCGCCGGGCCCTGCGCGGTCGAGACCGAGGAGCAGACCCTGGTGACCGCCCGGGCGGTCAAGGCCGCCGGGGCCGACCTGCTGCGGGGCGGGGCGTTCAAGCCCCGCACCTCGCCCTACGCGTTTCAGGGCCTCGGCATGGCGGGCCTCAAGATCCTGGGGCAGGCCCGGGCCGAGACGGGCCTGCCCGTGGTCACCGAGGTCCTCGACCCCCGGGACGTCTCGTGGGTCGCGGAGTACGCGGACGTCCTGCAGATCGGCACCCGGAACATGCAGAACTTCGCCCTCCTCAAGGAGGTGGGCCGTGCCGGCAAGCCGGTGCTGCTCAAGCGGGGCATGTACTCCACGCTCGAGGAGTGGCTGAACTGCGCCGAGTACATCCTCGGGGAAGGCAACCCGAACGTCGTCCTGTGCGAGCGCGGCATCCGCACCTTCGAGCAGTACACGAGGAACACGCTCGACCTGAGCGCGGTCCCCGCCCTGCGTGAGCTCACGCACCTGCCGGTCATGGTGGACCCGACCCACGCCACCGGGCGGCCCGGGCTGATCGGGCCCATGAGCCGGGGCGCGCTCGCGGTGGGGGCCGACGGCATCATGGTCGAGGTGCACAACAACCCCAGCGAGGCGCTCTGCGACGCCAAGCAGGCGCTCACGATCGACCGGTTCACCGACCTGATGCGCGGGCTCCGGAAGCTGGAGACCTTCCTGGCGGAAGCGGAGAGCGAAGGCGAGGTGACGGGATGAAGCTCGAGGACATCCGTCGCAAGGTCGACAAGATCGACCGCGAGCTCCTCGTCCTGCTGCACGAGAGAATGGGCCTCGCGCTGCGGGCCCGGAGGTTCAAGGAGGAGGTCGTCGACGAGGCCCGCGAGGAGGCGGTCCTCGAACGGGCCGGGCGCCTCAAGCTGAACCTCGTCGAGCAGTCGTTCGGGCAGCAGCTGCTTCGGACGATCATCGAGGAGAGCAAGCGGCTCCAGGGGGAGGCCCGCGAGCTGGTGGCCTTCCCGGGCGAGCACGGCTCCTACGGCGAGGTGGCGGCCCGCCGTCTCGCCCCGACCGCGGCCCATGCCCCGTGCATGGAGTACGCGGACGTCTTCACCGGGGTCGAGGAGGGCTTCTTCGACCTGGGCATCGTCCCGGTGGAGCACTCGCTCGAGGGATCGGTGACCCAGGTCAACGATCTGCTGACGCGGACGACGGCGTCCGTGGTGGCCGAGGTCAACGTCCCGGTGAGCCATTGCCTGATGGCGGTGGAGATGTCCGACTACCGCGACCTGCGCGTCGTCTACTCCCACCCCGAGGCGCTGGCCCAGTGCGCCGGCTTCATCGCCCGCCACAAGCTCGAGCCTCGCCCCTTCTACGACACCGCGGGAGCGGCCAAGATGCTGGCTCGTGAGAACCCCCGGGCCGCCGCCGCCATCGCCTCCCCCCTGGCCGCCGAGGTCTACGACCTGGCGATCCTCAAGGAGGGCGTCGACGACGGCCCGCCCGGCTCGACGCGGTTCCTGCTGCTGGCGAAGGAGCCCCGTCCCGCCACCCCCGGAAAGTGCTCAATCATCTTCGCCACCGCGCACCAGGCGGGAAGGCTCTTCGACGTGCTTCGGCTGTTCGCCGAGTCGGACATCAACTTGACCCGCATCGCCTCGACGCCCCGCCGAAACGACCCGGGGAACTACACCTTCTTCCTCGACTTCGAGGGCTCGCCGGGGGAGAAGAAGGTGGCCCGGGTGCTGAAGGAGCTGGAGACGCGGACCATCGAGCTCAAGTTCCTCGGCAACTACCCGATCGACGACGTGACGGGCCAGAAGGCCGCGGAGTAACCCAACGGCGGCGAGCGAGTCGCCGCACGCGGGCGCTCAGGGGGCGACGCCCTTCGGCGCCACCGGGACGCCCGTCGCCGCGGACTCGTAGACCGCCTCCTGCACCGCCAGCGTCTGGAGATAGTCCTCGCCGCTCGTCTCGAACGGCCCCCCGTCGAGCATCCGGTCCACGAAGTGGCGCTGGATGGCGTGACAGCAGTCCCCGGCGAAGTTGCGGTCCTCGTGGGGGTACTCGTGCTCCCGCTCGGCCTCCCCAAGCGGCTGCACGGTGATCCGCCCGTCGCCGTGGAGACGGATCGAGCCCTGGTCTCCCTCAACCAGGAACTCGCCGAAGGTGTAGCGGGGGTTCGGGAAGTCGGGCTCGTTGTAGCGGTTGGCGTCCAGGAGCCCCACCGCGCCGCTGGCGAAGTCGAAGAGGAGCAGCCCGCAGTCCTCGCCGGCGATCACCGGGTTCAGTCGTCGCAGGCGGGCATAGACGCGGTCGATCCGCCCCCCGAGGTAGCGGTAGGTGTCGATGAAGTGCACCCCCGTCTCGTAGACGAGCAGCCGCGGGTAGTCCCGGAAGTAGGGCTGGCGGGCCAGGTAGGCGTCGTCCCCCCAGCCGTCACCCATCCTCATCCGGAAGGCCAGGGAGAAGAGCCGCTCTCCCACCGCGCCTCCGTCCAGCAGTCGCCGGATCTCCCGGTGCCAGGGCTGGAAGCGCCAGTTCTCGTGCACCATGAAACGGACCCCGGTCGCGCGCACCTCCTTCACGATCGCCTCCGCCTCCTCGAACGTGGGGGCGAGCGGCTTCTGGCAGATCACGTGCGCCCCGCGCTCGGCGGCGAAGCGACACATCTCGCGGTGGGTCTCGGGCGGGGTGATGACGTCCACGAAGTCGGGTCGCTCGGTCTCGATCATCTCGCGGTAGTCGGTGTAGTGGCGGGGGACGCCGTGCGCGTCCATCAGGGGCCGGGCCTTGTCCACGTCACGGTTGCTGAGCGCGGTGATCTCGACCTCCGGGATCCGCGTCCAGGCCTCGTACTGGAAGCGACTGAAGTACCCCGCACCGATGGCGACACCCTTGAGCCGGCTCATCGAGAGCCTTTCGAGATCTCGACCTCGCGGCGGGTCTCCGGGCTCCTCACGCACTCCAGGACGCGGCGCGTGATGGCCTCCGTGCCGGCGTCGCCCCCGAGCTCGAACGGGACGAGCTCCCCCTCCGCGAACGCCCGCCCGACCGCGGCCCGGAGCAGACGGGCCCCGAGGTCACAGGCCGGCGAGTCGTGCCGCTCGCCGAGCCACTCGAGCATCATGGCGCCGGAGAGAAGGGTGGCGACCGGGTTGGCGTGGCCCAGGCCCGCGATGTCGGGGGCGCTGCCGTGGCAGGGCTGGAAGACCGCGTGCTCCTCGCCGATGTCGCCCGAGGGGGCCAGGCCCATGCCGCCCACGAGGCCCGCCGCCACGTCGGAGAGGATGTCGCCGAACATGTTCTCCGTCACGAGGACGTCGAAGTCCCAGGGCTTCTTCACGAAGTTGAGGCCCGTGGCGTCGACGTAGCTCCGCTGGGCCTCGACATCGGGGTACTGCCGGGCGCACTCGTCGAAGATCCCGCGGAAGAAGGCGAAGGCCCCGAGCACGTTCGCCTTGTCGACCAGGGTCACGGTCCCGGGGCGTCCCTGCTCCTTGCGCCGCCGGGCCAGGCGGAACGCATAGTGGAAGAGCCGCTCGCTGGCCTCGCGGGTGATCACCATGGTGTCTCGGACCGCACGGTCCCCCTCCCGCACGGTCCGGCCCCGGGCCGCGAACAGGCCCTCGGTGGACTCGCGCACGATCACGAAGTCGATCTCGGCCGCGCGGGGGTCGGCCAGGGGGAGGGGGAGCCCGGCGAACGTCTTCACCGGCCGGACCCCGGCGAAGAGCTCGAAGCGCTCCCGGAGGTCGAGCTGGGGCGCGATCTCGGTGCCGTCGGGGTAGCGGATGTCCGGCATGCCCATCGCCCCGAGCAGGACGGCGTCCGCCTCCCCGGCCCGCCTGAGCGTCTCGACGGGGAGCGATTCTCCGGTGAGCGTGTAGAGGGCGGCCCCGGCCTCGAGCGAGTCGTACTCCAGCGAGACGCCGCCGACCGCGTCCCGTACCGCGTCGAGCACCTCGAGGCAGGCCGAGACCACCTCGGGCCCGATCCCGTCGCCGGGCAGCACCGCAATCTTGAATCCTTCACGCGCCACGTGCGGCCCCGACCCGCTCCCAGATGCGCACGGACTTCTCCTCGACCAGGTCCCCGACGCGGGCCCCGAAGCCGGCGAAGTGCTCGGTCTGCTGATGGCTCTCGAAGGCGGCGGCGTTCGTGTAGACCTCGTAGAGAAATACGTCGCCCGCGTCCTCGGGATTGCGGCACACGTCGAACTGCTGGCACTCGGGCTCCCGGCGCAGCGAGTTGCGGGCCTGGTCGAGCACCGCAGCGTGAAAGTCGTCTTCCTGGCCGGCCCTGATCCTGAAGCGGACGGTGACCACGAACATTCTTCTTCTCCCTCGATGACGGTGGCTCAGCTCGGAAAGACCTGCTCGAGATCGCGCACCTGAGCTTCCGTCAGCATCCGGATGACCGATCCCCGGAGCAGGAAGAACAGCCGTGCCGTCTCCTCCAACTCCTCGATGGCGGCGACGGCGCTGTCGAGATCGCGGGCCGAGACCACCGGGCCGTGGTTCGCGAGAAGAATCGCGCGGTGATCCCGGGCGCGCGCGCCCACCGCCTCGGCGAGGGCGCCGTCCCCGGGCCGGTGGTAGGGCACGAGGGGCAGCCGGCCGATCTTCATCACGTAGTACGCGGTGATCGGGGGCAGCGCATCGGCAGGGTCGAGGTCGGCCAGGCACGAAAGCGCCACCGCGTGCGTGGAGTGAAGATGCACGACCGCCCGCGCCTCGACCCGCCCGCGGTACATCGCCAGGTGCAGGAAAGCCTCCTTCGTCGGGGGAGCGCCGGAGAGGTGTTTCCCTGCGGCGTCGAGGCGCGAGATCCGAGCGGGATCGAGGCGGCCGAGGCACGAGTCGGTCGGGGTGGCCAGCATCCCGTCGTCCAGACGAACGCTGATATTGCCGGAGCTGCCGGGGGTCAGGCCCCGCTCGTAAAGGGAGCGGCCGTGAAGGACGATCTCGTCGCGCAGGCGGGCCTCGGCGCTCACGACTCCTCGAGGATCTCCAGGGCCTTCAAAAAGAAATCGTCCGACCCGAAGTTCCCGGACTTGAAGGCGATGCGGACCTCCGGGTCCCCGATGTGGAGTGTCCAGGGCACGCCCGGCTCGATCTCGGGCCCGATGCGCAGGCGGCGCAGGCCGAGCGCGGCGGCGACGCGGCCCGAGGTCTCGCCTCCCGCGACGACGAAGGTTCGTACCCCGCTCTCCACGAGGCCGGAGGCCACCTTTCCGAAGGCCGCCTCGACGGTCTCGCCCGCCTTGTCCCTTCCCAGGGCTTGCTGCGCCGCCTCGACCTGCTCCGGCGCCGCCGACGAGTGGATCAGGACGGGCCCCTGCCCCAGCGCCGCCCGCGCCCTCCCCACGATCTCGTCCACCGTCTCGGGCCCTCCGGCGAGGGCGATCGGGTCGAGGGCGAGGGCCGTGTGCCGCGTGGCCATGACGCCGACCTGGGCCCGTGTGGCCTCCGAGCAGCTGCCGGCAAGAACCGCCACCGGACCCCCAAGCGCCGGCAGCCGGGCCTCGATCCGCTCCGGCAGCTCGTCGGTGCGGCGGAAGTTCGCGGGAAGACCCCGCGCGATCCCGGAGCCCCCGGTCACGAGCCTCAGGTCGGACACCGCCGTCGCCGCGCTCCACAGGTGATCGGCCTTCGTGGCGTCCACGAGCGCGAAGCGCACGCCGCGGGCGCGAAGCTTTGCGAGCCACGCGCGGATGGCCCCCGCCCCCCGGTCCACGACCTCGTACGGGACGAGGCCCACCGACTCGGGACGGCGACACTGCCGCCCCAGGAAGCGGACGAGGTTGGCGTCCGTCATCGGTGTCAGGGGATGGTGCCGCATCCCCGACTCCGAGAGCAGGCGATTCCCGACGAAGAGGTGTCCCTGGAAGACCGTACGGCCGTTCTCGGGGTAGGCGGGGCACACGACGGCGAGGTCTTCGTCGACGAGGTCGAGCAGGGCCTCCGCCACCGGACCGATGTTGCCGGCCTCGGTCGAGTCGAAGGTGGAGCAGTACTTGAAGAAGAGCTGCTTCGCCCCCTGGGCCATCAGCCAGCGGGCCGCGGCGAGCGACTCCTCCACCGCCTGCTCCCGCGGCGCGGTCCGGGTCTTCAGCGCGCACACGATCGCGTCCGCCTCCACGTCGTCGGTGCTCTCCTTTCCCGGTGCCCCGAGGACCTGAATGACGTCCATGCCGTTGCGGCTGAGCATGGATCCGAGATCGGTGGCCCCGGTCACGTCATCCGCGACGGCGCCGAGCAGCAGGGACCTCATCCTGAGCGCTGACCTCCTGGGGCGAACCCGGGTCAGTGTACACCGCCATTCGATGCGAGCCGCCGCGCGCTCCCCGTCACGCGGGCGTCGGGTCGCGGTACAGTGTCGACCGTGCCCTCCGTGTCACCGGTCCCGCTGGCCGAGCTGCGGTTCATGGGGCAGGGTCTTCACCGTCCGGAGTGCGTCCTGTGCGGGCGTGACGGCACCCTCTATGTCTCCGACTGGCGCGGCGGGATCACCGTGATCGCGCCGAATGGCGGGCAGCGCTCGATCCTGGCCCGCGAGAACCCCCACCGGGTGCAGCCGAACGGCATCGCCCTGGACCGCGACGGCTCCTTCCTCCTCGCGAACCTCGGGGAGAGCGGTGGCGTCTGGAGGCTGGGCCGCGACGGATCGCTCGAGCCCTTCTGCCTCGAGGTCCGGGGCGAGCCCCTGCCCCCCTGCAACTTCGTCCTCGTCGACCCGGACGGTGCGGTCTGGATCACCGTCAGCACGCGCCGGCGCCCGCGGGCCCTCGGCTACCGTTCAGATGTGGCCGACGGCTTCATCGTCCGGGTCGACGGTGCGGGTCCCCGCATCGTCGCCGACCGCCTCGGCTACGCGAACGAGTGCCAGCTCGACTCGAGCCGGCGGTGGCTCTACGTCAACGAGACGTTCGCCCGGCGGCTGTCCCGCTTCCCCGTCGAGGACGACGGACGGCTGGGCAAGCGAGAGACCGTGGCCACGTTCGGTAGCGGCACCTACCCCGACGGCCTCGCCTTCGACGCCGAAGGAGGGATCTGGGTGACCGGCATCGTGAGCAACCGGGTGATCCGGGTCGCTGCCGACGGCGAGCAGAGCATAATCCTCGAGGACGTGGACCCCGTGAAGCTCGAAGAGGTCGAAGCGGCGTTTCGAGCCGGACGCCTGGGACGGCCTCACCTCGACCAGAGCCTCGGGTCACGCCTCCACAACATCTCCAGCCTCGCGTTCGGGGGCCACGATCTCCGCACCGCCCATCTGGGCTGTCTCCTCGACGAGAGGATCGCCACGTTCCGCACGCCCATCGCCGGACGACCCCTGCCGCACTGGGACTGGACCTGAGGACAGGCCGCTCGCGCCTCGTCGCTCACGGTGCCGGTGAGGGAGTTGGCGGCCGGAGCGCCGCCCCGCAGTATCCGCAGTGGGTCCAGCCGTCCCTGGTGGCCCGTCGGCACTCCGGGCAGGACGGTCGGACCACGGTGCCGCAGCTGGCGCAGCAGACCAGCTCCTTGCCGAC
>Ga0316577_10000249_pt1 | contig 18932 bp, 14 predicted proteins | sample S5NA_FD_203073 | JGI IMG/M metagenome (GOLD analysis project Ga0316577, IMG submission 203073) | Rhizosphere microbial communities from salt marsh grasses in Alabama, United States - S5-7_050615r2r1 | ecosystem: Host-associated > Plants > Roots > Rhizosphere | place: USA: Alabama | collected... | reverse complement strand
GACGGAGGCGGTGCCTCCCTCCCCCTCTCCCCCCATGTCGAACGGTTCTGGAGCCAGGCCCAAGGTGCCCGTGAAGCGGTCCACCTGTTCGCTTCGAGCCGCGGCCAGGATGACCCATTCGTTGACCCTGATCACCTCTCCCCGGGCGCCGGAGAAGAATTCCCCCGCCAGGCGGGGTCCGGCACCCTTGGGCAGCGTGCCGGACGTCTCCAGCCCGTGACAGAGGAGGCCGATGGCCTCCTCCAACGTCTCGGCCTCCAGCGGAACCAGGATTCGGTCCTCGGAGAGGATCTCGGAGAGTCTCATTCTCCCCCGGTGCCCCCATGCCGCATGGGAGCGATACAGTTAGGCCAAGGCATCCCCGATCAGCTCGGCGATGTCAATGGGACGAGCCGCCACCGCGATACCGTTGTCCCGGAACGCCTTCATCTTCTCCTCTGCGGTACCTGCCGAGCCGCTGATAATCGCTCCCGCGTGGCCCATGCGACGTCCAGGCGGAGCGGTCTGCCCCGCGATGAAGCCCACGACCGGTATCTGAAGGTTCTCCCGAACCCAGTCCGCGGCCTCTTGCTCGTCCGTTCCACCGATCTCCCCGATCATGACGATGGCCTCGGTCTCCGCATCGTCCTTGAAGGCGGAGAGGGCATCGATGAAGTTGGTGCCGATGAGGGGGTCTCCACCGATCCCCACACAGGTGGTCTGCCCGATTCCAGCGTTGGTGAGCTGAATCACCGCCTCATAGGTGAGAGTGCCGGAGCGGGAGATAACTCCTACCGGTCCCGGCGTCACGATCTGGGCCGGGAGTATCCCCACCTTTGCTTTGCCGGGGGAGATGATCCCGGGGCAGTTCGGCCCCAGGAGCCTCGCGCCGCGGTCCCGGACGTATTTCAGGGCCCGGGTCATGTCCTGAACCGGGACTCCTTCCGTAATGCAGACGATGAAACCGATCCCAGCCCCCGCGGCCTCGAGAATCGCCCCGGAGGCAAAAGCGGGGGGCACGTAGATGGCCGAGGTGTTGGCCCCGGCCTCCTTGACCGCATCTTCCACCGTGTTGAAGATGGGGACCTTCTTTCCCTGGGGACCCTCGAAGGACTGTCCGCCTTTGCCCGGGGTGACACCGGCCACCACCTGGGTCCCGTATTCCATCATCTGACGGGTGTGAAAGGACCCGTCCCGTCCCGTGATCCCCTGGACCACGAGGCGCGTCGATTCATCTACGAAGATAGCCATCTGAATGGACTCTCTTTTTCTCGTGTTCCGTTGATCAGGCCTGGTTGGCCAGGGCTACGGCCCGTTCGACTACCTCATCCATGGACGTGGCGGCAGACATCCCCGCGCCCTCCAGGATCTTCACCCCCTCCTCCTCGTTGGTCCCCGTCAGGCGGATGACCAGAGGCACAGTGATTTCTATGCGTTTGGTGGCTTCAACGATTCCGTTTGCCACATCGTCGCAGCGCGTTATCCCCCCGAAGATGTTGAAGAGAATCACCCTCACGTTGGGGTCGGAGGTGATGATCTCCAGGGCCGCCACCACCTTGTCGGGGTTGGACGAGCCCCCGATGTCCAGGAAGTTCGCCGGCTCCCCGCCGTAGTACTTCACCAGATCCATCGTGGCCATGGCCAACCCCGCCCCGTTCACGCAGCACCCGACATTCCCGTCGAGCTTGACATAGGAGAGGTCCGCATTCCTGGCTTTCGTCTCCGATTCGGGCTCGGCCGAGAGGTCCCTGAACACGGCGACGTCGGGCTTTCTGAAGAGCTCGTTGTCGTCGACGCTCATCTTCGCATCGATGGCCTTGACCTCCCCCGACGGAGTGGAGATGAGGGGATTGATCTCTGCCATGGAGGCCCCGGCCATCTGGAACGCCGTGTACAGCTGGCCGACGATCTTCGCCGCCTGCTTCACCAGTGAAGGATCGTCGTACAGCGAGTTTGCCAGCCAGTAGGCTTCATGAGGGAGGAGGCCGTATCTGGGATCGATTGTGAGCTTCTTGATGGCACCGGGGTTGGTCTGGGCCACCTCCTCGATGTCCACCCCACCCTCCGAGGAGACCATGAAGGTGACGGATTGAGCCCCCCGATCCACGAGGCAACCCACATACGCCTCGGTGGCGATCTCCTCCGCCGGCGTAATCAGAACCTTCTTCACCTCCAGGCCCTTGATGTCCATGCCCAGGATGGCTTCCGCATGTGCCTTGGCCTCATCCGGGTCCTTCGCCAGCTTGACTCCCCCTGCTTTTCCCCGCCCTCCTGAATGCACCTGTGCCTTGACCACCACTCGGCCACCCAGGCTCTGGGCAATCTGATGAGCTTCTTCCGGGGTCTGGGCGACTTCCCCGGGCGGGACCGGGATTCCGGCCTTCCGGAAGATCTCCTTTGCCTGAAATTCATGGATATTCATCGCGATCCTCTCGCAGTTTCTGAGCGCGTCGAACCCAGGGCTTCCATTCAAAGGGAAGCGGGGTGCTTCCGAGCCCTGGGCATCGGCTGAAGGTAGGGTTGTTGGGGGGAGGCGGCTACCCCTCACCGCCTCCTTCGGAGAGGCCCTGGAGGAGGACCCTCAATTCCTCGAGAGCGGTTCCAAACCCCGCCCAGTCGCCGGCCTTCAGGCTTTCCTCAGCGCGATCCAGGAGATCCAGGGCTTCCTGAGGCCAGCGGCCCATGGGCGGGGCCTGCTCTGGCATGGCATTTTCGAAGGGAAGGCCTTGAAAGGACTCGCCCACCGCTCCCGCGAGGGCCGAGATGGCGCCCGAGAGGCTCTCTTCCATGGCGACCCTCCTGCCATCGCTCACCACGAACCGGCGGAGCTCCGGAATGGCATCGGCTTCAGCTGCAAGGAAGATGGGCTCCACATAGAGGATCGTCCTTCCCAGCGGGACCACGTGGAGATGGCCGGACCATACCTGGCTTCCACCCTGACGCCAGAGAGAAAACTGCTGGGAGATCACCGGATCCTGCTCCACCAGCGCCTCCACCTGCCGAGGTCCGGGAACCTGCTCTTCCACGGCAATGTTCAGGAGATGGAGCTCACCGTAGTGATCAGGATCGGAACGCGCCGCCAGAAGCCCCGTCAGGTTCTGTCGCCCCGCCGGGACGAACACGGTGGTCAGAAGGAATTCCTCTCGCTCCTCACCCGGAAGCCGGTAGATGCCGTACTCCGGTCGGTACGGAACGGGTCGGGTGCCTTGTGCCAGCTCCTGAGGCAGGGCCCAGACATCCTGCTGGCCGTGGAAGGTAGGCGCGGTCTCCTGGTGGTATTGAAGGAGGACCCTGGCCTGGAGTTCCAGAAGGGATTTGGCGTAGCGGATGTGAAAACGGAGTCCGGCGGGCATCTCCTCCAGGGGTCTGACGACTCCGGGAAACACCCTGGACCAGGCCTCGAGAAGAGGATCCTCATCATCTACCCGGTAGAATCGGGTCTCACCCGTGACGGCGTCCACCGTGATCTTCACGCTGTTCCGCACGTAAGTGGCCGTGCCTCGCCCAACCAGCTCCTGGCGGGCTGAAAGGGGGAACCTCCGAGTGGCGGTGAACCCCTCGAGGATCCAGACGATTCGCCCCTGGTAGATGACTGGGTAGGGGGCTTCCAGGAACCTGAGGAAGGGCGCGATGGCCGCGGCTCTCTCCACCACGCTCCGACGATACACGAAGAGGCTCTCATCCGACACTTCGGAAGCGAAGAGGAGGTTGGGGTCTCGAAAGCGCCAGGCGAAGGCAAGGGTCCGAAACAGTCCCCCGAGGCGTATGCCCTGGATCTCCTGGTCCCCGGTGTCGGGGGTGCCGATCCCCGGCGTGATGACCGCGTAGAGCTGAGGTTGCGACCCGAAATAGACGGATGGGTTGGCCAACTCCAGCGCCGGAGGGCCACCGGATCCCTCCGGCTCGACGGGCGGAATCCCCGAGAGGAACATGGGAGGACGACCCTGCGGAGTCTTCCGGTTCACTGCACTGGCTACGGCGCCCATTCCCGCCAGGTATCGAGGTCGGAGGTGGAGATTCTGCCAGTTCGGGTCCTCGATCCCCCCGGGATCGATCTCCCTTACCGCCACGGCCACCGGGACAATCCCTCCGGTGGAGGGATATCGGTCTACCGCCACCTCGGCGAAGTCATAGTACCGGTACCTGGCTTCGACTTCCTGGAACGTCGTGAGGAGCGTGGCTGAGGTCCAGATGGGGAGTCCCGCGAACTGACGGGCGGCCTCCGCCCAGTCCGGCTGGACATCCTCTCCGTAGTCGTACTCCTCCCTGTTCAGGGAGTCCAGGCCGAAACCCAGCCGCGTGAATTCGAGGCTCGCCTCTATGAACGGAGTCTCCCGAGCCAGCTCGTTCGGCTCGACCTGCCAGCGCTGGACGACCTCGGGGTAGACCTGGAGCAGGATCAGGCCACCCAGGACGACCGCGATCCCCGCTCCCACCAGCGGAGCCAACCTCCGCCGGAAGGCGGACCAGATGGTGGCGACTCCGCCGGCAGCGGACAGGAGTGCCAGCACCCTGTAGGCGGGGACCCGGGCCTGGGCATCTGCGAACCCGAAGATTCCCTGAACCCCGGAATTCCCGTCCAGGAGCAGGAGGAAGGGAGAGAGCCAGAATCTCGCAGCCAGAATGAGGAAGAAGAGCCCCGCCAGCACACCCAGATGTTTTCTGGGGAGCTCTGCGATGTTGGCCCGCCCAGCCCTGAAGGTCAGAGACCCGGTTGCGGCATACCCGGCAGCCGAGAAGGAGAGGAGGAGGAATGCCAGGGCAAGGCCGAGGATGATGAGCCCTTCCACCATGGGAAGGGCGAAGACGAAGAAGGAGATGTCCCGCGAGAGGAAGGGGGTCTTGAGTCCCCACGAGGGCGCCCTGGAAAACAGAAGTGCCCGGATCCCCGCGTCCCGTGGGAAGGAAGCCCCGACCCATAAGCCCAATAGAAGGGAGACAATGGCCACGCCCCAGAGAATCGTCCTGGCGGGAAGCCGCTCGGCGATCTCGAGATTCCCGAATTGGCGCTTGATCTGGATGGCGTTGAAGGTCCGGGCCACCACCCGGAAGTTAAGGAACGCGATCAGGGCGGTGATTATCCCCGCCAGCAGTCGCGTGCCACCGTCGACCAGGAGAAGCGTCCAATACACCGACTCGTAGCCGGCAGAGGAAAACCAGAGAATCTCCGTGTAGAGATTGGCAAACCCCCGTCCCAGGAGCAGGAGCGCCCCCACGCCCACCACCACAAGGATGAGGAGCCGACCCCAGGTTCGGGTCCTGGTCCCCAGGTCAGGCATGGACCCCCTGCGTCGCCAGCCAATCCTCCATCGTCCTCTGGATCTCCTTCAGGCGCTCTTCGGTGCGAGCCTCATAGCGGGTGACGATCACGGGTTGGGTGTTCGAGGTCCGGAGTAGCCCCCATCCGTCGCCGAAGAGGACCCGTGCACCGTCGACGTCGATGACTTCGTGGTTCCGTTTGAAGTATTCCAGCGCCCTTGCCACGACTTCCCACTTCTTCTCCTCGTCCACCTCGATGCGGATCTCGGGGGTGGAGACATAGGCCGGGAGCCTCGCGACGAGCTCCGAGAATGAGTCGGTCCCCCGAGCCAACAGATCCACCAGCCGGCAGGCAGCGTAGAGGGCGTCGTCCGTGCCGATATACTCGTCAGCGAAGCAGATGTGGCCCGATAGCTCGCCCCCCAGAGGTGCCCCTTCTTCCTTCATCTTGGCCTTGATGTGGGAGTGCCCCGTCTTCCACATGATGGGCAGGCCTCCGGCCTCCTGGAAGGCCTCAGGGAGGACCTGGGAGCACTTCACGTCGAACACGAGCTTCTGTCCGGGACCCAGCTTCCTCAAGAGGTCGAGTCCGAAGAGAAGGAGAAGCATGTCTCCCCGCACGACGGAGCCCGTCTCATCCACGGCGCCGATCCGGTCGGCATCGCCATCGAAAGCGATACCCAGGTGGGCTTTCTCGTCCCGCACCATCTGGATCATGTCCACGAGGTATTCGTCTACCGTTGGATCCGGATGGTGGTTGGGAAAGGTGCCGTCGGACTCGCAGTAGAGGGGGATGACATCGGCGCCAATCGCCTCCAGGAGCTCAACCGCCACCAGCGCGCCCACTCCGTTCCCGCAGTCGACGACCACGCGAATGGGGCGGTCCAAGCTGAAACCACCGGCGATTTCCTGGACATACGTGGGGACGATATCGCGCTCTTCCCACGTGCCGGACCCTTCCATGAGCTTGCCGGCCAGAATGCGATTCCGAAGATCCTGGATCGCCTCCCCGAAGAAGGATCGGCCCTGAAGGGTCATCTTGATCCCGTTGTACTCAGAGGGATTGTGGGATCCGGTGATCTGGATCCCCCCCTGAGCCCCGAAACGATGCTCTCCCCAGGAGACGAGAGGGGTGGGAACGGTTCCCAGCTCCAGGACGCTCGCCCCGGCGGTCCGAAGGCCCTCGATGAGGCCGCCGGATAGTAGAGGAGAGTGCGGACGGTTATCCCTTCCCACGACGATGGTCGGGTCATCCCCCACCGTCTCTCGAAGGACCGAGGCGAAGGCTCTCCCTACCTGGCGACACACGTGCGGGTCGAGGTCCTGTCCCACGATTCCCCGGATGTCATACTCTCTGAATATGTGAGGCGAAAGGTCCATTGTCGCTCCGGTTACCCTCGGGTTTGCCCCTCTTCGAGAAAACGAAGCTAGGCCTGACGGGGTGAGGCCGTCAATCCGATGGTACATCGGGGAACGGCTCCCAACGATCCGGCAAGAACCGACCCTTTCGGAGTCTGGAGACACAAGCGGGCGGCGCCCCTCGGAGGAGCGCCGCCCGAGAGGTTCCTTTGAAGCCCCGTCAGGGAATCAGTGCCGCCAGGCTCCCACCGAGGATCGATACGGAGTCCACGCTCCGCTCGACGAGACCCAGAAGCGCACCGGGGAAGACTCCCAGATAGAGGATGAGCGCCACGGCGGAGACCAGCGCCACTCGCATGGGCAGAGAGGCCACGACGGATGTGTGGGCGTCGGGGCTCGGCGCCTCCCGCATCCACATGAACCATACGACCCGCAGGTAATACCAGTAGGAGAACACCGTGGCCAGAACCAGGATCACGGCCAGGGTCCAGAGGTCGGAAGCTACGGCGCCCTGCAGGAGAAATATCTTCCCCATGAATCCCCCGGTCCCGGGGAACCCGGCCAGGGAGAGGAGGAAGACGGTGAGGAACACGCCCAGGAGAGGTTGCTGCCAGCCGAATCCGGCGTAGTCCTCGATCTGCAAGCGGTCCTCCCCCTGGTGAGCCACGGCGATGACGATGCCGAAGGCTCCGACGTTCATGAGAGTGTAGACCAGGAGGTAGAACAGGAGAGCCGCAGAGGCCGTCTCATTTGCCGCCACCAGGGCCACGAGGAGGTAGCCGGCGTGGGCGATGCTGGAGTAGGCCAGCATCCGTTTCACATTGGACTGCACCAGGGCGATCAGGTTCGCCACCACCATCGTGATGGCCGCGAGCCACCAGAGAATGGGGTACCAGGTCTGGTAGATGGAGTCGAAGGCGACCAGGAAGACGCGCAGGAAGGCCACGAAGGCCGCTGCCTTCACCCCGGTGGCCATGAACGCCGTGATGGGAGCGGGAGCCCCCTCGTACACATCGGGCGTCCACATGTGGAATGGCACTGCCGCCACCTTGAAGCCGAAGCCGATGGCCAGGAAGGCCACTCCGAAGGCAAGGAGCGGGAGTCCCACCGCACCTTCCACCACCGCCCGGGACATCTCCGAGATATCGGTGGTTCCGGATGCCCCGTAGAAGAGGGCGATCCCGTAGAGGAAGAAGCCGGTGGAAAATGCTCCCAAGAGGAAGTATTTCAGCCCCGCCTCCGCCGACTTCCGGTCCCTGCGATTCATGGCCGCCAGCGCATAGATGGCGATGGACATGACCTCGAGGCCCAGGAAGATGACGATGAGGTTCTGGGTTCCTCCCATCATCATCATCCCCACCATGGCGAAGAGCATGAGGCTGTAGGTCTCACCCGCTTGTATGCGCTGCCGGGTCACGTAGGCCAGGGAGATGAGGATGGAAAGGGCCCCGGCCAGGAGGAAGATCCAGTTGGCGAAGAGACGCAGACGGTCCACCAGGACCATCCCGTCTCCACCAGTCTGGGTGACACCGTATAGCCAACCGTTGGCTCCCGCGGCCAGCAGGATCCCCACGAGGGACAGAACGCCCAGATCACTCGGACTGGGTCCGCCCTCCCCTTCCTTCTTCCACACCCCCAGGACGAGGACGAGCATTCCCCACACGCAGAGGATGATCTCCGGGAGGAGTGCGAAGAGGAAGTGCGACTGAGATGAGAAGTCAAGTTCCATGGATCCCTATTCCTGATCCCCTGGAGGGGTGGCGACCGCTGTTTCCGGTTCGTCCACCTCTTCCGGGGTGGTTGCGGCGGTAAGGGTCATCTGGATCTCCCTCTCCTGCCCCGCCTGGGCCTGGAGGCTGGACCCATTCACATGCTCGAGCACCACGTTCACACTGGGCTCCATCCGATCCAGGAAGGGCGTCGGATTGAACCCGATCCAGATCATGAGAGCCAACATCGGAGTCAAGATCACCAACTCCCTCCGGGAAAGATCGGGCATCTCCCGGTTCTCCGGCTTCTCCAGGGCATTGAAGAAGACCTTCTGGACCATGGGAAGCATGTAATAGGCGGCGAAGATCACGCCGCTCGCGGCGATGATCGCCATGATCGGCCGGGCCTGGAACGTGCCCAGAAGGGAGAGAAACTCGCCAATGAACCCGCTGGTCCCCGGAAGGCCAATGGAAGCCAGGGCCGTGATCATGAAGGCCGTGGCGAACCAGGGAGTCACACGCCCGATCCCACCGAAATCCGCGATGAGGCGCGTATGACGTCGTTCGTACATCATCCCCAACAACAAGAAGAGTGCCCCTGTGGAGATCCCGTGGGAGATCATCACGATCAGCCCACCCTGGAGCCCGTTCACGGTAAGAGCAAAGATTCCCAGGACCACGAAACCCATGTGGGCCACGGACGTGTAGGCCACCAGCTTCTTCGCGTCCGGTTGCACGGCAGCCACCCAGGCCGTGTAGATGATCCCGATGATCCCCAGAACCATCATGAGGGTCACCACCGTGGGATGTTGCGCCGCCCCCGGGAAGAACGGTAGGAGGAACCGGAGGAACCCGTAAGTCCCCATCTTGAGGAGGACCGCCGCCAGGACGACGGAACCCGGTGTCGGCGCTTCCACGTGGGCATCCGGAAGCCAGGTGTGGAAGGGGAAGACCGGGACCTTGATGGAGAACGCCAGGCAGAAGGCACCGAAGAGCCAGAGCTGCTCCCTGAGGCTCAAGGGGGCGTTCAGGAGATCCCCGTAGGCGAAGGACCCGACCCCCGTCACTCCCCGGGCCGCGAAGTACAGGTACAGGAGAGCAACCAGCATGAGCAGGGAGCCGAATGCCGTGAACAGGAAGAACTTCACCGCGGAGTAGATTCGCCGTTCTCCGCCCCATACGCCGATGATGAAGTACATCGGGATCAGGGTGATCTCCCAGAAGACATAGAAGAGGAAGAGGTCTACCGCGAGGAAGACACCGATGACGCCCGTCTCCATGAGGAGCATGAGGGCATAGAAGGCCCGCTCATGCTTCTTGATGTAGTTGAAGGAGCCCAGGATGGCCACGGACGTCGTGAAGGTGGTCAGGATCACCATGAAGAGGCTGATCCCGTCCAGCGCCACCGCGTAGCTGACCCCCCACCGCTCGATCCAGGGCACCGAGCTGAAGAACTGGAAAGTGCCTACGCTGGCGTCGAAGGCCCACCAGAGTCCCAGGCTGAGGAAGAGGACGATGAGGCTCCAGGCGAAGGCCAGGTGTTTGGCCCGGGATACCGGTGCCATGAGGACCAGTGCCATCCCCACCAGCGGAAGCCAGAGGAGGACATGGAGAACCCAGTCGCCGTACCCGATGGAATCGAGGAACGCTTGCATTCGTTTCTTCCCTCTAGAAGGCGACGACCCCGAGGATCACGAGGACCCCGATGGCCAGGAAGAGGGCGTAGGTGTTGACTGTCCCGGTCTGGAACAGGCTGCCGATCCAACCGAGCGCCCTGGCAAAGTGTCCCAAACCATTGACAATCCCGTCGACAATGCCCTGGTCAATGACCTTCCAGGCGAACCGCGAGGCCCGGATTACGGGCTGGACCACAATCGAATCGTAGATCTCATCCACGTAGTACTTCCTGAAGAGCACCTTCTTGAACCCCTCCGCAGCCGGGGAATCCGCGGCCGTAAGGATTCTGAACCCTCCAACGACCCGGGCGGTGACCAACACCACCACCAACGCCAGGAGCGTAGAGAGCACGGCCCACATGACCTCCCCTCCACCGAAGGGGGAGTAATGCCCGAAATCCCCTGCATTTGCCGCCTGGATCTCCGTGGCAACTCCCGCCACCGGATGCAGCCACTCATGCATCCACTCACTCATGGGCAGGAGTCCATACCCTCCCAGGAAGGAGTCGTGAATCTCCAGGGGCACGTTCACCCAGCCACCGAATACGGAGAGCACTGCCAGGATGGAGAGGGGTACCCACATCACCCAGGGTGCCTCATGGAGGTGTCGAGCCTCCTCCTGGCCGGTCCGGTTCTCCCCATGGAAGGTCATCACCATCAAGCGGGTCATGTAGACGGCAGTGATCATGGCCGCAGCCAGGGCCATGACCCAGATGAGCACGAACCAACCACCGTAGCTTCCGGCTGCCCGAGCTCCCGCCATCCAGATGATCTCGTCCTTGGAAAAGAACCCGGCAAAGGGCCAGATCCCTGAGATGGCCAACGTCGCCACCCACATGGTCAGCCAGGTGATGGGCATGAACCGCTTCAATCCGCCCATGTTCCGCATATCCTGGGGATCGGCGTGGTTATGCGTGTGGTGAAACGCGTGGTGCATGGAGTGGATCACCGCGCCGGAGCCCAGGAAGAGGAGGGCCTTGAAGAACGCGTGGGTCATCAGGTGGAAGATCCCCGCAGCGTATGCCCCTACGCCGACCCCCACGAACATGTACCCCAGCTGGGAGATCGTGGAGTACGCCAGGACCTTCTTGATGTCGTACTGGGCCAGGCCGATGGTGGCCGCGAAGAGTGCGGTGGCGGCGCCGATGAGGGCCACCGAGAGGCCGCCCACAGGGGCCAGGGCGAAGAGGACAGAGGTCCGGGCCACCATGTAGACTCCTGCGGTGACCATGGTGGCTGCGTGGATCAGGGCGGACACCGGGGTGGGGCCGGCCATGGCGTCAGGGAGCCAGACGTAGAGGGGAATCTGAGCGCTCTTCCCGGTGGCCCCCAGGAGGAGGAGGAGCGTGATGGCCGTCACGAGCCCTCCGCCGTACGCCAGGGTTTCCGGAGCTGCCTGGAAGATCTCCACGAAGTTCAGCGTGCCGAAGGTCGTGAAGAGGAGGAGCATGGCTACGAGGAAGCCGAAGTCCCCGATGCGGTTCACCACGAAGGCCTTCTTGCCCGCATCGGCCTTTTCCCGGTCGGTGAACCAGTATCCGATGAGGATATAGGAACAGAACCCGACTCCCTCCCACCCCACGAAGAGGACCGGGAAGCTCGCCCCCATCACCAGGGTCAGCATGAAGAAGACGAAGAGATTCAGGTAGGCGAAATACCGGGGATAGCCCGGATCCTCTCCCATGTACCCCACGCTGAAGACATGGATGAGGAAGCTCACCCCCGTCACCACCAGCATCATGACCATGCTGAGCTGGTCCAGCTGGAGAGCGGCATCCACCGAAAAGGCCCCGGTGTTCATCCAGGTCCAGTAATGCCGGATGATCGGCTCGTGAAGCTCGGCCCCCAGCATCCGTGTGAAGTTCACCAGAACGATGGCGAACGCCAGGCCGACGACTCCGGGTCCGATCCACGTGGGCAGCCGATGGGTGAGGGGGCGCCTGCCGCCCTCGAAGAAGTCCAGCTCCGTTCCCTCCCGAATTGCGGCGGACGATCGCCTCGACGCCGCCAGGGCCAGAGCCCCGTTCAGCAGGAATCCCAGGAGGGGGAGGAGGATGATCACCCCGGGCAGGAAGGGGTCGAAGGCCTCACCGGCGGCCCCATGGGCCGCCTGGATCTCTATGCCCTCCTGCAGCGCGAAGAACGTCAGTGGAAGGGTCATGCCTCTACCACTTGAGAAGATTGAAGTTGTCCACGTTGACGGTCTCGTAGTGGCGGAAGATGGAAATGATGATCGCCAGTCCAACTGCCGCCTCCGCCGCCGCCACCGTCATCACGAAGAAGACAAAGACCTGTCCGTCGATGCCCAGGTACCGGGAAAAGGCCACGAAGGAGAGATTCACCGCGTTCAGCTGCAGCTCGATGCAGAGAAACATGACGATGGCATTCCGACGGATCAGAACGCCGAATGTCCCCACTACAAAGAGCATGGCGCTGACCACAAGGGCTTCAGTTAGCATGTCCCGTCACACTTTCCGTTTGGCCAGGGCCAGTGCTCCAACCACAGCCACAAGGAGGAGGATTCCCGTGAGCTCGAAGGCGACCACGTAGTCGGTAAAGAGGGGTTGGGCGATGGCGCCTACCGCGCCCTTCTCCGCCAACATCGCGTCGATGGCCCCGGCACCCTGGAAGTAGTCATAGACGGGGTTCGCCTCGGCGCCCCTGAACTGCCGCGCCAGAACCCCGGCTGTGGCCCCCACCACGACGAAGCTCAGAACGGCCCACACTCCCCCTCGAATGTCCTGCCGGTAGTCATGTCCCAGATTCAGGAGCATGATGACAAAGAGGAAGAGGACCATGATGGCCCCGGCGTAGACGATCACCTGGATGGCGGCAAGAAAGTGGGCTTCGAAGAGCACATAGATCCCCGCCACCGCGGCCAGAGTCACCACCATGTAGAGGAGGCTCGCAACGGGGCTCTTTCGGGTGACCAGAAGGATGGCGCACCCCAGCGCCACCGCGCTGAATACGTAGAAGAGGATGTAAGCCATGGATTCTCCCCTCACTCGGACCGGGGATCCGATGGATCCCACAGGAGGGCGCTGGGGTGGTCCTGCTCCATAAGGCGATCCAGGTCGTACACGAAGCGCTCCCGGGTGTACTCGGCGTTCTCGAAGTGGACGCCGACGTGAATGGCCTCCACCGGGCAGACCTCCTGGCACATGCCACAGAAGATGCACCGGAACTCATCGATCTCGTACACGATGGGATATCGGTTCCCCTGGTCGTCCTCGCCCCCTACCAGGCGGATGCAGTTCGCCGGGCAAACCGTGGGGCAGAGGCCGCAGGCCACACACTTCGGGCGGCCATCCGCGTGGACCTCCATCCGATGGGTCCCCCGCCAACGCGGCGAAAGCTCGGGCCGTTCCTCCGGATACTGGAGAGTGACCTTGTTGGGGTTGACCATATGCTTGAAGGTCAGGGCCATACCCTTGAGTGTGGCTCGCAGATACGACGTCCTGGCTCCTTCCGGTCGCCGTACGACCTTGACGGTTGGTGGCATCAGTTTCTCGTCTTTCTTCCGATCTCTTCCGTTTGCCGCACGCAACTCAATTCCGGCCTCATCATCCCGTCAGTCCCCCAGGACACCGGCTTCATGGGCCTTCCGCTCCTCGAGAAACCGCACTCGAGCTCCGTATGCCGCACCTCCCAGGGTCCGGCCACGGTCCAGGACCAGGAGGAATATCCCGGTACAGATCGCGCTCACGCCCGTGAGGACGAGTCCGAAGGTGAAACCGTACGGCACGCCCAGCTGGTCCAGGATCAGGATGGTGGCCGCGACCACCATCACGTAGACCAGGGCGGTGGGGAGCATGACCTTCCAGCCCAGCTGCATGATCTGGTCATACCGGAATCGAGGTACCGTCCACCGAACCCAGATATAGACGATCATGAAGAAGTAGGTCTTCGCGCCGAACACCAGGAAGGTCAGGAGGGTCTTCCACCAGGCCAGCTCCGCCACCAGCGGGGCCCCGTTGGCCGCGAACCCACGGATCCACTCTCCCTGGAAGAGAAAGGCATCGTCTCCCGTCCAGAAGGGGATGTCCCAGCCCCCGAAGAAGAGCGTGGCCATGAGGGCTGAGGAGGTGAGCATGTGGGAATACTCCCCCATGGGATACATGGCGTACTTCATCCCTGAGTACTCTGTGTGGAACCCACCCACCAGCTCGGACTCCGCTTCGGGCATGTCGAAGGGCATCCGGTTGGTTTCTGCGAAGGCGGAGATCACGAAGAGGATGAAAGCCAGCGAGATGGGAAAGGCGAACCAGAAGTTCAACTGCTGCTGCTGCCAGACCATCTCGGTGAGAGTGACGTTTCCCGCCATCATGATGACCACCACCACGGCCAGTCCCAGCGCCACCTCGTAGCTCACCATCTGGGCCGAAGCCCTGAGGCCACCGAGGAAGGAGAACTTGTTGTTGGAGGCCCAGCCACCCATGACCACACCGTAGACCCCCAGGGAGCTGAGAGCCAGGATGTAAAGGATCCCGATGGGTACGTCGGCCACGATCATCTCCACGACACCCCAGGGTGTGGGGAGGGGTGCCGCGAAGGGAACCACCGCAAAGGTCACCAGGGCAGGCGCCAGGGACAGGATGGGACCCAGGAGGAAGTAGGGCTGGGCCGCCGCCGCGGGCATGGTCTCTTCCTTCAGGAAGTTCTTCAGCCCGTCGGCTGCAGGCTGCAGAATCCCGAACCACCCGACTCGATTCGGCCCGTACCGGTCCTGGATGAACCCCGCCACCCTGCGCTCAACGAGGGTCGTAAGGGCCACCACCAGCATGACCCCGCCGAAGACCGAGAGGACCATGATGGTCTTCTCAATGAGGAATACCGTCATCGATTGCTCGTTCATGGGCTCGTTGCCTCAATCACCCGAGACGCTGGCAGGATGGTTCACCGGCGTACCCCGGTTTCCCAGATCCCGGTAGGAGATCCCGCTGAACTCCGGGGCCCGTTCGGTCACGAGGGCGAAGGCCCGATCGGCACTCGTGGGGACATCGCCCCCCGAGAGCTCCGCCAGGAGCGCCCCGAGAATGAACCAGCCGGGCCGGGCTACTCCAGGTGCCCTGAGTCCGGGCCAGAACCGCTGCACCCGACCCTGCACGTTGGTGTAAGTCCCTTCTTGTTCCGCGAAGGTGGTGATGGGAAGTACGAACTGGGCATTTCGCGCCGCGGGCGACCCACGGGTTCCCAGATAGACGAAGAGCTCGGCCTTCGATCCGAAGTCCTCCCCGACGTCGGTGAGGGGATCGCCGACGACGATGAGGACCCCGTCGTGTTGGGCGACACCTTCCAGACCACCCTCTCCGTTCTGGTCTCCCACCCTCTTGAATCCGAAGATCTCGGCGCCCCTGTCGTTGGGGGCCAGCTCCTTCCGGCGGATGAGGGGGGGAAAGCCCGGGAGGGGCGTTTCATCCGGAGCCCTCGGAGACCGATAGACCACCTCCCCACCTCCGAGATGCTCCATGAGCGCCTTCAGCATCCCCATCTCCTCGTTCGGAGCGTGGGCCCAGGTGACTCCCTTCCCGCTCCCGCCGGCCCCATCGAGACGACTGAGGAGGGCTTCCAGCGCCTCTGGCCACCCGGTGGCCTTTCCATCCACCAGTGGCGCCTCCAGGCGATCCCCCCGGTTGATCCACTCATAGTTGTGGCGACCGAAATCGCACATCCACCACCCGTTGACCTCCAGGTTTTCCCGTGGCTTGAGTCGCTGTACCAGGTTGTCCCGGGTGTCGAGAGTGATGTTGCACCCCTGGCTGCAGGAGGGGCAGACCGAGGGAGTCCTGTCCAGATCCCAGGCCCGGGCCTTATGCAGGAAGTCCTTCGAGATCAGGGCCCCAACGGGACAGATGTCCACGATGTTGCCGGCGAAGGGAGACCCTTCAAGGCCGTTCTCGAAGAATGTGTCGATGATGGCTCGGTTGCCCCGCTCCACCACGGTGAGCCGCTCGTCTTCAGCCACTTCTCTCATGAACCGGACGCATCGCGTGCACATGACGCAGCGATCTGCGTTGAAGAGGACGTCTCCCCCGAAGTCGTCCCGGCCGAGGACCCTCTTCGGCTCACGTCCCCTCCCGTGCTGCCGTCCCTCGGAGAACACGAAGTTCTGGAGCTTGCACTCTCCGGACTGGTCGCAGATGGGACAATCCAGGGGGTGGTTTACCAGATAGAACTCCAGGACCCCAGTGCGCTGTCTCCGCGCCTTCTCACTCTGGGTGAAGACCACCTGGCCGTCCTGGGCGACCTCCTTGCAGGACGGAGCCAGCTTCGGCCAGCCTTCCACCTCCACGAGACACATGCGGCACATGGCCGGAGAGGACAGCCCCGGATGGTAGCAGTAATGGGGTATCTCGACGCCAATCGCCTCTGCAGCCTTGAGGAGAGTGGTTCCCTTGGGAACGGTCACCTGCTGGCTATCGATGGTCAGGGTCACCGTCTTTGGACTCTGCTGATCGGCCATATTCCGCGAAATCCTGTGATTTCCTTTCGATTCGAGCGTGAGAGAGGCCGACCTCAGGCCGCCCCCACCTTCTCCCCGGTGCGGATCCGGGCAAGATACTCCCCCCGGAACTTCCTGATCGAGGACTTGACGGGAGCTGCCACCGAGTCGGAGAGGACGCAGATCGTGGTCCCCTCCATCTGGCTGGTGACCTCCACGAGGGTGTCCAGGTCTTCCTCGGTTCCCCGACCGTCCTCGATCCGCCGGAGGATTTTCTCCGTCCAGGCGCTACCCTCCCGGCACGGTGTGCACTGCCCGCACGACTCGTGGGCGTAGAAGCCCACCATCCGACGGACCTCCTTGACGATGTCGGTGGAGTCGTCCATGACGATGACCGAGGCGCACCCCAGCTGAGAGCCCGCCTTGATGACCCCCTCGAAGGAGAGCTCGCAGTCCGCACACTCCTCGGCATTGAGGATCGGAACCGAGCTCCCCCCGGGTATGACTCCCTTCAGCGTCCGGCCCTCCTTGAGTCCACCGCAGACGTCGTTGATGAGCTCCATGAGGGGAAAACCCAGAGGGAGCTCGTAGTTGCCGGGCTTCCGCACGTGGCCGCTCACGCAGAAGAGTTTCGTACCCGGACTCTCCTGCGTCCCGTTCTTTCGGTAGGCTTCGGCTCCCTCTGCGATGATGAATGGCACGGAGGAGAGGGTCTCCACGTTGTTGACGGTGGAAGGCATCCCCATGTATCCAGCCTGAGCCGGGAACGGCGGCTTCACCCGAGGCGTCCCCCTCCGACCCTCCAGGGAGTTCATGAGAGCGGTCTCCTCCCCACAGATGTACGCTCCCCCGCCGCAGTGCACGGTGATGTCCAGGTTGAAGCCGGAGCCCAGGATGTCCTGCCCCAGGTAGCCGGCCTCGTAGGCCTCCTCGACGGCCCTGGCCAGAATCTGCGTGGTCTCGAAGAACTCTCCCCGGCAATACACGTACGCCTGCTCAGCCTGGATGGCATAGGCAGCGATGATCATCCCCTCGATGAGCTGATGAGGGGTCCAGCGGAGGAGCTCACGGTCCTTGAATGTCCCAGGCTCCGATTCATCGGCATTGCAGAGGAGATAATGAGGCCGGGTCTTCTCCTTCGGCATGAAGCTCCATTTGACCCCTGCCGGGAAGCCCGCACCACCTCTCCCCCGGAGCCCCGAAGCCTTGACCTCTTCGATGACCTTGTCCCGACCCATCTCGAACGCTCGGTTCAGAGTCCGGTACCCGCCCCGGGCTTTCCATCCATCCAGGGTGCGGGCTTCGGGCTCGCCGAAGTGCTTGGAGAGGATCCGAACCTCTTTCTCGTGCGTGTATGGGTATGCCATCTACTCACCCTGTGCCTTGAGGCGCTCCAGGATCTCCGGAACATCCTTGGGTGTCACGTTCTCGTAGTACCGGGAGTTGATCTGAACCGTGGTGGGGAAGCCGCACGCCGCCAGACACTCGGCCTCCACCACCGTGAAGAGACCGTCCTCGGAGGTTTCCCCCAACTCCGTTCCCGTGTTGTTCAGGAAGGCGCGGAGGACGTCGTCTCCGCCACAGAGGCTACAGCTGATGTTGGTGCAGACCTGTATGAGAAAGCGTCCCACGGGACGCTTGTTGTACATGGTGTAGAAGGTGGCCACGCCGCGGACGTAGGCCGGAGAGAGATCCAACAGGGCCGCCACCTCGTCCATGGTCCCGGGGGACACGTATCCACGAAGCTCCTGTGCCATGGCGAGAGTAGGGAGAAGTGCCGAGCGGGCATCCGGATACCGCGTTCGTAGCTTGTCGAATCGTTCTCGGTAGGCCCCCTCGAAGAGGGGAGCGTCGGGATCCTTCTCCGCCAGCATATAGGGATAGGAGGAGGCACCGGAGGGATGGCCGCCCGCGGGGGGTCGCCTTCCTACGTATTCGTCACCCCGGACCTCCGCTTCCGTTAGACTGAACTCACCCGTATTCCCAGCCCAGCCGGGATTGTTGAAGGGGATCTTCCGGGCTTCACTCATCGGTCAATTTCCCCCAGGACGATGTCGATGCTCGCGTTGATGGCGATGAGGTCGGCCACCAGATGCCCCTCCAGGAGCTTGGGCAGGGCCGACAGGTTCACGAAGGAGGGAGGTCTGACACGCCAGCGGACCGGCTTGGTACCCCCGTCACTCACCACGTACATCCCCAGCTCACCCTTCGAGGCCTCGACAGGGAAATAGGACTCGCCCACCGGGGCTCGGATACCTTCGGTGATGAGCTTGAAGTGGTGGATCATGGACTCCATGTCGTTCATGGCGTCCGTCTTCCGGGGGAGGGTGATCCTCGGATCCTCCACGTCCATCGGCCCATCTGCTTTTTCGAGGCGATCGAGGGCCTGATGGATGATCCGGAGGCTCTGGCGCATCTCCTCCATCCGCACCAGGTACCGATCGTAGCAGTCTCCGTGCTCCCCCACCGGAATCTCGAAATCGTAGGTCTCGTAGTCGTAGTACGGCT
>Ga0316577_10000247_pt1 | contig 18981 bp, 17 predicted proteins | sample S5NA_FD_203073 | JGI IMG/M metagenome (GOLD analysis project Ga0316577, IMG submission 203073) | Rhizosphere microbial communities from salt marsh grasses in Alabama, United States - S5-7_050615r2r1 | ecosystem: Host-associated > Plants > Roots > Rhizosphere | place: USA: Alabama | collected... | reverse complement strand
TACGTCCCGAACTTATCAAACAGCATAAGTTTTACACGACCAGCGACAGTGAGGCCATGGTCCATCTTTACGAAGACCATGGTGTGTCCATGGTCGAACATTTAGACGGTATGTATGCTTTTGTCATTGCTGATGAAGGTAACTTTTACGCGGCGCGCGATCCCATCGGAATCAAACCGCTTTATCTGGGTGAACGAAACGGCTCTTTGATTTTTGCATCGGAACTCAAAGCCTTTCCTTCCAACTGTGACATGGTCCAGGAATTTCCCCCAGGAACCTTTTTCCATTCTGCCCAAGGATTTTCAACCTTTTATACGGTGCCTGAACTTTTAAGCCGGCAAGCACCTGTGGAGGATTATATTGAGGAAATAAGAGAAACTCTTGAGACAGCGGTGGTCAAACGTTTAATGAGTGATGTACCTTTAGGGGCATTTTTATCCGGCGGTCTCGACAGCAGTCTTATTGCTGCATTGGCCAGAAAACATATGGATCAGCTCCACACATTTTCCGTAGGTATCAAAGGTAGCAGAGACCTCGAAGCCGCCCGTGTGGTCTCCAATCACCTTGACACGATTCACCACGAATATATTATTACCGAACAAGAAGTCAGAGAAAAGCTACCTGAAATCATTTATTACCTTGAGTCTTTTGATCAAGATTTGGTGAGAAGCGCTATCCCCTGTTATTTTACTTCCCGATTGGCTGCTGATTATGTCAAGGTAATACTTACAGGTGAAGGTGCTGATGAACTTTTTGGTGGATACAGCTATTATAAAGATATCGGAGATTCAGAATTTTTACATCGCGAATTACGCCGGTCGGTAGCGTCATTACATAACATAAATCTTCAACGAGTCGATCGAATGACCATGGCCCATGCCATCGAAGGCCGGGTGCCGTTTCTTGATCTCACCATGATCCGATTAGGCCAACTGATACCGACGGAAATGAAGATTGCAGGATCACCACCCATAGAAAAATGGATCTTAAGAAAAGCCTTTGAAGACCTTTTGCCTAAAGAAATCATTTGGCGGGTAAAAGAGCAGTTTGATGAAGGCAGTGGAACGGTGGAAATGCTTAATGGAATTTTAACTGATGTTATGGGAAGAACCGAGATAAAAAACTACCGCCGCCGGTTCCCGGAAACAGAACTCAGATCAGGGGAAGAGTGTCATTATCATCGTATTTTGATGGAAGTGTTTGAAAGTCCGGATTTTGTTTATTCAAACACCGGCCGCTGGTCGCAGCGGCCTTAAAAATTGTCTCTGTCTTTCCCAAAAACGTAAAGTGCAAATCTTGTATGCTATCGGTATAACCGACCCTGTTTCTGTTAGTCGACCTTATAAGAACCGGCGTGGTACCCGAACGCAAAGTGAGAAAAAGCATCTTGGAAACCTTTGATTGACGATCCTCGGCCATCATTGAATATCTTGATCTGCTACGGCCCATATATCGTAAAACCTCCGCCTACGGGCATTTCGGCTGAAATGAGCCAGAGTTTATCTGGGAAACAATCAACATGGCAGAATCTCTAAGAGAAAAGACAGTGGTGTAATTCTAATGGTATTAAGGAGGTTGAGTTAATATGAGCGGTTTTGCTGTCGTTTACAATCAACAAAATACATCGGCCTTGGAAAATATGTTTAAACGGATTGGTCATCGTGGTCCATATTATTCAGGAAAATTTGAAGGCCAGCGGATATTAATGGCACAGAATTATCTTAAAGGGGATATTCTTGAAAAACCAGGGTCGGTTTTAGACAAAACTGAAATTTGCGTTCCGGCATTTAATCCGCAATTTCCTGAATTAAAAATCTGTTATGACGGTCAAATGGGAAACTGGGAGGAACGGGCAAAACCCATGGGAGTAGATGATGGCCCTTTTAGAGAAGAACGCCTGCTGTTAAAACTTTACCATCAATACGGCAGCCACTTGTTTGAATATTTAGATGATGCCATCTTTACATTTGTGATCTCCGATGGTAATAATCTATTTGCGGCCAGAGATCTTTTAGGAATAAAAACTCTTTTTTATGGAAAGAAGAATGGGGCGCTTTACCTGTCTTCCGAACTCAAAAGTCTAACAGACATCACTGATGATATATATGAGTTTCCACCTGGCCATTACATGGACAGCTCGGGCACACTAATCCGATTTGCCGAACTGCCGAATACTCAACCTAAAATATTGCATTCCGATCTCGATCAGATGTTGGAAGATATACGGAACATCATCAAAAAAAGCTTACGATCAAGGGTTGATTTTTCCTTACCAACAGCCGGCTTGCTCAGTGGCGGCATGGACAGCAGCGTTATCAATACATTGGCCAATGATTTATTTAAAGAAAAATTTGGAACCAATGCCAGATTGAAAACCTTTGCGTTAGGTGTAGGAGAAAGTGAAGACATAAAAAGTGCTCGATTGCTGGCCGAGCACATTAGCTCAGATCACCATGAGCTTATCGTAGATCTTAATGAAATTCTGGAAGTTTTACCCGAGGTTATTTATTATCTGGAGTCCTTTGATCCTTCTCTAGTTCGAAGTTCGGTCTCCAACTATCTGATATCTAAATATGCTAGAGATCAAGGTGTCGAGATACTGCTTTCCGGAGAAGGTGGTGACGAAATTTTCTGCGGCTATATCTATTTAAAAGAATTCCCGGCTGAAGAGTTGTTTGCCAAACAGATGGAATGCATCGGATTCTTGCATAATAACGCTTCTCTGAGACTGGACCGGATGAACCATTCTAATTCAGTACGGGTTGTTGCCCCACTCATATCGGGAGAGCTCTTCCGTTATGTTTTGGCTGTCCCCTCTGAGTATAAACAAAAACCGGACGGTGACCAGAAAATCGAGAAATGGATTTTCCGAAAGGCTTTTGAACAATATCTGCCGGAAGCCATCACTTGGCGGGTGAAACAGGAATTTTCTCAAGGTTCCGGCTCTGCCGGTATTCTTCCTTCATATTTTGAAGAAGCGCTTACCGATGAGGCGTTAAAAACTGTTCAGGCCGAGTATCCTATTATCAGGAGCAAAGAGGAACTATATTACTTTCAAATTTTTACCAAGAATTTCGGTAGTGGTCGAGCAATAGACACCGTCGGTCAGTGGATTCGATTATAAAGTCCGTGCTCATATAATCAACACTATGAACCTCTTCGATTTATCAATTATATCGATCCTATGCCTTTGTCTGATCAGTGGTATTTTTACAGGCCTTATCGGGGAACTATTTTCAATAACAGGTGTATTGGCCGGTTTTTATGCAGCTTCAGTACATTACACCGAAGTCGCTAAGTCCTTATCATACTGGATACCGGACGCTTCGAAAACAAAAATGTGGAGTTTTCTAAGTATTTTTATTGGATTCCTAGTTACGTTCAGTATTTTGGGGAGGATTGTCAAATCCCATATTAAGATAGATTTTTTGAAAAGTATTGATCGGATATTCGGAGCCGGAATCGGTATTATCAAGGGCCTATTGATTGTTTCTGTTTTACTGCTTACCCTCACTTCATTTCTTCCTAGAAATGTATCCATAATAAAACACTCATTGCTTTCTTCCAATTTTACTTTCATATCCGAAGAGATGGCCATGGTTGTTTCGAAAGATATGAGACATAAGTTTTTTCCGAAAATAAACGCATATAAAAAAAGCTGGAAAGGTAAAGAATAATACGCAATGAAACTGGGAAATGAATACAAACTCTATACTGTTAGTCAAAATACAACGGTTGATGTTGATGAGTTGATTGACGACTGCATGAATTTTTTGCGTGCAGTCGGACTGGACCAAGAGACTTCTGAAAAGTTGTCAAAGGTGGAAAAAAAATTACGTCAAACAGAAAAACTTGAAAACACCGACAAGATATATAAGCACAAAAAGGAGATCCTCTTCCAGGATATTTTTGATATTTTGGAAAATATTTCTCCAGAGGGATGTTATTTTGGCACGCATCCGACAAACCTGTCGCTCATTGGATTTTGGGACAAAAGCTTGTTCTCTGTAACACGCTGAAAAATTCATAAAACCACATTGACGCAAATAAGATAATAATTGGGGAAAAAAGTATGAAAACTCAGGAGAAAAGAAATCCTTTGGGAAATCATCGTTTTATTTTTTATGTATTGGTTGTTGCATTATTTTTTATTGTAAATTTTTCGAATGCTGCATATGCTGGAGAACGTCTTGCAGTTTCAGTCTCAATTGCAAATATTCGTTCAGGGCCAGGGACGAACTACGATACCCTTTGGCAGGTCTATAAATACTATCCCATTAAAGTCATTAAAAAATCCGGTTCCTGGATTCTGTTTGTTGATTTTGAAGGTGATAAAGGATGGGTAAAAAATACTCTTGTTGGTAAAATTCCGTCGGTTATTACAATTAAAGAAGATTGCAATATACGATCGGGCCCCGGTACTAAATATAGCATTGTATTTAAAACCGAAAGAGGCGTTGCGTTTAAAGTTATAAAAGAAAAAGGGAGCTGGATATATGTGCAACATGCAGATGGGGACAAAGGGTGGATATATAAACCTTTGGTTTGGTAAATTCGGACTATTTGCAGGTTAAAAAGCTATCATGGATAATTCTTAAGGTGGAAAAGAGGTTGAGCATGCTTATCGTGGGTGAAAATATTAACACCAGTCGAAGGCGCATTGCCGAAGCGGTTGAACAGCAAGATAGTGAATTTATCGTTCAAGTTGCAAAACGTCAGGCCGATGCAGGTGCTCATTTTATTGATGTAAATGCCGGAACTTTTGTTGATCGGGAAACAGAATATCTATGCTGGCTGGTTGAGACGGTTCAGGGTGCAGTCGATCTTCCTCTGTGTCTGGACAGTCCCAATCCCAAGGCGTTATCGGAAGCAATTAAGTACCACCGAGGCGAGCCGATGATCAATTCGATTTCGCTGGAAAAAGAACGATTTGATGCCATGCTGCCCATTGTAACCGCACAGCCCTGCCGGGTCGTCGCTCTATGCATGGCAGAAACAACCATGCCGGTTACCATCGAAGACAGGGTTAAAGCCGCTTCTGAGTTGATAAACAGATTGACGGCTGAAGGCGTAGATCTTGAGAACATTTTTGTCGACCCCTTGATACAGCCGGTCTCCGTTGATACGCGTATGGGAAACGCTGCCCTTGGTGCCATCAAAACGATAATGAACGACTTTCCCGGAATCAACACCATATGCGGCCTTTCAAATATTTCTTTTGGACTACCGGCACGCCGCTTGATCAACCGCACTTTTCTGTCATTGTGCTTGCTTCAGGGGCTCAGCGCTGCGATTTTAGACCCGACTGATAAACGTCTCATGGCAAACCTGCTGTCTGCTCGGATGATCCTCGGCAAAGATGATTATTGTAGTGACTTTATCGATGCCTATCAAAGGGGCATAATTAATAAAGACCTAAGTTGAGCGTTTCAAATTCTTGAAATGGTTAATACAATAATATCTTTAAGGTATTCTGATATGTTAGATTTCAATAATTTGAAACCCTGCGGGGTTTCCAATTTCACCGCACCTACTGCGTCAGATGTCGTTCCGCATAGACGACTATAGCGAAACAGCATCTTCTCCCGCGAAGCGGGATTTCGCTAAACTCAACTTGCTTGTCTGCGGCAAACTTGAAAATCGCTCAACTTAGGAAAGAGTAACCAACCGGAAATCAAAACTTTTAAAAAGGGGGAAACCGATGAGCTACGAAACACTACTGGATGCCGTTATCAAAGGAGATATCAAAACAGCAACGGAGGAAACCCTTAAGGCTATTGATGCCGGCCAAAATCCTCAAGACATTCTCGACCAGGGTCTCATAGAGGCCATGAATGTCGTGGGTGATAAATTTTCCAAAGGTACCATTTTTGTCCCTCAAATGTTACGGTCCGCCAAGACCATGCAGGAATGTGTCGAGGTGTTAAAACCGCACTTTCAGGAAAACGCCATGACAACCAAAGGCAAAATAGTTTTGGGAACCGTCAAAGGCGATTTGCACGATATTGGTAAAAACCTTGTGGGCATGATGCTGGAAGGTGCCGGCTTCAGTATTATCGACCTTGGCGTGGACGTTGCGCCGGAGGTTTTTGTTGATAAAATCAAAGAAGCCAAAGCCGATGTTTTAGGAATGTCGGCGTTACTCTCCACGACAATGCCCTCCATGTCTTTGACGATCAAGGCATTGGCCGATTCCGGCCTAAGGGACTCCGTGAAAGTCATTATCGGCGGCGCACCGGTTACAAGAAAGTATGCCCAAGACATCGGAGCGGATTCTTACGCTCCGGATGCAGGATCGGCGGTACTCGAAGCTCAAAAACTTCTTAATCTATCTTGATATAAAATGGCGAAGCGATTTTATAACTTGAGAGGATTCACCTAAAAAGGAGATACAATGGAACTCGGATCCATTACCACATTTCAACCACGTCTTAAAGTTCTAAACCGCCGACAGGCTCTGGCGATCCACACAGCGGCTCTGGAAATTCTTGAAAAGACCGGCATAAAGATGGAACACACCGAAAGCCGTGACATGCTGGCCGGCGCAGGTGGCAGGGTGTTTGATAAAGACTGGATACGGCTTCCCGCCTATCTGGCTGAAGAAGCAATCCGATCTGCCCCCCGCCAGATCACACTTTACGATCAGCTCGGCAATAAAGTCATGCCCCTGACAGATGAAAATCCATTTTACGGTACAGGTTCGGATACAACGTTTACACTGGATCTGGAAACCGGAGAACGGCGCAGGTGCATTCTTAAAGACACCGCTAATTTTGCTAAACTGGTCGATGGTCTTGAAAACATTTCCTTTACCATGTCTATGGGAAACCCTGAGGATATTCCCAAGGTTGATTATATTTATGTTTATGCATTTGCTGAAATGGTTAAAAATACCAACAAGCCGATCGTATTTATTGCCGACCGCGGCGAGGATATCGCCAAAATATATGAAATTGCCTGTTTGGTAGCCGGAGGTGAAGACCAGCTGCGTCAAAAACCTTTTCTGTTAAATTATTCGGAAGCCATAAGTCCTTTGCGATTTCCTGAACATGTCATGGACAGACTTATTTTTTGCGCCCGTAAGGGGATTCCCATTTGCCTACCGTCCGGTTCTAATGCCGGTGGCGGTGCGCCGGTAACGCTGGCCGGGGCAATGGCCATGGGGATTGCTGAAAACCTGGCAGGACTGATTGTGCATCAGCTTGCCGCTAAAGGGGCACCTTTTCTTTTCGGCCCAAATGTTAGCGCTCTTGACATGAAGTCCGCCGTCGTATCCTACGGTTGTCCTGAATGGAGTCTTACTCAGGCGGCTTTAGCAGATATGCGTGACGAAATATACGGTCTTCCCATTTGGTCTTTTGCAGGGGCATCGGATTCCAAAGTAGTGGATGCCCAGGCCGGCGCCGAAGCCATGTTTTCGATCATTACCGCAATGCTTTCGCGCTGCAATCTCATTCATGATAACGGATACCTCGAGTATGGCAGTACCTCCTCTCTTGAAATGGTCACCATTGCCAATGAATTGGTTGCCATGGCGCGTTATTTCGCCAATGGCATTCCGGTAAACGAAACCACTCTGGCTCTGGATGCTCTTGAAAGGGTTAAAAATGCAGGCCCCCAGGCATTTTTTTTGATGGACGACCACACATTTGAGAATTTTGAGCAGGCACTTTTTCTTCCCAAACTTCTAGACCGCAACCGTTACGATAATTGGGAGACCGATGGGGCAAAGGATCTTTACACACGAAGTAATGAGGAGGCCAAACGGATTCTTTCCGAACATCAGGTAACACCCAAAGATGACGCCGTATTAAAACATATCGACGATCTTTTAAAGGCTTTGTAACTGAAACAGGAATACCATTGCTCACTCGTAATGAAATCGATAAAATCGACCGGGCCGGACGCAGAATACTTAAACGCGTAGGGATTAAGATCCTCGACCGCCATACCTTAGAGATGCTCAAGACCAGCGGGGTCAAAGTCGACATCAAAGAAGATCGGGCCAGGTTCTCCGGGAGGTGGCTTGACGAAATGATTGCAAAGGCCCCGCAACAATTCACCCTGTATTCCAGGGATGGTAAAAATGATTTGCACCTTGGATCGGGCAATGTTTATTTTGGAAACGGCGGTCGTGTATTTCAAATTCTGGATATGGGTACCGGGGGATACCGCCCGACCATCCTAAAAGATGTCATTAATACTGCACGTCTTGTCGATCGTCTCGATAACATCCGATTCTACATTATTGCCTGTCAGGCTCATGACTTGGACCCCGAATTCTATCATCTGAATGATTTTTTTCATGCCTTCAGCAATACCAGCAAACATGTCATGGGAGGATGCGACACATTTGAAGGTGCTAAGCAATTGTGGCATCTGGCCAGTTTCATGGCAGGTGGGGAAGCCCGGCTTAAAGAACGCCCCTTTGTTTCCGTTATCACCAATCCCATAAGCCCACTGACATTAGATGCCAATACCCTTAAAATATTAGAGTTTTGCGCTTTAAACAGTATTCCGGTCACCTGTGCGCCGGCGCCTATTGCCGGTGCTACTTCTCCGGCGACCCTGGCAGGCACCCTTGCCCAGTTGCATGCAGAGGCTTTGGCAGGCGTGTCGATCGCTCAAGTTTTCAACCCCGGAGCCCGGGTAATGTATGGGGCTGTTCCAACGGCAATGGATCTGCGAACTATGGATCTTACAATGGGCTCAGTCGAAACCGCTATGTTGAATACTTGCGCCGTTCATTTGGCTAAACGTTACAAATTGCCCATTTATGCATCCGCAGGTGTTACAGATGCCAAAATTCCGGATATTCAATCAGGGTTTGAAAAGGGGGTATCGTATTTGCTGGTCGCAATGGCCGGAGCCGATTATATTCATCTGGCCGCCGGAATGCTGGATTCCGGCAACTCAATCTCTTATGAACAATTCATCATCGACAACGAGATATTGGGGATGGTCCTTCGATTGATCAGAGGTGTCGACGTAGACACAGAGACGCTTGGCATTAATACCATCGAAAATGTAGGGCCAGGAGGTAATTACATCACCGAAGAGCACACGGTTAAGCATATGTTCAAACAGTTCTTTTACCCTACCCTTGCGATTCGCATGAATTTCGACCGCTGGCAAGAGCAAGGCAAGCCCACGCCATTAAAAAATGCACATGAGCTGGCTCGATCATGGCTCGAAGAATCCGAACCTGTATTGGGTCTTGAAAAATTGCTGGAAATCAAAAACAAATTCCCGGAAATTGTAAATACATGAGGAGGCGGGGTATTTTTATTTGTTCAATCGCTCCATGGATAATGCTTTTTTTCAAACAGTGTAATTACGCCGAAGGCGAATAAAACTCGTGGTTAAAGGATCGTAACGAAAAAACAGAAATCAATCTATAAATTATTGACTCGACTTAATAAAAACTTTCTTGCTATTGAAATGTTTCGGGTTGCGTCTATTCTTTCTAACGATCCCTAAACCACTCAAACAGTACACGCTTTTTAAAAAAAGATTATCCATTCCGCTCTCCGAGGCGTGGACGCCAAAGTGAAACAGGAGAGCACGCCGCGTGAACACGGACATATATAGAAGTCATCTCAAAAATAGGATTTTGGTTCAAGTTCAAGGCGGGACCGAGTTTCAACCCGCAGACATACTGAAGTATTTCGAGGAGTTGGAATTCGGTCCCAACACAGAAATTGGGACTAAAGACATTTTTGAGATGGCTTCTAGTTTAAAAGGGGGATTCAATATGTCTATTCGCATCATCGCATGTGGTGTCTTTCGTGATGCACTCAGACACATTGACCTGCAACGTTTTCACCAGAATGTAACCATCACCTATATCGACCCTTATCTGCATAATTATCCACAAAAACTAAAAGAGGAAATACTTCACCACATCTATCTGGCTAAAAAAGCAGGAGATGATATTCTGTGTTTGTTTGGACGGTGTTATCCGGAAATGGACCATCATCTTTATGAAATGGGCATTCCCAGAGTCCCAGGTGAGCACTGTTATGAAATTTTATTAGGAGGAAAACGGTTTCGTGCTATTATCGAAGAAGAAGCAGGGACGTATTTTATTGAAAAGAACCTTATTTTGAACTTTCCTGAGTATTGTATTCAGCCCCTTGAGCTTGATGATCCTCTGATGCGTGAAAGTTTTTTTCAACACTATAAAAGACTGATCTACATTCGGCAGCCGTTCGATTCTGATAGCATCATCCCGGGCTTTCGTGATATATCACAATTTTTGAATCTCAAACCCGTTGTGATCGATGTCGATTATTCCGAGTTAAAAACCAAGCTGATTAAATTGTTTTCAAGTATCTGACAGGAGTGGATTTTATGAAAAATCTAATTGGCATGAAAATTCTTATTGTAGACGATGATCCTGTCGTTCAGGAGCTGATCAAGGATATTCTCGCTAAGGAAGGTTATAAGAATATACAGACCGTTGGTTCAGGGGAAGAAGCTCTAAAAATGATGAAACAAACCCCACCCGATCTTGTGGTGCTTGACATCTTGCTGCCGGGAATACAGGGGTATGAGGTCTGCCGGAAGATAAGGGCCGGCAAAGCCACCGCCTATACACCTGTCCTTATGATGACGGGTTCGATATTAGATAAAGAAAAAGCGCTTGAAAAAAGTTTTGAAGCCGGGGTTACAGATTTTATTACCAAACCGATAAAAACAGTAGAACTTTTGGCCCGCGTAAAATCAGCTTTAACCTTTAAACAGCAATACAACCGCATGATAAAACAACTCGATAAAAAGAAGTTGACTAAAAAGAAGTCTAAAAAGATTTCAAAGAAAAAAGTTTGGCTGAATGTTCTACCCGATGATATTTGGATCAAAGTCAGCAAAGGTGATACTATATACCATGCGCTTCAGAATACGAAAGTGAAATTGGAAGGAGATTGTGGCGGCCTGGGTAAATGTGGAAAATGTAAAATCAGGGTTATTACCCCCCTTGGCAAACCCTCAAAAGAAACCCTAGAACTTTTAGATCCAAAAGAATTGGAGCGAGGGATTCGTTTGGCATGTCGTACCAAGATCCAAAAAAATCTGGCGATTTACACCGAAAAAGAGGATGACGATACAGAACTTTTTCAGATTCTTAAGCACGGATATATGCCCACGATAGAGCTTGACCCTCTTATTGAAAGACGCCTGGTAAGTGTTCCGCCACCAAGTCTTGAAAACTCTCTTTCCGATGTCCAGCGCATACGAGAAATGTTAAGTCCTGAATATCAAGACTTGAAAACCACATATCGCTGTCTTTTTTCTTTGTATAAAAATTTGAGGAAAACCAATTTTAACGGAGCGGCGATTATTCACGACAACTGCCTGCTGGAATGGCAGCCGCGAGATAGTCTTGGCGGCGTGTTCGGATTAATATACGATCTGGGAACCAGTACTTTGGTGGGTAAACTGATCAACCTGATGGAAGGCCAGGAAGTAGCGGTGATATCCAGATTCAACTCACAAAAAGAATACGGGTCCGACGTCATCAGTCGCATCCAATATGTAAAGGGCCATCCGAAACGACTGCTGCAGCTACAAAAACTTTTGATCAGGGATCTGAACCTCATAACCAAACGACTGCTCGAGTCTTTTAAGTTAAAACCGAAGGATATCCTGGTTGCAGTGGCAGCCGGAAATACCATCATGCAGCATTTCATGTTGAGCCTGGATCCCAGCGGAATTGCCGAAGCTCCTTTTGCACCGTTAATTACGGAAGGCATGACCTTTCGGTCCAAAGATGTGGGATTAAGATTACATCCCGATGCCATGTTATATGTGATGCCTGCCAAATCAGGATATATCGGTGGAGATTTAGTCGGCTTTATTCTTTCATCCGGTGTGGCAGAGCAGGATGACAAGTTGATACTGGGTCTGGATTTGGGAACCAACAGCGAAATTTTTCTGGGGAATAAACGCAGAATGCTCACCTGCAGCGCCGCAGCCGGCCCGGCATTGGAAGGCGCCAAGATTTCCCACGGGATGATCGCCAGATCCGGCGCCATTGAAAGCTTTAGATTTGAACATAACGAACTTTTATATAATGTCATCGGAAACATAAAGCCAAAAGGCCTTTGTGGCAGCGGTTTGGTGGACCTAAGCGCCCTGCTGCTGCACCATTGTGTTGTCAATCAGGAAGGCCTGATCTGCCCGCCAAATCAGCACGGAAAAGAAAATTCGATGACAGCAAGGGTGATTCAAGCCCAGAAAAATGAAACTCACGATTTTCTCATCGCCTCTCCCCGAGAAAGCCTTGACGGCAGATCCATCGTGCTGACTCAGAAAGATATCCGAGAGTTGCAGCTTGCCAAAGCTGCTATAGCTTCCGGCATTAAAATCCTTTTAAAAACAATGGGTGCCGGTATTGAGGATATTGATGCCGTTCATTTAGCCGGTGCCTTGGGCAATTATATTCACCCTCTCAGCGCTATGCGCATTGGCCTGTTGCCCAAGCTGAAACCGGAAAAAATAATCTCACTCGGAAATGCGGCATCAACCGGCGCGAACATGATTCTTTTATCAAAACGTTACTGGGACAAATCCGCTGAAATTGCAAACTCCTTGGACCACATCGAACTGTCGGGGCATACTGATTTTTTCGACAGCTTTATTGAAGAAATGAATTTTCCTACTGAAAATTTGTGGTAATTATTCAAAAGGAATGTCGAGAAGGATTCATTTCTCTTAGCGATAGAAATTTTAACAACAAGTTTGGCTGAGAAGGAGAAAACATGTGTAATAAAAAAGAATCCCTAATCGAACGACTGGAAAAGGGAGTCGTTCTAGTGGCTGAAGGTTATATTTTCGAGTTGGAAAGAAGGGGATACATAAAAGCCGGACCATTTGTACCGGAAGTTGTTTTAGAGTACCCGGAAGCCGTCAAGGAACTTCATCACGAATTTTTACTGGCAGGTTCCGATGTCATTGTGGCCTGCACGTATTATGCCCACCGATCAAAGTTAAAATCCATTGGCAAAGAAGACAGGCTTGAAGAGTTAAATCTTAAATCCATATCTTTGGCACAAGAAGTGGCCCAAAAAGGTGAGGCTCTGGTTGCCGGGAATTTGTCCAATACTTGGGAGTTTGATCATAATGATCCCATTGAATCAGGAAAAATTGTCAGATCCATTTACAAAGAACAGGTTAATTGGGCTTCTCAAGGCAACGTTGACTTCATTATCGCTGAAACCTTCAGCCATTTGGGTGAAGCGTCTATTGCTTTAGAAGTTATAAAGGACGCCGGATTCCCGGCTGTGATTACCTTCACGACGGTACATGAAAAAAGCTGCGATGGGTATAGTTGGGAGGAAGCCTGCAGCATACTGGAAAAAGATGGTGCCGACGTTGTTGGCCTTAACTGTGGCCGCGGTCCTGAAACCCTCATGCCGATTGTTCAAAGAATTCGGGATAAGGTTCAAGGACATGTGGCCGTATTGCCTGTTCCCTATCGAACAACGCCCAAAGAACCTTGTTTTTTTGATCTGAAATTGGAAAATTCCAAAAACGCATTCCCGGTGGCGCTGGACCCTTTTTTGTTAACCCGATTTGAAATGGCGGATTTTACAATAAAAGCAAGGGACATGGGGGTTGATTATATCGGGATTTGCTGTGGTGCCGGTCCTCACCATGTAAGAGCAATGGCTGAAGCCCTGGGTCGAAAAGTTCCTGCAAGCAAATATTCTCCTGATATAAAACTTCATCCGGTTTTTGGCGATCAAAACGCTAAAAGACAGCACTATGTCGAATGTCTACTCGGACCCAACGTGCCAGTTGGGCGGGATTCGACTTAACGCAGATTTTTTCCTATGTTAAGCCAAAGGAAAGATAACCGGTTGTTTTATCTGTTCCCGTATAGGCCAGCACATCTAACGAACTTCTAATTTTTTCTTAATATTATTTAAGCAAAGGTTGTTTAAAGATAAATAAGTGAATTGAAAAAAAAGCTTTTTTCATTCCCTACCTTTGAAAAAACGATGATCATTTAGATTAATGGGCACATCCAACCTCGACTCACTTCCAGCGATCTCCTTTTGGCTTGAAATTCACTCTTTATCATGTTTTTTAAAAAAAGCCTTGACATGTCACATTGTGGTATATTAGAAAGAATGTTTGTGAATATTAATTAGAACCATAAGGATATGATATTTATAAATAATTTATTGTTATAAATGGTAAGATCTACGGCAAGATATCTTCTGTTTTATTAAAAAGGAACAATACATGGTAAAAGCGAAAAAAAAACCGATACCCGAGCTTAAAGCACTCATCGAACCTTACCATAAGGTGCTTAACATTGGGTGTGGTGGGTGCGTCTCTGTGTGCCTGGCCGGCGGGCAAAAAGAGGTCAATGTTTTAAATGCGGAATTGGCATTGGAAGTCGGGAAATCCATTCAAATAGAAGGTTATACGGTGGAGCGCCAGTGCCGCCCCCAGTATGTTGACGGGATCAAGGAAATCGTCAAGCAGTTTGACTGCTTGCTCTCAATGGCCTGCGGTGCCGGAGCTCAGCTACTGGCAGAAACTTACCCGAATATCCCCGTCTTTCCTGCCGTCAATACAATCGCCATCGGTGTCGATCGGGATGTGGGCATTTATGAAGAAAAATGCCGGGCCTGCGGTGACTGCGTCATCGGGTACACCGGCGGAATCTGTCCGATCACGAGATGCGCCAAGGGGCTTTTCAACGGACCTTGCGGTGGAGTTCACGAAGGAATCTGCGAAGTAAGTCATACTGTAGCCTGTGCCTGGGTGGAAGTCTACAAGCGGCTGAGTTTTCAAAATCGTTTGGACTTCATTCATCGCATAAGGGAACCGATCGGCTGGCAGAATCAGGTTCAACGCATTGTCGTTCAAGATGACTACTTGCATAATTAAAAACATTCCAAGATCGCATGGGTAGAAAAACGCAAATGAGTTTTAATAACCAACTTAACCACCCCTTCAGGATGGATATACAATGAAGTGGGATCTATACGAACTGATTCGCGGACCGGTAATGACCGGAACGATGATCCTGTTTACAGCTTGTCTGGTTTATCGCGTAGGAAAGTTCTTCCTGGCCACATTCCGTTTACCTTCCAAAACCACAGCATATGGCATCAGTCAAACCCGTCGGTTTGACTTTCGTGAACAAATCCGGTCAGTGCCGCAGAAACTGTACAAATTACGAACCCACTTTCGCAACAGTATATTCAGCATGATGCCTTTTACCGTATGGCTTACGGTACTTTATCATGTCATTATTGTGGCTGCCATTTTCTTTACCGTGGGTCACAATGTGCTGCTGGATCTTTCCTGGGGTTTCAGTTTTCCCACCATACCTGAAAAGACAATGGATGTGCTGGCCATTATTGCCATCGTCATTTCACTCTATTATCTGATTCGCCGCGGATTTTCTGCCAAAATGAGATTCCCGGCTGTCTTCAAAGATTATTTGGCCATCCTAGCCACAGCTGCCCCTTTTGTCACCGGGTTCATGGCATACCACCAGTGGTTTAACTATCGGACTGTCATCATCTGTCATATGATCAGCGGACAATTGATGCTATTAGCCTTGCTCTATACCAAGCTCGGTCACATGATATTCTTCTTTTTCGGAAGAGTCTCTCTGCGAGGCGAATTGAATTTGCTGCGTGGATCGAGGGTTTGGAAGACAGATCGAAAGTTGGAAAAACTCCCAGAACCAGTAGAGGGTAACGAAGTGGATGTTCGCTATATCCGCTATATGCTTGACCAGAAAAAGACGCAGATGAAGATGATGCTGCGGTACTGCGCCAGATGCAGCAACTGTGCAAAAAGTTGCTTTTTGTATGTCAACAACAGAGATGCTTCCTATATTCCTTCTCATAAAGTGTTTGCTTCTTTAGGAAAGCTTTATCGGAAAAAAGGAAAGGTACATCGCCAGGAGCTGGAAAACATGGTGGATACCATCTGGAATAAATGTGTTCTCTGCGAACGCTGCTATTGCTTCATCGGGCTTAATATTCCGGAAATGATTTCTCTGGCACGTTCTATTTGTCGCTCTCAGGGGGTGTATAAGACATATGAAAACTAATTTGCCCAAAATCCGAATATATACAGGCCTGATATTTACAGCCTATTTTCTGTTGGCTATGTTTATTCCTTATTTGGTAGGCGATTCGGGTCTATATGCCCAGGACGATGAAATCATTATTGAGAACACAGCGTCTAACTCCAGTAAAAGCCGGTCGGCCGTCTATTTCACTCACGAAAACCATATGGATTCATATGATTGTCTGGACTGTCACCATAATTACCAAAATGGCGAAAATGTTCTGGATGAAGATGATTTAGAAGATGGCAAAAGCGCAAGCTGTGCTTCCTGCCATACAAAAGAGTCGTCCATAGATCTTGAAACTGCCTATCATCGTGAATGCATGGGCTGTCACAGAAGTGTCAACAAACAGGAGGGCGACACCTTGCCCATCACCTGCCAGGATTGCCACAGCCGGTGATCTCTTATGCCATGATTTTTAAAGCATGTTGTGATGACCCTAAACAGCGTTTCGAATAGTCTGATCAATTGATCTGTCGTGCTGATCAGGCGGAACAATTATCCTTCCTATATTATAAAGTCGGATAATGTTTTTTTAGACATTCCGGGCATATGCTATGACTGATATCGGCTTGTGAATGTTTGTGGATATAGATGTCAACTTGCTCCCAATACCCTTCGTCATCACGAATTTTTTTGCAGAAAGAACAAAGGGGAAGAATTCCTCTTAAGACCTTGATTTCCTCCGCAGCCTTCTTCTGCTTGAGTATCGTCCACATGCTGTTCATGAATAATAGGGTCTGTCTCAAGTCGGAATCATCATAAGGCTTCTCTTTATTACCAACACCGGCTACTGCAACAATCATTTCTGAGTCAAAAATGGGGACACTTAAATGTCGAATGACTTTAAAGTGTCCTTCTGGATACCCCTTTTTTATATTCATATTTTGATAATCATTATGAACTACCGGTATCCGTAACCGTATACAGTCAGCCCAAATTCCGGCCTGATCTATAGGATAATGTGTCGTTTTTTCGGCTGAGCACATTTTGAGTGCACCTTTTGACCATGAAACCAATTCAATGGTTTTTTGGTCTTCGTTTACAAAATGTAAATAGCCCGCTTTACTTTGAGTCAGGGAAACAACAGATTCAAGAGCAAACTCTCTAATTTCTCTTTCACTGACGTCGGTCAATTGCCTTAGAGCCAGCAAAGATTCTAAACGTGCTTCATTCTGCTTCAAATTTCTGTTAGCAATTTCCAAGCGCCTAATTTTTTCCAAAAGATCATTGTAACTTGGTTTCTTGTCCATATCGATTCTTGGATGATTTAGGTTTTAATTTTAAAGCGCCATGAGCAGTACCATGTATCGGGATGATCATCCGGCGGACAGCCGATACACTCGGTATGGATTCTTGGATCAATAGACCTGGCAAAATAGGTATATTCCACAAGCCCTCCAGATTTACACGGATAATCGTCAAGACCTTTGCGTTTTCTTGCAGATTGAACCCGGCATTCATTCATTTGGAAGGTAAAACTGTCAGTTGCTTCGTCTACAATTGAATGGGTGTTGACACGAGCATAAATACGAAAATTCAGGGCTTTTTTTAAACCCTCAAGTCCCGGTTTTTCAGGAAGGTTTAAAAAGTTCTTAACGGCCCGGGCCTCAAAAGGTGAAAAGTGGGCCCAGCATGAATCATTACATCGCTTGGCGTCATTCATACCTCTCGTAAATTCCACTGCCTGAAACCACACCCCGTCATTGACCAACCAGTTTGCAGCCACGCCGTCCATGAGTGCCATCAAAGACTCTTTCGGCATGTTCAATAGGGGCAATGGGATGCTGTTTTTCATTTCAAACCCTAGGACTTTCGCCAAGCGTTTCATTTGAATGTCATAACCCCTTTCAGATGCAACCTGAAGGACGTCAAGGGCCTTTTCCATCCCCATCTGATGTTTGACTTCATTGAACCATAAGGCAAAATGGACGATGATACGATGGAACATGTCCAGCACAAGTTTTGCGGTGTGTTCATGATCCAGATCTTCTATGGAATTAACGTTGCTTAAATTCAAAATTTCTCCTTTTAAATTGTGTTCAATGATAAATGGTTTTTTTGTCCAATCCCTGCGTTATGCTCAAAAAACAATCCTCCTGAGGCGGATAAATCCTCGGAATATTAAGTATATGCCTCCGTTTATTTTTTTCGCATGCCTTGATCTTGATCAAAAATCCTCATTTATGATTGAACACTAAATGGCATCTATCCTTCGTAAAGCAATTGTGTATGTCGCAGACGAAAAACATGCGGAGACGTCCATTTTTCGGAGCATGCCGGCTGAATAAGTTTGCGCTTTATAAACGAGAGATTTCTTCGATGGGCAAGGCCGCACAAGGGTTTTCGTTGAGACATACTTTCTGTATGTTGCAAACGAGAAACCCGCGGAGAACGCTGCCAATCGGAGAAAGATTCGTTTATAAAGCGCAAACTATCCTTCATAGAGCACTGCCAGTATAGTAGCCTTCCCCTTTTTCGAAGCGACCAGATGCGGTGTCGTGGACAGATAATAGGCGCTGTCTCCTGGGGAAAGGTCGAATGTATCTTCTCCGATATTCAGCACAATGGTACCATCCAACACATAGATGAATTCTTCGCCGTCATGTACGGAAACTTCTTTGTAAGGGTTTTCCTCAAGCTGAACGAGCATTGCTTCCATGTGGCGCCCCTTTACTTCCGGGGCCAGGCTTTTATAGATATAGACCTGTTTTTTGCCTTTCTGAGAAGTTGACCGGGATACGATTTTTTGTTCATTCTTTCGGGTAATGGAATAAATTTTGTCTCCGGTTCCTGAAATCAGACGACTGAATGCACTGTCAAGGGCCTTGGAAAGCTTGATCACGGTTCCAAGTTGAGGTTGCACTTCATTGGTT
>Ga0316577_10000246_pt1 | contig 19022 bp, 14 predicted proteins | sample S5NA_FD_203073 | JGI IMG/M metagenome (GOLD analysis project Ga0316577, IMG submission 203073) | Rhizosphere microbial communities from salt marsh grasses in Alabama, United States - S5-7_050615r2r1 | ecosystem: Host-associated > Plants > Roots > Rhizosphere | place: USA: Alabama | collected... | reverse complement strand
CAAGACCTGCATGGTATTAAAGAGCGCCGGGATGGTACCCACGTCGTCAAGTGCAGTGGGATGGTCATAAAAATAATCTTTGTTTTTGTAGATTTTCTCCTTTTTGCGACCCCAGAACATGGGAAAGACGAGCGATAGCTGCATGAGAACCTCCTGCGGATGCAAGCCGAATAGCATAAACCATCTGGGTAACCATGCCAATAATCAAGCTGCATCGAAGTGGGCGATTTCTTCAGGGATGATTATACCTGCTGCGAATCCCGGATGCCTTTTCCAGCCAGAAAGCAATATCGAACGGGACCGACCAGATTTGGAAGAGATACTAACTTGAAATTGATATATAATCCAGGTTGAACCTGTTTATATGCGCCAAAGGAGAAAAAACATGGCAGAAGGAAGAAAAAAATTATACCGTTCGAGAGACGAGCGCTGGATAGCTGGGGTGTGCGGCGGGATCGGTGATTATTTCGATCTTGATCCAACAGTGATCCGGGTCCTGTTCATCCTGGCATTCTTCATCTTTGGCGGTGGTCTGTGGGTCTACCTGATCCTATGGGTGATCATCCCGCTCAACAAGGCAGATTTCTACCCGCCTGAAATGATCTCAAGCGATGAACCCCCTGCAGAGGAAAGCACAGTGGAAGAGACTCCAGAGGAAGAGAGCGAGTAGGATTTCACCGGAGATTTATTAACTAACCATTTCAAATACTGATTATTATCCCGTGATGGTGATTGGAAGTGTTCCAATCTAGGTTCGATCCTGGAACGGGGTTGTTAGCTGCATGAAAATCAAATGACGGGATGTAAATCCCTGCTGTCCAGGTGATCCGCCTTGATCGCTGGAGATAGGGATTAATCGTTCATGGTTCAGGTAGAGGTTGGTAGGTTCCGGATCAATATCCAGAAGATTAACGATTTGATCTACGATAATGGATTGGATCAGGTCATCGGGGGAGGGAACATCGTTGTCCATACCAAGAAGTAAACCTGGACTCAGGATCGATCAACCCCTCTGATCAACAGACATTTGGAAAGCCCCTGGAGTTTCAACTCCAGGGGCTTTCTATTGAACGGTTCAACAGATTTATCAAGCCATATTGCAAACTCGACCCGCAAATTAGTTCAGGGACTGAAATCCTTCAAGACGATCGGCAGGAAGTTAAGATACCCAGCCCACTCGTAAGCACCCATATCCGGTAAGGCATCACGAGGGGTACCCTCGATATCCGCGCTGGGAGCCCCGCTAGCGGTACCTGTGTTCCAGCTGGGTGAGAAGGCCTGCAGGTGATAATCCTGGTTGGCTGCATCGACAAACATCGGATCAGCATCAATGTTGCCTGTGCCTGTAAAACCACCCTGGATGTTGGAATAAGTGACCGTAAAGCAGGTCGGGCAGGGGGGATCGCTCCCCAAGCTGAAGGCGTTGTTGTACATGATGCTGTTGGTCATGGTTAGCGAGCCAGACCATAAGATCACCGCCTGGGCAGCTGTGGGGTTGTTATCCGCGATAGTGGCATTCATGAGAGTGAAATCTGTCAAATTGACAGCAAAGACGTTGGCATTCCCTGTAGAAGATTGATTACCATAGATCAGCGCATTGGTCAGGTTGACTGTACCCCCATCAGAGCTGATCGCGCCGCCGTGGTCGCGGGTCAGATTGTCCGCAAGTATCGAATCGACCAGATTGACAACAGTACCGCTGCCGCTGACGTGCATTCCACCGCCCTGACCAAATTCGACATCGGTGTCATTCCCGCTGATGGTGCTGTTCGTGATGGTCACGGTTGAATCGGAAAAGACACCCACACCACCTCCATATCCTGCATTATTATTGGAAATGGTTGAATCACTGATGTTTACGGTGGCATTGTTTCCGATGTGAACACCACCACAGCAGCCGCTGGAAGTGTTGCTGTCGACCAGGAGGTCTTCGAAAGTTGGCGCGCCCCCACTAACGTAGATACCGCCACCGTCGTTGGTGGTCTGGTTGCCGAGCACTTGAGTGTTTATAACGGTAGGACTGACATCGTTAATCGTAATGCCTCCCCCCATGCCGCCTGTGGTCACACTGCCGTTGGTGATGGTAAATCCATCCAGAACCGCACCATTGCTACCTGCCTGGAAATCGACTACGGTCCCAGATTGGCCCCCATCCACAGTGGTCATATTGAGAGTGACGTCGCGTGTCCAGCCTGCGGCCTCATAACCACCCATCAGTGACAGCTGGCTGGTGATGACCAGATTTTCGGCATATGTCCCCTGGGCGACATAAATCATATCGGTTGCAACAGCCTGCGTAATCGCGTAGCCGATCGTCTCGCAAGGCGTAAGGGCACTCTGGCAGTTGCCGCTGTCTGCTCCGGATGCGCCATCCACGTAAAGTATTCCAGGTGCAGCATGTGTCAGCGAAGTGGCTCCAAACCCCCCGATTAACAGTAAAAGTATCGTAAAAACCAATCCGATGCGGGGAACTGTGCTCCCGACAGCCTGACCTCTACCGTTATGTCCAAAGATATTCATTGCTTGCTCCTATGGTTTTTTTGAAACGCGGTGAATCCTTCAATGGATCGGTTGAATTGAATATGGCACCTCCTTGGAATGATGAATCTGGTATGCGGTTGATTTGTTGAACAGGGTGTCAATAACACACGGTTTGGTAGCTGAAGGTACCTTCTACAATACCCTAAGATTATAGGATCTAAGCGGGTAAAATTCAATAAGAAACAATACCTAATTTGAGGTATTTTTTGGCTTCAGCACGAAAAAACAGCTGTAATTTGATTTTCTGGCGGGACTACTGGTTCTTTATTTTGACGAAAATATCGCGTGTGATCCATACTGAGATCAGTAACAGGGCTAATCCCAGCCCATCGAATGCCATAAAGCGAGCCAGGGAAGCGCGTAAAGCGGTGTCAATGGCTGTTAGAGACAGATAAATCAAACCTTCTCCGAGCAAGCCGATCGTCTGCATGGCCAGTGCTTCGTAGAGGGAAACGCGATAGCGGACCGGGTGCCAGAGTGCGACCAGGTAAGGGATGTTCCACATCACGAACAGCACCCCCAAGCCGCGCAACATCGCTGAGCCGACGATGCCATCCAATTCGAAAGCGTTTATGTAGCGCTCCGGCCAGACCAGGAAAGCCAGTGCCGCTTGCAGGTTCCACAGGATGGTCAGGCCAATCAAGCCCCTTGCCAGATTCAGCCGCATATGACAATTATACATTTCATCGGACTGGATGAAATATCGCAGAAAATTTTTATCCATCCCTATCCTGGAAAATACCCAGCTTGAAAAACTCGTGCTATCATAATCAGCAGGATCCCCAGTATGAGATTCTTAGAAGGAAAGTGCCCAATTATGATGACCTGGCATCATTCTTCCATGCTGCGCAGGTGAACTGTTAACTAGTCGTGGGAAGGTTTGACATGAATACAGCCCGAAAATTAATCGCCTTTGATATCGAAATCGCTAAGAACTTCCCGGATGGCGAACAGGATTGGAAGCGCTACCGGCCATTGGGAATCTCCTGCGCGGCGACAACAGTGACAGGTGAAACGGCTACCCTTTGGTACGGCAAAACATCCGATGGGGGCTACGCCCCGCAGATGAGCCTCGCGGAAACTCAGGAATTGGTCAAATATCTTCAAGATCAAGCAGCGGCTGGGGGAACAATCCTGACCTGGAATGGGTTGGGCTTTGATTTTGATATCCTGGCCGAAGAGAGCGGGATGAAGACCGCCTGTGCGCAGCTGGCTCTGCAGCATGTTGATATGATGTTCCATGTATTCTGTCTCAAAGGCTTTCCATTGGGATTGGATAAAGCAGCCCAGGGCATGGGTTTGGCGGGTAAAACACCCGGGATCACGGGGGATATGGCCCCTAAAATGTGGCAGGCCGGTCAATACCTGCAGGTGCTTAAGTATGTTGAGCAGGATGTGCAAACCGTGATCGATTTGTGGTTTGCCGTGGATGGATTAAGGCAGTTGAAATGGACCAGCAACCGGGGCTACCCACAGCGCTTGCCGCTTCCAAATGGCTGGGTGACGGTTGAGCGCGCCCTTAAACTCCCCTCCCCAGATACCTCCTGGATGTCCAATCCCTGGTCGCGCTCCAAGTTCACAGACTGGATAGAGTGATAAAAAAATGTATTGGGCACCCACCATATGGATGTGTAGGAAGGTTGCGAAGTAAGATTCAGTTGACCCAATAAAGCGGGTTTCTAATGGGATTATCTGGATTGATCAATAACCAATTCTGCCAGCACCGGCAGGTGATCTGAACCGGTGTCCTGCCCCACCCATGATTTTCTGCAGGAAAGTGGCTCTGTATACCAGATGTAATCGACCCTCAAAAGGGGATAGAAAGTAAGCCTGCTCAACAAGCGATTAAGCGCCAGAAAGCGTTTCCAAGGCCCAACCCTCCTGGGAAGGGTGTGGCCTCGACTCTGCCCGGCAACTTGAAAGGCGTCTTGCAATCCCAAGGAGCGCAGGTAAGCATATTCTCCCCACCAATCCGCCAGGTTGAAATCTCCCAGCAGCACGGCGGGGGGCACCTTGACCGCTAGCTCAGCCAGGGATTTGATCTGGGACCAGGTCTGGCGGTCGAATTTTAAACCCCTCCAGTTTGGTTTTGGGGGTGGGGGGTGAGCGATGATGACAGTAATCCGGGTATTCCCCGTATCGATGATGGTTTTTAAATCCGGACGTACCTCAGAGAAATTCAGCTGCTTGGAGTCCAGAATTGGCAGGCGGCTCAACAAGGCTTTCCCTGCGAAGCCTCCAGGATAGACTGCCTGGTGAGGGTAATCGGAAATTAATTCATGCTTTAACGCCGTCGCCTGCAGATCACTGAGCTCCTGAAATGCGACCAGGTCAGCACCTGAAGACCTAATTACTGGGATCAAGGTTTCAGGCTTTGCCCGCCCATTGCCTACATTGCAAGTCATGATAGTAAAGATATCCACGCTCTATCTGTCCTAACCAATTCTATATTGGTTCAAAGATCGAACCACCACGCACATCGATCTCCGAAAATATTTAGAAGATTGATTATTTAGCCAAGATCGATGATATCGATGCGCTTGGTATCCTCGGCTTTCAGGGTTCCAGATCCTTCCACCATGATCACACTACCACAATCGACACCATAAGTATCCAGTTGTTGGATGGCATACTTGCGCCGGGACTCAGGTGTAGCCAGGATTGATTTATCCGCTGTGTAGACCGGCAGCACACCCCGGGAGAATTCCAGGCGCCGGCAGGTGGCTTCGTTCATGCTGGGAGCGATGATCCACTGCGCCAAGCCAAAACGGGATACACGCCGCACTGTGGCTCCGGTGTTCGCCAGGATGATCACCAGTGCAGGTTGGACGGTTTCAATCGCCATATAAACTGCGAGGGCGATCACATCCCCTGGTGAGACCTGCTCCTTAACCTGACGCTGTCTTAATGTTTCAGAGATTCCTGAAACGCGGATATTCGATTCAGCTTCGCAGGCCAAGTTTGACATCGTCATCACCGTTTCGATAGGGTATTTTCCGACCGCTGTTTCCCCGGACAGCATCACACAGTCCGTCCCATCCAGGATCGCATTAGCAACATCAGTGGCCTCCGAGCGGGTAGGTCTTCGGTTGTGGGTCATCGATTCGAGCATTTGTGTGGCGGTGATGACTGGTTTCCCTGCCAGGTTTGCCTTGCGAATCAATTCCTTCTGCACGATGGGGATTTTTTCGATAGGAATTTCTACCCCTAAATCTCCGCGGGCGACCATGATCCCGTCACTGGTGTTGAGAATCTCTTCGATATTGTCCAGTGCACCGGCTCTTTCGATCTTGGCGATGATCATGGGTTTATAATCCAAAGCAGCAGCTGCCTCGCGCAAATCCTGAATATCTTGTGCGGTTTGCACAAACGATTCGCCGACTCCATCCAAATCTTGTTCCGCGACAAACTTGAGCAGTTCCCGGTCCTGAGCTGTGAGGGCACTGATTCCCAATTCGATTCCCGGAAAATTTACCCCCTGGTGAGATCGCAGTTCACCCCCCACGATGACTTTACAGCGAACCTGGTCGTGCTGGACGCTTTCCACCTGGAGCTGGAGAAATCCATCATTCATGAAAATCCAATTACCAGGTTTAACCACAAGCGGCAAACCTTCAAAGTTGATTGAAGCACGCCCCGAGTTCCCGGTATTCTCCCTTGTGTCCAGAACAAACTCCTGACCACGTTCCAGAAAAATTGGGTCCTGGTTTAATTCTCCGATGCGAATCTTTGGTCCTGGCAGATCCGCAAAGATGGCGACCCTTTGCCCGGTAGCATTGGAGGCTGCCCGTATATTGGCGATCTTTTGCCGGTGGTCTTCAAGTTCCCCATGTGCCAGATTAATGCGAGCGATATTCATACCTACCAGGAGCATTTGCTCTAGAATCTCCTGGTCCCGTGAAGCGGGTCCAATTGTGCAGACGATCTTCGTTTTCTTGATGGGCAGTGTCACAACCTTTCTCCTCGCGCGTTCCATTCCATATTAATGAGCATGTCCTGAGTGAGTGATTCCGGAGAAGAACCCTTGCTCCGGCTTAGCAGGCAGGTTTCACTCTTTAGAGGAAACAATTCTGAGTAATGCGTTCCTGTATCTGTACTTGACACTTCCTATTTTACTGTAGGAATACGGAGCGAACCGTTCCTATGATCCGAATTCTTCAAAATATAACAAAGTCTTCGCCAAAGAGTGCATTTTGAGCTTATACTTAATTTCTTGAACTGATCAACTTAGAATCATCATGCTGGCAATCGAGGCGGAATCTCCAACCTGCAGTGGCCGATCTCCACAGGCCTGAAAACCGAGATCCTGGTTCAGTGGTTTCACCTCGATCCCTGACGACCCGCAGAGAATCTGTCAGCATTGATGTGGAAGAGATGAATCTATGAATATCTGGCGCGTAAACACGTTCACAAAACAATACAGAATTGAAGAAACCCCCGAAGATTGGCAGTATCTTGGCGGGAGGGGATTGTTGGCGAAGATCATGCTGGATGAGGTAAATCCAACTTGCGAACCGCTAGGGCCTGATAACAAACTGATCTTTGCTCCCGGCCTGTTGGTCGGGCATCGTCTTTCTAGCTTGGACCGCATCTCGATCGGGGGAAAAAGCCCATTAACCGGCGGCATCAAGGAAGCCAACGCGGGAGGTCGCACTGGCTTCCACCTAACCCAGCTGGGTATCAAAGCCTTGATCATCGAGAGCCAGCCTGAGAGTGATGCGTGGCAGGTTCTGCATCTCAGCCGGGCTGGAGTCCGGTTTGAGGATGCGCAAGGCATCCTGGGAAAGGGGGTTTACGAATCCGCGGTTGATTTATTGGAGCGTTACGGGGAAGATATCGCAATCGCACTGATCGGACCGGGGGGAGAGATGAGGCTGCGAGCCGCGGGCATCCAAAATATCGATCAGGATCGGTCTCCTTCGAGGATCGCCGCTCGAGGTGGTTTGGGAGCGGTGATGGGTTCGAAAGGTGTCAAGGCGATCGTGATTGACGCCGAGGGTGGGGAGCGGCCTCCCATTTATGATGAACCCGCATTCAAAGAAGCCCGGAAACGATTCACAACTGCATTAATCAACCATCCGCAAACGACTTCATATGCGGATTACGGGACTGCTGCTATGGCAAATATGTGCAATGGGTTCGGCGGCCTGCCGACACGTAATTTCAGCGAGGGCACCTTCGAAAGTGTCGAGCAGATCGGAGGAGAGCATCTGCGCAGCACGCTGCTCGAGAGGGGTGGCGTGGCGAATCCCACCCATTCCTGCATGGCAGGCTGCGCCATCAAGTGTTCGAATATCTACTCCGATCGATCCGGGGAAAATGAAATCGTCTCTCCACTCGAGTATGAAACGATCGGATTAATGGGATCAAATCTGGGTATTGACAGCCTGGATGTGGTCGCTCGGATGAATAAAGAGGTCAATGATCTGGGCCTTGATTCAATAGAAATAGGAGCAGCATTAGGGGTGGTGTGCGAAGCGGGATTAATGACCTTTGGAGATGGTGAGCGCGCCCTGGAGTTGATCCAGGAAATACGAATTAACACACCGATGGGGCGCATCCTCGGGAATGGGGCAGCAATTACAGGGCAGGTGTTTGGTATTGAGAGGGTACCCGTGGTGAAAAACCAGGCTATCTCGGCTTATGATCCCCGTGCGATCAAGGGGACCGGCGTGACATATGCAACCTCACCGCAAGGTGCGGACCATACCAGCGGCCTGACAATCCGGGCAAAGATCAAACATAGCCAGGCAAAAGACCAGGTCAAGGTCTCCAGGGCTGCGCAGCTAAATAATGCCGGATATGATTCCCTGGGTGCCTGTGCCTTCAGTGGCTTTGGTTTTGCAGCTGCACCCGAGACGATATCTGAACTGGTCAACGCCCTTTATGGTACCCAATATGACACGGGCTTGCTGCAGGAATTAGGGGGTGAAACGATCCGCTATGAAAGGGAGTTCAATCGCCGGGCGGGTTTCACGAAAGCGGATGACAGGATCCCAGAATGGATGAGGCGGGAACCGCTTCCACCGCTTGATGTGGTGTTTGACGTTCCCGATGACGAACTGGACGGCATCTTTGAGGACCTGTAGATCTGCTTAACCTGGTATGCAATAAAAATTCTAAGTGTTCCAATTTCCAGGCACTTAATTCACCCGATATAGCTCGCGAATTGAATAAATCTACCAGCACCAGCTGGAGAATTGCGGTGCTTTAAACGAGACTTCCCGGTGAATAGTAGAACCCGGATCTTCCCTTTTTTGGATTTAAATCATCAGTAAAGTGATCACTATGGCAGTTGTCAGAACAAGCAGCATGCCTGGCAGCAAGGCTCGTTTGAGTAAACTTGCACCACCGATGATCACGATTGCACCTTTGGCAAGCGTATTGGCGATAGTCGCAATAACGATCGATTGCGCGGCGACGGTTTGAGGGACTGTGCCCTCGATGGTAAGCTGAGTCAGCGAGATGGTGATCGCATCTACATCCGCCAGACCTGATACCAATGATGAAATATAAACTCCAGTATTTCCAAAATAAAGTTGGGCCGCCCTCGCAACGACCAGGATCAGCGCATATAGCAGACCAAACTTAATCGCTGCAACGAGATCAAATGGATTTGAGAACTCCAGTGTGTCTTTCTCAGTTGTCCTTTGACTGAAAAATAAGAAAACACAGTACAACAACCCAACCACACCTGCAGCTGTGATCGGCGGCCAAATCAGGTTCAGCAACTCCGGGTTGAGCACGCCAACTTCGACCAGCACACGAGCAAACATCACCGTCCAGGCAATCATAATTGCCAGAGAGAAAGGTTTTGCCAATGTAGGTTCCCGGTTACTGCGCTCGCTGAACCCGAGCGTGACACCGGTGCTGGAGACCAGGCCGCCCAGCAATCCGGTTAATCCGATGCCTCGTTCGGGTCCGACGATCTTAATTGCCAGGTAACCGATAAAATTGATCGCGGAAATAAACACCACCATGAGCCAGATCCTGTATGGACTCAAAACATCAAATGGTGGCCTGAGGTTGGATTCTTTGGGGAGGATCGGGAGAATAACCAGGGTGATGACTGCGAATTGCAAAGCAGCAAATATATCTTCTCGCGTCAGAGCACTCACCAAGCGGTCTGTTTCAATTTTTAAGCTGAGCAGCACGGTGGTGATGATCCCTAATGAGGCTGCCAGTACAAGGTAGTCCCAATAACAAAGAGCGCCAATCAGAACTGTGACCAGGATGGCAATTTCCGTGGTCAGGCCTACTTGTCCTCGCCAGGCATCAATAAAATACGCCACAGCAGTAAATATTCCTACCAGGAAAATGACCCCGATAAAAGCCAGTGCGGATTTAAAAATATCCGCGATCATGGCTGATAAACACCCAACCAGGGCCATCAATGCGAATGTGCGTTCCCCGGCCAAAAGCTCCTGCTGTCGACTACGAAAGGCGAACTCACGCTGGAGGCCGATCATAAATCCAATCGCAAGGGCTACTCCAAATTTAAGAAATAAATCCGCTGAAATATTCATTGCCAATCCTTATCTGAGCCTCAAAGTAATTGTGGGTAATTCGAATTTTATTCCTGATATATAGAATCAAAACTCGATAAAACACGATTTTCACCAGACAGGATGATCAGTATTTACCGTGTTCACGTTTTTACTCACCATAAAATCAATGTTAAAATTATATACAGCATTATAATGGACCTGATAGATACGTCCTGTTTTGTGGCGCGAAAAAATATCAGTTAATTCAATTTGAATCAAAAATTGTGGAGTATTAATCTTGGAAATTCATCTCCATCTGTATTCAATCCTTAGAGATAAATTGCCTGAAGAGGCGAAAGGTAAAGCCGATTTAGAATTAGAGGATGAGGCAACCCTCGCCGACTTGCTGCAAAGGCTGGAAATATCCAGGAGAGTTGTGGTGAGCATCAACGGTGATCATGTGTCCGACAGGTCTCATAGATTACAGGAGGGGGATGAAGTCAAATTGTTTTCATCGATCAGTGGTGGTTAGTGTGTTCAAACATCCAGTTTCGTTGCAGTTTTAAGGAGAGAGAAAATGACACATGGCTATAATGGAAAAATCCTACATGTCGATCTGACCAGCGGCTCGCTCACAGTCGAAGAACCAGAGGAAGCTTTTTACCGAAAATACATGGGCGGGAGTGCGCTGGCAATGTACTACTTGTTGAAGGAATTACCAGCTGGAGTAGAACCGCTGGGATCCGAGAACGTGCTGGTCCTGGCGCTGAGCGTCCTGACAGGTGCGGCAATATCGGGACAGAGCCGCATGACCGCTGCTGCAAAATCTCCTCTGACCGGTGGAATTGGTGATTCCCAGGGTGGTGGATTTTTTCCGGCGGAGCTAAAATTTGCAGGTTTTGATGCTGTTGTGATCAAAGGAAGAGCTCAGAAACCGGTTTATTTGTGGATTCACAATGGCCAATATGAACTGAGGGATGCCTCCCACCTGTGGGGGAAAATAACCGGCGAGGCGGAGGCTGCCATTCGCGAGGAGCTGGGAGACAATAAGATAGAAGTGTGGCAAATTGGACCTGCCGGGGAGAAAGGTGTTCGCTTTGCAGGCATCTTCAGCATGTCAAATCGAGCGAATGGTCGCACCGGTATGGGTGCTGTGATGGGTTCGAAGAACTTAAAAGCGATCGCCGTGCGAGGCAAGCAGCGCCCCAAGGTTGCGGATAAAGCCGGGTTGAATGAACTTGCCAGGTGGGGTGCCGCAAATCTTGAGGACTCTGACATCGCTAGCTTAGCCAAGTATGGTACTGCAGACACCACCGGTTCAAACCAGACTTCCGGGACACTGCCGACTTACAACTATAACAGCGGTGTCTTCGATGGTTGGGAAGCCATTGATGGTACAACGATGTATGAAACGATCTTGAAGGGTGCTCCAGAAGGAAAACAAGATCGGGAAGGACGCGATACCTGTTACGCCTGCACAGTGCGCTGCAAGCGGGTGGTGGAAATTAATCAGGGCAAGTACAAAGTCGATCCACATTACGGCGGGCCGGAATATGAAACTACATCGACTTTTGGTAACTACTGCGCCATCGATGATTTAGCAGCGATCAGCAAAGCCAACGAGATTTGCAACCAATACGGGATGGATTCAATTTCCTGTGGAGCCACCATTTCCTGGGCATTTGAGGCATTTAATGAGGGCAAGCTGACCCTGGAAGACACGGATGGCCTCGATCTATCCTGGGGGAATGCCGATGCGATGGTCCAATTGACTGAGCGCATAGCCAAGCGCGAGGGATTCGGGGACCTCCTGGCTGAAGGATCCGAACGGGCAGCGAAGCAGGTTGGTCGCGGTACTGAGGCATACCTGATCACTTTCAAGGGCCAGGAAGCACCAGCGCACATGCCGCGCGTCAAGCGTTCACTGGCCGTGATTTACACCACCAATCCATTTGGTGCAGACCACCAATCCAGCGAGCACGATCCTGCTATCGAAGGTGATTTTGAGTTTTACTCAGATCGTTTGGCTGTATTGGGTTTCCACGAAGCCCAGGAAGCGCGATCTCTAAGTAATGAGAAGATCCGCTTTGCGATGGCTTCTCAACACATGTACAGCACCATGGACAGCCTGAATTTATGCCAGTTTGTTTATGGACCTGCCTGGCAGCTCTATGGTCCAGAGCAGATGGTTAAATTGGTGCAAGTTGTCACGGGCTGGGAAGATGTAAGTTTCGAAGAACTCCAAAAAGTTGGTGAAAGGCGATTGAACATGATGCGCGCCTTCAATGCACGGGAGGGTATCGATCGACGGGCTGATGTAATACCCGAAAAACTGTTCACACCTCTCAAAGGAGGGGTGAGTGATGGTTGGAAACTGGATAAAACCGAAGTTGAAGCTGCAATAGATAAATACTTTGAGTACTGCGGTTGGGATGTCGCAACAGGTATCCCGACCAAAGAGAAGCTCGAGGAGTTAGATTTGGGATGGGTTGATCTAAGACCAGGATGAAGTTTTCGAAGGGAGATCCCCTTCTGGAACCTTAAATACTAATCAGGCTCGTTCAAACAGAACGAGCCTGATTTTGATTAATACTATGCCAGATTGGTTGAAACGCACCCTCAGACATAAGCCATATCACTGTAGTAGATCACGATTCCGGAAAGGATGATCAACCCGGCCCCGATTACCTGAATCCAGACCAACGATTCACCCAGGAAGAGGATGGCTAAAACACTGACCATCACGGGAGTCAACATGGACATCAGGGTTAGGTAGGAAGCTGTGGAAACCTTCAGTGTACGGTAGATAAATATCCAGGCCATTGCCAGGCAAAAGCCTGTCAACAATCCGTAGACCAGGTCATTGGATGTGGCTTTACAGCAGCTGAATAGATCACCCTCGAACCTTCCAAAATTTGTGGAGACCACAGCAATACCTGCCAGCACCAGTATTATTGGGATGCTGGCCAGGGGTTTCTGAAGCGTGACCATGTCCGGATCGAGCGGTTCATCTTTCAGGAACTTCCGTACGAGCACGGAGCCAGAAGACCAACATACACAAGCTGCGAGCAAGAAAATATCCCCAACCCTGGGAATCAGAGCCTGTCCTTGCGTGGTCAACAAGTAGACACCCAGGATCATGAAGAACACGGTCGCAATTTTGAGCGGGGTTATTCTTTCCTTCAGCAGGACCCAGGCGAACAAAATTGTTGTTACGACAGTAAATTTGACCAAGAAACCTGCATTTACCGCATCGGTTAATGCAATACCCACCATCGCCAGGCTGGTGCCGAAGCCAGCCTGGATGCCGTTAGCAAAATAAAGCTTCCAAAATAGTGGCTTTTGATCCTTGAAGAGCTGGTAAAACTGGACCCGGACCCGGGGTAGGATCAACACTGCCAGGACGAAAAATGCAATTACGGTGATCAGCAGCTGGAAGGATAAGACCGACGCGCCGGCGTTAAATCCCAACTTGGCAAAAAAAATCTGAAGTGCCCAGAAAGTTGAGAACAGCAGGACGTTGAATGCGGGAGCAGATGAGGAATTTCGGATTGTTTTTTTCATTAAACAGGAGAATAAATTTTGGGATGGATATATCCGATTAGCTCATCCTTCATGCGGGAGGGTATTTCCGATGGTGGTTAATTCTTTACTCGACCTGATAAGGAACATTCACCACCACTACCCCTGGAATATGCCGCAAAGCAAAATGCAACCAGGTCGCATGCTGGTTATGTAAGAAATTATGCCACCAGTGACTGGGGACGAACTCTGGTACGACAACGGTGATAATATCACCTGGCTCATTTTTTGCTGCCTGAATATCGATATAATCCACCAGGGGATGCATTAATTCCCTGAACGGGGAGTCAATCACGATCAGGGGTACACCTTCAGTCCATTTCTCCCACCGATCCTGGATTCGTTTTGTCTGTGCGTCATCAATGGCGATAAATACAGCCGTGACGTCATCACTGAGAGAGCGAGCATAGCGCAGGGCAGTGAGAGTCCCTTTGTGAACATCGGAAATTGGCACGATGGTGCGTTGATGTTTCAAGACGGGGGGTGGGACAAAATCGGTTAATGATAAATCATCGGCAAGCCGGATGTAGTGCCGGTGGATCGCATAAAACATTGAAACCAGGAGTGGGATCAGGATTAATACCAGCCAGGCACCATCCTGGAATTTGGTCGTTGCAAAGATGATGACCACCACTGCAGTGCACATCGCCCCAAATCCATTAATAATCATTTTCCAACGCCAGTTCGGATCGTAGCTGAGAACCGATCCCTGCTCTTGGATCTCATCCTCGGGGCCGAGCATACCAATTTTCAACCAGCGGTGAGCCATACCAGCCTGAGAAAGGGTGAAGGATAAAAATACACCAATAGCATAGAGGGGGATCAACGAAGTAACATTGGCCTGGAAAAGAATGATAATTAATGCCGCGATCATGGATAGTGTCACGATGCCCCAGGAGTACACCAGGCGACTGCCTCGATAAGTCAGCTGCCGGGGCAGGAACTTATCGGAGGCTTGCAGGGCGCTCAAACGGGGGAAATCCGCGAAGGCGGTATTGGCGGCCATGAATAAGATCAAGGTGGTGGCACCGATTACACTCAGGTAGAGAATCCCACGCCCCGAAAAAACGGTGCGGGCTATTTGGGAGATCACAGTTTCGAATTCAGATGGAACGGCACCAATTGCTCCTGACAAAAAAGTGATGCTCAGGAATAATGATCCCAAAATGACCGACATCCAGACCAGGGTTTGCCCTGCATTACGACTGCGCGGTTCTTTAAATGCCGGGATGCCGTTTGAAATTGCCTCCACGCCGGTGAGAGCCGTAGTTCCGCTCGAAAATGCATGCAGTAATAAGAAAAGGGTAACTGCCTGGGTAGTCCCCATATCGATAATGGGGGGGGGATCAATCAATCCTGGTAGATTCCCGGAAATATTGCGCACCAAACCTACCACAACGGTAAGTGTGAGCATCGCCAGGAAGAAATAAGTCGGAATGGCAAAAACGAAGCCAGATTCCTTGACTCCACGTAGGTTGATCAACATAATCAACATCACCACGGCTACAGCGATGTAAACCCGGTAATTGATCAGCGCAGGGAAAGCAGAAACAACCTGAGCCAATCCTGCTGAAACAGAAACAGATACAGTCAGAATGTAGTCTGAGAGCAATGACGCACCGGCAACCTGAGATGCAAACTGTCCCAAATTGTCTCTTGAGACGATATATGCCCCACCACCGCTCGGGTAGGCATGAATGGTTTGTTGGTATGAGATAGTGACGATAGCAAGTAGAGCAACAATGGTGATTGAAATTGGAAAGGCGAAGCTCAAGGCGGCTGTACCTGCCGCAACCAGAATGACCAGGATCTCTTGGGTTGCATATGCTGTCGAAGAAAGCGCGTCTGATGAGAAGACAGCTAAACCGATCCGTTTTCCAATCGCCTGTTGTTCAGCGTCTGCGGTTGGAAGTGGGCGACCAATTAACCAGGAATGCAACCTGGATTTCTTTGGTGAGGTTGCAGGTTGGTAGGTGACTTTAGATTTTGTCGAAGGATCCATTGGTTATTATTTTCTTGTCATCTTGGTATATTATTCTCGGCTGGTTTTATTATTCCACCTTGGACTCTTGATTGTAATATCCAGATGATTGGAAAACCCAATAATAATGGCAGCCAAAATGAGAGCATCCGGTAGGTCAAGACCACCACCAGAGCTATGGAACCGGGAACGCCTAGACCGCTGTAGAGGGCTATCATCGATCCTTCGATGATCCCCACACCACCCGGAATAATAAAAGCCATTTTCCCCAAAATTAGGGGTAAACCATATCCTGTCAGCAAAATTGCCGGGCTTACCGGATTTCCAGCAGCGATAAAAAGGAGGTAAAGGGTCAGCATGTCAAATACCAGATTTATCGTTGCTCCCAAGGCTGGACCATGCCAACCGCCAGCAACCAACAAATCCCAGGACTGAAATAATTCACCTAACTTTTCTTCCATCCGATCTGGGTTATAGATTTTTCTACGGATTCTGGCCCAGCGCATACCAAGATAATGAGCTAAGTGAATCAATTTATGTTGATTATGGTATCCCCAAATACTCAAGCTCACCAGACTGATCAACATGAGCAGTATTAAAGCGAAACTTACCGCTTGTATGTTGGACAGCTCGTGGACCAGCAGCAGGTGCGCAATCCCGGCTACCGATACGATAGCCAGGACGCTGATGTTGAAAAATCCTGGAATGGTACCTGCCAATCCTGCAATTTCAGATTTGATACCCTGTTTTTGAATCCAGCGATAAGTTGCCGTAGCAGTACCGATCAGGCCGCCGAGGACCATCCCCAGGCTGGCAGCAGCGAGTACAATCGAAGTTCCAAGAAATAAACCAAGTTTTCCACCAGATGTGTGCACTATCGCTTGCAGAAGGTAACCACTACCTAAGATGCTGATCACCTGTGCAATGACTGCCAGCATCACTACCCATAAAGTCATCTGCTGGAACAATTTATAAGATTTCTCAGGTGCAGCAATTTGTGGAATCAACATGTGGTAAGCCAAAACCAGGCAGATCAGAGGGATCAGGTAACGTCCAATCTGGATAACCCAAAAGTTAGATTTTATTCTTGTTGCCATGATCACATTTCCACCCTTCGGTAGAAGAATCGCTTCGCAAATTCATTTATCAGCACATAGAATAAGGTAATCCCAATCATGGCCAGCAGTAAACCCCAGGGTAATGGTGTGAACCCTAGAAGTTTGTTAAGTTTTGGAATATAGGGTAGACATAACGTGGCCAGGGCAACTACGATGGTTGAAAAGAAAAGCGCTTTACCGGGTTTGCTTTTGTAGAAAGGTCGCTGTGTACGAATGATCAGCATGATGAGTAATTCTGTCAGGACCGATTCAATAAACCAGCTGGTATGGAACACACCTTGCGACACTTTCAATATGAAGAGCAGCAGCCCAAAAGTCAGGTAATCAAATAATGAGCTGACGAATCCGAATGTTAGCATAAATTCGCGGATATAAGTGATATTCCAACGGTGTGGTTTTTCGACCATAACCGGATCGACATTGTCTGTTGCAATGGTCATTGCAGGGAAATCAGTGAGAAAATTAGTCAAAAGGACCTGGAAAGGCAGCAGCGGAAGAAATGGGATGAATATTGATGCACCTGCCATGCTGAACATATTGCCAAAATTTGCACTCGTCGTAACGCTGATATATTTCATCGTATTAGCAAAAGTTGCCCGTCCCAAAAGGATACCCTGGTGAAGTACATGAAGATCTTGTTTGAGTAAAACGAAATCTGCTGCTTCCTTTGCCACATCAACAGCTGTATCGACCGAAATACCAACATCAGCATCGTGTAGGGAAGGTGCATCATTGATCCCATCACCCAGGTAGCCAACCACATGACCTCGTTTTTGGAGAGCGATGATGATGCGCTGTTTCTGGTTGGGGTCGACTTCTGCGAATAAATTTGTTTTTTCTACAGCATGCAATAAAGCATTATCGTCGAGATTGTTTAAATCTTGTCCAGTTAAAACATTGGGAAGATTGATCCCGATCGTCTCGGCCGCGTGGACTGCCACAAGTTTATTATCACCCGTAACAATTTTGAGTTCAATCCCTAATTCTGATAATTGCCTGATTGTTTTATCTACATCTGGTTTAGGGGGATCAAAAAAAAGGAGAAAGCCCTCGAATACCATATTTTCTTCATCTGATGGCGTGTATTTTTCAGCGGGAGGGCACAATTTGGTGGCCACACCCAGAACGCGAAATCCTTCTCCGCTCCAATGAGTAAAACGCTCCCTGATTCCATACAGCTGGTCATCACCCAACGGCAGGAGTTGGTGCCCATTGTTGATTTGTGTACAGATTTCCAGAATATTATCGAGGGCCCCCTTGGTGATCAACTTGGATAATCCCTGCTCTTCTGTTACCACTGTCAAGCGCTTGCGCATGAAATCGTAAGGTATTTCCCCGAGTTTGATGATCCCATTTATCCCCGGATTACCACGAGCAACAATTGCATCATCCAGTGGGTTTGATAACCCGGTTTGGAGAGAGGCATTCAAGTAAGCCAATTGAAAAATAATTTCCGATTCACTTCCGAAAGGGTCGCATGCCTGATCTAGTTTCACAACACCCTGGGTTAGGGTGCCAGTTTTATCTGTGCAGAGTACATCCATGCTGCCGAAATCTTCGATAGCGTTAGGTTTTCGCACTATCACCCCGGCTTTCGCCATCGCCTGTGAACCCTTGGATAAATTGATGCCGATAATGGCTGGAAGCAACTGAGGGGTCAACCCAACCGCAAGGGCAATAGAAAAAAGGAAAGAATCCAGGATTGGCTTATTAAAATACACATTAACGGCAAAGACCAACACCACCATGACTAACATCATTTCCGTAAGCAGCAATCCAAAATGGCGGATGCCGCGTTCGAATTCTGTTTCAGGGGGACGTATATTGAGGGAGCCAGCAATCTGTCCGAAGACAGTATTTATACCAGTCTGCATGATTAAGGCTTTAGCAGTGCCCGAGCGTACATTGGTGCCCATGAATATGCAGTTTGTACGCTCAGCAAGGCTGGCGTTTATTTGCACGGTCCCCACCTCTTTCTCAATCGGGAACGTTTCACCTGTTAACACCGCCTGATTCACGAAAAAATCCTGCGTTTCAATCAATAAACCATCCGCTGGAACCAGGCTACCTGCGGAGAGAACCACCACATCCCCTGGAACAATTTCTTTGACAGGGATCTCAATCTTTTGCTTGTTCCGCAACACCGACGTTTTTATGGAAACCTGAGCTTTGAGTTCTTCCAAAGCGTTGCTAGCTTTGTTCTCTTGATAAAAACTCAACAGGGTGCTTCCTAAAACGATCGCCAGGATGATGACGGCATCAACCCACTCCTGAACAAACAAACTTACTATCGTTGCAAAAATCAGGATTAAA
>Ga0316577_10000245_pt1 | contig 19037 bp, 8 predicted proteins | sample S5NA_FD_203073 | JGI IMG/M metagenome (GOLD analysis project Ga0316577, IMG submission 203073) | Rhizosphere microbial communities from salt marsh grasses in Alabama, United States - S5-7_050615r2r1 | ecosystem: Host-associated > Plants > Roots > Rhizosphere | place: USA: Alabama | collected... | reverse complement strand
GCGGAGATATCCGCTGTCGACGAGCTTTTTGCTGCAGAGCCCGTGGCTGCGGAGGAGGCTGTTCAGCCTGAGGCCGAGATCGAACCTGTGGTGACTGAGCCTGTTGAGCCGCCTGTTGCCGAGGAGGCTGTGCAGCCTGAGGCCGAGGTCGAGCCGGCTGAGGTATCCGCGGAAGTAACTGCCGTCGACGAGCTTCTCGCTGCAGAGCCCGTGGCTGCAGAGGAGGCTGTTCAGCCTGAGGCCGAGATCGAACCTGCGGTGACTGAGCCTGTCGAGCCGCCTGTTGCCGAGGAGGCTGGTCAGCCTGAGGCTGAAGTCGAGCCTGAGGAGGCAGAGACGGCTGGATTGCCCTCGATGGCCGAGTTGCTGGCTGCCGAGGAATCGGCTCTGGTTGAGCAAGTTGCGCCCGAAGCTGAGGCGCCCGAACCGCTTGTCGCAGAAGAGCCTGTTGAGCCCGGCCCGGTTTTGACCGAGATGGCTGTGGCGGAGCGTGAAGAGGTCGAGGCCCCTGAACCCGGTATGGAAGCCGCGCGGGAGGATGTGCAGCCCACTCCAGGTGCGCCGCCTACCTGGGAGGTGACGATCCAGGAGCAGCGCGTCAGAATTTTGAATGCCCTGCTGTTTTTCATCACGGCGGTCGCGACTTTGGTCGTCATCAGCTTGGTGGTCGCGAGCTTGAGCCAGCCAAAGCTGTGGCTGGATTACGCTCCCTACTACGGCGCCTGGGTGGTGTTGGTAGTGCTGACCTTCGTCCGACGGATCGATCCTCTGTGGCGCGTCACCGGCCTGGTCGCGCTGGCCTACCTCGTCGGTGTGGTGAACGTGCGGCTGGACGGTCTGTTGGGGGCCGGATGGCTGTATTTGCTGCTCGCACCCCTGTTGCTTTCCACCCTCGTCGGGCGGCGGGTTGGCATCTATGCCGCCGTGGGGAGTTTTTGTATCTATCTTGCATTTGGCGTCACGTATATGCTGGGCTGGTGGGTGCCGACGGTCGATTACCTTAAACCCGAGAACTGGACCTGGAGTACTGTGCTGTTCAACTTGAGCGGGACATTTGGCCTGATCCTGACCGCCGCGACGATGATCCAGTGGATGTTCAACGCTTCCTTGGAGACCTCCCTGCACGAGGCGGAGGAGAAGCATACGGAGGTGGTGCGTTCGCAGGAGGCGCTTCGAGAGCGCGCGGAGGAGTTGGCCACGGCGAATGCGGCGCTGCAGAGACGCACGCTGCAGCTTGAAACTGCCAGCCAGGTCTCTCAGGCGGCTTCCTCGGTGCTCGATCCCGACGAGTTGATGCAGCAGGTGGTGGATTTGATCCGCGAACAGTTCGAGCTCTACTACGTTGGTCTGTTCCTGATTGGCGAGGTTGGCGTGAGTGGTCGCATGGGCGCTACCCTGCAGCAGGTCAAACTCGAGGCAGGTACGGGCGAGGCCGGTCGCCAGATGCTGGCACAGGGTTACAGCGTCGAAGTTGGCGATGGGTCGGCGGTTGGCCAGTGCGTGGCTCGGGGGCAGGCGCACATCGCGCTGGACGTGGGAGAAGGGGCCGTGATTTTCGAAAACTACCTGCTGCCGCAGACACGCTCAGAGATCGCCCTGCCGCTGCGCTCCCGCGGGCGCGTGCTGGGCGCCCTGGATGCGCACAGCGTTGTGGGCGAGGCGTTCTCACAGGAGGACGTCGCCGTGCTGCAGACGATGGCCGATCGTATTGCAGTGACGATCGATAACGCTCGGTTGTTTGCCGAACTGCGGCACAGGTTGGAGGAGATGGAGGCCAGCCAGCGGCTCTACGTGCGTGAGCAGTGGGCCGATCTCGTGCCGAGGCGGGTTGCCCCCGTCTATCAGCGCACGCTGCCGGGCGTGGAGCCACTCGCCGATACGGTGCTGCCCGAGGCCGAGGGCGCGGATAGTGATGCGGGCGCAGATCAACCCGCCCTGGTTGCGCCCGTCACGTTGCGTGGCGAGATCATCGGCGCGCTGGGATTGCAAGGGGCAGATGGAGGCCGGAAGTGGGCGGAGGACGAAATCGCTCTCGTCGAGGCCGTGGCCGACCAGATGGCGTTGGCTATCGAGAACGTGCGTCTTTTGGAAGAGACCCGGCAACTGGCCGGGTGGGAGCAGACACTCAGCGATATGACGGCGCGCTTCACCCGTTCCCTTGATACAGAAACTTTGCTGCAGGCGGCCATACAAGAGATAGGGCAGCTTTTGCAGATGGATGAGGTATCCGTTCACATAGGAACTCCCAGTGAGATCGCTTCGGCTGGTGAGGGCGAGGGAGCGGAGGGTGCATAGATCGTGATGAGAGGGCATGCACATGTCTTGGATTAGAAAATTACTCACACCGCCGATCTTTCCAGAGGACGAGGACAAGACGCGCACCGCGGGTTTTTTGAACATCATCGTGTTGACCGGCGGCGCGATCATCCTGCTGGCTTCTCCCGGCCTGATCTATTTCAACGAGACTGTGGCCGACATGTGGCTATCTGCGTGGTTGGTAGTGGCTTTCCTTGCCTTGCTCGCCGTAGTGCTCTTGCTGCTTCACAATGGGTTCGTGCGGGCGGGCAGCTTTGTGATGTGTATCGCCGTTTGGATATCGGTAACTGCCATGATCTTTTTCTTCGGCGGGTTGCGTACGGTGGGCTCTGCGGGCTACTTGCTGGTGATCTTTATCGCCGGGTTGCTCTTGGGGGGGCGCTGGGCGATTGCTTTTGGCGGTTTGAGCCTAATGGCCGCGATAGGGGTATTCGTGGTGTATTATAGTGAGACCGCTCACTTGGTTCCGCAGGCCGTACAAGAGGCTATACGTCCCAGGGGGTACGTGGACTTTGACGATCTGTTCATCCTGCTTGCCTTCGCCGTCCTGATGGCGGTGCTGCTGGGCCTCGTGCGGCGAAGCATCATCAACATGCTCAATCGCGCGCGCAGCCACGAGCGCGCGCTGGCCGAGATGAACCGCGAGCTGCAGGTCAGCCGCGACGAGTTGCGGGTGCGGACGCGCAAGTTGGAGCAACGTGCCGTTCAACTTCGGTCCGCCGCCGAGATCACGCGCGATGCCACTGCTGCGCGCGGGCTGGACGACCTGTTGGACCGAGCGGTCAATATGATTCGGCGTCACTTTGGATTTTACCACGTGGGTATCTTTTTGTTGGATGAGGCTGACGAGTACGCCGTGTTGCGGATGGCCACCGGCGAGGCAGGCCGGCAACTGCTGGAGCAGAGGCACAGGCTGCGGGTGGGTAAGAGCGGCATCGTGGGGTACGTCGCGTCTACCGGGGAGCCGCGCATCGCCCTCGATGTAGGTGCCGATGCCGTGCACTTTAGGAATCCCCTGTTGCCGGAGACGCGTTCGGAGATGTCGTTGCCGCTGCGCATAGGCCGGCGCGTCAACGGCGTTCTGGACGTGCAGAGCCAGGAAGAGGCGGCCTTTGACAATGAGGATGTTTCGATCCTGCAGACGATCGCCGACCAGTTGGCGGTGGCGATCGAGAACGCCCGCTTGCTCCAGGAGATGCAGCAGACGATGCACGAGCTAGAGGTAGCCTCCAGGCGATACACCCGGGAGACGTGGCAGACCGGCGAGGAACGCGCGCTGGGGTATCGATACCGGCGCATGGACATCGAGCCGGTTGCCGAAAGACCGCCGGAGGCGCAGCAGGCCTGGTTGACGGGTGAGTCCGTGGTTGCCACGCTCCGCCCCCAGGGTGATGATGATCAGGATACTGATAGAGCTACCAGCGCGGCTGCCATTCCCATCAAGTTGCGCGGGCAGGTCATCGGCGTGTTGAATCTCCGTACATCGAAGGAGGAGATTTCCCCCAGGACCGTTTCACAGATCGAGGAGGTAGCCGACCGCCTGGCCGTGGCGCTGGAGAACGCGCGCCTGCTGGAGGAGACGGAGCGGCGTGCGAGGCGCGAGCAGTTGCTCAGTGACATGACGGCTCAATTCACCCAGTCGCTCGATATGGATGCCTTGCTGCGATCTGCCGTGCGGGAGCTGGGGCGATTGCCCAACGTCGCCGAGGCATCTGTCCACGTGGGCACCCTTGGAGGTGCCGCGACTGTGGACGGCGACGGCGGCACCGAGCCCGTTATCTGATGACGAGAGGAAACGTCAATGAGCGTATGGACATGGATTAAAAAACTCTTTACCCCGCCGGTGTTTGAAGGCGACGAGGAAAAGACGCGCACCACGGCACTGCTCAACATCTTGCTATGGGTCGTGTTCTTTTCGCTTCTGCTTCCCTCTTGGATTCTTGTCATTACAAGCCCGGAGCCAGAGGCGAAAATATCGGCTGGTGTGCTAATTTTCATATTCCTCTTGGCGATTTTAGGTTTGATCAGACTGGCTCACTTGGGACATGGGCGATGGGCAAGTGGACTGCTGGCCTTTCTCATCTGGGGGGCAACGACTGCTGCGATTACCGCCTTTGGCGGCATTCGCAGTACCACGACGCCGGCATATCTCGTGGCCATCTTTGTGGCTGGGTTGTTGTTGGGACGGCGTGCAGCCGTTGGCTTTGGTCTCTTGAGTGTGTTGGCTACGCTGATCGTGATGTTGTGCGAGGAGTATGGCTTTAGGGTCGGCGAGTTCCAGGTTCCGATGTTCCCTATCAGAGGAGGGGTTGGGGCAGGTTTCGACGATCTATTCTTGCTGTGGGCCATCATTCTTGTTGCGACATTGGTCGTGGGCTTTGCGCGGCGCAATCTTACTCAAGCAATCGAACGCGCTCGAGGCGGCGAGCACACATTGGCCGAGGCCAATCGCGAGTTGCAGCGCAGGAGCCAGGAGTTGCAGCTCCGTACCCTGGAGTTGGGTCGCCGCTCAATGCAATTACAGATCGCGGCCGAGATAACGCGTGCTGTCACTGCCGTGCGAGAGGTGAGCGAGTTGTTGGATCAGGCGGTCGAGCAGCTCAAGGATCGCATGGGCTTTTATCACGTGGCGATCCTCCTGGTGGACGAACAGGAAAGGTTTGCCGTCTTGCGAGCTGCCACCGGTGAGCTGGGGCGGCGGATGTTGGAGCAAAGTTACCGGGTGGATCTGGAGGAGGAAGGGCCCGTCAGCTACGTTATCAGCAGTGGCTACCATCGCATTCTTCTGGGCGCGGGCGATGACGCTGTGAGCTTTGGGAACTCGCTGCTGGCAGGAGCCAAGTCAGAGATCGTGTTGCCGCTTCGGGTCGGCAGGCGCATCATTGGCGTTCTAGAGATCTACAGCCCGCAGGAGACGGCCTTTAATGCTGATGATGCGACCGTGTTCCAATCGGTGGCGGACCAGTTAGCGGTGGCGATCGAGAACACCCGGCTGCTGGAAGAGATGCAGCAGACGCTGCGCGAGCTAGAGCTGGCCTCGGGACAGTATACCCAGGATTCCTGGCGCATGTCCGTCGAGCGAGGTAGGCGGGGAATAGGGTATCGCTATCGGCGATTGGGTATCGAACGGGTCTCTGACTTGTCTCCAGAGGCCCGCGACGCATGGCTGAACGGCGCGCCCGTCGTCGCCTCTGAGCAGCCGGAGGCGACGGGCCGCGGGCAGAAAGATGGCGGCGCTGTAGCCGTGCCGATCAAGTTGCGCGATCAGGTGGTAGGCGTGCTCGATCTGAACTTTGAAAATCAATCCGTCTCGCCGGAAACCCTCACGCTGGTCGAAGAAATCGCCGGACGTCTGGCGCTGGCTTTGGAGAACGCGCGCCTGCTCGATGAGACCCGCCAGCGGGCGCAGCGGGACCGCCTCATCGCCGATATCACAGCGCAGGTGCGTGCTTCTATGGACATTGAGAGAATTCTGAAAACCGCCGTGCAGGGTATCGGCGCTGCCCTCGGTACCGACCGGGCGTTCATACAGCTAGAGACGGGCCAGCAACAAGCTGCGCCGGTGGATGGCGAGCAGCCCACCGAAGAGGTGGATGACCAAACATCGTAGACAGGCTGCGGGAGTGACAGGCTATGGCCAAGACAAGTGACATGAAAAAGACCAAGGCGGAGTTGGTCAAAGAGCTGGAAAAGCTGCGTCGGCAGGTCTCCAGGCTGCAGAAGCAGGTGGACGAGTGCAAAGCGCTGCAAACGCCGACTCAGGAGAAACTCTTGCTGCACGCTCTGTTGGATAACACCTCCGACCACGTCTATTTCAAAGACGCCGAGAGCCGCTTCCTCAGGTCCAGCCGTTCCCAGACGGAGCGGTTTGGGCTGGATGACCCTCTGGATATCGTGGGCAAGACAGACTTTGACTTTTTCTCTGAGGAGCACGCGCGGCAGGCGTACGAGGACGAGCAGATAATCATGCGCACCGGGGAGCCGATGTTGGGCCTGGAGGAGAAGGAGACGTGGCCCGATGGCCGTGTGACGTGGGTCTCGACGAACAAGATGCTCCTTCGCGATGAGGCAGGGAACATCATCGGCACGTTTGGTTTTTCTCACGATATTACTGCGCGCAAGCAAGTTGAGTTGGCCCTGGAGCGGCGTAGCGCTCGCCTCCAGACCGCCGCCGAGGTCTCTACTGCGGCCAGCAGCATCCTCGATCTCGACGATCTGATACAGCGGGTGGTGGAATTGGCCCGCGAGCGATTCGGCCTGTACTATGCCGGGCTTTTCCTGGTTGACGAGGACGGTAAGTGGGCAGTGTTGAAGGCCGGCACCGGTGAGGCGGGTCGCAAGATGGTGGAGCAGGGCCATAGGCTGGCGGTGGGAAGTAAGTCGATGATCGGTGCGTGCATCGCCGATAGACAGGCTTGTGTTGCGCTGGACTTGGACGCGGCGACGGTGCGTCACGATAACCCGCTTTTGCCAGAGACGCGTTCCGAACTGGCGTTGCCCCTCATCGCGCGCGACAAGGTCGTCGGCGCGCTGACGGTTCAGAGTGCCCAGGAGGCTGCCTTTACCCAGGAGGATATCGCCGTGCTACAGACGATGGCAAACCAACTGGCCAATGCCATCGTCAACGCCCGACTGTATGAAGCTTTGGCTCAAGAGCAGTATCTGATGGGTGCCTTGTTGGATAGCACTCCCGACCACATCTACTTTAAGGATGCCGAAAGCCGTTTCGTTCGGGTCAGTCGCTCTCAATCCGAGCGATTTGGATTGGCTGACCCTGCACACGTCGTTGGCAAGACAGATTTCGACTTTTTCACCAAGGAACACGCCCGCCCGGCGTATGAGGATGAGCAGAGGATCATACACACCGGCGAACCGGTGCTGGGCCTGGAGGAGAAGGAGACGTGGCCTGACGGCAGCGTGAGCTGGGTCTCGACGAGCAAGATGCCCCTGCGGGATGAAACGGGCAAGATTATCGGCACCTTTGGCATCTCCAGCGACATCACCTCAAGCAAGCAGGCCGAGTTGGCCCTGCGTGATAGTGAGGAACGTCTGCGCACCATACTGAACTCGATGCCTAGTGCCGTCATTATCATCGACGCCGAGACGCACAACATCATTGATGCCAACGTCGCCGCTCTTGCATTGGCGGGCGCCGAACGGGAACAGGTCGTCGGTTCCGTGTGCCATCGTTTCATCTGCCCGGCAGAGCAGGGGCGCTGCCCGATCACCGATTTGGGGCAGACCGTGGATAACTCGGAGCGGGTATTGCTGAATGCCCAGGGCGAGCATGTGCCGGTGCTCAAGACGGTGATATCTGTTACACTGGATGACCGGCCTTGCTTGATCGAAAGCTTTGTGGACATTAGCAGTCGGAAGCAGGCAGAGGAAGCGTTGGGGCGCCGGGCCATGCAGCTTCAGGCGGTAGCCGAGGTGGCCCGCGAGGCGACGGCTATCCTTGAAGTGGGTGAGCTTTTGCAGCGAACGGTGGACCTCGTTTCGGAGGGGTTCGGTTTCTATCACACGGGCATCTTTATGCTGGATGAGTTGAGGCAGTATGCCGTTCTGCGTGCGGCCTCTTCTGAGGGAGGTCAGCGCATGCTGGAGCGGGGTCACCAGCTTTCGGTTGGCCGGATGGGTGTTGTCGGCTATGTGGCTGAGGCGAACGAGCCCCGTATTGCTCTCGATGTCGGTGATGACGCGGTCTTTTTTGATAACCCTGATTTGCCGGAAACTCGTTCCGAGATGGCTCTCCCGTTGGCGGTTCGTGGCGAGGTGATCGGCGTGTTGGACGTCCAGTCCACGGAGTCTGCTGCCTTCACGGAAGAAGATGTGGCAGTCTTGCGGGTCTTGGCCGATCAGTTGGCCATCGCTATTGAGAACGCCCGCCTGGTGCAGCGCACGGAGGAACAAGTGCACGAGCTGAACCTGCTCTATGGCCAGTTCAGCGCCGAGACGTGGGCCAGGCTTGCGGCTGCAGGACAGGCGCTGGGTTACGTCTATGACCGCGTTGACGTCTCGCCGGCGGACGGCTCGCCGCCACCGGCTCATAGCATGGCCTTGGAGCGTGGCGCGGTCATCGAGCTGGCCAGTTCGGAAACGGCGGGGGCAACCCTGGCTGTGCCGCTCAGGGTTCGCGATCAGGTCATCGGCAGCTTGGGCGTCGAGGCCGGCGATGGCCGAGAGTGGTCCCCCGAGGAACTCTCTCTCGTCGAGGCGGTAGGCGAGCAGGTGGCTCAGGCCATAGAGGGCGCCCGGCTTTTTGTCGAGGCGCAAAAGACGGCTCTGAGTATGGAGGCGCTGTACCAGACGAGCCGGGCTATTTCTTCCGCGTTGGAGGAAGAGGCGCTGGTGCGCGCTGTCTTGGAGGCGGTGCAACGCACCCTCAACTGTGATTATGTCCTTCTCTCTACTGTGGACGAGGATAGGGGGGGCATAGGTCTCCGGCACGGCATTTGGCAGGGCGAGTTCGATATCTATCCTGAATGGAGGGAGATGAGCCAATATTCCCTTAATGGTCACGATATCGTCCCGGATGTATATCGCACTGGCCGCACCGAGACCATTTTGGGGTGGGACGAGCGTTTCAACCGCGAACTGTGGGATCGATTTGAACTCGATCGATATCTACGCGTCTTTATGCCTATCCGGCTGCGTGAACAAGTCATCGGTGTTGTCGAGGTTGCCTACGATAAGCGCCAGAAGGACAGCGTGGGTGGTGATGAGGTACAGATACTGGCTGCCTTTATGGATCAGGCAGCGGTGGCACTGGAGAACGTTCGCCTGTTCGACCAGGTCCAACGGCGGGCTCAACGCGAGCACCAGATCTATGAGATCGCCAATAGGCTTCGACGTTCTCCCGATATCTCCAGTATCCTCCAGACGGCCGTGGATGAATTGGGACAGGCCTTGCGGGTCGATCGGGCGCTGGTTCGTCTCGTGGTCAGACCTGATGAGAAACGTTCAGGAGATCAGGGTGCTACAGGGGGGGAGGAACCTCCGGAGGGCTAAGGGCCAGTCGGTAAACTGGCTATAGGAGAAGCGGGTATGTTGAGAAAAATCCTTGCAAAGCTACAGGTTCAAGAGTCCGAGATGGCTCGGGTTCAGCTGCTGTTCGTCACCCTAAATCGGGGACTCTTGTGGACGGCGATAATACTCATGGTGATCTCAACCGGGGCGTTGTTGATTGGGTATCAGAGTTGGCTGTGGATGCTCAGCGGCCCCGTGGTGCTTGTCGCCTACATTGGCCTGAGGGGCATGGGTGAGCGCGGAAATACCAGCCTGGCGGTCAATCTACTTCTCCTCACTGTTATGCTCTATGTCGTCCTGATCGATCCATTGGGTTTTCCTGATCCCCGAATCCATATATTGTTCTACGCGGTACCGATTGCGATCGCGGCGCTGCTATTGCCTTCAGCCGCTGTGCTGTTTTGGAGCGGGGGTGTCGTGTTGACCATCCTTATCCGGGATCTGGTCGTAGCAGTTGTGCTCAGTTCGGGTTTTGACCCCGGTGCATTTCTGGTGAATCTCCCTGGTTTGGCCATTACCACCTTGATTCTGTGGTTTTTCAACCGCTCCTTTTATCAGGCTCAGGAGAGGCTTCTCAGGCAGGTGCAGCAGGGCCAGGCGGGTACCGAGATCGGCCACACGGTTTCGTCCGCGCTTGATCCTTCATCGGTCATCCGCCAGGCTGTGCAATTGATTTTTGACGCGTTCAACTATTACCATGTCGGGCTTTTTCTGGTGGAGCCTGAAGAGGGGGTGGCTGTGCTGGCGGATGCGGCAGGAGCTGCTGCGGCTGAGTTGAAGAGTAGGGGGTTTCACGTTTCTTTGAGCGGGACGTCTGCCGTGGCTGCTACAATCAACCACAAGCGCCAATGGTCGGTGGTATCTTGGGAAGAACGCGTAGACCCGCGCGGGCGTCCTGTCACGTTTACTTACGACCGCCTTCCTACCCGGGCGGAGTTGGTGCTTCCCCTTCAATTGGGGGATCGCATCCTGGGGGCGTTGGACATCCACAGCACAGAAGTGGACCCTTTCACAGAAGCGGATATTCATACCTTGGAAGGGTTGGTTGGTAACGTCGCCAACGCTCTGGAGAGTGCCCGTCTTCTCGACGACGTCCAACAGCGCCACCAGGAGTTGGAGACGATCTATGCTCAGACTGAGCGTCGCGCACACTACCTGGAGATCACCGCCGAATTGGCCCGGGTTACCAGCTCGTTGCTCGATCAGCAAGAGTTGCTGGAGAGCGCTGTCGAACTGATCAGTCGCGGGCTTGGCCATTACCACGCCGGCGTCTTTTTGCTAGATGACGCAGGTGAGTGGGCTGTTCTCGTGGCGGCCAGTAGCGAAGGTGGGCGGCAAATGCTGGAGCGAGGGCACAAGCTGCGAGTGGGGCAGCAGGGTATCGTCGGCTGGGCCACCAGCAGTGGAGAGGCTCGCATTGCCCTGGACGTGGGCGAGGACGCCATGTACTTTGATAACCCCGACATGCCAGAGACGCGTTCCGAGATCGCCTTGCCCCTAAGGGCCGGTGGCCGGATACTCGGCGCTTTGGACGTCCAAAGCGAGCGTGAGGCGGCGTTTACCGACGAGGATACCGTTGTTCTGCAAACCCTGGCCGACCAGGTCGCCATCGCGATTCAAAACAGCCGCCTCTTCGAGGAAACCCAAGAGGCGCTGGAGAACGTGCAGGCGCTACAGCGCTACTATGTCTCTCAGGAGTGGGAGCGTCTCTCTCAGCAGCGTGGTGGTGTCAGCGCAGAGTACCGCACCTTGGGCGTTCCTACCCTCCCGGACGTTTGGTCGCCCGAGATGGAGCTGGCCTTGATGCGGGGGGAGACCGTCGCTCTACCTGACGTGGGCGCGATTTTCGAAGGCGATGGAGGAAACGGCAAGGACGATGGGCGGGGTGAGGGAGCGGACGAGTCCAGTCTCCCGGCTGTTTCTGCGCTGGCCGTCCCAATCACGCTGCAGGGCGAGGTGATCGGCGTCGTCGATCTACAAGAGATCGACGAGCCTCGCCAGTGGACGCAGGAAGAGGTCGAGATGGTCACAAGTGTGACCGACCAGTTGGCGCTGGCGTTGGAGAACGCCCGTCTGGTTGAGGAGACTCGGAGGAGGGCTCGCCAACTGGCCGCTGCCTCCGCGGTTGCCCGTGATGCTACCGCCATTCTGGAGGTGGAACAACTGCTGAACGAGACGGTGGAGCTCATCTCGGAGCGGTTTGGTTTCTATCACGCCGGTGTTTTCTTGGTGGACGAACACAACGAGTACGCCATCATGAGCGCGGCTTCTTCTGAGGGCGGTCGGCAGATGCTTGAGCGGAATCACAGGCTCAGGATCGGCGAGGTCGGTATCGTGGGGTACGTCGCGGCAACGGGCGAGTCGCGCGTGGCTTCTGACGTCGATGTCGATGCCGTGTGGTACAACGCGCCCGAACTTCCACAGACCCGTTCGGAGATGGCGTTGCCCTTGAAAGCGCGTGAGCGGGTCATCGGCGTGCTGGACGTTCAATCGACCCGGGGCGCCGCCTTCAGCGAGGACGACGTGGCTGTCCTGCAGACGCTTGCCGACCAGTTGGCCACTGCTATTGCCAACGCCGACCTGTTCCAGCGGGTTCGGGAAGACGCGAACCGTCGTGCTCTGATCAATGAGGTGAGTCAGGCTGCTGCATCCTCTCTGGATGTCAAGGAGTTGTTGGGACGATCTGGCGAGGCTATCTCTCGCCAGTTGGAGATGCCCTGTGCCATCTTTGAGCAAGATTTGGAAATGGGAACCCTTATTCCTGTGACCGTTCACAACTCCACCGGCGCTGACGTGACATCTTCTGAGCCGGAGCCGGTCACACCCGAGATGGACACGGCCATGTTCCAGGCCCTGCGTACCCGCCAGATGCAGGTGCTCTTTGACGTGAGTACGAACGTCAGTGGCACAGCGGCTGAGTTGGCCCAGCTGCTCGATCTACAGGACGCCGCTTACATTCCGCTGGCTTCCCGCGATCAGGTACGCCTGTTGATGCTGGGTCGGCACAAGGGACATCCGGTACTGGATGAAGGCGAGCTATCGTTCTTGGAGGTCGTTGCCACCAACCTGGGCGTGGCGGCGGAGAACGCCCAGCTATACCAAAATGCGGTAGAAACGGCCGAGCGACTGGAGGAGGTCGACCGGCTCAAGACCCAGTTCCTGGCCAACATGTCCCACGAGTTGCGCACGCCGCTCAACTCGATCATTGGCTTTTCTCGCGTCATCCTCAAGGAGATCGACGGCCCGCTCACCGACATGCAAAAGACCGACCTGCAGACCGTGTACGAGAGTGGCCAGCACCTGCTTAGCCTGATCAATAACCTCCTCGACGTGGTCAAGATCGAGGCTGGCAAGATGGAAATCTCGATCGAGGAGGTGGAACTCGCCCCGATCATTTCTGGCGTGATGTCTACCGCTGTCGCGTTGGTCAAAGACAAGAATGTCGAGTTGCAGCAGGATGTGCCCGACGACTTGCCCATCATCCAAGCTGACTCGCGGCGAATTCGCCAGGTGCTCTTGAACTTGGTGGGCAACTCGGCCAAGTTTACCGAGGAAGGGTTCATCAAAGTGGAAGCCAGGGTCAAGGATGAGGACGTGGTCGTGTCCGTTATCGATAGTGGCATCGGCATCCCCGAGGACAAGTTGGAGATGATTTTCGAGGCCTTTACGCAGGTGGATGCCTCCTCTACGCGTCGCGCCGGTGGTACTGGCCTGGGCCTGTCTATCTGCCAGTCCTTCGTGGAGATGCACGGTGGTCGCATCTGGGTAGAGAGCCAATTCAACAAGGGGTCCACTTTTGCCTTCTCCCTGCCGATCGCAGGACCGTCTCTCGAAGAGGAAGAGTTAGAGGAGGAGAAGGTTGAGAAGCCCGCGGCCGAGAAGGTGACTGCTGCAGCGGAAAAGACCGGTGAAGAGGTCAGTAAATTGGTTCTCTGCGTGGAGGATGATGAAGGGGTCATCACCCTGTTCCGCCGCTATCTCAGTAAGCGAGGCTACCAGGTCGTTGGACTGACCGATCCCCTGCGCGCGATTGAGGAGGCAAAGCGTCTCAAACCCCACGCCATCACGCTGGACGTGATGATGCCCAACAAGAATGGCTGGCAGGTGATTCAGGAACTAAAGGCCGATCCTGAAACACGTCACATCCCGGTCATCATGTGCACTATCATCGCCGAAAAAGACCGTGGCATGAGCCTGGGTGCCTCTGACTATCTCCTCAAGCCCGTCGTCGAGCAGGACCTGCTGCTCGCGTTGGATCGTCTGGATCGGGAGGCAGGGCGCCACCTCGTGCTGGTGGTAGATGACCAGGAACCGCATCGGAAGCTCTTGCGCAGAATGATCGAGAATCAGGACGGATACGAGGTCATAGAGGCGAGCGGCGGACAAGAGGCTATCGATATGCTGGGACAGATACATCCCCATCTCATCACGCTCGATCTGATGATGCCGGATAAGGATGGGTTCGATGTCCTGGAGGTGGTCAAGTCTGACGAAAAGACCAGGTCTATTCCCATCGTCGTCATAACTGCGAAAGAGTTGACGGATGAAGACTATAAGCGCCTCAACCATAACGTCGAGGCGTTGATCCAGAAAGGACCGATGAAGCGGGAAGAGCTTTTAGCAGACGTGGCGGCTGCTTTGAAGAAGCTGACCCGCTCGCCGGTGAGCTAGCGTTCTGCGCTGCGCTTGCTCAGAATGCTGCGGCGCAAGCGCCGCGGCTTTGTCCTCTGAAAGGACCCTGTCCGACCAGTGGTCCCGTTTTCTGAGGGTAGGGGTGGGCTTGTAGAAAACGCGAAATTGCTGCATACTAGGGCCTAACCCTGAGGAAAGGAGATCATATGAACCTCTATCCTGCTTCCCCGCGCTTAAAGTGCGCAAGCTGTGATTATGAGGAACCTTTCAAGCGTCCGCCGACCGAATGTCCCAAGTGCGGTGGCGGCTGGCTTGATGTCGTCTATGATTATGAGAGCGTGAGCCGAATCTGGCCGGAGGCTCTTCGCGGCCGCCCGTTCAATATGTGGCGGTATCGAGAGCTGTTGCACTTGAACGATGACGCCAATCTGGTCACGATGGGCGAGGGGGGTACTCCTCTTCTGCGTGCTGTGAACTTGGGGCTAATGCTTGGCTGCTCCCACATCTATGTCAAGGACGAGCGGCAAGGTCCCACGGGGTCGTTCAAGGATCGACAGGCATCCCTCTCTATCTCGTTCATGAAGGAGTTGGGTATCACGGAGGCCGTTGTCGCTTCTACGGGCAACGTCGCCATATCCTATTCCGCTTACTCTGCGCTGGCAGGTATCAAGCTGTGGGCGTTCCTCACCAGCTTGGTGCCCTCCGAGAAGATGCGCGAGGTGGCCTTGTATGGCAGCGAGGTCATCAAAGTGACCTCGACGTATGATCAGACCAAGCAGGTGGCGGCCGAGTTTGCGGCCCACAAGGGCATCTTCCGCGATCGGGGCATCCGCAGCATCTCGGCCCGCGAGAGCATGAAGACCGTCGCCTTTGAGATCGCAGAGCAGCTTCCCCAGTTTGTCGGCCCTGGCGAAAATACTCCCTGGCGCACCCCGGATTGGTACATCCAGGCGGTCAGTGGTGGCATGGGGCCGGTCGGGGTTTGGAAGGGATACCAGGAGCTCGTGCAGATGGGCCTGGTGGATCGCATGCCCAAGCTGGCCTGTATTCAGGCCGCCGGGTGCGCGCCGATGGTCAATTCCTTCGAGAAAGGCATGCTGGATAGTGTCGAACCCGTGCTCAACCCGCAGACGCTGGTCATCACCGTCGCCACGGGCAACCCCGGACCGGCCTATCCCTTCTTGGCACACGTCATCAAGGAGCACGGCGGTGCCTTTGAGGCCGTCACTGACGAGGAGACCTTCCATGCGATGCACGTGATGGCAAAGCTGGATGGTCTTTCGATGGAGACCGCTGCCGCGATGGCCTTTGCCGGGCTCTTCAAGCTGCTTAACAAGGGCGTCATCAAGCGGGACGACGTGGTCGTGGTCAATTGTTCCGGTCATACCTTCCCGGTCGAAAAGCACTTGCTGGGCGACGAGTGGGCACAGACGATCGAAGTGCCGATGGAGGAGCCGCATCTGGTGCCGCCCGCGGAGGAAGGTCTGCTGGGCTCGCTGGAACGGATCGACGAACGCGTGCACAGCATCGCTATTCTTGAGGATAATCCGCAATCCGCCCTGTTGCTGCGCCGTATCCTGCAGACGCGAGGTGACTATCAGATCCTTGAAGCTCGCGATGGAGCCGAGGGCCTCGCCATGGTGCAGCGCGAGCGCCCCGATCTCGTTTTGCTTGACTTGATGATGCCCGGGATGGACGGCTTCGAAGTGCTGGAGGCACTCAAGGCCGACGCCGAGTTGAGCCAAGTCCCCGTAGTCGTCATCACTGCCAAAGATCTGACGAGTGCCGAGCGAAAGCGCCTCGGCGATCAGATCGAAGCGCTGATGGAGAAGGGGGCTTTCACCGACGAGGACTTGCTGGAAGAGATCCTGAAGCGGACTGTGTGAATGTATTGTAGCCCCAGGAGTACACAATAGATGCAAAGCCAACCTGCTCCAGAGCGTTTAAAAGTCCTGTACGTTGAGGACGATCCGGCTTGTATGCTGCTGGTGCACCGCCTGCTGGAGAGCGAGGGCTTTCAGGTTGTGACTACCTCGGATGGCCTCTCTGCTACAGAGTTTGCCATGTACGAGAAGCCCGATCTGATTTTGATGGACATCAATATCGGCGGGCTGGATGGGTATGAGGTGACGACCAAGCTCCGCGGTTTGCCGGAATTGGATTCCACGCCCATCGTCGCTGTCACTGCCGCCACGTTGGATGGCGACCGGGGGCGGGCGCTCGCCTCCGGTTGCAACGGGTACATCTCCAAGCCTATCGACGTGGATACCTTCCCCGATCAGGTGCGCGAGTTCCTGGGAGGCAGGAGTGAGGAAATCGGATCGGCGGAGGAGCGAGCCAAGCATCTGCTCGAGCATAGCCGCCGGCTGGTGACCCGGCTTGAGGAAAAGGTGCGCGAACTTGAATCCGCAAACGCTGAGCTGCAGCGCATCGACAAGATGAAATCCGATTTTATCGTCTTGGCCGGTCACGAGTTGCGTACGCCTCTGACCTCTATCTATGGCTACACCCAGATGCTGCTCTACAGCCCAGATATCACCGGCGATGCTGAAGAAGAGGGTACCTCGCGCAATATGCTGATGCGCATCTGCGACGCCGTACAACGATTGAACCAGGTCTTTGACGAAATCCGCAACGTCTCTCTCATCGACGCCAACCGGCTGGAGTTGGCCTGGGAGACGGTGATGATAGAGCCACTGGTGCATCGTGCGGTGGATAATTTGGTGGACGTTGGCCCTGCCCGTAACCTTGAGTTTGTATATGAAGGGCTGGAGGATCTGCCGATGATCGAAGGAGATTCCCAGCGCGTCTATCACGCGTTGTGGAGCATCATCAGCAACGCGATAAAGTACACCCCCGATGGTGGGTGCATCACCACTACGGGGCACTATATCGAAGACGAGGGCATGGTGCACGTCAACATCAAGGACACCGGCGTCGGCATCCCGACGGAGGAGCTAGAGCGCATCTTTGAGCGCTTCTACGTGCTGGAGGATACCCAGCTTCACCATACGAGCAAAACGGCCCTAAAGGGGGGAGGGTTGGGGTTGGGCCTCACCGTGACGCGGGGTATCATCGAGGCCCACGGGGGTCGTGTGTGGGCGGAGAGCGAAGGCTACGACGAGGAGCGGTTGCCAGGCAGCACCTTTCACATACTGCTGCCGCTGCGCCGTCCCGATTCTTTGATACAGTAGTTCCTTCACTCTTGCCGCCACTCCAGAGGTACGTTCCCCTCTGCTAGGCGCATTCCCTGATCGCGGGACATCAGCCACAGGCTGAGCATCAGCAGCGCTCCTCCTATCCACTGTACGCCCGTCAGACGGTCCCCGAGCAGCAGGAGGGCCAGCACCAGGCTGACTAGCAGCTCCATGGGGCCGGCTATCGACGTTTCGACCCCTCCCAGGCGCTCCAATGCGCTGAACATCGTCAGCCGCGATAGGGCGGTCGTTAGTCCTAGTCCTAGGATAGCAATTCCACCAGTGATTTGTATGTCTTCTAGGGGGCGTGCCTGTGCTACTCGGGCTATGCCGACCACACAGGCCATGGTCGTCAGGATATAGAGCGCTGCCGTGCGTGACGAGACGTCAGCCAGCACCCACTGACCCAATACGATGTGCCACCCATAGGTCGCTGCGGATGCGATCATCAACACAACACCCATCCAGTCCAACTTCCCCGGCTCGGTGCGTGTCAGCAGGTAGACGCCCACCATAGAAAGCCCTACCCGTGCCAAAGTGAGCCGCGTCAGCGGCTGGCCGGAGGCGAATAGGAAAAGCACCACCCACAGCGGATAGAGGGAGTTGAGCAGCGAGGCGAGGGATGCGTCGAGACGGGCCAGACTCGTGTAGTACAGTATCGACCCAAAGCCGTTGACGGCCCCGACACCGATACAGCCAAGCAAGCTACGCCAAGTGATGACGATATCTCGTCGCCGGAAGAGCAGGAAGGCAACCCACAACAACAGTGCTGCCGCCACTGTGCGAAAAGCGACCAGTGTGTATGGCGTGACGTTATTTGAATAGGCCATCTTGCCGAGAATAGGGGCCCAACCTAGGAAGAAGCTGGCCAGGGCTGTGTAAAGGGTTCCTACACGCTGCTTGCGATTCAGTCGAGTCATTTTGCCCTTGCTGGTCGTTGTTGGTGTAACTTCTCGGTAAGGTGAGAGTCACCTCTGCTTGTCGGAAGGATGCTTGTTGTGTTATGATCGGAGTTGTGTTACACTTTTGCTGATGAAGCCAGAACAGAAACGCATCATCGCTGTGTTGGCGGCTGCCAACGTTATCGTCATCCTGGGCTTGGTGTTATGGATATCTCGCTCTCTGAGCAACAGATCTGCACCTCTGCCTACGGCTGCGTCCCAAATTGATACTCCTATCGAGACTAGGGTAAACACAGCCCCGTCACCTACTTTGAGCGCCCCGGCACCGACTGATTTCGAATCTACTGATGCTTCTCCCTTGTCGACGACGTCTTCGTATGGGGCTTGTCAGTGGGAGGCTGTGCAACAGTTAGCTGGTGCTGGATTGGATGGCGCTGTGACGCTGACCTCTGACGGCACACTGCGCTTCGATATCGTCTATCCCCTTGCTCCAGGCCAAACAACCGACGAAGCTGCCCAATCGATATGGCTGGCTTTCGACATCGCGTTGGCGCTTGTAGAAAAGGAATGCGACTTTTTTACCCAGGTTGAGGTCATCGTCCTTGCCCAAGGGAACTCGACCGGCACACGTATCAGTGCGAGGGTGAGTACGACAGACTTGATCGCTTTCGGCGCTGGTGAACTGAGCGACGACGAGTTTACCGAGCGCGTGATTTATCAGGTCGTTGACGAGTAGGTTGTAAACTGGGACGCGTTTCTATTTTAGTCCGCTGAGATGCAAAAGTCAACTCAACCCGCTTGACAGAAGCATTTGTTCGTGGTACACTTGAGCAAGTATTCAAGTGTTAGGTGGAAGTGATTTGGGCGTGTTTCAAACGAGTTGGGAGGATGGGGGGTTGGGGCGGGGAATCCCCCCCAAACCCCCCCGCGGAAACAAATAATTAAAAAAACAAAAGGATTTTTT
>Ga0316577_10000243_pt1 | contig 19056 bp, 15 predicted proteins | sample S5NA_FD_203073 | JGI IMG/M metagenome (GOLD analysis project Ga0316577, IMG submission 203073) | Rhizosphere microbial communities from salt marsh grasses in Alabama, United States - S5-7_050615r2r1 | ecosystem: Host-associated > Plants > Roots > Rhizosphere | place: USA: Alabama | collected... | reverse complement strand
AACCGGAGCCTGAACGACAATCTCCTCTGGACGCTGGTCTTTACCGCGACCGGGTACGAGGAGGATCGGTTCCCCCGGTCACCCACAGCGAAGGTCCTCAGCTCCCTCCTGGGATGGATCGGGATCGGGGGTGTCATCCTCCTCGTGGGTCTCGTGACATCGGATCAGCTTGCTAAAAGGATGAAAATGCAAATGGCTGTCGATCCCAAAGAACTGGACGGGCATGTGATCCTGTGCGGATGGAATTCCCGGGCATCGGAGATCATTGGCAAACTCACGGACCCTCACCTGGGAGAACGCCGGCAGACCGTGGTGGTGGTAGCGGACCTGGGCTCGGACCCGGTGGAAGAGCACGGCCTGCCCAGGGATTTCGCCCTCTTCTTGAGGGGAACGCCCACCGATCTGGATCATATGAGAAGGGCCGGCCTGGACACGGCGGACACCATCATCGTGCTTGCCGACGAAACGGTAAGCGACCCGGACGCCCAAACGGTCCTCACGGTGTTGCAGGCGGAGAAGCACGCCTACCGGCTGGTGAAGGAGGGCACGCGAGTCCACGAGTTGAGGTCCGTGGCGGAACTCCTGGACCCCGACAAGAAGTCGGCCCTACAGAGCGTCCACACCGACCTGATCCTATGCCCCCAGGAATTCAGTGAGAAGATGCTCCTCCAGGCCCTCCTGAACCCCGGCGTGACGGAGTTCATCGGGGACATCCTCAGTATCGGAGACGGAAACCAGCTCGTGGAGGTGCCCGTTCATGGTGCCGAGGATCCTCCTCTGGTCGGCAAGAACTTCGATGAGGCCATGGTTGCCTGCCGGGAAAGCTCAGTCCTCCTCCTCGCCATCAACCGAGGTGGAGCCCCGGGGGCAGGGACGGATTCCGATGAAACCGACTGGGGCTCAGACAGGCTCGCTGAATTCGAGGACCTTCCCACCGGTCGTCTTCTGACGAACCCCCAGGACGCCGCGGAACGGAGTTACCGGATTCAGCCCGGAGACTCCCTCCTCCTCCTTGCGCACAGCGATCGTCCCCTGGCCCACATCCTCGGCAGTCCCCTGAAGTGGAGGAGGGCCTTCAAGGGATAGCCGGATGAACCCTACAGGCTGATTCCCACCACGAAATACGCGATATCCACGTTCGGGTTGATGATGAACGAGCCGAACACCGGAAGGGAAAACTGGTTTGTGATGGCCAGTTCCTTTGCCGCAGTGAGGCCAAGGTTGATGAAGGCGAAGTCCTCGGTTCCGTATAGATCCGGGTTGTCCTCGCTTCCGGGCGTGGCACCGGCGAAGAGGTCCAGGGAGGTCTCTCCCACCATGAAGGGGTAATCGGCCTGGAAGTAGATGTTGTGCCCTTCGTCGTTGTGGAAGTTGACGTACCCGGCCAGGGTCAACGGAAAGGAGGGGAAGGTGAAGGACCCGCCCAGCTCCAGGATGTGGGCCCCTGGACCGTCCTCGTCATCGTAGTTGTTGAAGTTGGAGAAGGGCTCTCCGGCGTTCGGGAAGTAGTAGTCGGTGAGAACCAACCCGAATTCCCCGCCCTCTGGGAGATCGAACCCATATCCGATCCAGAGATCGATCTCATCCCCGCCGGTGATCTCGTTGGAGAGGGAATAGGCTCCCCAGGCTCCGATCTCGAACCCGTTCATCCCCAGGCTCAAGGAGGGCTGGACGCTGGGCGCATCCCCCACATTGATCCCTCTCCAGATGTACCGGCTGGCCAGATCTACCCCCAGGGATACCTCCGGCGTCTCCTGTCCCCTCAGGGGCGTAGCGCCGGCAGCCATGAAGAACACCAGACCAAGGCCGGTCAGAGTAGTTAGTGTCATCTTCATCAGACGCTCCGTCAGTTGTGCCCCCACCCCGTCATTCGAAACGGGGTGGGGGGGTGTCCAGGTCGAGTTTCCTAGAGGTGCTCGTAGGCCGACTCTCCGTGGAGAGACGCATCCAGTTCACCCTCCTCCATCTCGGAGGTCCGAACGGGTGTGGCTTTGTTGATGGCCCAAAGCATGATGTAGGTGAAAGCGAAAGCATAGATGGAGGAGATCACGACTGCAACGAGCTCCTTCACGAAGAAGTCGCTCCCTCCGTGAAGCAGACCATCCGCTCCGGCGGGGTTGATGGCGGTGCTGGCCAGGATCCCCAGCATCACGATACCCAGGGCGCCCCCCACACCGTGCACACCCCAGACATCCAGGGCGTCGTCCCAGTTGAGTGCGTTCTTGAGGCCCACTGCAGCGTAACAGACGGAGCCAGCGCCGATACCGATGATGGCTGCACCACCGGTGGAGACGAAGGCCGCCGCAGGGGTGATGGTGGCCAGGCCCGCCACGGCACCCGTGAGGAGACCAACGAAGCTCGGCTTCTTTTCCCTCGACCAGGCGATGAAAAGCCAGGTGATGGCGGCGAAAGAGGCGGCGATGTCGGTGTTCAGGAAGGCGAGGGCGGTGATTTCATCCACTTGGAGCTCGCTCCCCGCATTGAAACCGTACCAACCGAACCAGAGAAGTCCGGTGCCCAGGGCCACGAGGGGAATGCTGTGGGGGACCGAGTCCTTGATACGCCGTCGGCCCACGAACAGGACCGACGCCAGAGCTGCCATCCCGGCAATGTTATGAACCGCGATGCCGCCTGCGAAGTCCAAGACACCCCACTCGGCCAAGAGCCCGCCACCCCAGAGCATGTGAACGAAGGGGAAGTAGACCAGCAGGAGCCAGGCAACCAGGAATACCAGGTAGGGGCCGAATCGAACTCTGTTTGAGAAGGCCCCCGTGATGAGGGCCGGGGTGATGATGGCGAACATCATCTGGTAGGCCACGAAGACGATCATGGGGATCTGGCCGTTGCCGAAGGCGGTGAGGGGATCGACCCCCCGGAGAAAGGCCATGTCCAGGTTCCCGATGATCCCGCCCTCACCGCCGCTGAAACAGAGGGAGAAGCCGACGGCATACCAGAGGATCGTGGTAACGCCCATGGAGACGAAACTCTGGATCATGATGGACAGAACGTTCTTCCGTCCCACCAATCCTCCATAAAAAAAGGCCAGCCCAGGTGTCATGAGCATCACCAGGCTGGTTGCCACCAACATGAAGCCGGTGTTTCCAGTATCGAACATCAGGGGCCTCCTTGGGGTCAGCAGATGGGCCTATCCACAAACACGGTCATACGTGTAATTGTCCGGCCATCTACCGTGGCGGACAATCGGGAGAACCCTGAAAATGACCTTCGCAATCCCTGATGCTTTCTTGGGGAAAGCGGGTCAGCTGATCTGAGTGAGGCCCTCTCGGATGGCGTACTTCGTCAGCTCGGCCACGCTATGGAGATCCAGCTTGTCCATGATCTGCTTTCGGTGGGTCTCGATTGTCTTCACGCTCACCGACAGTCGGCCCGCGATCTCCTTGGTGGGATTGCCCTCGGCAAGAAGCTGTAGGACTTCTCGCTCCCTGGGGCTTAGGACGGTGTACGCGCTGGAATCGTCGGTCTCGGCCACCCGGAGGTAATCCTGGATGATCTCTCCCGACATCTTGTTGCTGAGGTAGATCTCCCCCGCCGACACCCGGTCCAGGACGGCAAGGAGCTCCTCCGAGGCCGAGTCTTTGAGGAGGTACCCTCTGGCTCCGGCTCGAAGGGACTCCACCACGTATCGGCGATCGGCATGCATGGAAAGCATGACCACGTGGATGGAGGGGTTCTCGGCCAGGATTTTCCGCGTGGCCTCGATTCCGTTGAGCTTCGGCATAGAGATGTCCATGAGGATGACGTTGGGCTTCAACTCCGCCGCCATCCCCACGGCGGTGAGGCCGTCCCGGGCCGCCCCGACGATCTCGATGCCGGCCCTTCTCGCCAATAAGCTCCCAAGGCCATCGATGAAGAGCTTGTGGTCGTCGGCCAGGAGGATCCGCGTCATTCTCACCCCTCACCCTCCGACAGGGTTGTGGACACCGGGGCCACCAGGCTAATGGTAGCCCCTGAGCCCGGTTTGGATTCCAGCGCCATGGAGCCGCCCAGGACCTCGAAACGCTCCCGGATGCTGAAAAGCCCAAAGGTCATCCGATCCCAGCTCTCCGTATCAGCCTCCCCTGCGTCGAACCCCCGCCCATCGTCGGACACGGACACGACGACGTCATCTCTCCGCCGGCTGGCCCGGATCTCGGCCTGCGTTGCATCGGCGTGCTTCACCGTGTTCACGAGCAGTTCCTGAACAGCGTGGAAGAGCACGGCTCGGGTATCGTCAGGTAGCTGGTCGATGGCCCGATCCGCTTCCACCCTCACCCTGAGCCCGTGCTTCTTCCCGAACTCCTCGGCCAACCATTCGAAGGCCGGGACCAGGCCCAACTCGTAGAGGACCGGGGGGCTGATCTGAAAGGTCAGACTCCGGGTGCTGTTGATGGCTTCATCCACCAGGCGGAGGACATGGGAAATGTTCTCCTCGAACCCACAGAAGACGGCATCCCCGGAGAACCGAAGCACACCAATGCGGATGAAGGCCAGGGCCTGGCCGATATGGTCGTGGAGCTCCCTGGCGATGGCTCTTCGGTGTCGAGCCTCGGAGAGAGAGAGTTCAGAGGCGAGCCTTCGGAGCTTCCTCTGGTAGCTCTCGATCTTCTCCTGAGCCCTCCGGTACTCTACGACCTGTCGCCGAAGGGACTCGTTGGCTTCCTCCAACTGTCTGGTTCGGAGCTGAACCTGGGCTTCCAACTCATCCTTGGCCGTTTCCAGGGCCTGGAGGGCCCCGGCTCTCTGGAAATACCACCGGAGCATCTCCGCCAGAGAATTGATGAGGTCCCGCTCCTCGGAGAGAAAAGGACCCTCCGCGGCCGGCGGACGCTCTTCCAGGTAGCAGACGTCGATGCCCCCGCCCTCCCCCGTTCGGGTGGTGAAGGACGCCGACTGCATCCAGTGGGTCGGCTTGAAGTTGGGCGACTGAACCGAGATGTCCTGGAAGTAGATTCGGGCCTCGGTGACCTCCGGATACTGCCAGGCCGGAGGGAGAAGAAGGAGAACGTCCGAGATCAGCGCCTCCGCCGGACGGCTGTCGTCCTGAAGCACCCGGGCCGTCTGATGGAGAGCCGTGAGCTCTTTGACCCGCTCGCCCACACTGTGGAGTAGCCGAGTATTGTCATCCACCAGGGCCGAAATCGGAGGTTGGGCCCTCTCCGGGATCTCACTCACTCTTCCAACCCCGGGATGATGCTTCCGAGAATCTCCAAGTCCGGTTGGACTCCGAATTTCTCGGCCAGGGCCGTAAGCTGGGCTGTGCTCAGTTTCTGCGAAACAGGCCCGAGAGCCGCGACCTTGAGATAGATCTCCGCCGCCCTCTCCGCCGTCTCGATGAGGCCGAACGCCGTCTCGAAATCGGCTTCGAGGGCAACGGCGCCATGGTGTTTCCAGACGACCAGTGTGCGCTTCTCGAAGAGCTCTTCCGTGGCCCGAGCGAGGTCCTCGCTTCCGGGCATCCGCCAGTCCAGGAATCCGCAGCCCCTGGGAAAGACGACGATACACTCGGCATGCATCTCCCAGAGGAGTCGGGTCAGGCTTTCGGTGGTCAAAGGCTTGGCGTAGGTCAGTGCGATGAGGTTGGGGGGGTGGGTGTGAATCACAGCCCGCTTCTCGTCGTCGCCGGCCTGTAGACGAGATGCGTGGGCCCGGAGATGGGAGGGCAACTCGCTCGTCGGCCCGCCTCCGTTCCGGTAGCCCCAGAGGGTCCGATAGCGGCAGCCGCTCTCTTCGATTTCGATCACTCCGAGGTCCCGTTCGGGGTCCTGTTCCAAGACCCGCATGTAACTACCTGTCGCCGTGACGAGGAAGCGTGCTCCGGCCACGTCGGGTACGTGCACATCCAGGTCGCGCCAGGGCTCCTCCCTGAGTACGGCGCCGGAGAGATCCTCCGGGGACAGCCGGAAACTGAGGTTGCCGGCGTTCCGCTCAGCCCAACCTCGGAGCCAGAGATCCCGGGCGGTGCTCCTCACGGTGTCCATGAGCTTCTGCAACCTCTTCATCTCCGCACTTCCATGATTCTGCGCTCGTATGCCTCGATCACCGGGAGCCAGGCGTCGTCCGGCGGCACCCCCTGCCCCTGGCAGTGATAATCCCATGCGGCTCCGAAGGGGAGGGTCTTCATCCCCTCCATCATCGCGAGCCTCGCGGTGAGGTTTCCGCTTCTCTCGTGTTCTCGGAGGGCGTCCGCGGGGCTGAGGAGAGCGAGGAGAAGAGCCTTGAGCAGGTTCCGAGCTCCGATGATCCAGGCTGCGACGCGGTTGATGCTGGCATCGAAGTAGTCGAGGCCCATGTGAACACGATCCAGGAAGCCTCCGTGAACGATCTCCATCGCCAACGAGATGGGGCCGTCGGTCAGTGTGACGACGTGGTCGCTGTCCCAACGGACGCCACGGCTGACGTGCAGGAGGATCCGGTCCAGATGAAGCAGCACCGAGCTGATCTTGTCGGCGACGGATTCGGTGGGGTGAAAGTGGCCCGTGTCCAGGCAGTAGAGGATCCCTCGCCGGATCGCGTACCCGAGATACAGCTCATGGGAGCCAACCACGTAGGCTTCTGATCCGATCCCGAACAGCTTGCTCTCGACGGCGTCGAGGTTCTCGCTGGGATCGAGCTCCCGCAGGAAGATCTCATCCAACGACTGCAGCAGACGTTCTCGGGGCCCGCGGCGATCGGCGGGAAGGTCCTTGTAGCCGTCCGGGATCCAGACGTTCGTCACACACGGACTCCCGGTGGCCCGGCCCATGGCCGCACCGATTTCCCGGCAGGCCCGGCCATGGGCGATCCAGAATCGGCGCACCTCCGGGTCGGCGTGGCTCAGGGTGAACCCGTCGGCAGCCCTCGGGTGGGCGAAGAATGTCGGGTTGAAGTCGAGGCCCAGCCCCCGTTCCCCGGCCCAGTCCATCCACCGGCTGAAGTGCTCCGGGAGGAGTTCGTCACGCTCCGCGGCGTGGGGGGGCTCGGCGTAGATGGCGTGGAGGTTCAGGCGGTGGGTGCCGGGTATGAGCGCGAAGGCCGCGTCGAGGTCGCTCCTCAACTCATGGGCGTTTCTGGCCCGGCCCGGGTGATTCCCAGTGGCGGCGATCCCTCCATCGGTGAGGTCACCGACTCCCTCGAAGCCCCGTACGTCATCCCCCTGCCAGCAGTGGAGACTCAGAGACACGGAGGCCAGCGTCTCGATGGCCGCTTCGGCATCCACACCCGCTTCCGCGTACCTGTCCTTTGCGAGATTCCACGCGGCTTCGACACGGTCGGTCATGACGGATTCCTCCAGGCAGAGGACCTCTCCCACGCCTCGTCCCACCGACCGGTCTCCCTGGGTTCGAAGACTTCCACGGGGAAGGAGCGCCGGACGAGCTTACGGCCCTCCCCGTGGCTCTTCAGGATCCCCAGGCTCAGCGCCTGAACCATCAGGTTTCCGGCCGCCGTGGCCTCCACCGGGCCAACGAACACTGGGCGCCCGGTCGCATCCGCGGTCATCTGGTTGAGGAGGCGATTCCGTGCGCCTCCACCCACCACGTGGATCCTGCTGAGGGGACGCCCCGTCACCTCCTCGACCTCACCGAGGACCGCCCGGTATCGGAGGGCGAGGCTCTCGAAGGCACAACGGATGAAGGCATCCGTGGTGGAGGGGACCGGTTGGCCGGTCTGTGCGCAGAAGTTAGCGATGGCCTTCGTCATCGAGTCTGGATTCAGGAATCTAGGGTCGTCGGGTTCGATGAAGCTCACCAACGGTGTCGCGGATGATGCTCCTCTCTCCAGCACTCCGTAGTCAGCCTTCGGCGCCAGCTTATCACGGAGCCGCTGCACGAGCCAGAGTCCCGTGATGTTCTTCAGTAGCCGGTTGGTGCCCGCGATCCCACCCTCGTTCGTGAAGTTGAGCTTCATCGCCCGCTCCGTGATCAAGGGCGCCGGGGTCTCCATACCCACCAGGGACCAGGTTCCCGAGCTGATGAATCCCCAGTCATCGCCCTCTGCCGGCACCGCTGCGACGGCGGATGCCGTGTCGTGGGTGGCGGGGGCAACAACGGGAATGTCCCCGAGGCCTGTGGCCTTTCCGAGCTCGGGACGGAGATGCCCCACGACCGATCCGGGTTCCAGCACGTCCTGCATCAGAGAGGGCGACACGCCCGCGGCCTCCAGGAGGGCGTGGTCCCACCCGCCCCTTCGGGGGTCGTAACACTGCGTAGTGGTGGCGTCGGTGAATTCAGTCGTCCGTTCCCCGGTCAGGTGGTGGTGCACCAGGTCCGGCATGAGGAGGAGGTGGCGGGCCCGGGGGAGGGCGGGGTCTCCCGACTCGGCCATGGCGGCAAGCTGGTAGAGAGTATTGAAGGGCAGGAACTGGATCCCGGTTCTCTCGTAGACCGAGGAGCGCCGGACCCGCTGGAGGAACCCCTCCATGATCCCCTCGGTCCTCCCATCCCGATAGGCGACCGGGAGGTCCACGAGTCTCCCATCGGCATCCAGGAGGCCGAAGTCCACTCCCCATGTGTCCACCCCCACGCTCACCACTCCCCTGCCCGCGGCGGCCTGACGCAGCCCGGTTCCCACGTTGTCGAGGATCCGATTGAGGTCCCATCGAAGATGGCCGGAGATCCGTACCATTCTGTTGGAGAAGCGAAACACCTCGAAGACCCTGAGGAGATCCCCGTCGAACTCTCCCCGCACCACGCGTCCGCTCTCGGCACCGAGGTCCACGGCCAGGAGAGCGGTCACGTCGCGCCCCCTGTCAAAACCCGGTCAGGAAGGGGCGAGGGGGCCTTTCTGCAGGCAGGCTGTCCGACGAGCACTGTCTTGCCGAAGGTGATCTGAACGGTCATCCGGTGAGCTTGGCCGCAAGCCGGGCGCACGTCAACCACAGGTCAGTCTTCCCGAAGTGAGCCGCTCCCAGCTAGGGTGTAGGCGCCCCCTGGCCCTCAGGGCATTCCGACTCTCAGCCCCACGAAGATCTCTCGCTCCGGCCCCGGCTGGTAGGAGTTACCATCCGGATCCGGCTCGGTGAAGGCTACGTACTTCGTTCCCGTCAGGTTCCTCCCCTGGAGGGAGATCTCCCACTCCCGGCCTCCTACCGGGAAGCTCCACGCGGCCCGGGCGTTCAGAAGGGTGTAGCCGTCCACGGGGACGGTGTTGCTGGCGTCAACGAACCACTTGCTGTAGCTGTCCGTGCCCAGCCCCAGGGTAAGGTGGGGACGCACTTCCCAGGCGAGGTCGGTCATGAGCTGGTACTGAGGGCTGTTGGGGAGCCAGTTCCCCTGGATGTCGCCGTAGAAGCTGGTGGACTCCCGGTACACGAAATGGGACCACGTGTAGGCAGTCTGGATCCAGAGTGGATCCGCCGGATGCCAGTTCCCGTATACCTCCACCCCGAAGCGCCGGCTGTTTCCCCCGTTCCGGTAGAAGGTTTCCAGGGGACGGGTGGGAATGCGATAACGGTCGAAGTCCCCCTCCGTCTCCAGGTGGAAGGCGGTGACGTCGTAGAGGAGGCGGCGCCCCAGCAGGCCCCGCACCCCCACCTCCTCACCCCAGGAAGTGGCGGCTTTGAGCCCTTCGTTGAACCCCCCCTGCGCAGCAGGATTGTTGGCGAGCTCCTCGGTGGCAGGGGGGAGGAACCCCTGGCCCCAGTTGGCGAAGAACCCCAGGGTCTCCGAGGGGCTATAGCTGAGCCCCAGGCGAAGGGTGAGGTGGTCGAAGTCGGCATCCCCGGAGAGGTCGGTCCCCCCCGCCTGGAGGTGGTCCTTCAGCTGGTTGGTGATGCGGTCGTAGCGGAGGTTGATCATCCCCCCCCACGCCTCACCCAGCTCGACCCGGTCGAAGAGAAACAGCCCCATCCCACTCTGGTCGATGGTCTGGTCCGAGAGCTTCTCCGGGCCCTCCCGGGCCTTCCCCAGGTTCGGGTGGCGGTACTCGTCGATGGTCTGCCACTGGACGTCCGTGCCCGCACCCAGTGTATGGCCCACCCTGCCTGTGCCGGTGTGGTGGGAGACCTGAAGCGTGGCACCGGGACCCGTGAGGCTCCGATGCTGCACCGAAGACGGCACCGGCTCCTTGTACGTTGTGGTCCGGAGGTAGGCGTTGAAATCCAGCCTGGTCGTCTCGCTTGCCTCGTAGGCCCCCACGACCCCCCCGGTGAAGCGATGGGTGCGCTGGTACTCGTTGAAGACCGTGGCGTCAGGGTTGGCCTGCTTCCGGTTCTCGGCCATCCACGCCAGGTTCAGCCCCTCGGCGTTCTGGTTGAAGAAACCCGTCCAGCCGACGATGGGCGTGAGGTGGAGGGCGTCGGTGGCCTGCCATTCTCCCTTGGCGTAGATGTTGGTGGCGTCGAAAGCCGTGTGCACCCGGTAACCGTCTCCCTCGGCGCGGCTGAGGGAGAGGGCGTAACCCAGGTCTCCCATCTGCCCGCCTGTGCGGGCGGCCGCTTTCCAGAATCCGTGGGACCCTCCCCGAATGCTCCCGCTGGGTCCCCCGGACTCGCCGCCTGCTGGAGCGGTCTGGATGTTGATGACCCCTGCGGTGGCCCCTCCCCCGTACAGGGATGCGCCGGGCCCCCGAAGGACCTCGATGCGCTGAACGTTGGACCAGTCCACGTCGTAGAGGTCCGGCGCGAAGCCGGTGGGATCGTTCAGTGGGAGGCCGTCCTGAAGGACCTTGATCCCCCGGAGGCCTCTCTCCGAGAGGATGCCTTGTCCGCGTATCGACATGTGCACCCGCTCCCCGTCGGCCTGGTTGTCCACCTTTACGCCCGGAACCATGCGCACGGCCTCGTCCGCGGCGACGGCCCGGGGCATGGCCTCCAGGGCACGGGTGTCCAGAACGGTGGTGGCGGCGGGATTCACACGCAGGGGGATCGCGGTGCGAAGCGCGGTGACCACGATCCCCATCTGTTCGTAGAAGACGAGCGTGTCGGATGCCGCCCCAGGAGCGGGGACCTGCTGCGGCGGCGTGGTGAGCTTATCGGGAGAAGGTCCCTGGACAGGGGCCGATGCGAACACCAGAGAACAGCACAGAACGAGCGTGCCCATGGCGTTTCACCTGCCTGTTGATGTGGATGGCGCCGGAGCTCGACGGGGATGCCCGGATGGAAGAGCGAGGCGGCGCGCAACAGAGAGACTCGTGTCGGGAAGATCGTGTTGAGGTCACGGAAAACGGAAAGAGGACGGGGATGGGGTAGGGTGTGGCCTGTTCCACACAGCTCCTTCGAAAGGGACGCTTGATGAGCAGCCCGTTCCAGGACTATCATGGCCCATACCGAGAGACCGGCCGTCCCAGCGCCGGAGCGCTTCTCGGGCCCTCCGAAGGGAGCCGGTCGGCTTGACGGTCGCTGGAATGGAGGGAATCCAACTCATCACCCTCGGGCGGACGGAGCTCACGGGCACCGGCCGCCGGCCCATCCTCTCGGTGGTGTCTCAACCCAAGAGGTTTGCACTGCTGGTGTACCTGGAAGTGGAGGGATCGCGGGGTTTGATCTGGCGGGACACGGTAGCTGCACTCATCTGGCCCGACCGCGATCAGAGTGACACCCGAGCCAATCTCAGAAGGTCTCTCCACTTTCTCAGAAAGTCCCTGGGAGGTGACGTCGTTGTCGCCCGGGGCGACGAGGAGGTGGGGGAGTTTGCCCGCGCCGTCAACCAAGGCGCCCGTGGCGCCATCCAATAGTGAACTGCAGCATCGCGAAGTGGAACGAAGCGGGGAGTATCATGCGGAGGAGACAGCAGAGATTGGTTGTGCTGCCTGGGATCACCCTGGCTTTAACCGCTCACCTCGGTCTCGGCACCGCGGCAGCCCAACAAAACGTCAACCCGGCATTCGACTTTGACGGAATCGAAGCGTTCTGGGAGATCGTGGCGGTTCTGGAGTCGGACACCGAGCCAACAGCCTCCCAGTGGGATGCGTTCTTCGAAGCTCCTGGGTACAAGCGCCTGTCCGGAGAATTCGGGCGCGACTACTTCATGAACGCCCTTCGCGCGGTCTTCCTGCCCTCAGGGGGCGGTTCAGCAGAGAAGATTGTCAGCGACTACGCCGAACGGGGCGGATTCCTCGGTTGGTACACGCCCCTGGTGTTGGAGGGTTTCCAGGATGCCTCCAGGGATCGTGATTGGCAGAGCCAACGGGTTCAGGAGCTCAAGACGTATCCGTACCTGGAGAAGGCCGCCGAATATGCGCTCCAATACCTTCCGGAAGAAGCGGTGGGCGAGTACCCGGCCGTCGATTTCGTGGTCTTCAGCGACTCGAGAGGATACACCCCCCTCATCCTGGGGATAGCGGGGAATGACACGCCTCCCCCCGAACAGCTCGCGTGCCTCCGCAGTCAAGGCCTGGACAGGCACTTTCCCTTTACCCTGCTCATGGCCCATGAATCGTTTCACATGTACCGCGGGTTGGTGGAGGAGATCGAGTTTCCGGAGACCGACCACCCCGACTACCCGATACTCTGGACGCTGGATCAGATGGTGAATGAGGGGATCGGAGACCTCATCAACCGCAAGCGGCTCTTCTACGGCGATGGATGTCTCTCCACGTCGGAGGAGGGGATCCGTTTCCAGCATGAGCAGCTGGCGCAGCCTGCGACCATACGGGTCATGGATGGGATCTTCTCGGAGATGGCGGACGCTCCGGAGCTGACGGACGTGCTGGGCCGGCAGTTCCAGGGTTTCATCACTCAGTCGGGGCATCCGACGGGGTTCTACATGGCCAACCTCATCGAGGAGGAGCTGGGAACTGAAGAGCTCAAGCGAGTTGTCCGGGACCCTTTCGGCTTTTTCGCACTCTTTAACCGGGCAGCCGAAGTCAACGGAGGAGCTCCAAGGTTCTCAGACAAGACCTTGACCTATCTGGAATCACTGGGAGCGAAGTACGGGAAGAACTGAAGCCCAGGAGCCCGGAGGCCTATGGGCCCCTTCCATACGGACCAACCCAAGGGCCGGACCGGGCTGGACCGGGTGATCCCTCTCTCCGGAGCAGGCACATGAGCATCGAGATCCTGTCGGACCTGGTCCACTCCCGCAAGCCGCTCAAAGGTGAGTCCCAGCGCGGGAGCCCACCCTCCCTCGGTGTCCCGGCGCCATTTCGAGACGGCGGCTCTCGCCGCTCAGCTCCCTTGTCCTGGAGCCTCCTCTACTCCGTAGTTGCCCTCGCGGCTGGCTGGCCCGGTCCCCTCGGGGCACAGCTCGATTCCGTCGTCGTGGCCGATGCGTGGGCCCGGGTCGATTCCCTCGCCGCGAGCGTAGTCCGGGAGTCGGGGCTTCCGGGCCTCGCCCTGGCCATCACCGACGAGAGAGCCCTGATGCACGAGGTCTATCTTGGTGAGGCGGACATCAAGACCGGCCGTCCCGTCACTGCGGCGACGCTCTTCCAGATCGGGTCCATCACCAAGTCGTTCACCGCCCTGAGTCTCATGCGCCTCGCCGACAGGGGCATCTTCGATCCGGATCGTCCGGTGTCGGAGTATCTCCCCTGGTTTTCGGTCCGGTCAGAATTCGGACCGATCACGGGACACCACCTCCTCACCCACTCGGCGGGGATTCCGTCCAACCGGGACGACATTCCCTCCTCACCGTATCAGGCTTTCGCCCTGCGGGAGCGGCGTACCGCCTGGGCTCCGGGAGAGCGCTTCCTCTACTCGAACGTGGGCTACCAGGTCCTCAGCGTTCTTCTGGAACGATTGGACGGCCGCCCGTACGAAAGGATCCTCGCCGAAACGATCTTCGCTCCAGCCCGAATGGAGACTGCCCGCCCCGTGATCACCCTGGAGTCCCGCCAGGCTCAAGCCGTGGGTTACATCCCACCCTTCGACGACCGACCGCACCACCCTTCCCGCGGCCTCATAGAGGCGCCCCACTTCCCGTACGACGTGGGGGACGGGTCGATCCAGGCTACCGCCCGGGACCTGGCCGCGTATGCTCGGCTGATTCTGAACCGTGGCGTGGGGCCAGGAGGCCGGGTGGTCACCGAGGACGCGTTCCGCCGGTTCTCCACGGGGTACGTGCAGGATGGGACGGCACGCTACGGGTACGGCATCCGGGTTCAGGAGGAGGACGGGAGAACCCTCCTGGCACACAGCGGCGGTATGGTGGGATTCGGTGCCTATCTCGTCGCCGATACCGCCGCAGGCATCGGCGCTGTCAGCCTGGTGAACGGGCCCTCCTCCGGATCCCGAGTGGCGCGGTATGCCCTGGCCGTCGCCCTGGCGCTGCGGGCAGGCTCCGAGATCCCCGACCCACCCACCCGATCCCCGGGGCCCCGGGCCGGACCCATCACGGACTACCAGGGCCTCTTCCTCTCCCCCTCAGGTGACTCTATCCGATTCGCCCGGAGGGACTCCTCCCTGGCGGTCCTGCTTCCCACCGGGGCGGTGTCCCTGGAGCCACGGGGGGACGACGCCTTCTATTCAGCCGACCCGGTGTTCGATCGCTACCTGTTCATCTTCGAGCGAGATGATTCCGGAGAGGTCGTCACCGTCTCCCACGGACCGGCGTGGTTTTTCAATCATGCCTATGGGGGGCCGACCCGTTTCGAGGTGCCGGCCTCCTGGCGGGAAGTCGCGGGTCGGTACCGAAGCTGGTCGCCGTGGCTTCCGTATTTCGAAGTGATTGTCAGAGCTGGTCAGCTCATCCTGTTGTCGGGAGAGGGAGGCGAGTCGTCCAGCGGCGAAACACCGTTGGTCCAGGAATCGCCCGGGGTATTCCGGATCGGCGAGGAACCAACTCCGGAGCGATTGAGCTTCCACGACGTGGTGGAGGGCCGGGCCCTGACAGCCGACTGGTCGGGACACGTGTTCTTCCGGGTGAATCGGTAACAGGCAGCCGTGGAACCACATCCGGGCCGGATTCGTTGCACCGCGTGATCGACAGACCGCCTTCTCTCGAGGATCCGCTGGGTTCCAGCCCCCCTTCCCGCATGCTCGTTACATTTTAGTTACGAAAAATACTTGCTTTTGTCTCAAATTAGTCATCAAACTATATACGGATGGTTACCTTGCTCTGGTTGTGGTGCATTGGAGGTTCTCCATGCCTGCCCGCCTATCCCCATCTCTCCGAGCGACCGCGGGGCTCTGCCTTGTCCTGATCTCTGGCGGCGTCGCTCCGAGCTGCGGGCCCGTCGCCGGGCAGGTCCTCTCTGGGCCCCAGGCCCCACAACCGAAGGTGTACGTCACCGATGGGCGGTTGGCGGCCGCGCTCCGTCAGCTGGTGGCCGCTTCTCCCAGCGCTGCGAGGGTCATGGAGGCCCTTTCGGCCAGTGGCCTCGAGGTGATCATGGGAACCCCCGCAGAGCTGGCAGCACTTCCTGACTCGGAAGGCGGGCCGGCACCCAGCGAGCGGAGTGCCCTGCTGGCCGAGGCCGGTGCCAACTCCTCGCCCGAGGAGCCCCCCATTGCGTGGGTCGTCTTCCGGGTGAGCGCCCCTCCCCCGGACGCCCCAGCCCAAGCACTGGGTACCGTGGAGCGGGCGTGGGTGGCCGTTGAGGCCGACAGCATCGAGCTTTGGATCCGGAACGCCGGCGGGAAGGATGTGGACTGGCGCATCGACCAGGACTTCCTGGCGGTACTGGCACACGAGTTCGTGGCCCACGTGGGTAGCATCGCGGGCACAAGGCGAGTGGAGGATTTCTGCGACGACCCACTCCCCGACGCGGAGGTCTCCGATTCCCGAGAAATTGCTTGCTCCATTCGCGTGGAGAACCAGGTGCGTCGAGAGTTGAACCAGGCGTTGAGCCTGAAAGGCGACCGCGCGCTTCCCCTCCGCACGGACTACTCCCTTGAAGTCATGAACTTCGCCCAGGCCCACCTTGCGCAGATGGCGCGCGGCGGGAGGTGAAAGCCAACGACAAGAGCCCCCTCATCTGCCCCTCCTGCATTTCTTGCCCCACCCCACCACCCTCCGCACATTTTTCGACCAGCCTCAGTAGCTTATAGGGTCCTTCTTTCTCGTATCCCCTGGATCACGAGGATCGAGGCCGGACTCTCCGGCCGACTTTGACGCCTTCACCGGGCGCACACCTTGAGCGTATTGCGACGAAGACACCAGGCCGGGATGCTCTTCATCCTGATCACGGTGTTCATCGATGTCCTCGGGATCGGGATCATCATCCCCATCCTCCCGGAACTCGTGAAGGACTTCGTTGGTGGGAGCACGGCCGAAGCCGGCCGATGGTACGGGATCATCGCCGCAACCTATGCCACCACCCAGTTCTTTTTCGCTCCGATCCTGGGGTCGCTTTCCGACCGATTCGGACGGCGCCCCATCATCCTCCTCTCCCTCTTCGGGCTGGGCATCGACTACCTGATCCAGGGGTTCGCACCAACCATCGGGTGGCTCTTCCTGGGGCGGGTGATCGCTGGGGTGATGGGGGCAAGCTTCACCACGGCCAATGCGTACATCGCCGACGTGTCCGGACCGGAGGACAGGGCCCGGAACTTCGGCCTGATGGGAGTAGCCTTCGGCCTGGGGTTCATCTTTGGTCCGGCCCTGGGCGGCTTTCTGGGCGAGATCCATCTGAGACTGCCCTTCTTCGGGTCGGCCGGCCTGGCTCTCGTCAACTGGATGTACGGGTTCTTCGTGCTTCCGGAATCCCTCCCCCCGGAGAGACGGGGAAGCTTCTCATGGAAGAAGGCCAATCCGGCGGGAAGCCTCATGGTGCTCAGGACTTACCCATTGGTGGCAGGCCTGGCCGTGGCCTTCATCTTCATCGGGTTGGCACAGCGAGGTCTGGAGGGAGTCTGGGTTCTCTACACCGCCTACCGTTTCGGTTGGGACGAGGGCACGAATGGGCTCTCCCTGGCCCTGGTGGGATTCATGGCCATCCTGGTTCAGGGCGGGCTGGTGCGGCCCTTCGTCAGGCGGTTCGGGGAGCGGCGCTCGATCCTCTTCGGCCTGCTGGTGGCCACATTCGCCTTCCTCGGCTACGGGCTGGCCAGCGATGGATGGATGATGTTCGCCGTCATCGTGGTGGGTGCTCTGGGCGGCGTCTCGGGCCCTGCCATCCAGGGCCTCATCGCCGGCACGGTGGAGCCCCACGACCAGGGGAAGATCCAGGGAGCCATCACCGCCCTCATGAGCCTGACCAGCATCTTCGCGCCCTTGATCTTCGCAGCCGGCCTCTTCAGCTACTTCACCTCTCCAGCCGCCCCCTTTGACCTGCCGGGTGCTCCCTTTCTCGTGGGTTCCGTTCTGTGGGCGACGTCCTTCTTCATCCTGCTCCGACTGTTCCGGCGAATGCCGGCGTCCTGACCCCGCCAAACGGAAGCCGGGTTACCGGCCCTCGGTTGTGCGTGGACGACACCTGGCAAGGAATCGCTGGTGTCGGGGGGGGGTCGGATGGGACTCTTAACCGGGCGTCAGCCGGAAGTCCAGCTCCAGGCGGATGTTGTCCGCTACACTCAGCACTCTGGCCACGCTGGGTACGGCAATGTCGAAGGCGGCGAAGTCGAATGAGGTCCGGGCCTGCCCCGTGATGGCCTCCTCTCCGAAGTCTGCCGTCACTTCCCAAACCGTGGCTCGGGTGACGCCATGGAGGGTCAGCTCCCCGGAGAGGGTGAAGGAGTGCGTGCCGGAGGTGGGAAGAGGATAGGGGAGGTCACGGAGCTCCTGGACCATCATGGTTGCTTCGGGATATTCCGCCGTCTCCAGCGTCCGCCGCTGGACGTAGCCATCCCTTCGGTCGTTGTCCGTCTTGAGGGTCGTGAGATCCACCGTGAAGCTGGATTCCTCGGCCACCACACTCCCGTCGGCACCCAGAACGAGGGTTCCGGTGACGGCCGTCGTCTCTCCCACCGCATCGCTGGGGAAGTCCAACCCAGCGAGCTGCTCTCTCACCCGGTAGCGGGCCCGGCTATCGGGGGCGGTGACGACCCACCGGCTTTCGGGTTCCTGGGGTTGCCCGGCCGGAGGTTCTCCCTGCCCGGCGAGACCCACGGCAGTCGTCTGAAGGATGGACGTCAATACCAAGGTCGATACCACGGATTCCTCCCCTGAAGACTAGGTTTCGTTTGATCCGATTGCAGAGGACCCGGGAAGGGTCCGACTGTTCCAGGCGATCGTGGGAACGACCGGATGGTCTCAGGGGCCCGAGCCGCTTTCCGTAGGCCCCGTCAGTACTTCCCGGCTCGTAGCTGAGATGGTGGCACTTCGCCAGCGTAAGGATATCCCCACCGGACCCAGTATCCCTCGATGGCGTGGTCACTGAGTTCGATTCCATCGATGAACTTCGCGTTCTTGTAACCGAACAACCGGGGAATGACGATGCGGACGGGGAATCCGTGCTTGAGGCTCAGACTACTGCCTCCGATCCCGTAAGCCAGAAGGGTGTTTTCCTCGAGAGCTACCGATAGAGGGAGACTCTCATTGTATTTGCCTCCCACGGTGTGGAAGTTCACGTACGTGGCGTCGGGTTTCACCTGAACTCGAGTGAAGAGCTGTCTCAGGTGCACACCGTTCCAGGGAACATCGAAGACCGACCAGCCCTCCACGCAATGAAAGTCCACGACCGGGTTGTGGGAGGGGAAGGCCAGCAGTTCGTCGAAGGTCAGGGTGAGCTCCTCCTCTACCAGACCCCCGACGGTGATTCTCCAATCGGCCAGGATGTTCTCCAGGGTCTGCGAATCCACGGTGCGCTCGCCCCAGGTACTGAAATCACAGGTGCCGGGGCTGAAGGCGAAGCCGTCTTTGCCGCACCGAGTCCATTGGCCTTTGTCCTGGCCAGCGATGGAACCGAGACACCCGGATACCCCTCCGCCCGCAAGGGAGAGGACGTATCCTTTACCCAGCCAGGAGAGCAAAGAACGCCTGGTCCAGGTCCCCATGATCAACCTCCTTCCGCCTTGAGCAGGAACCCGCCGTGTCTCTCCATGAACACTGATACGGTCCTGGAGGAGGAGAGGGGGATTACCTCTCTTCGGAAACTGCGGGGCTCTGGGCCGTCTGTGACCGGCACCGCCTCGCCGGAACCAATGAAGGGAAGGGCTAACTCCTTCTCCATTGCCCGATCCGTACCGTTGATTCCGGACACGTACCATGTGTCCCCTGTTCTCCGGGCCAGGACCACCCAATCCCCCGGGTAACCGTCGAC
>Ga0316577_10000242_pt1 | contig 19059 bp, 13 predicted proteins | sample S5NA_FD_203073 | JGI IMG/M metagenome (GOLD analysis project Ga0316577, IMG submission 203073) | Rhizosphere microbial communities from salt marsh grasses in Alabama, United States - S5-7_050615r2r1 | ecosystem: Host-associated > Plants > Roots > Rhizosphere | place: USA: Alabama | collected... | reverse complement strand
TAGAGTCACGCTATCAATGGTTTCAACGTTATGTCTCGCCTGCCGTCATCGAACGCTTGCCCGCCGATCCCCAGCGGCTGAAACTCGGCGGCAAGCGGCAAGAGATCACCAGCATGTTTGCCGACATTCGCGGCTTTACCGACTTTAGCCTCCAGCACGACCCAGAGACCCTGGTAGACGTGCTCAACCAATACCTGGAGGTTGGCGCGAAGGCGGTGCTGGCCGAGGATGGGACGCTCGACAAGTTTATGGGGGATGCAGTTGTCGCCTTCTTTAACGCGCCGCTCCCTCAACCCGACCACATCTTGCGCGCGATACGGACTGCGCTGAAAATCCGCGAGGGCGTAGACTACCTTCACCAGCAGCTTCCTCCTGCCTACCAACTCAGCTACGGAATAGGCATCACTATCGGCGATGCCGTAGTAGGACACATCGGCACTGCGCAGCGAGTCGACTATACCGCTATTGGTCCAAGCGTGAATCTGGCCCGACGGCTGCAAGAGGCAGCCGCCCCAGGGCAAATCCTACTCACGCGCCTAGCCTACCAACGGGTGCAGGAGCACGTCGAGGCTCGCCTGCTTCCGCCCCTGCAGGTAGAAGGCATCAACGAACCGATAAAGACATACGAACTGATAAAACTAAAGTGACACTTTTTACTCTCATCCAAGTCCTGATCACGATATGGTTGGCGTTTTACGGGTTGAATGCTTTCATCCTGCTGCTCCTCTACCTACGCCATCGCCGGGAAAGCACGCCCATCCCATCGGTTGATTGGGAGGCCCTGCCACACGTGATCGTGCAGGTGCCCGTGTACAACGAAATGCACGTCGTTGAGCGCGTGATAGACCATGCGGCCGCGCTCGATTACCCCTGCGACAAACTGCACATCCAGATTTTGGACGACTCGACCGATGAGACGCTCTGGCTATCTCGCGGACGAGCAGCGCTGCACCGCGAGCACGGCGTGGACATCGAGGTTCTGCGACGGCCCGACCGCAGTGGCTTCAAAGCGGGAGCCTTGACTTGGGGCATGTCCAAGGCGCAGAGCGAGTTCATCGCCATCTTTGATGCCGATTTTTGCCCCCCGCCTGACTTTTTGCTCAAGACGGTCCCGCACCTCGTCAAGAACCCGCAAGTGGGCATGGTGCAAACACGCTGGGCGTACCTCAATGCCGATTACTCGCCCTTGACCGAAGCCCAGGCGCTGTTGTTCGACGGCCACTTTGGCGTCGAGCAAGTCGCGCGATGCCGCTCTGGACTGTTCATGAACTTTAATGGGACGGGGGGAATCTGGCGGCGACGCTGCATCGAAGAAGGCGGAGGCTGGGAGGACGACACCCTTTGCGAGGATCTTGACTTGAGCTACCGGGCACAACTGGCCGGCTGGAAATTTCTCTATCTACGGGACGTCGCGGTGCCGGCCGAGCTGCCTCCCCAGATAACGGCCTTCAAGCGCCAACAGTACCGTTGGTCAAAGGGAACAGCACAGACTTTGCGCAAGCTGTTTGGCCCGATTATGCGCAGCAAGCTGCCGTGGATGAAAAAGACTCTGGGTGTGTTGCATCTGAGCAGTTACCTGGCCCACTCACTCATGGTATTACATCTGCTCATTTCCCTCCCTCTGCTCCTGCTGCCCAATTCCGGACGATTGCCTATGGAGGACTTTTTTGGGCTTTTGGGACTGGGGCAGCCGCTGATCTTTATCCTGGCCCAACAGCAGCTATACCCCGACGATTGGTGGCGACGGCTGCGCGCATTTCCCATGATGCTGACGATAGGGGTCGGCATGGCTTGGTGCAGCACGCGAGCGGCGTGGCGCGGGCTGACAAAATGGGGAGGCACGTTCATCCGCACACCCAAGTTCCGGCTCGAGGACAAAGACGACGACTGGTCTGATAGTTGCTACCGTCTAGGGGCCGACGAAAACACCCCGGGAGAGGTCCTCCTGGCGCTCTACGCACTGGTGACGACCATCGCCGCTTTCGTCACCGAAAAATACGCGCTGATCCCCTTCACGCTGGTATATGCCGTCGCGTTTGGGATGGTGGCAGGAATGGGAATCGCACAGGGACGACCGACGCGCCAGCGCCGTTCTCTGCGCCCTACCATCAGGCTGGAGATGGCCGGCCCGGATAGCAGAAAGGCACAGACTAACAAGGCGCAGAAGCCGTGGTCTCACTCCTGGCGGGGCTGAAATCGCCGTATCTGCTTCACCGGCACCTTGACCTGGCGCCGACATTTGGGGCACTCGATGTTGTAGTGCTTTGTCGGCGTCTTTTCGATCTCCTCTAGCGCAGTCACCAGTGCCTCGTGGCTCAAGGTGAACACAAAGCTACATCGCTGACATCGAACCTGCATTTTTATTCTCCCTTGTCCATCGTCCTTGATCGTCTTTACGCCCCCATTGTAACGCAATTGAGACAAGCAAGCAAGGCGCGAAAATCAGCGGCCCTGCGCACGTTCGGCGCCCGGCGCACGTTCGGCGCCCGGCGCACGTTCGGCGCGAGAAGCAGCCACGATGCCCACAAAGATCAACACACCTCCGGCTACCGCCCAATACGACGGCGGCTCACCCAGCAACCACCAAGCCAACAGCGTAGCGCCAATCGGTTCTCCCAGAGTAGCAACCGTCACATAAGTGGCGGAGAGATAACGTAAAGCCCAGTTGAGCGAAGAGTGACCCACGATCTGCGGCCCCAATGCCAGCAACAACAGCCACAACCAGGTCTCCTGGTGCTTTGGAAGCACCGGCAGACTTGAGAGGAGCACGGAAAAGGTCAACACCACCGCGGCAGTGCAGTAGACGGGGAAAACGTAGGCCAAGAGAGAAAGCCTCGCGCGCAGCCGCCGCCCGATGAGGAAATAACCCGCAGCCGCCACCGCCCCCACCAATGCCAGCACATCACCCCACAATCGGTGAACGCCCTCCCCCAGATCGCCCAGACCGATGAGCGCGCTCCCGATAATCGCGATGATGAGTGCCGCAACCATACCTCTCGACAACCGCTCGTGCAGCAGCACATGAGAAGCCAGCCCGACAAAGATCGGGCTGGTCGAAACCAACACGACCGATGCCACCACCGACGTATAGGCCAACGAGGTGATCCAGGAGGCAAAGTGGAGCGCCAGCAGCAGACCGGCAGCTAGGGCATACCCCCATTCGCGACGTGTCAACGTGCGTAGCTCTGCACGCCGCGTGACCATCACAATCGGAGCCAGGACAAGGGTGGCCAACGTCAGTCGCCAGGCAGCGACAACCAGAGAATGCGCCCCTTCCTGGGCCAGCCGGATAAGCGTGGCAGCCATGGATACGGTCACCACCCCCAAACCGACACCGGTATAGGCGCGCACACCTCTGCCACGATCAAAACACATAAGGTACTCCAAACAATCAAACCCGACGGCTTCTTGACAAAGATTCAAATCTTATTAAAATGTAGGCCGTCAACCAACCTTCCAGTAAGAGAGAACTGGGACCGTCGAAACACAATCCTATACGGAGGCAGAAAATGGCATACGTGATCACCAGCAAATGCGAGCGCTGCGGCTCTTGTGAAGAGGTTTGTCCAAGCGATGCAATCTCTCACGTAGATGACAACCCCGATTGGCCGACCTACTACATACACCCAGAGAACTGTATCGAATGCGCCGCTTGCGAGGCCGAGTGCGAGGCCGAGGCCATCTTCTTCGAAGAAGACGTACCCGCTGAATACACCGACGACATTCAAAAGAACATCGACTTCTTCGAAAGCGGCCCGGGCAAGGATCTCTAGGCTCCTGACAATCGAGTAAGTAAATGCAGATAGTTGCGACAAGCAGGCTCGCGTGCTTGACTCGCTACTAGTCTGGGAAAGAGGGCCGGTTTCACCCCAAAAAGGTGAAACCGGCTTTGCTATTAAGCGCTTATAGCGCCAACATCAATAAATAATTGTCGATACGCTGTGCAAAAAAGCCCTGGGCGGCGGTTGCGACCTGCAAGAGATTACAACTATTTGACATAGATCGGACTGCTAAAGATCCAACCCCGCGGGCTCAATTTGTGCTGGCGGTAGGCCTCCACACGATACGCACCCGGCTCGGCTGTGGTGTGTTTGAGATATGTTCCCTTCGTCCGCGCCAAGACCTGGCCGTTGAATAGCAGGCGAATCTCGGCCTCTTGGGGCGTGCGAACCTCAAAGATAGTCGCCCCGGTGCGCACCAGCTCCCCCCCAATCAGAGCCTGGTTAGAGCCGCTGCGGGCGAGGAACTCGAAACCAGCTGTGGGCCCCAACAGATCGTACCCCACCCAGGTGCGTCCGGCCCGCAGCGCGTCATAGATCAGCGCCTTGTCGTGCTCCAGAAACCCATTAAATGGGCGCTCGGCCAGAATGTGAGTGTTGATGCAGCGGAAGAGATACTCGTAGGGAAACAACACACGCTGCAAGGGGCCCATCGAATAAGATGTCCCGTGGGCGTCGGCGTTGCCGATCACGGGAACGCGCTTGCCCAGTGATAGAAGGTAATCCCAATGGCGCAGCATATCCCGGAACGGCCCTCGAATGCCGCGCTCCGGGAAAAAGGCGGCATAAATGGCCGCCACCACATTCCTGCTTGCCAGCGCCTTGAACTCGGACATATAGTTCCAAAGCTCGATACCTGCGTACCCCGTGACATCCCAATCCACCCAGGGGATAGCCTCCTCACCGCCAAATCGGCCGGCGTACTCGTAGGGGTGAGCGAGATAGGAAAAGCCCCCGTGCTGGCTCACCTCGTCGATCAACCCCTGCGGGTCTTTTGCCTGCAAAACCATCTCGGCCCCAGCGCCATAGATCAGAAGATGATTGGCCTGCGGTTGACGACGCACATCGTGCACCTCCTCACCGATCAAGAGCAGCACCTTGCCATAATACTTTTCCAAACCATCCACCCACACGTTGTGGTCGGTGATGATGACGAAATCAAGCCCGGCATCCCCCGCCGCCTGTGCAACCTGCGCGTGCAGCGCCTTTCCGTCCGAATAGGATGTGTGCACATGCAGATTGCCGACGTACTCATAGACATTCATAAAATCATCCTTCCCATCTCAGGATCAACTCCCGGGCCGCGCGCACTTCATCCAACCGGCGTACCGGGGCACTGAGGGGAGCCTGGTGAAGCAAATCGGGATCGGCGCGTGCCTCCTCAGCAATTCTCCGCAGCGCGTCGGCGAAAGCGTCTAGCGTCTCTTTGCTCTCCGTCTCCGTCGGCTCGATCATCAGCGCCTCGTGCACGATAAGGGGAAAATAGTTGGTAGGCGGATGAAAGCCATAATCGATCAGCCGCTTGGAGATATCGAGCGCCCGCACGTCAGGGGCACCGGGCACGATCCCCTCGCAGACAAACTCGTGCATGCAGGTACGGTCGTAAGGCACACGGTAGAGGTCCTTGACCTGGCTCATCAGATAGTTGGCGTTGAGTACGGCGTGCTCCGCCACCCGCCGCAGGCCGCCAGCGCCCAGCATACGAATGTACGTGTAGGCCCGCACCATCACCCCAAAGTGACCGTAAAAAGCCTTCATCCGACCAATCGACTTTTGCGGCGAAACGAACGTGAAATGAGGCAAGCTTTCCTCCGACCATTCCTCGTCCATCTCCACGACCGGGCCGGGCAAGAAATCGACCAGAGAAGGCGCTGCGCCAACTGGCCCAGAGCCGGGACCGCCGCCGCCGTGCGGCGTGCCGAAGGTCTTGTGCAGATTATAGTGCAGCACGTCGAAACCTAGATCGCCAGGGCGAGCAATGCCTAGCAAAGCATTCATATTCGCCCCGTCGCCATACATCAGCCCGCCACAGTCATGCACCAGAGCCGCGATCTCTTCCACGCGCTCCTCGAACAGCCCCAGCGTGTTGGGATTGGTCAGCATCAATCCTACCAGCCGGTCGCCGTGCTCGCCGCACGCGGCCTCTAGCGCGCCCATATCTACATTGCCGCGCAAGTCGGAGGGCACCTCTAGCACACGCAGCCCACTCATCGACGTGCTGGCCGGATTGGTGCCGTGAGCCGAATCCGGCACGAGGATCACGTCCCGCGCCGCGTCACCCCGATCGAGATGATAGGCGCGCATCATCAACACCCCCGTCAGCTCGCCCTGGGCCCCCGCCGCCGGCTGCAAGCTCACGCCCGCGAATCCGCCAATCTCTTTGAGGAACTCTTGCAGGTAATACATCAGGAAAAGCGCTCCCTGCACCGAATCCTCATCCTGGTAGGGGTGGAGGTTGGCAAAACCCGGCAGACGGGTCATTTCCTCGTTGATCTTGGGATTGTACTTCATCGTGCAAGAACCGAGCGGATAGAAGCCGGTGTCCACCGAGTAGTTCATCTGAGAAAGACGCGTGTAGTGACGGACCACGTCTGCCTCGCTCACCTCGGGCAGGGCAAGCTCACCTCGCACCAGGTTCCCCGGCAGTTCGGTGGGCGGCACGTCGAGAGCCGGCAGCACAGTAGCACAGCGGCCAGGACGAGAAAGCTCGAACAATAGAGGCTCTGTCATGCCGTCATCTCCTCCAGTGCCGCTACCAGCATGTCGATCTCCTCACGCGGGTTCATCTCCGTCACGCACAGGAGCATATGGCCATCCAACTGCACGTAATCGCGTCCTAGATCATAGCCACCGATGATGCCCCATTCGGCCAGCAGATACTCGTTCACCTCCGGCACCGGACGCGGACAGCGAACCACGAACTCTTTGAAGAAAGGCCCGTCGTCACCCACAGAAAACCCGTCGATCTCTCCAATCCGCTGTCGGGCATAATGCGCCCGGTGGTAGCACAGCTCCGCCACCTGCCGCATCCCGCAACGTCCCAAGGCGGCCATATAGACCGCCGCCGCCAGCGCGACGAGCCCCTGGTTGGTGCAGATATTCGACGTGGCCTTTTCGCGACGGATGTGCTGCTCGCGCGTCGAGAGAGTGAGGACAAAGCCTCGCTTGCCGTCGGCATCGACCGTCTGGCCTACCAGCCGGCCCGCCATCCGGCGCACGTATTCCTCACGGGTAGCAAAAAATCCCAGGTACGGCCCGCCAAAGTTGAGCCCGGCGCCCATCCCCTGTCCCTCACCCACGACGATATCGGCCCCAAACTCGCCCGGCGACTTGAGCAATCCCAACGCGATAGGATCGGCCACGACGACCAAGAGCGCTCCCGCCGCGTGCGCCGCCTCGGCCAGCGGCGTCAGGTCCTCAATCCGCCCAAAGAAGTCCGGGGATTGGACGACCACACAGGCTGTGTCTTGATCGAGCGAATCCGCCAATCTGCCAATCTCTCGATCTCCAATCTCCAATCCCATCCCCTGAGTATACGTGCGGACCACGGCCCGATACTCAGGATGCACATAAGGAGAGATTATAACCTTGCGCCGCTTCATCCGATGGACGTTGACCGCGGTGATGACCGCCTCGGCAACGGCCGTCGCGCCATCATAGTGGGAGGCATTAGAGACCGCCATCCCCGTCAGCGCGCAGATCATCGTTTGGTACTCGAAAATAGCCTGCAAGGTGCCCTGGCTGACCTCAGGTTGATAGGGAGTGTAGGCGGTGTAGAACTCACCCCGGCGTAGGATGGCATCCACCACGGCAGGGACAAAGTGATGATATGCACCCGCCCCCAGGAAACAGGGCCCGTCAGCAGCGGTAAAGTTGGACCTGGCGAGACTCTCCAGCTCCCGGCGGGCCTCCATCTCTGAAAGAGCGGGGGGGAGGTTCAGATCGGGGAAGCGAACGTGCGCAGGCACGTCCGCGAGCAGTTCTTCGACCGACTGGACGCCGATAGCGGCGAGCATAGCCCGGCGGTCGGCGTCACTGTGCGGGATATAAGGCATGGACCATCCAGAGAAACGTAACGCATGAAACGCGACAAAACGCCGCGTTTTACGCCTTACGCTTCGTCTTCCTCTTCGGCGATGCGCGCCTCATATTCACGGGCAGTCGCGAGATCATCAAACTCGGAGGGGTCAGATGGAGCAAAGCGGATCATCCAGCCCGCGCCGTAGGGTTCCTGGTTGACCAATTCCGGCGCGTCCTCCAACTCTTCATTGACCGCGATAATCTTCCCGCCCATCGGCATGTACAGGTCGGAGGCTGCCTTCACAGACTCGACGACGCCGAATACATCCCCCTTTTCAAACTCGTCCCCTTCCTCCGGCAGTTCCACATAGACGACGTCGGACAGGGATTCCTGGGCGTGATCGGAAATGCCGCAGACGATTTCGTCTCCATCCCGCCGCGCCCATTCGTGGTTATCAGCATACCGTGCCTCTTGATCCAGTTTCATCGCGCTACTCCTTTTTGTAAATACAACTGATCCTTTCCTGCAACCGGCCTGCTACACGTATTATACTCAACGAGCTTTCCAAGAGCAAGCATCCCATCCCTCTACCTTCGCGCTACACAACCCTCGGCACCCGAGCCAGAATCTCGGAGACGACCTCGTAGTTGATCGTGCCCAGCCAGTCAGCCACTTCCTCAGCGGTGATAGCGTCATCGCCCTGGCAGCCGATCAGCACCACCTCGTCCCCCACGCGAACGTTTGGAATGTGACTGACGTTGAGCATCGTTTGATCCATGCACACCCGGCCCACGATAGGCGCGCGCTGGCCGCGTACCAGCACCGACTGCCAACGCGTGGGCGCGCGACGGAAACCGTCGGCATACCCCACCGGAACGACGGCGATTGTCTCTTCGTCCTGCGTTTGGTAGGTGTTGCCGTAGCTGACATAGCTGCCCGGTGGAAGCGTCTTGACCTGCGCAATCGTCGTCTTCCAGGTCAGTGCAGGACGAAAGCCCACGGGGAGATGGACGTGAGTCGAGGGTTGGAGGCCGTACATCGCCAGTCCGAGCCGCACCATGTTGAAACGCGCCTCCGGGAGGCGCAGGAGCGCAGCCGAGTTGGCGCAGTGCACGAGACGGAAATTAATGCCGATCCCGGCCAGTCGCCCCAGCACCTTGAGGAACCGGTCGAGCTGCCAGCGCGTGTACTCTAGATCCTCATCATCGGCCACGGAAAAGTGGGTAAAGATGCCTTCCAGATCGAGGCCCGGCAGTTTGTGAATTTCCTGTACAAAAGGGACGAGTTGGTCAGGCAGCAGCCCCAGCCGTCCCATGCCTGTATCCACTTTGACGTGCACGCGAGCCGTGCGACGCAGCTCAACAGCGGCACGGCTGTAGGCCCGCGCCACATCGGTATCATATAGCGTGAGAGTCACGTCGTGCAAAAGTGCCTGCTTTGCCAGCCAGGCCGGGGTATAGCCCAGGACGAGAATCGGGGCGTCCACCCCACCCTGGCGCATACGCACCGCCTCGTTGACCGAAGCGACCCCGCAGAAGGAGGCCCCATTGTTGAGCGCGGTACGAGCGACGGTAATCGCGCCGTGCCCATAGGCATCCGCCTTTAGCACCGCCTGCACCTGCACGTCCGGCCCCACGATCTCCTTGACCTGCCGCACGTTGTAGGCCACAGCCTCGAGATCGACCTCCACCCAAGTAGGACGTGCAGGGCGCGCGGCCCGTACCACATGCCCATCCATCCGCCGCACCAGCTTGTCGGCATCGCCAGAGTCGGCCAAGAGCCCGCCCACCACATCCTCCATGCGGGTCTCTATGTCCCCTTTGACCAACACGACATCCCCCGGTTGGAGCTGCGGCTCGAGGTATCGCACCGCATCGTTGGCTGCATACGTGATGAAAACGCGCTCGCAGGGAAGCCCGCCCTCCTTGGCCGCCTCAGCGATCCAAGTAGCGCGCTGGCCCTTGGTCACCAGCAAATCGACAAAGGCGGCAGCAGACTGTCCCACCAGCCGGTGGCCTTCTACTGCGTAGCCACCCAGTTGCGCCATACCTCCCAAAACGGCGATGCGACGCCGGGCCGGATAGTCGGCCAGGGTAGCCAGGGCCTGTAGGGCAGCCTCAGGACTGGAGCTGGCAGAGCCATCCAACAGGAGCGAACCATTGACGCCGGGCAAGACCTGCAGTCTTCCCACACCTGGCCGCAGATCCTCTACCGCATCCAGGATATTGCCCCAGGGAATGTGGTGGGCCAGGCCAACGGCAATGGCCGCAAGGATCGTGTGTGCCTGATGACGCCCCACGAGCCGCGTGCGCACCTCCGCCTTGGCCGGGTAGCCGGGCGTACCCCGACCACCGACGCCGGGAAAGTGAACGACGAATTGCAGTCCATCGGGATCTGGACGCAGATCGGAGGCAACGATATCGGCATCTGGGCTCAAGCCATAGGTAATCATTTGGGCCTGCGTGCGCTCGCGCATCGCCCGCACCCGCACGTCGTCATAGTTGAGGATGGCCGTGCCATCGGCGGGGAGAGCCTGCACGAGGCGGCCTTTCTCCTGGGCGATGGCCTCCAAACTGCCGAGATGGGCCAAGTGGGCATGGTTGACCGCCGTGACGACGGCGATGCTCGGCCGGGTGAGCTCGGCCAGATGGACGATGTCGTCGAACGCGTTGCAGGCTAACTCCAGGACGGCGACCCTGTGCTCGGGAGCAAGTGCCGCCAGCGAAAGGGGCAACCCAAAACGGTCACTCAGGTCAGGCGGGTTGCAAAAGACCGGGGAGCCTGTAGCCAGCACGGCGGCAATGGCCTGGCAGGCGTCGGTCTTGCCTATGGAGCCGGTGACGCCCACTACCGGCACATCGTACCGGCGCAGGACATAAGCAGCCCAATCGGCGAGGGCAATCTGTGTATCGGGGACGACGACGCACGGAGCGGAACAATCATCCGGCGAGAACTGGCAGAGCACTCCGCCAGCCCCTCTCTGTACGGCATCGGCGATATAGTCGTGGCCATCGCCGCTCTCGGTCTTGATAGCGACGAAAATCTCACCTGGTTCGATGCGGCGCGAGTCGTAGCAAAAGGAGGGAAACTCCTCAGAGATCGATGGGCCGACCAGTTGCCCGCCGGTGGCGGTCAGAAGATCGTTCAGATAGATCATTATACGAAAAAGGGCAACAGCGGGCGGCGCGGGGAACAGAATTCCCAGGCGCGCCGCCCTCTGTGGGCGGTACGGGACTCGAACCTGTGGCCTCCTCCTTGTAAGGGAGGCGCTCTAACCAACTGAGCTAACCGCCCGAAAGCGGGGCTAATTATAATCGGTTATGCCTGCCTCGTCAACGCACGCTTCACAGCCGAGGAAGGACAATTTCCTTCTGCGCCTGGTACTTGCCCTTCTTGTCGGCGTAAGAGGTCTCGCACTCCACATCCCCTTCGAAAAAGAGCACCTGTGCGATACCCTCGTTGGCATAGATCTTGGCTGGCAGAGGCGTGGTGTTGCTGATCTCTAGCGTGACGTATCCTTCCCACTCCGGCTCGAAGGGCGTCACGTTCACGATGATGCCGCAGCGCGCGTAGGTGGACTTGCCCACGCAGACCGTCAGCGTGGTCCGGGGCACGCGAAAATACTCCACAGTACGGCTCAGTGCAAACGAGTTAGGCGGGATGACGCACACATCGCCCTTAAAATCGACGAATGAGTCGGCGTCGAAATGCTTGGGATCGACGACGATCGACTTGCTGGACTTTAGCTCGGCCAGAGCGCGCGAGGCCATATCGCGACGGTGCGTCAGGTACGGCCAAACCTGCGAAAGGATGTACTGCACGTCGGCAGCCTTGCTCACCACCAACTCGCTTTGCCCATCGTCGGGATCCCGCAGCAGGCCTGTGCCGATCGTCGCATGTAGCCGCTCCAACATCTGCCGGTCGTCACCGGCGATGACGAGCGCCAGGCCTGGGCGATCCTGCTGCCCCGAGGTCGTGTAGCCGACCTGCGCCCTGGCATCCAAAACGCCGGCCACGTAGGCACACTGCACGTCGGAAAGCTTGGCCGCCGTGACCTCGGGCTGGAATATCTTGAACTCGTCGGCCACTCGGATGTCATAGCCGTAGGACGAGAGCCCATAAGAAATGACGCCATCGCGCACCTGCCCATCCACGAACGGCTCGATCATGCGATGCTCCAAAGACATCTTGCGAATCCAGCTATCAGACTTGAGACCCATTTTTGGTGTAGAATCCTCCCATCAAGATAAGAGAGGCAGGATGCAAGACGCAGCAACGCCTCTTGCCCCTTGCATCTTGCCTCCTACCCTACATCCGCTCCGGTGCGTTCATACCCATCAAATGCAACACGCGGGCGAGAACGAACCTGGCAGCTCGCACGAGCATCAAGCGCGCACGCGTCAGATCAGGTGCCTCGGCATCGACCACACGGCAATCCCGGTAGAAAGCGTGAAAAGTCGAGGCCAACTCCTTGGCGTAGAACGTCAGGTGATGCGGCGCTAAATGCACCGCTGCCAGCATCACGATCTCTGAAAGCTCCAGCATCTTGCGGATCAGCGCCAGCTCGCTCTCGTGAGTCAGCAGAGAGACGCTGGCGGGCGCTTCCGTATCCCAGCCAAGCTCAGCGGCGTGACGCAGGATGCTGGCGATGCGCGCGTGAGCGTATTGAACGTAATACACCGGATTCTTGTCCGATTGCTCGACCGCCAGATCCAGGTCAAACTCCAGCGTGGAATCGGCAGTAGCTGTGAGAAGCATAAAGCGGATCGGGTCTGGACCAACCTCATCGAGCAGTTCGCGCAGCATGACAAACTCCCCCCTGCGCTTGGACATGCGCACGTCTTCACCACCGCGCTTTAGATTCACCAACTGGTAAAGGATGAGCACCACGCGCTCTGGATCAAGGCCCAGCGCCTTCGTCGCCGCCTTCACTCGAGGGACATCCCCGTGATGATCGGCCCCCCAGACGTATATCGCCCGATCAAAACCGCGCTCGACCAGCTTGTTCCACACGTACGCGATATCGGAGGCGAGATAGGTTGGGCGCTCCTCCGGCACCGGTATGACCTGAGGAGAGCGAACGACCACCGCATCCACGTCCTCCTCGGGGTAAGTGAACCACACCGCGTCATCTCGCTCGGTGATGTACCCGTCCCCACGCAGCTTTTCCAGCATCTTGTCGAACAGGCCGGATTCATACAGACCTTTCTCGTGAAACCACGTATCGTACACCACCCCAAGGTCTGCCAGGTCCTGCTTCGCTTCGGCGATGACCTGCGCGATTCCCTCTCCACCTAAAGCGCGCGTGGCTTCCCCGCGCGGCATATCGAGGTACCGATCGCCATGCCGCTGAGCCGCCTGCTTTCCCATCTCCGCAACATAATCGCCCTGATAGCCATCCTCTGGGAACGGTTCATCCCGACCCAGGGCCTGGGCATAGCGGGCATAGACGCTCTCCCCGAACTTGCGCACCTGGGAACCGGCGTCGTTGACATAGTACTCCCGTTCGATCTCGAATCCCGCCGCCGCCAACACGTTGGCGATGGTATCGCCCAGCACGACGTTGCGGGCAAAGCCGACGTGCAGCGGTCCGGTGGGATTCGCGCTGCCAAACTCGACCTGATATCTCTTTCCCTGGCCAATATCCAGGTCGCCGAAAGTCTCGCCAGCCTGCAAGACCACCTCGACCTGCGTGGCCAGCCAGCTCCCGTCCAGCGCGACGTTGACGTACCCCGGCCCCGCCACCTCGACCTGGCCCACGAGCGGCGATGGCGGCATGTGCTCGACCACCCGTACAGCGATATCACGCGGAGACATACGTGCCTCCTTCGCTAACCGCAGGCAGACTGGAGACGCATAGTCACCGTGCTCGGATTGGCGCGGGCGCTCCACAACCACGACCGGCATCTCGAAATCCGGCAGGGCGCCACTCGCCTGCGCGGCCTTTATTCCTGCGGCGATCAACGCCGCGACCCGATCTTGAACCAGTTCCGTCATCGTCCCCCTCTACCCAAACCTAAACATACCAAAGCCACGCTCCCCGTCGGCCATCCCGAATTCCTTACGGAACCAAGCCACCAACTGTGCTTTCTCCTCTGGCGGCAGGAATGCGCTTTCGGCGGCCATCACGATTGTGCGCTTGATCTGCTCAAACGTCATCCCTAGTGCTAACATAGCAACCACGTACTCGTCGGTGAGTGTCGTATCGCTGACGCTGGGATCATCGGTATTGATCGTCACATTCAGATCAAGTGCCAGCAAATCCAGCAGCGGGTGTTGCCCCACACGACGCACGGCCCCCGTCTGCAAGTTGCTCGTCGGGCAGACCTCCAGCGCGACCCTACGCTCACGAAGCAGGTGCACAACGTGCGAGTTTTCGATGGCGCGTATGCCGTGCCCGATGCGCTGGGCCTCCAGCAGAACAATTGCCTCGCGAACGTTATCGGCGCCCCCTGCCTCTCCGGCATGCACGGTCACATTCAACCCCGCCTGATGTGCCCGCCGGAAGATGTCGGCAAAACGACCCGCCGGATACCCTATCTCGTCGCCGGTCAAATCCAAACCAACGACGCCATCGTCAAGATGACCCACCGCTACGTCGGCGATCTCTGACGCAATATCCAACCCCACGTCCCGGCGAATCGATAGGATCAGATTGACGCGCAAGTCAAAATCGCACTGGGCCCTGGCGACAGCACCGCATATCCAGGTGGTCACCTCGTCGAGCGAAAATCCCTGAACCCGGGCCTGCGCCAACGGGTTGAAGCGCAACTCCAGGTACTTGATGTTATCGGCCGCGGCGTCAGCCACTGCCTCGTATGCTATCCGCTCTACAGCGGCCTGGGTAGGATAGAAGCGTTGCAGGAGGCGAAACTTTTCGAGAAAGCGATGAAAGTCCGGCTCATCGTTCGCCACCGTCACAAAAGGCCGCAGGTACTCGATATCGTAACTGGGAAGATCGATCCCGTGCTCCTGCGCGATCTCGGCCAGCGTCTGGAGCCGCAGCGAACCCTCGAGGTGCCGATGCAGATCCACTTTCGGCAAAGCGTGCAATTGAGCCCGGAGACCGGATACTCCTTCTACCTGCTCTAGGTGGTACCTATTGCGACTCCACATCAATACATCTTCAAAGCTACTGCTGCGATCGGGCGCACGATGGCATCGATCCCAAGAAAGCCATCATGCCACCTGCCCCTCGGTCGAAAGCGCCTGCTCCCCGGCCTGATACTTGGGAATCGTGAAATAAAACGTGCTCCCACTATCCGGCACGCTCTCCACCCATATTTTCCCCCCATGGGCTTCTACGATGCGCTTGGCTATCGTCAAGCCCAGCCCAACACCGGCAAAATGCCGCCTCGCGGAACCATCGACCTGGTAGAACCGCTCAAAGATCCGCTCGTGCTGATCCTTGGGAATGCCGACCCCCTCGTCAGCGACAGATGCCTGCACCATCTCTCCAACATCCTTTACCGCCACGGTGATATGTCCCCCATCGGGGCTGAACTTTATGGCGTTACCCAGCAGGTTATCGAACACCTGCTGGAGCCTGCCCGCATCTCCAGCCACCGGCGGCAGGTCATCCGGTATATCCTCTACCAGGATCAGGCCGGCTTGTTCTGCGGTGGCGGCGCATCCCTGTAGAGCGCGCCTTGCCATCTTGGCCAACGAGATGGAGATTTTTTTAGGCACCTGGTCAGCCTGCTGCAGGAACATGATGTCACTCACCAGGCGCGTGACCGTATCGGTCTTGTCGATCACGACGTCGAGGTACTCTTTCTGCAAATCGGTGAGAGGGCCTGCATCACCGGCCAGCAGCAGCTCCACGTATCCCTTAACAAAGGTCAAGGGGGTTCGTAACTCGTGAGACACGTTCTGCACCATCTCATCTCGGAGCCGGTCGACCTCTTGTAGCTCGGCGTACGCCTCTGCTAGATTCCTGGCGCGCTGCTCGAGGCTGGTATACAGCCGCGCATTCTCAATGGCAATAGCAGCCTGGGCTGCCGCAATAGCGAGCAGACGCTCGTCCGCTGCGCTAAAGGCATCGGGCTTTTCACTATCGACGCTCAACGTGCCGATGATTCTGCCCAGCACGCTCAGGGGAACAGTCAGCAGCGAGCGCACAGAGGGATCAAAGAAAATAAAACTTTCCATCTCCTGGGTATCAGGCACATATATCGGGGTTCCCTCAAGCGCCACACGCCCGGCCACTCCTTCACCCAGCCCCAGCTTGAAATCGCTTTGCCACTTGCCCTTGATACCCGCCGCCGCTCGAATCTCCAGGACATCGTTGATTGGGTCCAAGAGCGCGATGGAACACGCCCGGCACCCCATCGCCTGCTTCAGCGACTCGACGATAGAGTTCAAGCGCTCCTGAACGTCCAGGCTCGTGTTCACCTGCCGGGCCAACTGGTAGAGCGTCGAAACCTCGGCAAGCCGTCGCTCGGTCTCCTGGTAGAGACGTGCGTTTTCGATAGCGACGGCCAGTTGCCGCGCGACTGTGGTAAACAAACGCTCGTCGTCGGCGCTGAAAGCGCTGGAATATGTGCTCAACGCCTGCAACACCCCAATCACCCGCTCTCCAACCATGAGGGGCACCACCAGCGCTGAGCGGATGTCGGGGATGGCTTGGACGTAGCGCGCGTCCTGAGAAACATCGTCGACCCGCAGCCCAATGCCACATTCCGCCACCCAGCCTACCAGCCCTTGCCCCACTGGCAGCTCTGAAAGCCCATCCTGCACTTCTGCATCACGCCCGACGAGCTCCAGCATCCCGTGTTTTTCGTCGACCAGGTACAGCCTTTGATACTCGAAACCCAAGCCCTGCTCGACGACGGCGGTGACGCTTTCGGCGATCTCTTCCACAGACAGGGTAGAGGCCGCGGCCATCGACACCGCGTGCAGCATCGTGAGCTCCTCCAACCGCTGTCGCGTCTCCCCGTACAGCCGGGCATTGGTGATCGCAACCGCAGCCTGCGAGGCCAAAAGTCCCAACGTGCGCAACTCGTCCGTGCCAAAAATGTGCGGGCGCAGATAGGTCACCGCCATCACCCCTACCACGCCGGCAGTCCCCAGCAACGGGAAACCCGCAATGGCCTCAACGCTCGCCTTTTGGCTCTCGGCCAAGGACCTTTTCTCGGGCAAAGCAAAGTACGGATGCTCCCGTGCGTGATTGATGACTAGCGAACGACTGGAGTTGAGCACGGCACGGGTAAAGCGGTCGGGCTGCTTTTGCAAACTCACCGCAGATGGCTCGCTACGCCACAACGCCGTCCCAAAAGAAAGGCTGCCGTCCGCCGGGTTGTGGAGAAAGACGTAAACGTCGTCGGCATCCCCCAACTCCAACACATTGCGAGCCACAGCATGCAGAACCTGTGCGGTGTCGAGTTCCGATACCACCCGCAAGTTGGTCTCTTGAATGGCCGTCAGCTCTGCCACACGGTGTTGGGTTTCCTCATACAGTCGGGCATTATCGATGGCGATGGCCAACTGATCAGCCACCGCTTCCATGGCCTCGACATCATCCTGGCCAAAAGCCCCCCGCTCCAGGTTACGGATATCGAGAACGCCAATGACCTCATCGCCTCGCACGATGGGCACTGCCAGTTCTGAGCCCACCGGCTTGATGGTCGGCGAGATAGGACGATAGCGGGACTCTTGGGCAATGTCGTTAACCAGCAGGGTTTCGCCGGTTTTGGCCACCCACCCCACAATACCCTGGCCGATGGATTGGCGATGGCCACGCCGCATGACGATCGCGTGCCCGCCGGCGATAGAGCGCAGCTCCACCTGCTCGGCCGCACGGTCCACCCAAAAAAGCGCGATGTTAAAGTAACCAAAGGCGCGCCGGATGGAAACGGCGGCCACATCCAGAATCTCGTTGAGATTGAGCGTAGCCGTCGCCTGCCTGGCAACCTGGTTGATCAAAGCTAACTGGGTAGAACGGCGCGTCTCGCCGGCAAAAAGACGGGTGCGTTCGATGGCAATGGCCGCCTGCTCGGCCAGCAACCCCGTGATGCGCAACTCGTGATCGGAAAAAGGATGCGGGATATCAAAGGCAATCGCCAGCACCCCCAGAACACGCGTCGCCCGTTTCAGCGGCAGGGTAAGCATGGCCCGCATACCACTGGCCCGCCAGTTATCAGAGCCCGGCTGTGAGGCAAGGTCCTCCAACAAGACGTTCTTGCCAGTGCGAGCCGCTTGAGCAACAGGCCCGGTATCTGAAAGTGGGCCGCCGATACGCGCCTGCGAGTCATTCTTGCCCAGCGCCGTCGCAAAGGCAAGTTTGTCGCTCTCCGATTCGTACAAGTAGATCGCCGCCACAGAAGCGTCAATCAGCTCTAAAGTAGACGAGGTTATCGTCTCGAGCACCGTCCACAGATCGAGGGTAGACGCCACCTGCGTGCTGATCGCCTGTAGGGTGGCCAGCTCCCTTACCCGGCACCGAGCCTCTTCAAACAAGCAGGCGTTGTCGAAGGCGACGCCAATTTGGTCGGCGATAGCAGAGGTGAACATAACTTCGTCGGGGCTAAAGCGATACGGCGTGTAGCTCATGACGCCCAAAACGCCCACCACGCGGCCGCGGGCGCGCATCGGGGCCAAAGCCATCGCCTGAACAGGTTCGTCGCGGAACTCGGAGACGGCTACCCTCGGATCGCTGCTTACATCCCCCGTCACCACCGGCTGCCCAGTAGATACAGCCAGGCCCGAAAGACCTTGGTCGGCGGGCACCCGCACGCCTTGGGAGACAAAATCGTGCACGCGCCAACCCTGCTGCACGCGGAAAACCAGCTCGTTCGTATCCTCGTCAAGCACCGATATGGCCCCGGCCTCAACGTTTACGACTTCCAGGGCCTGTGCAAGGGCCAGCCGCAGCACCTCGGCGACGTCCAGCGTCATGCTGGCCGTCGCCGCCACGGCATTGAGGGCAGACAGTGCACGCTCGCGGGTGCCAACCTCCCGCCCCGGAGATGTACGCTCTACATCTGAAGAAAGAGCCAGTTGGCCTAGGGCCACTTGATCTCTCACTCGATCTTTTCCTTCAAAATCCATCCCCAATAATACCACACGAGCACGAGAGCGAGGGTCACTCCAGCAACCAGGGGAACATAAAAACCTAGCAGGGCAAACCACAGTTCACCGAGAAAGGTCGGCGCCTCGCGGGCCAAATCGGCGGTCGCCCGGATGATCTGGGTCATCGCCGCCACGGCGATCAGCCCGCTGGCCAGAGAGAACCAACGATAATGATCCTTCATCTTGGTC
>Ga0316577_10000241_pt1 | contig 19068 bp, 11 predicted proteins | sample S5NA_FD_203073 | JGI IMG/M metagenome (GOLD analysis project Ga0316577, IMG submission 203073) | Rhizosphere microbial communities from salt marsh grasses in Alabama, United States - S5-7_050615r2r1 | ecosystem: Host-associated > Plants > Roots > Rhizosphere | place: USA: Alabama | collected... | reverse complement strand
CCAACCGTCGGAATCAGGCCCGGTCCAACCGCTGCCCTCAGGCCAGATCGAACCGGTCCAGGTTCATGACCTTGTCCCAGGCGGTCACGAAGTCCCGGACGAACTTCTCCTGGGCGTCGCCACTCCCATAGACTTCCGCGAGGGCCCGGAGCTGGGAGTTGGACCCGAAGACGAGGTCCACACGGGTGCCGGTCCACCTCACTTCGCCGGTGGTGCGATCGCGCCCCTCGAACACGTCTTCGGCTTCGGAGGCTGCCTTCCACTCCGTGCCCATGTCCAGGAGGTTGACGAAGAAGTCGTTGGTGAGAGTGCCAGGACGCTGGGTGAACACGCCGTGCCGGGCACCGCCGAAGTTCGCCCCCAGCGCCCGCATCCCGCCCACCAGAACCGTCATCTCCGGTGCCGTCAGCGTCAGCAGCTGCGCCTTGTCCAACAGCAGCTCCTCCGCGGACACGCTGTACTTCCCCTTCAGGTAGTTCCGGAACCCGTCGGCGCAGGGCTCCAGGACGGCGAAGGCCTCGGCGTCGGTCTCCTCCTCCGAGGCGTCCATGCGCCCGGGAGCGAAGGGCACTTCCACGTCGTACCCGGCGTCCTTCGCGGCCTTCTCCACGGCTGCACAACCACCCAGGACGATGGTGTCGGCCAGGGAGATCTTCTTCCCGCCGGACTGGGCGTCGTTGAACCCTTTCCGGACTCCCTCCAGCGTTTCCAGCACCTTCGCCAGCTCGGCTGGCTGGTTCACCTCCCAGTCCTTCTGGGGCGCCAGGCGGATCCGCGCTCCGTTCGCCCCACCCCGCTTGTCGGAGCCCCGGAAGGTGGATGCGGAAGCCCAGGCGGTGGTGACCAGCTGGGAGATGGACAACCCCGAGGCCAGGAGCTTCTCCTTGAGAGCCGCGACGTCCCGGGCATCCACCAGCTCGTGATCAACGTCGGGGATGGGGTCCTGCCAGATCAACGCCTCCGACGGGACCTCCGGCCCCAGGTAGCGGGAGCGTGGTCCCATGTCCCGGTGCGTCAGCTTGAACCAGGCCCGGGCGAAGGCGTCCGCGAGCTCGTCCGGGTTCTCCAGGAAGCGCCGGGCGATGGGCTCGTAGATGGGGTCCATCCGGAGGGACATGTCCGCCGTGGTCATCATGGGTGCGTGGCGCTTCGACGGATCGTGGGCGTCCGGCACGGCGTCCCCCGCCGCCGGATCGGTGGGGACCCACTGCCACGCGCCGGCAGGGCTCTTCACCACCTCCCACTCGTATCCGAAGAGGGTCTCCAGATAGCTGTTGTCCCACCGGATCGGGGTCGGAGTCCACGCCCCCTCGATCCCGCTGCCGATGGTGTCGCCGGCCTTTCCGCTGCCGTAGCTGGTTTTCCAGCCGAGCCCCTGCTCTTCTATGCCGGCGGCCTCGGGCTCGGCACCCACCAGGGCTGCGTCGCCGGCGCCGTGGCACTTGCCGAAGGTGTGTCCACCGGCCACGAGGGCCACGGTCTCCTCGTCGTTCATGGCCATGCGGGCGAAGGTCTCCCGAACGTCCCGGCCCGACGCCACCGGGTCCGGCTCGCCGTTGGGACCCTCCGGATTCACGTAGATCAGGCCCATCTGAACGGCGGCCAGCGGGTTCTCCAGGTCCCGCTCTCCACTGTAGCGCTTGTCCCCCAGCCACTCGGATTCGCTCCCCCAGTATATGTCCTGCTCCGGCTCCCAGACGTCGGCCCGCCCACCGGCGAACCCGAAGGTCTTGAGGCCCATGGACTCCAGGGCGCAGTTGCCGGCGAGAATCATCAGGTCGGCCCAGGAGATCTTCCTGCCGTACTTCTGCTTGATGGGCCAGAGGAGTCGCCGGGCCTTGTCCAGGTGCACGTTGTCGGGCCAGCTGTTGAGGGGTGCGAAGCGCTGCGTCCCCGACCCTGCACCGCCCCGGCCGTCCCCGATGCGGTAGGTGCCTGCACTGTGCCAGGCCATCCGGATGAAGAGGGGTCCGTAGTGACCGTAGTCCGCCGGCCACCACTCCTGGGAGTCCGTCATGAGCTCGAAGAGGTCCTTCTTCACGGCCTCCAGGTCGAGCTTCTTGAACTCCTCGGCGTAGTTGAACTCCCCACCCATGGGATCTGCCAGAGGAGAGTTCTGGTGGAGAATCCCGAGGTTCAGCTGATTGGGCCACCAGTCCCGATTCGACATGCCCCCGGCCGTGGTGTGTGACGCTCCGCCATGCATGACGGGGCACTCGCTCTCGTTACCGCCTTCGTTTCCTGCCATGGTCCTCTCCGACTCCTGACTTTGTCGTGTGAACGGGTCTATTCTTCCCGGACTCAAGAACCCCGGAGAGACGGCACGGTTTCATGGCCGCAGCGCGTACCCTTTCGCTCGTCATTCCGCTGGCCAGCCCCTATTCTCCGGGGATGGGAAAGCCTTCAAACCGGAATGACTCCAGGCACGCCGGGTCTCCTCTCCCGGTGGGCAAGCTGGATCCCGAGACCCTGGAGCGGCTCCTGGCCCGGGCCCGGCAGACCGCACCTCCCGGGGCGCATTCGGAGCTGGTGGTGGGGCCGGGAATCGGCCTGGACGCCGCCGTCCTCGACCTCCAAACGCCCGCCGGGCTCGGTGAGGCTCCCGAGGGAGAAGCGCCTCCCTTCCTGGTGGCGGCCTCCGACCCCATCACCTTCGCCGCCGAGGAGATCGGCTGGTACGCCGTCCACGTCAACGCCAACGACGTGGCGTGCATGGGCGCCCTGCCCCGCTGGTTCGTGGTCACCATCCTGCTTCCCCAGGGCGCCGGCGAGGAGGAAGCCGAGGCCATCTTCCACCAGGTCCACCGGGGGTGTCAGGAGGTGGGAGCGCAGATCATCGGGGGCCACACGGAGGTCACCCCCGGCATCGGACGCCCCATTCTCATGGGAACCATGCTGGGCCTGACCACCCGCTGGATCTCCGCCGCCGGAGCCCGCCCCGGAGACGCTCTTCTCCTCACCAAGGGGGTAGCCATCGAGGGAACCGCGATCCTGGCCCGGGAGACCCGGGACCGGCTGAGGGGCAGGGTGGACGAGGCGGTGCTGGAGCGGGCCCGGCGTTTCCTCCACGATCCGGGGATCAGCGTGGTCCCCGAGGCCCGGGTGGCCCGGGAGGCCGGCTCCGTGCATGCCCTCCACGACCCCACGGAGGGCGGCGTGGCCGGGGGGATCCACGAGCTCTGTGAGGCCAGTGGAACGGGCGCCCGCATCCAGCTGGACGCCATTCCCGTCTTCCCCGAGACGCGGGAGCTGGCCGCCCCCTTCGGCATCGACCCCCTGGGCCTCATCGCCTCCGGCGCCCTCCTCATGGCCACGCCCCCGGAAGACGCCGAGCAGATACTTCGGGCCCTCGAAGACGCGGGGATCCGTGCCGTCCGGATCGGGACCATGGAAGAAGAGGATGCCGGGGTGATGGCGGTAACGGGCGGCAAGGAGCGCCCCCTGCCTCGTTTCGCCTCCGACGAGGTGACCCGGGCCCTCTAAGGAAATGCCGGTGGCATGCACGACGCGATGATCAACGAGCTGGGCAAGGCCCAGGAGTTCGTGGTGCTCTCGCGCGCATCCGTGCTCGGCTACCGCGACACGGACCTGCCCGCCGCGCAGGAATCGTATCTGCGCGGGCTCGCCGCCCTCCGGACGCGGACCGTCGATGGGATCGACCCATCCATTGCGCCGATGCTCGAGCAGAAGTTCGGCGACGCCGCGGACGAGGAAGCGACGGTCCTGGCGAATCTCGGTGCCCCTCCCGGGCTGATCGGAGGCGCGGCCCAGCGTTCCGCAGCTCTCTACCTCCCCCCTCCCCGGGCCTTGTCCGGGAAGCGGGGACGCGGTGTCTTGGTGTACCCCTCCGTTGTGACCCGCTCCAGCACCACCTCCACGGCCCTCTCGAGCTGGGGATCCCCTCCCTCGATCACCGCCTTCGGGGTCATCTCCACGTCATAGTCCGGAGCCACGCCCTCGTTCTCGATGATCCACTCGCCGTCCTTGCTGAAGATCCCGAAGTTGGGCGCCGTCACGGATCCGCCGTCCATGAGCCCGGGCGTGCCCCCGATCCCCACCAGGCCGCCCCAGGTGCGCTTGCCCACCAGGGGCCCCACCCCGGTTTCCCGGAAGAAGAAGGGCATCCAGTCCCCTCCGGAGCCCGCATTCTCGTTGATGATCATGACCTTGGGGCCGAAGCTGGCGGCGAAGGGAGAGGTATAGTCGGGGCCCGTGCGGGGGGCCCAGTAGTTCAGGAGATCCTTGCCCAGGTACTCCACGATGTAGTTCGCCACCTGCCCACCGCCGTTGAAGCGCTCGTCGATGACGAAGCCCTCCTTGTCCTGCTGGGAGAAGAAGTAGCGGTTGAAATATTCGTAGCCCCCGGTTCCGGTGTTGGGCAGGTAGACGTAGCCGATCCGCCCATCGGTGAGCTCATCCACCTTCCTCCGGTTCTCCTCCACCCAGTCCCGGTTCCGGAGGGAGCTCTCGCTCCCGATGGGAACCACGGTGACCTGGCGGGCGCCGGAAAGGCCCGGCTCGGCGTTCACCGTGAGCACCACCTGCTTCCCCGAGGTGTTCTCGAAGAAGGCGAAGATGTTGTCCTCCCCCCTTACCTCCCGACCGTCCACCGCCAGGATGTAGTCGCCCTCGCTCACCTCCACCCCGGGCTCGGTGAGGGGTGCCCTCAGGTCGGGGTTCCAGTTCAGCCCGCTGTAGATCTTCGCCAGGCGGTACCGTCCGTTCTCGACCTGGAAGTCGGCACCCAGGAGCCCTCCGGGAACCCGATCCACCTCGGGGAACGCCCCTCCCCTGACGTAGGAGTGCCCCACGGTCAGCTCACCCAGCATCTCGCTCAGCAGGTAGTTGAGGTCGCTCCGGTGGGCCAGGTCGGGGAGGTAGCCCTCCCACTTCCGGTAGTTCGCCTCCCAGTCCACTCCGTGCATGCCCGGATCGTAGAAGTAGTCCCGGTTCAGCCGCCACGCCTCCCTGAACATCTGGGCCCACTCCGCCAGGGGATCCACGTCGATGTCCAGCTCGGCCAGGTCCAGGCGTCCATCGCTGGCGCTGGGCTTTCCGGTGGTGCCCACGATGCCCCAGTTCCTTCCCGCCCGGTACAGGAGGTGCTTCCCGTCGGCGGAGACGTCGAAGGCCGTAACCCCCGACAGGAAGGTGCTCTCTTCCCGCGCATCGAAGTCGTACTTCATGAGGGAGGATCCGGAGCGGTAGAAGAGGGCGCCCCCCTTCACGGATGCCAGCCCCGAGTACGGTCCGTCACCCACCGGGAGGGCGATGATCCGCTGGTCCAGCCCGTCAAAGTCGATGCGGAAGGGTGTCTCGTCCTCCTCCGCCTGGCCCTGCTCACGCTCGGCTCGCCCGCCCTGGGCCCCGCCTTCATCGCTTCTCCGAACCTCCTCCTCGTCGCTCTGGGGGCTGAACGGCGAGGGGAGATCGCTTCGCAGCACGGTGATGTAGATCTCGTAAGTGACGGGGTGGTCATTGGACGTCATGTCCAACCCGCTCTTCGACATCCCGGAGTTGGTGCTGGCCCGGAAGAAGAGGTACTTCCCGTCGGCGTCAAAGACGGGTTCGGCAGCGTCGCTCATCCCGTCGGTGATCTGGTGCCTGGAGCCGTCCTCCAGGGAGTAGGCCCAGACGACGCCGAAGCGGTTCACGCGGCTGTGCTGGTAGGCGATCCACTTCCCGTCCGGGGACCAGGCCGGATTGGAGGAGAGCTCGTCCACCCGGGTGAGGTTCCTCGACTCCACGTCCAGGACCCAGATGGTCCCGGGCTTGTCGGTGAAGACGATCTTGTCGCTGTCGGGGGACCAGGAGGGGCTGTAGAAGAAGGTAGGATCCGGGACGGGAACGCGAATGGGCTCCTCCCGCCCGAGCTGGTCCCGGATGTGGACCGCGTACTCCCCACTCTCGTCCGAGAAGTAGGCCACGTACCGCCCGTCGGGGGACCAGGCGGGATACCGCTCCATGACGCCCGGGGTCCGGGTGAGGTTGCGGACGTCGCCCTTCTCGGCCGGCACCGTCAGGATCTCCCCGTGGGCCTCGAAGACCGCCCGGGCTCCGGTGGGGGAGATGTGGAAGTTGCCGATCTCGGTGCTGACGTTCTTGATGTGCGGGCGGATGTTCACGTTGTCGGCGTTGACGTCGACCACCACCTGATCCGTCCTGCCCGAGGCCGGATCATAGGTGTACAGGTAGCCCTCCCGTGCGAAGATCAGCTTGCCCGCCCCGGCGGAGAGGTACTTGATGTCGTACGCCTCCTTCCCCTCCACCTCTCTCAAGTCCCCCGTGTTCGTGTCGTAGGCGAAGATGTTCATGTCCAGGTTCCGGTCGGAGAGGAAGTACACCGTGTCTCCGATCCAGACCGGGTAGGTGTCGCTGGCGTTCACGTGGGGGACTTCCACGTGGGTCCAGTCCTGGAGGTTGATGATCCAGGTGGGGGTGGTCCTCCCTCCCCGGTAACGCTTCCAGGTCCCGAAGGCGTTCCCCATGGGCGTGTAGGCGATGGCGCCGCCGTCCGGAGAATACGAGGCCAGGTACGCCCGGGGGATGGGAAGCTGCTCGGGATACCCACCCTCGACGCTCACCGTGAAGAGCTGGGACTGCCGGTTGGGTTGAAAGCGGTTCGAGGCGAACAACACCCGGCTCCCGTCCGGCGTCCATCCCTGTACGTTGTCTCCCCCGGGGTGGAAGGTCAGCCGCCGGGGGCTCCCCCCCTCCGCGGGGATGACGTAGACGTCGGTGTTCCCGTCATACTCGCCGGCGAAGGCGATCCAGCGCCCGTCGGGGGAGAACTTGGGGGAGGACTCGGTTCCGGGGTGGGCCGTGAGGCGCCGGGCCTCTCCACCCGTGGCGGGCGCCGTCCAGAGGTCACCGGCGTAGACGAAGACGATCCGCTCTGCGCTGATGTCCGGCTCGTGGAGCATGCGCGTCCCTTCCTGGGCTCGGGCCAGGGCCGGGATCAGGGCCAGGAAAAAGCACGCCAGAAGCAGTCTCTTCATGGTGGTCCTCCCTCTCTGCAAGGTGCCTCTCGGGATTTCGGGTGGTCCGCCGAAGGTGGGGCGGTGCGGAGGACGCAGGCAAGGTCCCGTCACCCCGGGAACGCCACGCTGGTCTTCGAGGTACAGCTCGTGAATATCGGTGGGTAACCGAAGGAAGAGGGTGGACAACCGAATGAAGACGGACCCGGCGGCGCTGGGCGCCCGCCCGGGTAGCGAATGTGAACGAGTGAGAGGGAAACGAGCAGGACAATGATGAAAGGGAAGACCTTGAGACGATTCGTGCTGAGAACCATGGGGATGGCTCTTCTGGTGGCGGCTGGAGGGTGCGGGGACAGCGTCAGCGGGCCCAAGGACCCGTCGGAGCTGGAGTTCGCGGCGCTGACGGGCGTGAACCTGGCGGAAATGACCAGGACGAGCACGGGGCTCTACTGGAAGGACATCGTCGTGGGCACGGGGGACGAGGCCCAGCCGGGCGGTTGGGTCACGGTCCACTACACAGGGTGGCTGCACGACGGCACCGTGTTCGACACCTCCGTGGGTGGGGACCCGGTACGGTTCCCCCTCACCGGGGTGATCGCCGGGTGGCAGGAAGGGGTGCCCGGGATGAAGGTGGGCGGGAAGAGGAAGCTGGTGATCCCGCCCTCCCTGGGGTATGGCTCCCATCCATACGGGGGCATCCCCGGAAACTCCACTTTGGTCTTCGACGTCGAGCTGATCGGGGTGGGTTGAGACGTAAGTACGGCGGGGCCCCGGGCGAGCGCCCGGGGCCCCGTTTCCATCACTCGTCCTACCGGGCGTCCAGCACCCGCCCGGCGTTCAGGTTGTCCCAGTTCATCAGGGTGTTGAAGACCAGGCTGTACGTGGCGATGGTCTCGCCCCGGTACACCGGGTTGCTGGCGAAGAGGACCACGTGGCCCTTGCCCACCGGGTCGTCCACCACCAGGGCTCGCTGGGCGATGTCGCTGCCTCCGGAGAGGAGCCCGGACACCAGCAGGTCACGCTGGTCGGCGAAGCGGAGCACCACCCGCGGCCGCTGTTCGGGCGGGATGATGTTCAGGGGGTTGCGCAGCTGGTCGTCGGTGATGGGCGCGGCCTGCCACGGCTGCACCTGGGGGCGGACAGGTGCCTCGAACTCGGGCGTCAGCGCCGGCCGGCCCTGCACCACGTCCTGGTCGGCCGCCGTGCCGCGTCCGGTGGCGCGCGTGGCCTCACCACCACCGCCGCGGCCGAAGCCGCCGCGGCCTCCCTGGGTGTTGCTCACGCTGAAGCTCGCGCCGTCTTCGCTGTAGACCGCGAGGCTGTCTGCGATGCCGTACGCGATGGGGCTCGCCCCGTCGACGATGCGCGTGCGGAGCAGGCTTCCCACCACCTCCTGGCTCCTGGCCTGGTTGGCGGTCACCCCGTTGGTGAGCCCGTACTGGATGGCGAAGTCGGCGGTGTTCGTCGTGGTGATGAGCACGCCGCCGTTGTTCACGAAGTCCTCGAGATGCTGCAGCCCGGACCAGCCCAGCCCCGGACGGATGTCGTCGCTGGAGTCGGGGACGCCGAGGTTCGGGGTCTCGGCGGTCTTCTTCCAGGGTATGGGATCCCGCCACATGGGCATCCCGTCGATGATGGACTGGCCCCCGCCGCCGGCCGGCGGGAAGACGATGACGTCGTACTCGGCGTTCAGGTTTGGGGTCTCCGCCACCACCTGGGTGCTGATGTAGTCGTAGGGCACCTTCACGTCGTCGAAGCCGAGGCGCCACCAACCTTCGGTCTGTGTCCCCTGCCACGTGTGGAGGATCGCCACCCGCGGCGCCCGAGCCGGGTGCGTCTTCACGTCGGGGGCGGAGGGGAGCGCGTACACCTGGACGCCCAGGGATTTCGCCGCGGCGTCGAGAGCGCCCGACGACACCTCGCGCACGAGGAGCGAACCCCGGTCGAAGTGCCGGCCCGCCGCGTCGAAGGGCTCCTCGGCGGCCTGGAAGTCGGCGTCCTCCAGCTGGTAGCGCAGGGTGATGAGTGCGTTGTCGGCGTTGGCGGCGATGGCATACACCGACCCGCTTCCGTTCACGCCGCCGGGGGCGACGATGTCACCGGTCACGGGCTCCATGGGGGCCTTCAGGACCGAGCTGTCCAGGACCCGCACGCACTCCACGCCGAAGCCTTCGGGGAAGGTCCACCCCGTGTCGTCGTAGGGGCGCGTCTGCGGGTCGTTGGGCGCCCAGTACTGGTAGTCGAGGAGAGCATCCGCGATGCGGGAGTAAGGCTGGTCCATGCGGACGACGTAGCTTCCCGCGGGGAAGGTGCGTGCCTCGGTGGGCTGCGGCTCAGGCGTCACGGCGGTGTCTGCAGCCGCGCCCGGAGGCGGCTCGTTGGCGCCTGCTTCCCCCCGGCCGCCGCGCCCACCGGACGCGCGCCGGACCGGCACCTGGACGGTCAGGGGGTCCGTGGCGCGGGAGATCTCCACGTGCTGTCGCTGCAGCGCGTGGAGGAGAGAGGCCTGGTTGCCCAGGCGCGGGTCGTCGCCCGGCAGGATGTAGGCGGCCGGACCCTCGGTGGTGGCCTTCTCGACGGAGCGCTTGGCCTTCGTGTAGAAATTCTCCAGGAAGAGCTGCCGGTTGTTGGCCAGGTAGTCCAGGGAGACGAGCAGGCCCGTTTGCTCGTAGTTGTTGTTGTTCCTCAGAGACCACATCACGCGGGGAAGGGGCGGGTCCTGGCGGTACCAGGTCCTCTCCGTCTGGCTCGGGGAGAGGATGCGCTCCCGCGTCTCGGCGTTGCCGCCGTTGCCGAAGGTCTCGTAGAGGCGACTGATGCCGTTGTGCATGGCGCCGATGAACATCAGGTACCCCGGCGACCACGTGTCGAAGGTGCCGTGGGCGAACACGCCGGGCATGCCGAAGCGGCTCATCTCCTGGACGTTGTTCCACCCGATCATCTGCCACTCGTTGGCAAGGAGCGGATCGATCCAGGCGTTGTACGGACCGTCACCGATGGTGTTGTCGTACAGGTACGGCACCGACTCGTGCAGATCGTGCAGGACCTGCGCGTTCCAGCTCACATAGGTGTTGATGACGTTCTGCGTGAGGGCCAGGCCGGCGTCCATGGCATCGCGGTTGTTGTCGTGTGCAACGTAGTGGCCCCACCAGACCAGCGGGATGGGCGTCTGGTCGGGGTGGGCCATGTTCCACCGCGCGATGTCCACCTGGCGGTCACGACCGTCCACCTCGGTGACGGGTGTGATGAGCGTGATGAGATGATCCCGGATGTTCTTGATGTACGCGCTCTCGTCCACGGCGAGGCGGTAGGCGAGCTCCATCAGGGCCGTTGGGGCCCCGGCCTCCGGGGAGTGGATGGTCCCGGTGATGTAGTACACCGGCGCCGTCTCGGGGATGAGCTTCTCCGCGACGGCGTCGTCCATGCCGATGGTGCGGGGGTCGGCGAGCTTGGCCAGGTTCGCCTTGTTCTGGTCGAGCCTGTTCCAGATCTCCTCGGAGGCGACGCCGACGGCGATCATCTCACGCCCTTCCTCGGAGTGGCCGATGGTCCACACGCGCACGCGCGGGCTCGCGTCGGCCAGCATGCGCATGTAGGCGTGGACCTCCTCGGAGTAGGGCAGGTTGTCTTTGGCCCCCGCGATGTCGCCCAGCACCGCCATGGGCGTAGGCACGGTCTCGGATGCCGGGAGGTAATCCACCAGCGGAGAGCTGAAGAAAGGCTCGGTGGTGTACTCGTGGATCTTGGCTGTGTACGCCGAGTCGATGGGCTGCCGGGGGTCTCGGCCCGGCTTGATCCCTTGGAGCTCGCCCTGGGCCGACAAGAGCCGGGGCAGTGCGGAAAGCGCCACCACCGCGACGGCCAGAGCGAGCAACCATGAACGAATGCGCCTCATAGAGTGTCTCTGGAACGTAAAGAGGGACGGGAATGTCAGGGGGCCGAAGCTCGGTGCCCTGGCTGGGACCGATAGGAAGTGCAACCGGCCTGTGGCCGCGAGGAGCAACGGTAGGCAGCAGATGACCGACGGGCAAGAAGGGGTATTCGTCGCGGGAGGCGGCGACGGGGAGGCCCGGAGCTCCGAGCCTCCCCGCGCATGTTAGAGGGCAATTCCCCGCTCACTCCCTCCCGGACGGCAACACCTCCACCTCGAGCCTGCTGGCCTGCCCGGGCGTGTGGTAGACGCGCTCGACGGCCGTGACGAAGTCGCTCTCCTTGGCCTCGTAGATGTTGGGCACGTAGTGCTGCGGGTTCCGGTCGAAGGCCGGGAACCAGGTGCTCTGCACCTGCACCATGATCCGGTGCCCCCTCTTGAAGGTCTGGAGGACGTCCTGCAGGCGGACGTCAACCTCCGTCACCTGGCCAGGCACGAAGGGCTTCGGGGTGTCGAACCCGTCCCGATAGCGACCTCGCATGATCTCCCCCCGCACCAGCTGCTGATAGCCGGCGTAGTGCACCGCTTCGTTGGGGCGGTACGGGGAGTCGGGTTCATCCGGGGGATACACGTCGATGAGCTTCACCACGTAGTCCGAAGCGTCCGTGGACGTGCTCACGTACAGGTGCGCGTCGATGGGCCCTGCCAGCGTCACGTCCTGCTCCAGCGGTGGCGTCTCGAAGGTGACCACGCCGCGGTCGTTGTCGAAGCAGCGCTGGTCGTCACTCATGTACTGGTACATCGTGAGGCCCTGGATCGTCGGTGGGAGGCACCGGCTCGCCTCGGGCTCCGATGGATCGCTCACGTATTCCGAGTAGGCCGCTCCCCCCGTGGGCGCGTCGAAGGAGAGCGTGCCGTCCGGGCCCAGGTAAAGCGCGCGCTTGCTGGCCGCCGCCGGGGGCCACTGCTCGAAGTCCTCCCACGTCTTCTTCCCGGTGTCGAAGATGTGGGCGTTGGCGAGCCCGACGGGGCCCTCGCCGCCGTCTTTCAGGAAGTGGTGGAAGAACTTCGTCTCCACATCGCGCTGGAACTTGATCTCCAGTGAATCCCCGAAGTAGATGTCGCCGTGCACGGTGTGCGTGACGCCCTGGGCGGACCACCCTCCGTGACGGAAAGGACCCTCGATGATCCCGTTGAAGTGCTCAGGGTCGTTGGCCTGCACCGTCCTGTGCACCTGGAGCGGCCCGTAGAGGTCCTCGGCGTCGAACCATCCGCCCACCGTCAGCATGGCTGGCATGGGCGCCCCGGTCTTCATGTGCTCGGTGATGCGCGGGCCCACGGCGCGCGCCTGCCAGAACGCGTCGTAGTCGGGGTGCTGGATGATTTGCTGCCAGAGGAGGTTGTCCTTGTAGAAGCGCTCCGTGATGTTGGCGAGCGGCCCCAGGCTGAGCTGGTAGTCGTAGTCGTCGGGAAGGCCCTGACTCATCACCTGCAGCATGGCGGGAAGCCACCAGTTGTCGGAGGTCGGCCCCGGGTGCTCGATGCCGAAGACGGGATAGGCGTAGAAGTACCCCTGGGTCAGGGCGCCGTTGTGGTGAAAGTCCTCGAAATAGAAGTTCGTGACCGGGGCCTGGGGCGAGGCGGCCACCAGGCCCGGATGCCCCGACAGCGCTCCCATGGTTGTGTAGAAGCCGGGGTAGCTGATCCCCCACTGGCCCACGAGACCGTTGTTGTGCGGGACGTTCTCCAGGAGCCATTCGATGGTGTCGTACGTGTCCGACGCTTCGTCCACCGCCGTGCGGTCCTTCGCCTTGACGGCGTCGGGAACGAAGGGGCGCACGTTCTCGAACGTCCCCTCGGACATGTAGCGCCCGCGCACGTCCTGGTACACGAAGATGTACTTGTCGCGCATCATGTACCGGTTCGGGCCCAGACTCGCGGGGTAGGCGTCCCGGCCGTAGGGCGCCACCGAATAGCAGGTCCTCTCCATCACCATCGGGTACGTGCGCGTCGCGGACGCATCCTTGGGCACGTACACGATGGTGAAGAGCTTCACGCCGTCCCGCATGGCGATGTGGTACTCGTGCTTGACGTAGCTCTGACGAATGAAGGTGCTGTCCGCCTCCTGGGCGGAGGCCGTCGCGACGCTCACCAGCGCCAGGCAGACGGCGGCCGAGATACTCCGTAGCATGTTCATGAGGGGGAATGTGGGCAGGAATGCCGGCCCCTGGCCATAGGGGGTGGGGGCCTTCAGTGGTCACAGAGCCCCGCGTTCGATCCCGCCGAGCTGGAAACCGCGCCTGAAGACGACTCCCATCAGACCTGGAGCGCCTGAGCTCCACCCCTCCCGGTTTTCTCATGCGAAGAAGCCTCGGCCTGGAGATTTCGCAGCAGGTTGTAGCACGTATGCGACAGCCTACACGCCAGGTCTCGTTCCCTTGCCGAGGCCTACGGAAATGGGTCGAGGTCAGAGAATCTCCGCAGTGACGAGACTTGCCCCGGGATCCCCGGACGCTGCATCCCCACCTCGCCGCCGTGGCATCCGAATTGCGGCCTCCCGAGGCAGGCGGGCTCACAGAGACTCCGACCCGAGGCTGGAGATGGAATCGTCCCAGAGATCCTTCCTGGGGACGAGGGGGACGCGGAGCGGGAAATCGCTCCAGGAGTCGTAGGGACCTCGATGATCCGGAAGAGTCGGGAACGGCAAGAGCGGCAGGCGCACGTCGAGTTCGCCATCGTCGCGCCGGTCCTCCTTCTCCCTCCTTCTTCCGGCAATCGATTTCGGCCTGATCCATCACATCCAACATGTCATCACGAACGACAGCCGCGAAGGGGCGAGGTCCGGCGTCGTGTTTGCTACCCCCCTGTCGTTGCCCAGCCTCATCGCCAGCCAAATCGCGGCCCGGATCTCCGGGCCCACACGACCGGGAAGTACGAATAATGAGTCAAGCACTCGGATAACAGTGAGAACGGCCATGAAACTCAGGCTCGTGCTTCCCGGGTCGCTGAAGTCGGAGAAGGGCCAGGTTCTCGCGCCGGCGGCGATTACCATGGCGGGCATGCTGGGCATCGCGGCCCTGGGAGTCGACCTGGGCTACCTGTACGTCGCCCGTAACGAGCTCCAGAACGTCGCCGATGGAGCGGCGCTGGCCGGGGCGAGGATCTTGGGACACACATACCAGGGCCTCACCCCCACTCAGCAGCAGGGCTACGTCTGCGACGCAGCCTGTGAGGTGATTATCGACAGCACGGCCAACTATGTGGCCCACCAGAATCAAGCGGCCGGACTCGAGATGGACCTGCTTTTCGCGGAAGTGGTCATCGGGCATTGGGACGGGGACAACTTCACCGCGACGAACACCAAGCCCGATGCCGTCAAGGTCATCGCCCGCCGCGACGAGGTCCACAACGGCCCGGTGACCACCTTCTTTTCCCGAATCCTGGGGGTGGATGCCAGTTCGGTCAGCGCCTACGCCATCACCCCCTCGGACTGGTATGCTGAAAATGGGGTGAAGCCCAAGGGCATTGTGCCCATTACCGATCCGCCCTACTGGGATCTGGACCCACTCATCGAATTGGACAAGCACGGCCTACCCGTAACCGGAAAGCACGGAAAGGAGGTCCAGCTGACCTACCCGAACGGGGACCTGAGGTTCAGGCATGCTTGGGAGACGACGGTCCCGGTGTACGATCGCGACGACTGCTCGAACCCGAACCAGTCCATCCTCATCGTTGGGTTCGCGGAGGTCGTGATGACGGACGTCTACAACTCCCCTGAAAAGCTGGTGAAGGGCATCGTGACCTGCGACCTGGTGGACGATTTTGGGAGCCGACGTGGCGGTGGTGATTACGGCATCCGGGGGAGTGTCCCTGGGCTCGTCCGGTAGGCAACGGAGCCGATTGACTCTTCTGTCCAAGTACAGAAGGAGCGAGAGGAATTTGTGCGGACGCGCCCCCCACACGCTGCACCTCTCCCTCGACAATGGTGTTGACCCCAGGCCCACCCCCGACCTGGCGCGGAGCCGGCAGGTTTCGAGGGTGGGTCATGAGGCCCTCCACCGGAAGTCGACGGGCGTGTTTCTTCTCTGGGGAGGCCACTCATGGCCCTGAACCTCCGGGGCGCCCCTCGTATCCTCGTGGGCACTCTGGCCCTGGCGGGACTCCTGGCCAGCCTCACGGGGTTTGGCGCCCATATCGTGCGCTGGATGGCGGACCCCGGGTCCGTCCCACGCCTCCTCCTCTTCCTACCGGAAGTGGGCCGACAACTGGCAGCGCCGGCCTTCCCCGTCCTGGGGCTTCTTATCGTCTGGCTGTCCCCGAGGCAGTCCGGGGCCTTCTTCGGCGTCCTCTTCCTTAGCGTCTACGCCCTCTGGGGCGCCGCAGGGGAGAACCTGGACCGGGGGGCCGACTGGTTCTTGCCCCTGATCATGGTCCTGGACTTCCTCTTCCACACCTCCGCCATCCGCTTCGCCCAATCCTTCCCCCGGTCCCTGGAACGATCCGACGTCCTGGCGCTGGGAGAGAGCCGGATGACGAGGATCCTGGCCTCCTTCCTGGCCCCCCTCCTGAATCCCCGCGTGTTCTGGCCCGTGGCGGTGGTCTGCGAGGCGGCGGCGCTGACCCTCCCGGTCCCCGGGCTCTACACCGCCCACGTCCTCTTCGTGAGCTTCATGGCGACCATGTACTTCTACGCCGGCTACCGGAGGGGGACAGAGGCGGAGCGGCAGCGCATCTTCTGGCTAATGGAGGCGGCGGTAATCTTCGTGGCCACCGAGCTGGTCTTCTATGCGATGGCTGCGTTTCAGCTCCTGGACATCTTTCCCGTGAACGAAGCCCTGGTGGCCCCATGGCTCCACCTGGCCATGGTCTGGTCCACTCTCACCTGCATCGCCCTGGCCATCTTCTACAAGGGGGCTTTCGATTCCAGGCTGGTCCTGCGCCGCACTACCGTGGCCAGTGCTGCCGGCGCCGCGGCAGTGGTGATTTTCATCACTCTGGAGACGGCCATTAGCGAGGCCCTGGAGGGGTTCTTCGGCTTCCAATCCCAGATCGGGTCCGTTGCCGGGGGGGTAGCCGTGGCCCTCCTCCTCCGACCCATCGTCGATCGGATCGACCGGCGTTTAGGGGGGAAGGCAAGCGGGCAGGAAAGCGCCGCATGAGGTCGGTGGGACACCGGAGCGTGTCGGAGGCGGGGTACTTCCCCCCCGGCGCCCCCCCCTACCTCTCCCTCAGGGCCTCCACGGGGCTCACCCGGGTGGCGCGCCAGGCCGGCACATAGGAGGCCAACAGGCCGGTGAGGAGCAGGACCAGGGCGATCCCGCCGAACACGGAGGGGTCCCAGGGGTCCACCAGGGTCAGGAACTCGCCCAGCCCCCTGGAGAGGAGAGCCCCCAACCCCAGCCCCACCACCAGCCCCACCGCGATCTGCCGGATCCCGTGGCCCAATACCATCCCCAGCACTCTGCCGGCCCTGGCTCCCAGAGCCATGCGGATCCCCACCTCCTGCGTCCGCTGCTTCACGGAGAAGGCCATGACTCCGTACAGCCCCACGGCCGCAAGGAAGAGCGCTCCCACACCGAAGATCCCGAAGAGACCACCGAAGATGTCCACCACCCAGTTTTCTTCCGCGATGGCTCGCTCCTGGGTCCTCACCCAATAGAGGGGGGTGTCGGGGCTGACGGCGGTCACTTGCTCCCGGACCACCGTGGCCAGGGCCATGGGATCCCCTCGCCCCCGTACGGCAAGGCTGATGAACTGGGCATCGTTCTGGGCAAGGGGGAGGTACACGCCCTGGGTCACCTCGTCGCTGTTGGCCACCCCCTGCATGTACAGGTCCGGCACGACCCCCACGATGGTGAGCCACGGTTCCTCGCTTTGGGAGGTACCCAGCCTGACCTGCCGCCCCAGGGGGTCTTCCCCCGGGAAGAAGCGTCGGACAAAGCCGGCGTTCACCACCACAACCGGTTGCCCGGAGGGATCGTCCGCCCGCTGAAAGGTCCTCCCCTGGAGGGGTCCCACGCCGAAGGTTTCGAAGAAACCCGGAGTGACGGACACCGTTCGGGTGCGGGGATAATCGGTCTCCTCGGCGTACGCCTCCCCCATCACCGCGAACCGTGTCGTGTTGGAGCCCAGGCCGGGGAGGGTGGTTGTGAGAGTTGCCGACACCACCTCCGGCTGGCTTTGGAGTCCGTCCAGGAGCTCCTGGAAGAAGAGGCGCCGGTCCTCGACATCCGGGTATTCGGAGGGGAAGAGACCCAGGCGAGCGGTGAAGACCTCCTGGCGGTCGAAACCATAATCCAGGGTTCTCAGGCGGATCATCCCCTTCACCATGAGCCCAGCCGACACCAGCAGTCCCACCGACATGGCCACCTCTCCCATCACCAGAAAGCGGGAGAGCCTTCCGATGCGCAGGGAAGAGGAGCCCCGGGACTCGTCCTTCAGGAGCTCGTGGGTGCGGCTCCCGGAGACCTTCAGCCCCGGGATGAGCCCCGAGACCAGGGCGGCCAGGAGGGTGACCGCCACGATGAAGAGGAGGATGGGGCCGTCTACGGTGAAAGACATCCAGAAGGGGGGATCAGTGAACTCCACCACGCGGGTGAAGAGGTCGAGCCCCACCCTGGCCACCACCGCCCCCACCACCGCCCCGGCCACCGCCAGGATGGAGGCCTCGGCGAGGAGGTGAATCAGGACCCGGGAGCGGCTGGCCCCCATGGCGGTGCGGATCGCCAGCTCCTTTGTGCGCCCTGCTGCTCTGGCCAGTAGAAGGTTCGCCACGTTGGCGCAGGCGACGATGAGGACAAGGAGCACCGTGCCCAACATCGAGAGCAGGATAGGCTCGGAGTCTCCCCCCATGGCCATCTTGGTGTAGGGCTTCACCACGGCGTCCAGCCCACGGTTCGTCTCGGGGTAGGCCTCCGCCAGACGCCGAGCGATCCCGCTGAACTCCGCGGTGGAGGCCTCCGCCGTGACACCCGGCTTCAGCTTCCCGAAGGGGGTCACGTAGCTCCCCTCCCCCCGGGGGAGTGCCAGAGGGTCGACCCGCAACGGAACCCACACGTCCTCGAGCTGAGGGAACCGAAATCCCTCGGGCATGACGCCGATGACAGTGGCGTCTTCCCCGTTGACCTTCACTCCCTGTCCCAGGATCCCGGGGTCGGACCCGAACCGGTCCCGCCAGACGTGGTGGCCCAGGATCAGCAGCTGGGGCCCGCCAGGACGCGTCTCTTCGTCGGTGAAAGCGCGGCCCAGGAAGGGCTGAACCCCCAGCACCCGAAACCCGCTGGCCGTCATGAAGGCCCCGTCGTAACGTTCGGGCTCGGTTCCGGCCGTCACGTTCACCGTCCCGGAATAGAAGGCGGCCAGCTCTTCCATGGAGCTTTGCTGCTCCTTCCAGTCGGTGTAGTCGTGGATGGAGACGCTCGTTTGCTCGATCCCCTCCTGGGGGTTCGTCCCGAGCACCGCGTGGATTCTGTCCCCGTCCGGGAAGGGAAGCCCACGGTAGAGAGCACCGTACACGATGCTGAACATGACGGCGGTGAACCCGATCCCGAGGCCCAGCGCCACCACGGCGATGAACGACAGGCCGGGCTGGTTCCTGAGGCTCCGGACGGCGAAGCGAAGCTCCCTGACGAACTCTCCCATGGTCTCTTTCTCAAGGGAGGAGCCCCCTCCCTCCCTGCGGGATCAGGAGGCAGGGGAAGGGGCCCGTGGGGTTTGGCCCCCCCTACGGACGCCGGAAGGTCGGGGTTTCCTGTGGGCGAATCGCCGCTGACGGCTTCCCACCGAAAGCCTCGGCCCGGCAGGGCTCCTCGCAGCTTTGCCTTCCCTGCCGCGCTCGTCCGGCTGTTGACGCCAAGCCACTCACGCTGGCCAGCCAGGCCGTGATCTCGTCGGTTAGTCCGTCGGCGAACTGTTCATCCTCTGCCGCCCCCAGCTTCTCGAACGGCGAGACCACCACCTTCTCCCGCTCCTTCTCCCCGGGCCAGCACCACGGCGGCTCCGATGTTCGCCGTGACGTTGGCCGTGGTCCGGAAGATGTCGGGAATCGTGTCCACGGCCAGGAGGATCCCGATCCCCTCCACCGGGAGGCCCACCGACATCAGTACCGGCACGGCCGCGATGACCCCTCCCCCGGGGACCCCCGGCACCGTGAAGCTCGCAAGGATCGAGGTCACCACCATGGTCATGAGCTGCAGCGGCTCCAGGGTGATCCCGTAGAAG
>Ga0316577_10000240_pt1 | contig 19082 bp, 16 predicted proteins | sample S5NA_FD_203073 | JGI IMG/M metagenome (GOLD analysis project Ga0316577, IMG submission 203073) | Rhizosphere microbial communities from salt marsh grasses in Alabama, United States - S5-7_050615r2r1 | ecosystem: Host-associated > Plants > Roots > Rhizosphere | place: USA: Alabama | collected... | reverse complement strand
CTCTTTTCCTGGAGGAGGCGGTTCGGCACGTCTACTCCTGCGACGGTTCGATGTAGGGGTAGCTCTCTCGTTCCAGCGGGCCCGGTCCCTCCTACTCCAACGCCACAGCAGCCGGTTGGCGACCGGGCCGCTCCTCGCGGGGAGGGTCTGGACGTCGGGCACAGGCTCGTTGGAGTCCCTGGCGCGCATCGGAGCCTACCCCAGAGGGGGGAACGTTGCTCCCTGGAGACACCCACGGGGAGGCCGGATCAGTCTGGCGCCGTGACGGGGAAGCCGCAACCGTACCAGCGGTCCGGGTCACCCCGGTCCGGGGTGAGGGAGCATCCCTCCCCACGCTGGATCTTTGTAAGTCCTTGATCCGGTTGTATCTTCGGAATAGACGGCCTGGCCGCGGTGCGGCGGGTCCTTCTTCTCGGTCTAACGGGGACAGGGGAACGACGATCCCCGACGGAAGCCTGGAGGGTCTGGTTTTGGGAAAGTTCCTGTTGTTCCTGCTCCTGGGTCTGGGCGCAGCGCTCTATTTTCCGCAGACCCGGCCGGTAGTCCTGGATACGCTGGCTCCGGTGCTGAACCCCATCCTCACATGGCAGACCAAGGGGGAAATGGCGCAGATCACCCGGGAGCTGCAGATGATCAACCGGGAGGGCCAGGCCCTCCCGGAGCCGGGAGAGGATTTCCAGGCCTGGATGGGGCGCAACTTCCAGGGAGGAGACCGGGAGGACAGCTGGGGTAACCCCTATACGCTGGTCACCTGGCCGGACTCCGTCGGGGTGGTCTCCAAGGGGCCGGACCTGGAAATCCATACCCCGGACGACATCCTCGAGACCGCCCTCATCCCCCGCCAGAGAAGGCGGCGCTGAGGGCGGCCGGGATGGGTGGTGACGGGCTCCTCACCCGATGGGGGGCCTTTTTTTCTTCCCACTTCTCAGAATGCGAAACCCACGGAGAAGATGTAGAGGGCGTTCAACGTCCCCTCCCCCAGGAGTACTCCCAGGAGGCATTTCCAGAGAGGTACCTCCAGGGTGCTCGCCACGTAGATGATCAGATCGGTGGGAACCACCGGGAAGAAACTCCACCCCACGATGATGGGGAGCTCCTTGTTGCTCAGAGCCTGCCTCACCTTCACGGTCCTCCGGGGGTACCGGGCCTCGAAGGCCGTCCCGATGCCGAGAAAGCGGGCGAAGTGATACACGATGGTGGACGAAGTGAGGATGCCCACCAGATTGATCCCGTACGCGATCTCAGGAGGGAAGAGGAGGACCCCGCCGATGGCGAAAGGGGTGGAGGGGATGAAGGTCAGGCCCAGGAAGGAGAGAACGAGAAGGTAGGTGGGGATGACCAGGATCCGATTCTCGTTCACCAGAGCTCGAATGACCTCCACGTCGAGGGTATCGCGGTGGGTGAAGTAGAGGGAGAGAGCCAATCCAACCAGGATCAACCAGGCGATGAAGGTCTTCTTCTTGAACTTGGGCGTTTGTTCCGTCATCCCGCACCGTCCCCAAGAGGGGAGTCTGAGGCTTCTTCCCGTGGGCCGGGAGACGCCTCTCCCTTGGCGACGGGGGATTGAAGGGCCAGCTTGCCACTGACATGCGCTGCGAACGCAGGCTTCAATCTCTGCAATCCCGGCGACCGGGAGAACCCCCAGTGGAGATCACCCCGTGGAGATAACCCCCATCGCCCAGGCCCACCCATGATGAAGGTGGCCCTGACCGGCAATGTGGCCTCAGGAAAGACGATGCTCGCACGGATCTGGGCCGGGGAGGGAGTGCCTTTGATCTCGGCCGACGAGTTGGCGAGAGAGGCGGTGGCCCCGGGGACTCCCGGTCTCCGGGCCGTGACGGCGCTCCTCGGCCCCGAGGCCATCAAGGAGGACGGCACCCTGGACCGGGACCGTGCGAGAGCGATGGTCTTCAGGGATGTCTCCCTCCGGAAGGAGCTGGAGGGGATCCTGCATCCCATCATTCGTGGCCTTCGGGATGACCGGATGGAGCGGGCGGCCCGGCAGGGGAGTCAGCTGGTGGTGGCCGAGATCCCCCTTCTCTTCGAAGTCGGCCTGGAGGGGGAGTACGACGTCGTGGTCCTGGTTCACGCCTCCTACGAGGAGCGGCTTCGTCGCCTGACCCGGATCAGGGGATTGGACGAGGAAGAGGCTCGTCGAATCCTGGACTCCCAGATACCGTCGGAGGAAAAGCTGAGCCGGGCTTCATACGTTATCCGGAACGACGGTTCGGAGGAGGACCTTGCCGTGAGAGCCCTGGCCCTCCTGGACCTGCTCAGAGCGCGTGCTGCGAGGAGGGGGGTGTCGTGAGGGAAAGCATGCGTCTGGACCTGCACCTCCACACCCGAGCGTCCTGGGATTGCCTCTCGGACCCGGAGGCCATCCTGGAGCGGGCCATGGAGCAGGGAATCCAGAGGGTCGCCATGACGGACCACAACCGTCTGAGCCTTGCGTTGGAGATGCACCGGGCCCATCCGGAGGCTGTGATCCCGGGGGAGGAGGTGCGGACAAAGGAGGGAATCGATCTCATCGGGCTCTACATTCGGCACGAGATTCCCAGGGGGACCGCGGCGGAGGAGGCCTGCCGTCTCATACGAGAGGACGGAGGAATCATCTACCTTCCGCATCCCTATGCGCCGGGGAAGGGTGGATCGGGCCGATACGCGGAGGCCCTGGTGCCCCTCGTGGACGTGGTGGAGGTCTTCAACGCCCGGCTTCATCCCGGTAGACTGAATCTCCCCGCTCGTGATCTGGCCCTGGCTCACCAGAAGCTTCAGGGGGCCGGATCGGACGCTCACACGGTCCGGGAAGTGGGTGGAGGGTGGGTGGAAGTGCCCAGGCATGAAAACCGGCCGGAGGCCCTCCTGGTGGCGCTCTCCCGGGGGAAGCCGGGGGGGACCACGACGCCCTACTGGGTCCATCTGGCCTCCACCTGGGCCAAGATTCGAAAGGCGCTCCCCGGCTAAGGCCCGGGTTCCGGGGTGTCCGCCACGACCCGTGACCTCCCAGGGGATGCGCTTCCCGCCACCGAAGTGGAACCCGGTGACGCCTTGACGGTGAGAAAACTGAGCCTCTAACCTTTCCCGCCCATGAGCTACGAAACTCCACATTACCGCAGGAAGGCCGTCCGGGAGGTCCTGGACGCCCTCTCCGGCGCCCAACGGATCCTCCTGACCACTCATGTGAACGCGGACGGGGACGGGGCCGGGTGCGAGGTGGCCATGGCCGAGTGGCTCCGGGATCAGGGGAAGGAGGCCTGGATCATCAACCCGACCCCCTTTCCCGAGAGCTTCAGCTTCCTTCTGAGGGACGCGGCCTGGTCCCTGGATCCCGGGGGTGCCAGAGCCAGGGAGATGGCCAGGGCGGCCGACCTGGCCGTGGTCCTGGACACGGGAGAGGTTCCCCGGTTGGGGAGGGTGCGGGCCTTGATTCGAGGGCTCTCCACGATCGTGGTGGATCACCATCCCGCCGGGCCCGATCCCATCCCGGGCCTCTCTTTTCGAGATCCTGAGGCCGGGGCTACGGGGGAGCTTGTCTTCGATCTGCTGTCTGCGTCGGAGAGAGAATGGCCTCCGAACTCCGCCCTGGGCCTGTACGTGGCCATCCTCACCGACACGGGCTCATTCCGCTTCAGCAACGCCTCTCCACGGGTCCACCGGATCGTGGCGGAGCTGCTGGGGCTGGGCGTGGATCCAGAAACGATCCACCGGAAGGTCTACGGTGACTATCCTTTGAGGAAGCTCCAGCTCCTCCGAGCCTGTCTGGGTGAGCTCGAGGTGGATCCCCTGGGGGACCTGGCCTGGATGACGGTTCCGACCCAGGCCTACAACGCCCTCTCGGCCACCCCCGACGACCTGGAGGGCCTGGTGGATTATCCCCGGGGCATACGGGACGTGGAGGTGGGGCTTCTCTTCCGGGAGACGATCCGGGGAGGCACCAAGGTGTCCTTTCGATCCAACGGGGATGTGGATGTGAACGTCCTGGCCCGGCGGTTCGGCGGAGGGGGGCACACCAAGGCGGCGGGAGCCCTGGTAGAGGGGCCGCTGGATCAAGTCCGAGGCGAGGTCATCGAGGCCACCCGGCGGGCGATCCGGTCCGGACCGGAAGGAGTGGAGGGTCCTTGAACCTCAAGAGAGCCCCCGGGGACTCGCCGATTCCGGACGCACTGGGCCGAGTACTCCAGGCAATCGCGGATCAGGTGGGTGGGGAGAAAGTGGATAGGGTCTGGATCTTTCCGCCCCTCATCCGGGGAAGAAAAGAGTGGGGCCTCGTGGCGGTGAGCGGGATGACGCCGGAGGCGGAGCGACGGACTCTCTATACGGTCCGATATTCAGGAGAGCTCACGGGCACGGGGAGCTCGCTGGACTTCGGTATCACCGTGGAGGGGGAAGCCCCGCCCGATCGCCTTCCCCGGGTGATGGACGGAGTGGTTCGCCGGAGCGATCTTCAGCTGGGGGAAGCCAGGGAGGTGGTGATCCGCGGCGACGTCGAGAAGCTCGGTGCTCTGGTGAGGGAATACGGGGGCGGCGATGAGCCGCACAGCCCGGAGGGAGAACCATGACCGACATACCTCCACCACTGAGGCTGTTCCGAAGGTATCTGAAGGAGCAACGCCTCCCCGTGACCCATCAGAGGGAGGCCATCGCCCAACTCGTGTTTTCCACCGTGGGACATCTCTCGGTAGAGGAGATCGAGACCACCCTCCGGCAGGAGGGGAACCGAATCGGGAAGGCGACCATCTACCGAACGCTGGACCTCCTGGTTCGGAGTCGGCTGGTGGTGGAACACGACTTCGGGGAGGGATTCAAGCGGTACGAAAACCGGATCTTGCAGGATCCGGTACACGAGCACCTCATCTGCCTGGAGTGCGGTAAGGTCATCGAGTTTCAGAGTTGGGAAGTCCAGGACGTACAGGCCCGGATCACGGCGAGGCACGGGTTCAAGGCCACGCGGCACAAGCTCGAAATCTACGGCCTCTGTCGGGAATGCCTGGACGCGGGTGCGCAGCTCCCCGACGACGGATTGACCTGTCCCATCGAGGTGGTGTAGCGCCCGGGTCCGGAGGGAAACCGGGGCGGGGCTCGTGCGCCTTCCGTCCCACCCACTCACCCACCGGATGGTGTCCTGTGGGTGGATTCGCCAACGGGGTCCAATCATGCCGAACCGCAGAGCAGACGACGCGAAGGGGAGAGGTGCAGGGGCCGGGACCCCCGGGTCCCCGTCCCCTGCAGACAGGCCCCTCGCTTCCAGGATCACTGGAGACCCTGCGTTTCCCTGGGAGCTCCCTCACGTGTTCCTCGGCCTCGACGAAGTCGCTTCGTCCCTGGACCGGGCCCGGGCCGTCGTACTCCCGGTTCCATACGAGGCCACCACCAGCTGGGGTGGGGGAACCCGGGGAGGACCCAGGGCCATCCTCGAGGCTTCCCGGTACGTGGAGCTCTGGGATCAGGAGGCTCGGCGGGACCTCTCGGTCATGGGGATCCATACCCTCCCTGCCCTGGAGCTGACTCGGGAAGGGCCCGGGCCCGCCATGGCTGAGCTGGAAGCAGCTTTCGGAACGCTCCTGGAGGAGATCGGGGGTCGGTTCCCGGTCATGCTCGGAGGCGAGCATTCCATATCCGCTCCGGCCATCCGGTCCGTGGCCGCCCGCCACGGCGCCCGCATCGGCGTGCTCCAGATGGATGCCCACGCTGATCTCCGGAGGAGCTATGAGGGCACACCCCATTCTCATGCATCCGCGATGTATCGCGTGCTGGACGTGGCGGATGTCGTGGGGGTCGGGATTCGGGGGATCAGTCAGGAGGAGGTGGAAGTGGCGGACGCGGAACCGGGAGCGACGTTGATCTACGCGGACGAGATGTGGGAGAGCGACGAGTGGATGGACCGGGCCCTGGAGTCCCTTCCGGACCCTGTCTACCTCACCTTCGACGTGGACTACTTCGATCCTTCCCTGATGCCCTCCACCGGAACTCCCGAGCCGGGGGGGGGAGACTGGTACCGGACTCTCAGCTTCCTCAAGCGGGTTTTTCGGGAGAGGACGGTTCTGGCCATGGACGTGGTGGAACTGGCCCCGATCCCGGGGCTCGCCGCCCCCGATTTCCTGGTGGCGAAGCTGATCTACAAACTCCTCGGCTATCGGTTTCCCTGAGGAGACGGCGGGGCCCGTTGGGTGACCGGTCCCGCAGCTGGCCCTGCACGCGTCGGAAACAAAGGTGGAAGGCGGTTGTCCCCTCCCAGTCCCGAGGTGAATATTCACGGGCCGTGAGCGATTCTCAGCTGGATCCAGACCCCCACCCCTCTTCGGGACTCTCTGAGCAGATCCCGGAATGGGCCTTGAAGCGAGCCACCGGTGCATCTCGCGTGGACGGGAACGCCATTCGTCTTCAGTTCGACGGCCCGGACACCTTCGACGCTTGGATCGAGGCCATCGACCTGGCACGCCATTACATCCACTTCGAGAACTACATTCTCCGGGACGACCGGGTGGGGAGGGTCTTTCGTGACGCCCTCGTAAGAAAGGCCAGGGATGGGGTCCAGGTCCGGGTCCTCTACGACTGGGTCGGCTCCTGGGCGACCCGGCGCCGATTCTGGAGACCGTTCAGGGAGGCTGGTGTGGAGGTCCGGGCTTTCAACCCGCCCAGCCTCCGGGATCCCTTCGGCGTTCTCCAGCGGGATCACCGGAAGATGGTCTGTGTGGACGGAGCGGTGGCGTTCGTCGGGGGGTTCTGCGTGGGAGAGGAATGGGCGGGAGATGGAAGGAACCCACCCTGGAGGGACACGGGCCTGGAGATCCAGGGCCCCGCGGCGGCGGTCTGTGCACGGGCCTTCGAGCGGATCTGGGAGAAGATGGGAGACCCGGTCCCAGCCGAGGTTCGCAGCCACCCGGAGACGGTGGACCGGGCAGGGGACGTCCCGGCCTGGATCATCGAAGGGGAGCCGTGGCGCTCCCGGGTATACCGGGAGACGCAACTCATGGCGGCCAAGGCGCAGAGCCGCATCTGGATCACGGACCCCTACTTCGTCGCTCCTTTCCCGATGGCCGAGGCGCTGACCGCCGCGGCCCGGGACGGGGTGGATGTGCGGATCCTTCTCCCGGCCCACAACAACTGGCCGCTGGTGGGGAGCCTCTCCCGGGGCGGGTACCGAACCCTCCTCTCCGAAGGGGTCAGGCTGTTCGAATGGCAGGGACCGATGATCCATGCAAAGACCATGGTGGTGGACGGCCTCTGGTCCAGGGTGGGGTCCAGCAACATGAACTCGGCCAGTCTCCTGGGAAACTGGGAGATCGACGTCGGCGTTCTCGACGAGGACCTTGCGGTTCAGATGGAAGCGCTCTTCCTGGCGGACCTGGCCTCCGCGGTGGAGATCGTTCTCCCGTCCTCTCATCCCCTCGTCCTCCCTCGGATGGGGGACCCCGTGGAAGGGGGAGTGCCGGCCCGGACGACGCTGGATCCGGGTCGGACGATTCAGGAACGGCTGGAGAAGTGGCGGCAGGGCCCCCGGGGAGCTTCCACCTGGCGTGTGGCTGACCTGGTTCGAGCCGGGTCGGCGCTGGGAGACGCCATCGCCGGGAGGAGGACGTTGGGTCGGGAGGACCGTACCGTGCTGGGGACCCTCGCCATCGTCGCGCTGGTGATCGCCGTGGTATCGGGCTTCTTCCCCTGGATCGTGGGGTGGAGCCTGGCCTTCGTGGCTGGCTGGTTCGGGATCGTTCTGGCGGTGAGGGCCCTCCACCAGGCCAGAAGGGCCCGGAGGGAAGAGGAGCTCGGAGAAGAGGGAGCGGAAGACCGGGTGGGCCCCGGGTGACGGGGTCGGTGGGGATCGGGATCGCGCTGGGGGCGGGCATCCTCTCCTTCCTCTCACCCTGTGTCCTCCCGCTGGTACCGAGCTATCTGAGCTTCGTCACCGGCATGTCCCTGGAGGACCTTCAGGACGGGATCGACCGTAGGGCCACCTTCACCCACGCCCTCCTCTTCGTAGCCGGATTCACGGGGATCTTCCTCCTTCTGGGAGCTTCGGCGTCCTTCCTTGGTCAGTTCCTCCGAGCCTACGAGATCTGGATCTCCCGAGTGGGTGGAGTCGTCATCGTCGTCCTGGGGCTCCATCTCGCCGGGGCTTTTCGACTCACTCCCCTCATGCGGGAGAAGCGAATCCACATCAGGGACAAGCCCGCGGGGTACCTGGGCACGCTGGGAGTCGGTGCGGTCTTCGGGGCGGGCTGGACCCCCTGTATCGGTCCGATCCTGGGGGCGATCCTCACATTCGCCTCTTCTCAAGACCACTTCTGGTCCGGAGTTGCGCTGCTCCTGGTCTACTCACTGGGGCTCGCCATACCCTTCCTCCTCTCCGCCCTGGCCCTGGACGCCTTCCTTCGAATCTTCGCCCGCTTCAGACGCTTCCTCCCGGTGGTCCAGGTTGCCTCGGGGCTCCTCCTGGTATTCCTGGGGCTCCTGCTCCTGACCGGGTCCTTCGGGACTCTCACGAGCTATCTGACGCGGTTCACCCCCGAGTTCATTCTGGAACGCATCTAGGGCTACCCATGGAGGGAGCCCTCACGAACCTCTCCCACCTCCTGAACGGCTCCTCCTCCCCCTTCCAGTTCCTCTTCCAGCATCTGACGGCGCAAAAGGGTGGCGTACGTTCCACCCCGGGCGAGTAGCTCGGCGTGGGTGCCCTGCTCGACGACCCGTCCCTCATCCAGGACGAGGATCCGATCCGCATTCATGACCGCGGTGACACGGTGGCTGATGATGAAAGAAGTCCGTCCAGCCAGCGCGGTCTTCAGATCCTCCAGGATCCTGGCCTCGGTGTGGGTGTCCACCGCGCTGAGGGCGTCGTCCAGGATGAGGATGGAGGGGTCTCTCGCCAGCGCCCGTGCGAGTGTGGCGCGCTGTCTCTGGCCTCCTGACAGGTTGATCCCCCGCTCCCCGAGCACGGTTTCGTACCCCTTGGGAAAGGTGAGGATCGTCTCGTGCAGCTGAGCGACCCTGGCGGCCTCCTCCACCCTTCCATCCTGCCCTTCCGGCTTCCCGGAGACGCCCGGCTCCGAGGGGGCGTATCCTCTCTCGATCCCCCTGGCGGGGTTTGAGTCATCCTCCGGCCGACGCCCGGCGCGGGATCGGGGTGCCCCATCGGGGGGGAGCCCAACCCCCAGTCCGATGTTCTCCCGGAGGGTTTCGGAGAAGAGGAAGGACTCCTGAGGGACCATGCCGATGACGGATCGGAGCTCGAGAGGATCCAGCTCTGTGAGGGGAATCCCGTCCAGGAGGATCCGGCCATGGGACGGGTCTTGGAGCCGGGGCAGGAGGGAGACCAGGGTGCTCTTTCCCGATCCTGTGGGCCCCACCACGGCAACCGTCTGGCCGGCTCCCGCGACGAAGGAGACCTCCTGGATGACCTCCCGCTCCGTGCCGGGATATCGGAAGCTCACCTCCTGGAACTCGATCTTGCCCCTGACGTGATGAAGCGGAGTGGGCTCGGCGGGAGGCCGAATCCTCGGCTCGGTTTCCAGGATCCGATTCAGTCGCCCCATGGAGGCTGAGCCCCGCTGGAACAGGCTGACCACCCATCCCAGCGCGATCATGGGCCAGGTGAGGAGGGCCAGGTAGAAGTTGAAGGCGATGAAGTCGCCGATGGTGATACGTCCGGAAATGACCTGATGGCCGCCGTACCAGAGTCCGATCACCATGGCAAAGCCCGAGAGGAGCATCAGGAGCGGGTGGAAGAGACCCGATGCCTTCACCAGAGCCAGGTTCCTCTGCATGTAGTCGGCGTTCAGGGCGTCGAACTGCCGTTCCTGATCCTCTTCCTGAACATAGGCCCTGACGATGCGGAGACCGGTGAGGTTCTCCTGTACCATGGTGGAAAGGGTGGAGAACTGCTCCTGGATCTCCTCGAACTTCTGATGGATGATCCTTCCAAACCCCAGGACGATGGGAGGCAGGATTACCATAGGGACCAGAGCAACGGCGGTGAGGCGGGGACTGATCCACAGCATCAGGGCGAGGGAGAATGCGAAGCTCACCGTCGTATTCACCGCATACATGACGGCAGGGCCCGCAGCCATCCTCACCGCCAGGGTATCGTTGGTTGCCCGGCTCATGAGATCGCCGGTCCGAGTGCTTCCGAAGAAGGCTGCGTCCAGGCGCAGGAGGTGGCGGAAGAAGTCGTTTCGAAGATCCGCCTCGATCCGTCGACTCGTGCCGTTGAGGATCTCCCGCATCCAGAACTTGGCCGCTCCCCCCAGAAGGGCGGCCAGGACGATGAGGGCGGCCAGCGCCGCGAGATCGGACCGGGTCCTACCGGGGTCACCGAGACCGTCGATGGCGAGCTTGAGGAGGTAGGGGCCGGCGATGGTGAAGACGTTGCTGAGCACCACCATGGAGAGCCCCAGTCCGATGGCTCGCCGGTAGGGTCGGAGGTAGGGAAGGAGCGTTTTGAGCTCAGTCATGGGGCTCCGGGGAAAGCCCCCCGAGCAGGGCCACGGCCGACCCCGCCAGGAGGGCCGAGGCGACAGGGAGGACCGACTCGTCGATGTCGAACCGGGGGTGGTGATGCTCTCTGGCGTCCGGGAGAGCTGCCCCGAGCCAGAGGAAAGCCCCGGGGGCTTCCCGGGCCAGGACGGCGAAGTCTTCCGCTCCCATCATGGGCTCGGCCTCCCATACGTCCGCTTCCCCCACCACCGTCCTCGCCACCCCGCGGGCTATCTCCGTCACGTGCTTCTCGTTGACCACCGGGGGGCACCCGGCCCGGATTCCCACCTCGACGCGGCCTCCCTGCGCCTCCAATCCCTTGAACGCTCCCGTGACACTCTCGTGGAGACGCCTCCGCACGTCCTCCACGAAATAGCGCACCGTCCCTTCCAGGGTGACTTCCCCCGGGATCACGTTCGCGGCGACTCCCCCCTGGATCCGGCCGAAGGTCACCACGCCGTTCTCCATCGGGGAGAGACGGCGGGAAACCGCCTGCTGCACACCCATGATGCCCTGGGCCGCCAGAACGAGGGCGTCCACCCCTTCATGGGGCAGGGCCGCATGAGCGCTCCGACCCCGAACCACGACATGCAGATCATCACTCCCCGCCATGAGCGGCCCTTCCTTGAGAAAGACCTTGCCCGCAGGCAGGTGGGCCCCCACGTGGAGTCCCAGCACCGCCGATACCCCGTCCATGGCACCGTTCTCCACCATGCGAAGGGCTCCGCCCTTCCCCTCCTCGTCCATCCGTTCCTCTGAAGGTTGGAAGAGGAGCCGGATCGTTCCGGCGGGGAGGTTCCCCCGGGACAGATCCTGGGAGAGGAGACGAACCGCCCCGAGGAGGGCGGCCATGTGGGCGTCGTGCCCACAGGCGTGCATGACGCCGGGAATGGTGGAGGCATAGTCGTGCTCGGCTTCTTCCTGGATAGGAAGAGCGTCCATGTCCGCCCTCAGAGCCACCGTGGGCCCGGCCCCATTCCGGATCTCACCTACGACGCCGGTAAGGCCCACCCCGGTCCGCACCGGGAGGCCCCATCCCTCGAGATGCTCCGCCACGATCCTCGCCGTCCGGTGCTCCTGGAAGCCCAGCTCCGGATGTCGGTGGAAGTCCCGACGGAGGGCCGAAATGTCCTCGGCCAGCTCTTTTGCCCTCTGGAGAAGCTCCATCCTCGGCCTCACGAGATAATGAAGAGGAGGCGTTGCCCCCGGGTTTTCATCTTCAGTAGCTTCCCTGCCGACGGGCCCGAGGCTGTTGCCCGGGGGCCCGCCACCGGAGCTCGCCCTCCGATCCCGTCGGCCACAAGGCTTGCGGGAGGGGACCGGAGTGGCTCCGGAACAAGTAAAGATCGCCCAGGATCGGCCCGACAGCAAAGGCCCTGAATGCTCGAGAAACGCCTCACGGAGCAGCAGAACCCCCGGTCGAAACGCATCGACCTCCTCTCTCCACTCGAGATCACGGACCTCATCAACGCCGAGGACCGGATGGTGGCTCAGGCGGTGGGAGAGGAGCGGGAGGCAATCGCTCACGCTGTGGAGCTGGTGGTGGAGGCCTTTCGGAGAGGGGGGAGGCTCCTCTACGTGGGAGCGGGAACCTCAGGGCGCCTCGGCGTTCTCGACGCGGCGGAGATGCCCCCCTCCTACGGCGTCAGCCCCGAGCTGGTGCAGGGGATCATCGCGGGGGGGTACGCCGCACTGGTGCGAGCCCAGGAAGGAGCCGAGGATTCCCCGGAGGCCGGAGCCGCGGCTCTGGATGAACGGAATGTCACCTCGGATGACTTCGTGCTGGGGATCGCAACCTCCGGAACCACCCCCTTCGTTCACGGAGCGCTGGCCCGCGCCCGGGAGCTGGGGGCTCGAACCGGGTTCCTCCTCTGCACCTACCCGCCTCGGGAGCTCACGGAGCTCCACGACGTGGTCATCGCTCCCCTGGTGGGCCCCGAGGTCATCACCGGCTCCACTCGAATGAAGGCCGGCACGGCCACGAAGCTCGTATTGAACACCATCACCACCGGCGCCATGGTTCTCCTCGGGAAGGTCTACGGCAACCTCATGGTGGACCTCCAGGTGACCTGCCAAAAGCTTCAGGACAGAGGAGAGCGGATCCTGATGGAGACTCTGGACCTGGACCGGGCGGGCGCCACGAATCTCCTGGGCCTCGCCGGCGGCAAGGTGAAGGTAGCCATCGTCATGGAGAAGCTCGGAGTAGACCTCCCGGAAGCGGAGAGACGTCTCCACGAGGTCGAAGGGGTCGTGTCCCGGGTCGTGGGGGACCTCCTTTGATGGCCCGTGCGAGGTGGAACGGCCTACAGCCGAACCGGGCTCCAGGCATCGCCGGAGGCGTCCTTCGGTCGAGAAGGGCCCGTGCGGGGGAGGGAATCGAATGAAGCTGGTGGGGGTCATGTCCGGGACTTCCCTGGACGGGATCGACGTCGCTCTGCTGGAGGTGGAGGAATTCTCTCCCCTCCATGGAGAAGAGGGCGCAGGTGGCGGAGACCCGGAGGTCGGCGACGGCGCGGCCCGTCAGGATGTCCAGGGCACGGCGCGCCACCTGGATGTGCCGCGGGTCCCCCGGGTGGCCTGGAGGGTCGCTTCCTTCCATACCAGGCCCTACTCCGAGGCGGAGAGGGGCGCGATTCGAGGGACCCTGGCCAAGGGAGGGCTTCGGGAGGTAGCTCTACTCCACACTCGCTTGGGGGAATGGTTCGCCGACGCAGTCCTCGAGCTCCTGGCTGAGAGCGGTGAGACGCCCCAGGCCATCGACGCCGTGGGCTCCCACGGTCAGACTGTCTGGCACCACCCACCCCGGAATGGAGAACGGGGATCTTCACTTCAGCTGGGGTGCCCCGGTACCATCTCCGAGCGCACGGGCATCGCCGTGGTGAGCGATTTTCGGGCCCGTGACCTGGCCGCCGGAGGCCATGGAGCACCGCTGGTTCCGTGGGCCGACGCGGTCTTCTTCTCCTCGCCGGACTCCTCCCGTGCCATCCAGAACCTGGGTGGGATGGGCAACGTCACATGGCTGCCGCCGGGAGGAGACCCGGACTCGATCGTCGCCTTCGACACCGGCCCCGGCGTCGTCCTTCTGGACGCGGCCGCGGAGCAGGCCACGGGAGGAGCGTGGCGTTTCGACCGGGGCGGCTCCCTGGCTCGGGAAGGCAGGATCGCGGAGGGCGTCCTTTCCCGTCTCCTCTCTCTTCCCTTCTTCCAGGAGCCCCCACCACGCTCGACGGGGAGAGAGCTCTTCGGGCCAGGGATGGTGGAACAGGCGAAAGCCTGGCTGGAGGCGGAGACGGGGGCCAAACTCACTCCAGGCGTTCCGGATGTGGGGTGGCCGGACCTGATGGCGACCCTTACTGCGTTGACCGCTCGGAGTGTGGGCGAGGCGTACCGGCGATGGGTCCTTCCTGGCGGTCTCGCGGAGGTGTTCCTCATGGGAGGGGGCGCCCGGAACCCGGCTCTTCGGCTCGCCATCGAGGCCGAGATGGCCCCCGTCCCCGTGCGGAAGGGGGACGAGTTGGGAATGAACCCGGATGCCAGGGAGGCCGCCGCGTTCGCCCTCCTGGCCTGGGCCTACCTGAGGGGTCTCCCGGGGAACCTGCCGGGGTCCACCGGGGCCAGGGGACCGAGGATCCTGGGCTCCTTCACCCCGGGGGCCGCGCCATGAACCGGAAGAGCGTCCTCCTCCTGGCCGGCGTGGTGGGGATCCAGCTGTTCCTCTCGGCCCGGGTCTTCACACCGGCCCCGCATACCGGGGGCGACAACGCCGGGTACGTGGCTCTGGCCCACTCCATTCTGGACCGGGGCGCCTACCTGGAGCTGTGGACCCCCGGGGAACCCCAGCACACCAAGTACCCTCCCGTCTTCCCCCTGCTCCTGGCCGGGGCCATGGCCCTGGGGGTGAAGGGATGGGCGGGGCTCAAGGCGGTGCCTTTCGTCTCGACGCTCCTGGTGGGCGCCCTCTCGTTCCTGTGGATCCGCGGCCGGAAGGGAGACGCCGTGGCAGCGAGCGTCGCCCTCCTGGTGGTCCTCGCGGACGCCGTTCTCTACTACAGCCGCTGGATTCTGTCGGATCCGACCTTTCTGGCCTTTACCCTGGGCGCCCTGTGGACCCTGGAGATGGGAGAGAAAGAGGAGACGGACAATCCGGGTCTCTGGCTGCTGGCGGGGTTTGTCCTGGTACTCCTGGCCTATTTCACACGATCCGCGGGCCTGCCCCTGGTGGTGGCCACCGTCCTCTGGCTCATCCTCCGGAGGGGATGGGGCGGACTTGCGATCTTCTCGGCCGCCTTCCTGGGCTCGGCCGGGCTCTGGTGGTGGAGGGGGCTGGAGGCCGGAGGGAGCTCGTACGCGGCTGAGTTTTGGCTCCTGGATCCCTACCGGCCGGAGCTGGGCCGGGTGGGGGTCACAGGACTCCTGGGGAGGATGTGGGGGAATCTCCTGGCCTACGTCACGAATTTCATTCCCGAGGGGATCGTCGGTTTGGAAGGCTCGCTCCTGCCGATTCTCGGAGTGGGGTTGACCTCGCTGGCTCTGTTGGGGTGGGCGCGAAGCTTCAGAAAGGGGCCCGGTCTGGGTGAGCTCTTCCTCCCCCTCTACCTGGGTCTGATGCTTCTCTGGCCGGAGGTCTGGTCCGGAGACCGGTTCGCACTACCCCTCTTCCCCCTTTTGCTCTTCTATGCGGTCTCGGCCCTCCTGTGGGTGTTCCAGGGTCTCAAGCCTGCTCTCAGGACCGCCATTCTGGCGGGAGGGTTCCTGCTGGTTGCGGTCCCCTCTCTCGAGAGCTGGGCGGAGGAAGCCGAGGCGGCCGGGACGTGCCGGGCCATGTCGAAGGGCGGGGACCCGTGGTCCTGTCATGGGCCCAACGTGCAGGGGTACGTGCAGATGGCCGGCTGGGCGGGAGCGAACCTCCCGGTGGGATCGGTAGTGGTGGCCCGCAAGCCACGGATCTTCTTCGTCCAGAGCAGCGTGAAGGCCCTCTCCCTTCCCCTCACGACGGACCCGGACGAGTTCCTGGGCCTCGCCCGTGAAGGGGGAAGTCGCTACCTGATGGTGGATCGCTGGGACGGTCTCACGGCCTACTACGTGCCTCCGATCTTGAGAGCCCGGCCGGGTTCGTTCTGTTACGTCACGGGACTGGAATCGGGTGGACAGGTGGCGGTCCAGCTTCTGGGGATCCGTTCCCAGGGTGAGGTTGGGGGTGGAGAGGAAGGCACCTTGCCGCGATGTCCCCCGGAGATGATCATGAGCCGGCCCTGGCCACGGGAACCGGTGGGCCCCGGAGAGATTCCACTGCTGGTGTGGGGCCACCGGACCCGCTGACGTGCTTCAACGCTCGTAGAGGAGGGCCAGTGCGATTCCGAAGGCCAGGTGTTCCAGGAACTGCTCTTCCTCACCCCGGTTCTTCAGGAGGACCGATAGGACCGGCACCTTCCGGTGGGGTGCCGCTGACCCGGCCAATTCCTCCAGACCTCCCCATGGGGAGAGGGCATATTCCAGGGCTCCATAAGTGGAGCCCTGCAGGATGGAGGGACCCGGGACCCGAGGCTCGACTACGGCTGCATAGAGGAGGCCCCTCCCGGCACCGGAGAGGAGGATGTCGGTGAGCTCTTCCTCCAGGGAACCGTCCGAGGGCTCGCCGGAAAGGACCGGCCTGACGAGCTCCGCCAACAGGGCCGCCGCGGCCCCCGAGGCCCCGGCCTTGAAGAGACGGAACAATCCGGGCCGGCGGCGCCCCGGCCAGAGTGCGAGAAACCGGGTGAGGACCGTCCCCAGACCCACGGTGAGAAATGCTTCGAGGATCTTTCCCGAGGTCTCATCGAGGTGGTGACCTCGCAGCCTTCCGACGGCTTCAGCCAGCTTCTCCCCGGCGGTCGCTACCGCCCTGGGCTCCCTGTCCTTCTCCCGGACGGCAGGGGATCCCGGCGCCGGGGCGGCGGGTACTCGGTGCCGTGCCGCCTCCACGGCGTACCCGATGCGGTACCAAAGGTCCTCTTTTTTCTGCATCTTCAGAAGGCCCCAATCCGAGGTGAACTTCGTTAGGGTGACGTGCATGGATCGGTTTGACAAGGCCTGGCTCCTCCGGCGAGCTCCCTCCGCTCTCCTGCCGGGGATCCTTCTGGCCCTCCTCGCGAGCTCCGGCCTCGGACAGCTTCCCCCGGACGAAGCCTGGCGAACCCTGGAAACCACGCACCTGAGGGTCACATATCCCGATGGAATGGGAGACCTGGCCCAGCGGGCCGGGGAGCGCGGGGAGGCGGCGTGGGAGCTTCTCTCGGAACGATTCGTGGAGCCTCCCGAAGGCGTGGTGGACGTCATTATCAGTGATCACGCCGACATCTCGAACGGCTTCGCCCAGGTCTTCCCGTCCAACCGGATCGTGATCTATGCGCCCCCCCCCGTGGACGGCTTCAGCCTGGCCTTCATGAACGAGTGGATGGAGCTGGTCATCGTCCACGAGCTGACCCACATCTTCCACCAGGACATGGCGCGGGGAGTGGGCGGCGCGTTCCGGCAGTTCTTCGGCCGGGTGCCCGTCCGGTGGCCCTTCTTTCCCGGACTTGCCACACCGAACTGGACCGTGGAGGGGATCGCCGTCTATTACGAATCGGCGCTCACCGGGGCCGGCCGGGTGAAAGGGAGCTTCCACGAGATGGTGGTTCGCACCGCCGTCCTGGAAGGGGACATGGACTCCATCGACCGGGTATCGGGGGCCTCACAGGTCTGGCCCGGTGGTCAGCGGGACTACGCCTACGGGTCCCTGTTCCTGAACTACCTGGTGGACCAGCACGGCGAGGGGGCCGTTTCGAGCTTCGTCCGGGAGGTCGCGGGGCAGTGGATCCCCTATCGCCTCGACTCGGCGGCCCGAAGAGCCTTTGGCACCTCTTTCTCACGGAGCTGGGAGGAATGGGAGGCGGAGCTTCAGGCACGTTACCGGACCCTGAGAGATTCCCTCGCTGCCTGGGCTCCCCTCACCAGCGGTGAGACCCTGACGGAGGAGGGGTATTACGCCTTGAATCCGGCTCCTTCCCCCTCGGGGGACCGTGTGCTCTTTTCGCGGCAGGATGGGCACAGCGACAATCAGCTCCGCCTCCTCGATCCGAATACGGGGGAATCGGGAAAGCTGGCCCGGACCAACAGTCTGTCGAACTTCTCCTGGACCCCCCAGGGAGGGGTCGTCTTCTCCCAGATCGAGTACGTCGATACCTATCGTCTCCGGGGGGATCTGTATCGGATCCGTCCCGACGGAGGTGAGGAACGGCTGACCCGGGGTGAGCGGCTCGATCATCCCGACGTGGACCCGACGGGGAAGTGGGTGGTGGCGGTGCAGGAGGGGGGTGGCACCAATCGCCTCGTTCTCATGGACCTGGAATCCAGGGAGATCGTCCCCCTCAGAGATTATGAGCCGATGGTCCACTGGTCTTATCCCAGGTGGTCCCCGGGAGGACAGTGGATCGCGGTGGTGCGGTGGAGACCGGGAGCCCAGATGGACCTCGTCCTGCTGGACCGGGAGGGTGGCGTGGTCCGGGAGATCACCCGGGACCGGGCCATCGACAACGCCCCGGTCTGGAGCCCCGACGGTCGTTGGCTCCTTTGGGCCTCGGACAGGAGCGGCATCCCGAACCTCTACGCGGTAGAGATCCGTCCCGATTCGGGCGAGCCCTCCCCCCGGCTCCAGGTGACCAACGTGCTGGGCGGTGCCGCGTTCCCGGCGGTGGATCCCCAGGGAGAGTGGATCTACTACTCCGGGTATCACGCGGATGGCTGGCACCTGGAACGGATCCCGTTCGATCCCGGCCGATGGTTTGCGCCTCTGCCGGAGAGCCCGAGCTACATCGGGAGGGTCGACACCACCCGGTATGACCGGAAGATCCAGGCTCCTCAGGAGGAGTATGATCCCCTCCACACCCTCGCTCCCACCTACTGGTCCCCGGCTTTCCGAGCCGGGGACGATGCGGGCTCGGTGCAGGTCCTGAAGCCCCGTTTCGGCATCGCCACCTCCGGGATCGATCTCGCGGGCCGCCACAGCTATTCCCTGGTGGGACTCTATTCCGTGGAGCCCGGCGGATTCGAGGGGGCCGCGGCCTATTCATTCGCCGGCCTGGGGAATCCGGTCCTCACCCTCTCCGCAACCCAGTTCCTGGATGCGGAAGGTCCTCTCGCAGCTCCGGATGAGAGCGGAGATCTCCTCTACACGGTGAAGAGAGAGCGTGGCGTGGGGATCGGTGCCACCTTCTTGCGAAGGAGGTTCCGGAGCCTCTCCTCGGTGAGCATCTCCGGAAGTCACATCTGGGAGGCAAGGACGCTTCTCGAGGAGGACATGCGTGAGAGTGAGCGGTTTCGCCTCACCCGTCCCGACGCCCGGCTGGGGGAGGCGAAAGTCGCCGTGGCCCTCTCCACGGCCAGGACCTTCCCCCTGTCCATCAGCCCGGAGGACGGCATCGGGATCTACGTCAGGGGGCGGACCCGACGGGAGCTGGCCCTGGAGGACACCCTCAGGGGACTCCCGGGAGTGGATCGGTCCCTGAGAGATCTGGTGGGTCAGCTCACGGCCTACAAAGGAGTCCGGCTTCCTGGTTTCGGAAACCACGTGCTGGCGCTTCGCGGGAGTGGAG
>Ga0316577_10000239_pt1 | contig 19087 bp, 15 predicted proteins | sample S5NA_FD_203073 | JGI IMG/M metagenome (GOLD analysis project Ga0316577, IMG submission 203073) | Rhizosphere microbial communities from salt marsh grasses in Alabama, United States - S5-7_050615r2r1 | ecosystem: Host-associated > Plants > Roots > Rhizosphere | place: USA: Alabama | collected... | reverse complement strand
GAGGACAGGCAGCCAGTAGAACGCGGCGAGGGCCATAGCCAGGACAAGGGCGAGGACGATGCCTCCCACGGCTCCACGGCGGGGCCGATCCTTGAGCAGGAGGATCAGGTAGATGCCCAATACGGGGGCAAAGATGAGCGCCGACAGGCTGTGGGTGGCTACGAGGGCGGTGAGCAGCAGCGATGCCAGGGCTGCGCGGACGAATCTGCGGTCGGTAGGGTCTGTGACCAGGCGGTGAAAGCCCCAGAGGATCAGCGGGAACCAAACGAAAGCCAGGAACTCGGCGAGCGCGCCCCGGACGTAGAGGTCGACCAGATGGTAAGGCAGGTAGGCGTAGACGACGGCAGCCACCAGGGACGGACCGCGCTGCAGGTGCAAGCGTGCAAATTGGTACATGCCCAGTGCCGAGGCGATCAGTCCGGCGGCAAGGACCAGCTTGAGCGCCAGGACCGCGCTGGCGCCCAGGAGGGTGAAAGGCAGGCCCCAGTAGTAGCTCAGCGGTCCGTAAAAGTTGAGCACAGGTTGGCCATAGCCAAAGGCGAACTCGGGGAACCAGCGGGGATAGAGGACGCCGGCCCGCACGGCGCGGTCGAGGGCCTGGAGGCGATAGACGTGAAAGAGGCCATCGTGCGATTCGAAGAAGCCGGCCTGTACCAGTGGGACGAGGGCAGGCAGCGCCAGCATCACGACCCATACGGGCGTGGGGACGGCACGCAGTTTGTCGGCCCAAACACGGATGCGCTGGTTCACGGGGCGATTATAGCACGGGCAGGAGTCCTGGGCAAGTAATCGGCGTTTGTGTTCCGCAATTCCATGGGGCCCTGGGTCTCGAGCCCGCGGCTTTTGGGGAAGCGTTCGCGCGATGGGCCCCAATGATGGAGAACCGGAACTTTGAGTTTCCCAACTCGATTACACGATCTTTCACATGGGTACACCGCAAAAGTGTGGGGATTGCGCTCAACCCCTTGGCTAGTGGCCAGGTCCATGCCAGACAACGAGAAACAGCGTGAAATCTCCGCAACTGGCAGAGAATTCGCCCATGTGTGAGCTGGCAAAAGTTTCCGCAGATCTTCCCCACAGTTTTGCGCTATACTACTTTCACATTTGGTGGTTGCAGGCCAGGCAGGTTTCTGCTATAATGCTGGAAGGGTACCCGGCAGATTCCCAGACACAGACAGATAGCCAGCTCGAGCATTCATCTATGCTAGAGCCACATAACAAGGAGGAGAGAGATGCTGAAGGAGTTCAGGGACTTTATCAACCGTGGCAATGTGATCGACCTGGCAGTAGCCGTGATCATTGGCGGGGCATTCGGCGCCATCATCACCTCGCTGGTGAACGACATTATCATGCCACTGATCGGTGTGATCATAGGCGGCGTCGACTTTGCTGCCCTGTCGATCGACGTTGGCGAGGCCACCATTCTGTACGGCAGCTTTGTTCAGGCCATCGTCAACTTCTTGATCATCGCCTTTGTGCTGTTCCTGATCGTACGCAGCTTCAACAAGCTGCAGAAGGCAGAGGAGGAGGCGCCCCCAGCCCCACCAGAACCGTCGCCTGAAGAGAAGCTGCTAGCGGAGATCCGTGACCTGCTCAAAGCGCAGAGCTGAGGGGCACCCCTGTGGATATCAGGCGCATCCTTGCTGTCGCGATTGGCAGTGCGCTGCTCATTGCGGGCATCCTCGGCCTGGGGCTCAGTATCGGGGGGCTTGTTATCCTGCCACGGCTCGAACGCCAGATAGAGACCGTCGCTGCCGACCAGCTCGAGATCCTCGATCGCGCGCTGGCTGCAACAGCGGACGGCTTGACCACAGCTCAAGCATCGCTGGACCAAGCGGCGGAAGCCCTCGATTCCCTGGAGAGTGTCATGGGCAGCGTGGGCCAGGCAATCAGCGATACGGCGCCCGTCCTCGATGTGGCGACTGACCTGCTGAGTGAGCAACTGCCCACTACCATCGAGTCTACCCAGGAGACGCTGACGGCGGTCGCCACCAGCGCCCAGATCGTCGACGACATCCTGGTGGGACTGTCGGCGATCCCATTGCTGGGACTCGATCGTTACAATCCCGACGTACCTCTGCGCCAGGGGTTCCAAGACGTGGCGGACGGGCTGGAGGGGATACCAGGACTGCTGCTCGCAGCTGGGGAAGGACTGAGCGCCGGCGCTGGAAGCCTCCAGGACATAGAGGCAGGCTTTGCTGCCATGGGACAGGACATCGGCGAGGCTGGAACCAGCCTGGAGAGCGCGCAATCGGTGTTGGGGGACTATCAGGAGATCGTGAGCGATCTGCAGACAACGCTCTCCTCGGTAGGCGGGTCGCTGCCCGGGTGGCTGCGCACGCTCCGCTGGAGCCTGACATTGGTGTTGGTCTGGCTCGGAGTGGCGCAGTTGGGGCTTATTACCCAGGGCTGGGAGTTGCTCGGGCGGCGCAGACCACCCTCTGACGGTGACCCCCGGGGTCACGAATAGCGCCGCGCCCTATGTCAGAGCAATTGGAAGGCGCAGACAGGCCGGCGAGCCAGGAACCACCCAGGCCAACTCGGAAGTGGTTGTTCTTTTTGCCCATCCTGGTGAGTCTGGGGGCCGCCGTGGCGGTCCTCTTTACGCGGTGGTGGCGCAGCCGGCGACCAGCGCGCACTCTAATGGACCGCCCCCTACCACCGCTGGCTATCCCGCCCAGCCTGCAGGGGTTGACAGAGGCCGAGGCCGAGGCCCGTCGCTTGGAGGGCCAGGACAACGCCGTTCCTTTCAGGCCCCAGCGCACCAGGCAGCAGATCATCAGAGAGAATGTGTTCACCATCTTTAACCTCAATCTGGTGGGACTCGCCTTTGCCCAGCTTCTCCTCGGCATCCCCCTGGACGCCTTGATCAGCATCGGAACCATCGCCTTGAACGCCGTCCTCAATATCGTCCAGGAGGGCCTGGCGAGGATGAGGATGAGAGAAGTCGAAGAGGCGACCCGACTGCAAGCTACCGTGATCCGCGAGGGCCGGGTGCGTGGCATCGATCCCAACGACATCGTACAGGGAGATATCCTGGTTGTGGGGCCTGGCGACGATCTCATCGTGGACGGCGAGCTGGTCGGCGAGGGTCAGATCACAGTGGACGAGTCGCTCCTCGCCGGCAGCCGCATACGACGCACCAGGCGGAGTGGGGACAAGGTATACGCCGGAAGCTTTTGCGTTTCAGGGCGCGCAGTGTATGAGGCGCAGCAGGTCGGCACCGAGCGCTTGATCATTGCCCGAGGAAGCTCCGCAGAGGCCCGCAAGGAAGAACTCACCTCGCTGGAGCAGCTCATCAACCGTATCCTCCGTATTCTGCTGATTGTTGTATTACTAATATCTACCTTTATTACAATACGCTATTTAAGCCTGGATCTTGGCATTTCCACAGACGCTGCCGCAAGCGCCATCTCGGTGATCTTTAGTATCGCGCCAGCCAGCCTGTTCTTCATGATCTTTCTGACCTATGCGGGAGGGTCCGCAGATCTTGCCCGGCTGGGAGCGCTGGTGAACCGCACCCGGGCCGTCGAATCCCTGTCTGAGGCGACGACCATCTGCTTCTCCAAAGCGGGCGTTCTGACCGGGACGCTCATTGAGATGGAACCGATCGAGCCTCCTGGGGGAAAAGAGCAGCTTTCCCCATCGCGTATCAGCCAGGTATTGGGCGACTATGCGCGCAGCATGCCGGTGGACAACCTGACCATGCGGGCGCTGGTCGCCAATTTCGAGGGCAGTCGCCGGACCGTCCAAGAGGCCGCGCCATTCCTCTCTGCCTTTGGTTGGAGCGCACTCGCCTTTGATGACCAAGATCTGCGGGGAGTGTTTGTGCTGGGCGATCCGAGGATTGTGGAGGAGCATCTGGTCCGCGACGAAGAGGAAGCCGAAGAAACGCAAGGGGATCAGGATGGTTCCCGGGTGAATGCCTTGCGCGCGCGGCTCTCACCCCTGGGTCGATTCTTCCGGCGTGGCGCTGATTCGCCGGCAGAAGACGGAACCAACAAGTCCGATCTTGCAGAACCCAAAGATGAAGCAACTGCCGCAGCGCCCGAGGCGCAGGATCCAGAAGCTGCTGATTCTAAAGAGGAAAAAGCTGCCAAGAAGAATATCTTTGGTCGACTTGCCGCGCGGGTCAAGGGAGCTCTGCCCCGCAGGGGGCCAAAGCCCGAAGAGACGGAAGAGGCCGACCAAGAAGCTGAGGTGCCTGAGACCGTCTTTTTGTTCGCCTACTGTCCGCAGATCGAAGAGTTACACGCCGCCGACGGATCGCCACAGCTGCCGACCGAATTGAACCCCCTGTGCTACCTGCGTTACACCGAACGCGTGCGTGCTGGTGCGGCCGAGACGATCCAGGCCTTCGCTGAGGCAGGCATGAGCATCAAGATCTTTGCTCCCGGCTCGCCCGAGCGGACCATATCCCTCTTGCGACAAGCGGGGCTCGGAGCAGGATCGGATGTCGCTGTTGCTGCGATTTCCGGCGACGAACTTGCAGAGATGGACGAGGCACAGCTTGCCGATGCGGCATGCGAACATACTGTGTTTGGCTATGTCGTGCCCGAGCAGGTAGGTCTTTTGGTGGGCGCACTGCGCGATCGCGACGAGAAAGTAGCGTTCATCGGCGATGGGGTAGCAGATGTTCCCGGCATGCGGCAAGCGAATCTGTCGATCACCGGACAGGGAAGCTCTCAGGCAGCGCTCAGCGTGGCAGACATCGTGCTGCTCAAGGACTCTGCCAAGGTTCTGCTCGATGTTCTCAACAAGGGACAGCGAATTGTCAATGGCTTGCTGGACGTACTTCGGCTGTACCTGACGCAGATGCTGTACCTCATGACCCTGATCATCGTCCTCCGAGTGGCGGTTGGGGGCTTTCCGTATATCTCGAAACAGGGCACCATCATTGCCGTGATCACCCTTTCGCTGCCGGGGGTGGCTTTGTCGCTGTGGGCATCGCCCGGGATCCTGCCCACCAAGGACCTCCGCTGGTTGCTGCTTCGTTTTGCCATCCCCGCCGCTATCACCATCAGTGCAGCCGGAGCGGCAGTTTACCTGGTCTTTCAGGAGAGGTCAGGCAGCATGGCCTATGCCCAGTTAGGCTTGATCTATGCCCTGGTCGGGATGGGGCTGATGTTGGTGATCTTTCTAAAGCCACCTGGGCGCCTGTTCGCCGGAGGCGCACCCGTCAGCGGCGATTGGCGATTCGTCGTGGTAGTCTTGGTCCTGCTGGCGCTGTTTCTGCTGGTGGCTCCCCTGTCGCTTACGGAGCAATTCTTGGGACTGGAGACACTGGAGGAAGCCGCAGACTATGCGATCGTTGGTGCCACAGTGGTTGGCTGGGCAGTAGCCTTGCGCACGATCTGGTGGATCCTATCCCTGATAGGAAAAACCCGGCGATCCCATCAGGCATCACAGGGCACAGGCTAGATTCGCTCCAACTCGCGAGACACGGACCCGCAAGTACGTCGGTTTAGAGATGGCCCAACGCCACCTCAAGGCCAGCGATCAGGCCCGAGAGCGCCGCCCCAAACCCTTCGCAGCGTTTGACTTTTGTTCGCGGTTCGGCTATAATGTGCCCCGCATTCCGAAAGATTTGAAGGAGCAGGACAACATTGGCTAACACACAATCAGCTATCAAACGAATCCGCCGCGCAGAGCGAAGGCGAAGGATCAATCAGGTCCATCGCTCGCGGGCACGCACCTATGTAAAACGGACCCGGTTGCTTATCGCCGCCGGTGAGGTCAATGAAGCCGAGACTGCGGCCTTGCTGGCCGTTCGCTCGTTGGATAGAGCGGCAGCCAAGGGGATCATCCACAAGAACAAGGCTGCGCGGAGCAAGTCACGTTTGTTGAAGCAACTGAATCAGGCCAGGGAAGCATCGGCCTGAATTGTGCTCTGCCCTACGGGGCGCGCACCAATGAGGCGGGTAACCCGTTTTCGGCCGTTGCCGGTTCTGCCAACCGGCAATTGTGGGCGAAAGCGGGTTTCTTGTGCTATCGCCTCCACGTTCATCCCTGAGGCTACTGCCCAAGCCAGGAGGCTGACCGAAGCCTTCTCTCTGAGTACCTGGAGATGACATTGTAGACCCCATCGCCGCAGACCTGACCCGCAGTCTCTTGCGCTGAGGAGCCCGAGAAAGCATGTCATTGCGTCGTGCGACAGCCATTGTGCGCAAGGAAATACTGCACATCACCCGCGATCCGCGAAACCTCTTTCTGGTCATCGGTTCTCCGGCATTCTTACTCTTCCTTCTTTCCTATATCTTTTCCTTCGATATTGGACAGTTCAAAATTGCCGTGCTGGACTTTGACCGCACCGCCCTTTCGCGCATCTATCTGGACAGCCTGACCGGCGACCAGGACCTGACTGTGGCCTACACGGTCAGCAGCTATGGGGAAATCGATCCCCTCCTGGTGAGCGGCAAGATCGATGCGGCCCTGGTGATCCCTCCCGGTTTCGCCAATGCCGTTCACGGCGAGCAGCCGCCGCAAGTGCAGGCCATCGTCGACGGCACAGATCCTTTCTCGGCGCCACAGCTGATCGGGTCGCTGTCCGCGCGCTCGGAGATCTTTGCTGCCAGTGCCGGTGCCGCTCAACCCGGGCAGCAAGTCCAGCCAGTGGAGGTGCGCACCCAGGCCTGGTACAACGCCAGCTTGAAATCGATGAACAGCATGGTGCCCGGGTTGTTGGCCATCGTGCTCATCATGCCTACGATGGCGTTGGCGCTGGCACTGACCCGGGAGAAGGAGACCGGTACGCTAGAAGGGCTGATCGCCACGCCGGTATCCGCTGCCGAGTATCTGTTGGGCAAGCTATTGGCCTACATTGCTGCCGGTCTGATAAGCGCGGCCCTGGCGTTGGCGGTGGCTGTTTTCTGGTTCCGAGTTCCCTTTCGGGGGAACCTGGCGGTCTACTTGCTGCTCGCCGCCGACTATTTCCTGGCGTGCATGGGGGCAACCGTGGTCATCGCCGGGTTTGTCAAGAGCCAGCAGACGGCCATGTTCATCGTCCTGATCATCTTTATCGTGCCCAGCTTTTTTCTCTCCGGGATGATCAGCCCGGTGAGCAGCGGATCGCTGGGTTCCATGCTGGCATCGTACGCGATGCCCAGTACCCACTTTGTCGCGCTCAGCCGGAGCCTGTTCCTCAAAGGTCTCGGGCTGGACCAAGTCCTGCAGCCCGCGCTTGTCCTGTTGGGCATGGGGCTCGGCGCGCTGGCGGTCGGGTTGCTCAGATTCAAGAAGAGGGTCAGGTGAGTACCTCTGCTCAGGAACGTGCCGGGTTATGATGCTGCGCATTGGGAATGTGATCGTCAAGGAGCTGATCCAGTTTGGGCGCGACCGCATTCTGACGCTGTTCATCCTCCTTGCCCCGGCGCTGCAGCTTCTCTTGCTGGCCCAAGCCATCGAACGGGGCATCAACGAGCAGCCTGTGGTCATCCTCGACCTGGACCGCAGCTACCAGAGCAGCCGATTGATCACGAGCCTGGATAACGCAGAGGAGTTGCAGGTGCAATTTCAGGTCGACAGCCCAGACGACATGCGCCAGCTCTTGGACGAGGGGAGGGCTCGCCTGGCTGTCGTGATCCCGGCGGGCTTTGCCCGGGAGCTTGCCAGCCCGAGTTCGACCCAATCTATTCAGGTGGTCGCCGACGCAACCAATACGATCGCCGCCTCGATTACGATGAGCGCGGCCAGCGGCGTGGTGAGCCGTTTTGCGGCCGACCTGGTAGCCGGTCGCGGCATTGTAGTGCCGGAATTCATCGACTTTCGTACCAATGTGCGCTTCAATCCAACTATGGACGTGCGCGCCTATTCGATCCCGGCGCAACTGGGGTTCATCACCTACCAGGTTACGCTGGCGGTGGCGGCGCTGGGTCTGGCGCGGGAGCGCGAGCTGGGCACACTGGAGCAGCTGATGGTCACGCCGCTGCGGCGCTTTGAACTGGCCGTGGGCAAGGGCGTGCCGGCCATCGCCATCGGCGGCGGGAACTTTTGCGTGATGTGGATCATCAGTCTGGTCGTGTTTCAGGTACCGATGAACGGCTCTCCCTTGCTGCTGGCAGCCCTGACCCTGCTGTTCATTACGACCGAAGTCAGCTGGGGGCTGGTGATCTCGGCCGTTTCGCGCACACAGCAACAGGCCATACTGTTTGTGTTCATCCAGGCCATGGTGGATATGACCTTCTCCGGGTTCATGGTGCCGGTGAAGAACATGCCCGCCGTACTGCAGGCGATCTCCCGCTTTGTCCCGCTCCAGCACTACCTGTCGATCGTGCGCAGCATCATGCTAAAGGGGGCCGGGTTGAGCGAGCTCTGGCCCAATGTTTTGGCCCTGATTCTGCTGAGCCTGGGGATGGGACTGATCGCGCTGCGCAGCGTTTCCCGGCGATTGGAGTAAAATGCAGAAACTGGCGCGCCGTGGTTTGCGCGCCAGTGTAAGCTTCCCACGCAAAAGACGGGACTATTTCTGCTCGATCCAGCCGCGTGCCCGGCCCACGGCGCGCTGCCAGCCGGCGTAGAGAGCGTCCCGTTCCTCCTGGGTCATGGCGGGCGCAAATTCGGTATCGACCTGCCACTGGGCAGCAATTTCCTCCAGGCCCGACCAATAGCCCACGGCAAGACCGGCGAGATAGGCCGCGCCCAGGGCCGTGGTCTCGGTGATCGCCGGACGCTGGACGGGCACGCCGAGCAGATTGGCCTGGAGTTGCATCAGGAGGTTGTTGCCCGCCGCCCCGCCATCGGCCCGCAGCGCTTCGAGATGAATGCCCGAGTCGGCCGTCATGGCGTCGAGCAGGTCGCGGCTCTGATAGCAGATGGCCTCCAATGCCGCACGGGCCAGGTGCCGCCGGTCGGTGCCCCGGGTCAGACCGACGATGGCACCGCGGGCGTAGGCATCCCAGTAGGGCGCTCCCAGGCCGACAAACGCGGGCACAAAGTAGACGCCTCCGGTATCATCCACCTCGGCTGCCAGCGCTTCGGTCTCGGCGGCGTGGGCGATGATGCCCAGCCCATCGCGCAGCCACTGGATGGCTGCCCCGGCAATGAACACACTTCCCTCCAGGGCATAGATCACCTCGGCGTCCTGGCCCAGCTGCCAGGCAATGGTGGTCAGCAAGCCGCGCTCTGAGGCTACAGCCTGCCCGCCTGTGTTGAGGAGAAGGAAACAACCGGTGCCGTACGTGTTCTTGGCCTGGCCTGGTGCATAGCAGGTCTGGCCAAAGAGGGCCGCCTGTTGATCGCCCGCTGCTCCGGCGATGGGCACCTCGGCCCCCAACAGACCGGGATCGGTGGCACCATACACCTCAGACGAGGGACGCACATCCGGCAGCATGCCTTCGGGGATTCGCAATTTGGCCAGGATCTCGGCATCCCATTCGAGGGTGTGGATGTTGTACAGCATCGTCCGCGAGGCATTGCTCACATCGGTGACGTGGAGTTTGCCACCGCTCAGCCGCCAGATGAGAAAGCTATCGATGGTGCCAAAGAGCGCCTCGCCCTGTTCTGCTTTCTCACGCAGGCCGGGAACATGGTCGAGCAGCCAGGCGAGCTTGGTGCCCGAAAAATAGGCGTCGATCACCAACCCTGTTTTGGCACGGATCGGGCCGGCCCAGCCATCGGCTCGAAGGTGGTCGCACATGTCCGCTGTGCGACGGCATTGCCAGACGATGGCATTGTGCAGCGGCTCGCCGGTTTCCCGGTCCCACACGACGGTGGTCTCCCGCTGGTTGGTGATGCCGATGGCCGCTAGCTGCGTCGCCTCAACGCCGGCCCCGGCCAACACCTCCCTGGCGGTGTCCACCTGGGTCCGCCAGATGGCCTTGGGATCGTGCTCCACCCAGCCGGGCCGCGGGTAGATCTGGGGAAACTCTTCCTGGGCCGTGCTGACGATTCGCCCGTCGCGATCAAACAGGATGGCCCTGGAGCTGGTGGTACCTTGATCCAGGGCCAGGATGTGCGTTGCCATGTCGATGGTGCCTCCTTGCTAAAAGTTCCGCTGCCGCCGCTCGCTGGCCTCCGTGTAGGAGGCTGTCAGGACCGCTCACAACTCCTGTCGTTCGAAGATGAGCCACGCAGCAAGCAGCGCAGCGACAATCACCCCCACGCTCACGGCCAAAGCGGGCCAGGCTGAATCCCCGCCGCCAGCAAACAGGCTGGCAGCCCACGTCGTCAGCCTGCCAGGTAGATAGTCGCCCAGCCTGGGCACCGCGCCCAGGGCGCTCAAGACCACGAGAAAGCCAAAGGCCAGCGCGCCGCTCACCACCTGGGATTTTGACAACGTGCTGCACAGGAGCGTCAGGGCTACGTAGACCAGGATAAAGAGCAAGAGCAGCCCATTGAGGGCCAGCCAAGCGGATAGGCTCAGTGTTTCGAACACGAGCATGGTGTAGTAATAGCAAGCCACCCCGGCAAGGACTATGCCGGTCGCGAAGGTCAGCCCCAGAGCCGCCATCTTGGCTGCGAGGAATACTAATCGCGGCAGCGGCTTGACCAGCATCAACGCCGCGGTCCCCTTGTCCTTCTCCTGGGCAACCGAGCCCATGGTCATCAGCACCGCCAGCAAAATGCCGAACTGGCTGATGTTCTTGATGTACTGCGAGACGGCGTCGGCCGTGGTTGGCTTGGGGATGAGCTGCAGGATCGCATCCCCTTCGGGCAGGGCCAACCGGATCATCTCGGGTCCGTACTTGGCCAACAGAGGGGAGGCAAAGCCAAAGACGAGGAGCACGGAACCGACGATTACGAGACGGTACGAGCGCCATTGCTCGAGCAACTCTTTGCGGAGGGCAACCCCAAAGACTCTCATTCGGACCCTCCGCCTTCCACCAGCCGCAGGAATACATCCTCGAGCGACGGACGCACCATTTCAAAGCGGTTCAGCGGCAGTCCTTCTGCCACGGCAGAAGCCATCAACTCGCGCCGTGCGGTCTCTACGTCGCTGACCGTCACTCTGGCGACGGCCCGATCCAGCGACACTGACACTACCCAAGCACGAGTTATCAGGCTGTTCGCCCACGCGACGAGCTGATCCGCGAGTCCATTCTGGACCTCAATCTCAAAGGCGGGGATGGCATAGCGGCTGAGCAACTCCTGCTGAGGTGCCTCTGCCACCAGCCGGCCTCGGTGGATGATGGCTACCGTATCGCACACACGCTCCACGTCTGCCAGAATATGTGTGGACATAAAGACGGTACACTGCCCACGGAGGTGGTCGATCAATTGCAGCAACTCCCGGCGACCGGCAGGGTCCAGACCGCTGACAGGCTCGTCTAGCAGGAGCACGGGAGGGCGGTTGACCAACGCCTGGGCGATGCCCAGCCGCTGGTCCATGCCCCCGGAGAAGCCGCCAACCCGGCGACCGGCGGCCTCGGCTAACCCGACCAGATCCAGGAGCTCGTCGATGCGGGCCCGGCGCTCACCAGCCGGCAGCCCGAACATCCGGCCCACATGGTCGAGGAATTCCCGGGCCGTCATCCACGGATAGAACGCAGGATCCTGGGGCAGATAGCCGATGCGGCCGGGTAACCGGCGCCGGTCGGCGGTCACTTCCAGCCCGTCGATCCAGGCCCGGCCAGAGTCCGCGCGCGCCAGACCCGCCAGGATGCGGATGGTGGTCGTCTTGCCGGCACCGTTCGGGCCGAGGAAGCCAAAAACCGAGCCGGGCTCTGCGGTAAGGCTGAGACCATCGAGGGCCTGCACGTCGCCGAAACGCTTGTGCAAGCCCTCGATACGAATCGCTGCCACGTTACTCCTCCCGGCCAAAGATGAGGTAGGCAATCGGGCCGATGAGGTTGAAGAACACGATCACAATCGCCCAAACCCACTTGGGCCCGCGGGTCCGCTCGCGGCGAACCAGGTCCACTAACGCCACAGCCATCAGCGCGAACTCCAGCAGGATGATGGGAATCAGAAACGGAAGCAGTTCACTCAGCGTATCCATTCCAGCACCTTAGCTCTACAAACGTCATGTTACAGGGCCAGCGCAGTGCTTTCGCTACTAACTCGGGGTACGTGTCCCGTCAGAAACCGGACACGACGCCCGTTGATCACAGCTTGCCGGCAATGGCGTTCGCCATGTCCAGGGTGCCGCTGTCGCCGCCCATGTCGTAGGTGCGGACCTGGCCCTCGGCGATGACTGCCGCCACCGCGCCCTCGAGCTGTGCCGCCTTTTCGGTCTCGCCCAACCAATCGAGCATCATCTTGACGGCCAGGATCGTAGCGATCGGGTTGGTGACGTACTTGCCGGCATACTTGGGCGCCGAACCGTGCGTCGGCTCAAAGACGGCGTATTCTTTGCCGATGTTGCCGCTGCAGCCGAATCCCAACCCGCCTACCATCTGGGCGCACAGGTCCGAGATGATATCGCCGAACAGATTGGTGGTCACGATCACGTCATAGTTGAGTGGATTCTTGAGCAGCCACATACCCATGGCGTCGATGTTCGCGTTGTCGAACTGGATGCCGGGGTACTCGGCAGCGACCTTGCGGGCTGCCTTCATGAACACGCCATCGGTCTGCCGCAGCACATTGGCCTTGTGCACGGCGGTGACTCTCTTGCGACCGTGCTTGGCCGCATACTCGAAGGCTGCGCGCACGATCCGCTCCGACCCGCCCGGTGTAACCGCACGGAAGGAAATGGCGGCGTCGCGAGGAAGCTTTTCAGTTCCTGGCACGGCGTAGAACTCCTCGGGCACCTGGGCGAACTCGACGCCGATATACATTCCCTCGGTGTTCTCCCGGAACACCACCAGGTCAATACCATCCTTGTAGTTCAGCGGGTTGCCGGCATAGGCCTTGCAGGGCCGCAGGCATATGTACAGATCCAAAAGCTGGCGCATGCGTACAATCGGGCTGCGATAGACAAAGCCCTTGCCCTGAAGCTCGGGTAGAAGCTCTTTGTCCGCCACATCCGTGCCCTTTGAGGTGATGGCCCCAAAGAAAGCACAGTCGGTCTTGCTCATCATCTCCAGCGTGCGCTTGGGGAGGGGATCTCCCTCTGTGCACCAGAATTCCCAGCCGATATCACCATGGATATACTCGGCATCCAGATCGAGTCGCTCCAACACGATCTTGGCGGCGTCGGTTACATCCACCCCGGTGCCATCGCCCGGCAGCCAGGCGATTTTGTACTTGCTCATGTTCTCGTCCTCCCTGAACTCTTGGTTACTTGCTTCGTACTATGTATGGTACTCAGTGCCGGAACCCCGTTCCATGCGAAACCAAGACGATTCCACCGCTCAGACGCGCAGGAACAGAGCCAGCTTGCTCAAGCCAATCCAAGTTTCTGTTTGACGTGGGGCACCAGCCCGCCCGCATCCAGGATCTCCATCACCGACGGCGCCAGTGGCGGGAAGTTGTACTCTCCGCCGGGCGTGGTGACCTTGCCCGTCTCAAAGTCGATGGTGATCTCGTCACCCGATTCGACCGAATCGACGGCATCACAGGTGACAATGGGCAGGCCCTCGTTGATACAGTTGCGAAAGTAGATGCGGGCAAAGGACCGGGCCACAATGGCCCCCACGCCCACTTCTTTCAGGCAGATCACCGCCTGCTCCCGCGAACTGCCGCAGCCCCAGTTCTTGCCGGCGACGATGATCTCTCCCGGCTGGACCTTGTTGACAAAGTCGGGATCCAGGTCCTCCAGGGCGTGCTCGGCCATTTCCTTGCGATCGGAGATGCTATAGGTGTACTTGCCGGGAAAGATGACGTCGGTGTTGACGTCATCCCCATATTTCCATACACGGCCGGTGATTCTCGTCTTCAACACGTTCCTCCTGTGAAAAAAGCCCTGTCAGGGGCCGAATGCGCGAACGTCGGCGCGCTCCGCCAGGCGAGAAGCAGCGCCTGGCAGGATTGTGCCGCTCTACCACCAGGAAACCCACAGCCGGGCAAACTGCCACCGCGGCGCCACACCGATCTGCCGGATGGTCTTCACATCACTCCCGTCAGGCCGCATCGCTCTGATCGCCCAGGCAGTGCCATTCTGATCGCTGAGGAAGTAGATATACTGCCCGTCCGGCGAGAATACGGGCAGCGTATCGTTGCCCCTGTTGTCGGTGAGCTGCTTGCGCCCCGACCCATCCAGGTTCACAATCCAGATTTCCGGGTCACCACCGCCATCCGCCGAGTAGACGATCTTGTTGCCGCCAGGCGCCCAAGACGCCTTTCCCCCCGCATCGCTGGTGACCTGCCTGAAGCCCTCTCCGTTGGGCTGGACCACAAAGATGCCACAACTCGAGCCCCGGCAGGTGTCAAAGACGATCAACCCGCCCTTGGGCGACCAGGCCGGGCGGATGCCCTGTGGTAGCTGTGTGCGACCGCTGCCATCGGCATTCACGATATACAGGTTGACGTCGGAGCTCCACCAGGTGCCAACCCACTCGTGGAACACCAGTCGCTGACCATCCGGTGAAAAGCCCCCGAACTCGGCGTAATTGCTGCCCACGACATGCGTGTTGGACTTGTTGTTCAGGTTGTAGATCCAGATGCCGTTAAAGGGACGATAATACGCGATTCGCTTGCCATCGGCAGAGAACGAAGGCTCGATGGCAGGCCGGAGCAGTTCGCCTGCCTGCTGACCGTCGCCGCGCATCATCCAGACGCTGTATTTGAACTCATCCGCCTCGTCCCCGCCGTCAAAGTTGCTGTAGGCCACGCGATAGGAAGCCAGGGAAGCCTTGGGTGCAGACGTCGGTTTGGGGGTCGGCGTATTGACCGGCTGCTGTGGCACCGGCGTGTTCTTCGGTGGGGGTGTATCGGTCGCTTCGGGCGCCTCGGTCGTGGAGCGCAACGTTGCCGTTGGCTCGCCCCCCGACGGTCCCACCGATTCCGAGGGCGGCTCGGTTGGAGTGGACGTCGGCAAAGGGGTCGGCGAGGCTGACGTATCGCCCTCGCTGCTTTCCGCTCCGGGGGTAAAGGTAGCAGTGACTACGACCACGACCGGCTCGGGCGTGTAGGTAGCCGTGACGATCACAACCTCGGGTGTGGAGTCGGATCCTCCACAGGCCGCGAGCAACAGCACTAGGAGCAGGGCGGCCAAGGAAACGGCGATAACCTTCTTCCAAGGCGAAGGCAAGGGGGGAAATAGCTGAAACCTCATCGTTCTCACTCCTTCCTGCATCGGTAGACGGCACACGCCACGGCCGCGCTCGACCTTGAAGGGAGCCGGCCAGAGGCTGTCTAACACTACATTTCTCGTGGATCGGCGATCGTGCCGGCAAGGGCCGAGGCAGCCACGGCGGCAGGGCTGGCCAGGTAGATCTCGGCGTCACGGCTGCCCATGCGTCCGCGAAAATTGCGATTGGCCGTCGATATGGTGCGCTCGCCGGGGGCCATGCAGCCCTCGTGCGCGCCCAGACAGGGTCCGCAGCCGGGATTGAGCAGGGTCGCCCCCGCCGCTACGAGATCGGTGACGATGCCAGCCTCGATTCCTTCCAACAGAATCTCCCGCGAGGCGGGCAGCACCAGTAATCGCACCCAGGGCGCGATCTGCTTGCCACGCAGGATGTCGGCGGCGGCTTGCAGGTCTTCGAGGCGACCGTTGGTGCAGGTGCCGATCAGCGCCTGGTCGATGGGCAGCCCCGCCATCTCGGTCACAGGCACCACATTGTCCACACGATGGGGTTTTGCCACCTGGGGGGCTAGGGCGCTCACATCGTAGTTAAGCACCCGCTCATAGCTCGCATCCGGGTCCGGGTGCACCTCACTGTACGGCTGGCCCGTGCGACCGGCCAGCCAGGCACGAGTCGTCGCATCGGGGGCGACGTAAGCGTTCTTGGCGCCCATCTCGGCCGCCATGTTGCACAGAACCTGGCGGCTGCCCACACTCATCGCCTCGATGGCCGGCCCGGCAAACTCGACCGACTTGTAGTCTGCCCCATCTGCGCCGATGTCACCGATTATGCGCAGCACCAGGTCCTTGGCCGATACCCGATCCGGCATGCCACCCTCGACGACGATGCGCATGCTCTCGGGCACGCGCAGCCAGATCTCACCGGTCGCCATGACGGCAGCAGCCTCGGTGCGGCCGATTCCGGCGGCAAACGCGCCCAATGCGCCGTGGCTGGGTGTGTGCGAGTCGCTGCCGACGATGAGCATGCCCGGCAGGGCATGGCCATGCTCAGGCAATACCTGGTGGCAGATGCCCTCACCAACATCATAGAAGGCCGAGATGCCCTGCGCGCGGACGAAATCGCGAGTCTCCTTGTGGCTCTGGGCGTAGGTTTCGTTGGCTGCCGGAACGACGTGATCGAGGATGATGACGTTCATCGCGGGGTTTGCCACCCGGTCCACGCCGATCTTGAGAAAGGTCTTGGCAATGGCCGAGGTGTTATCGTGCGTGAGGAGCTTGTCAGGCTGCACGGTAACAATCTGCCCCGGGACTGTCTCATCCAGTCCAGCTTTGAGGGCGAGGATCTTTTCCGCAAAGGTCTTGCCCATCTCATTATCCCCCTTGATACGTGAAGATCAGGCGCGGAACCGGGATCAGGGTTGGCGAGGTTCCGCTTTGTGCTCTGCGCGCCTATTGTATGCCAATTCACGATCTATGTCAAAACCATCCAGAGCGTCGTTGCTGCGAGCGCCCAAACCTTGCATGCCACTTGCCAACCCCCGTCCCTGATGCTATAATGGCTCGCTGCAAACCATCCTGAACTCAACTTGACCCGTACGCAGTCCAAAGGCCAATGCCTTTGGATGTGGCAAGTCCGTTCGAATAGGGAGCAAGAACGTGGAAGCACTAGAGCACCAGCTCGTCGAATTCTTGACGAATCTGTTCCAGACCATTGGCTGGTTTGGTGTCGTGGTGATCATGGCCATTGAGAGCGCCAATATCCCCATACCCAGTGAAGTGACGATGCCTCTCTCTGGATGGATGCTGGTTCAGGCGAGAGGACTGTCGGCCTGGCAGGCCCTGTTGATGGGCGGCTTCTGGGGAGCGTTGGGCTGCACCATCGGCTCGGTCATCTCTTACGCGCTGGGAGCCTGGGGAGGGCGGCCACTGGTCGAACGCTACGGCAAGTACATACTCGTCAGCAACGAGGATCTGGAAAAGGCCGATCGCTGGTTTGCCCGTTGGGGAGATTGGGCCGCCTTTATCTCCCGCTTGTTGCCGATTGTGCGTACCTTCATCTCTTTCCCTGCCGGCGTGGTCCGCATGAACTTTCCCCGGTTCACGATCTATAGCTTTGTCGGCTCTTTCATCTGGTGCGCCCTGCTGGCTTTGGGCGGGTTCTACTTTGGCGAGCACTGGGAAGAACTGCGTGCCATCATGCGTCCCTTCGATATTCCCATCGCGATCGTGATTGTCGCCGCCGTTGCCTACTATGTGTACCATCACGTTCGCAGGCGCAAGGCTGAAGACGCCGCTGAGTAGCACGTTAGGCCCGGGCGAATGCGGACTGCGCGCCGCTGCCGGTTGCCCGGGCTGAGTACAACTTGGGATTGCCGGTCAGACTGACGAGTGGGGACTTGCTCCTCTCAAGACACCTTGCCGACCCGCCGCACGATGTCCCAGTTCCAGGCCACGGAAAGGTCGTTGATGAAACATCCCAGACGGATGGCATTCTCCTGGCTCTTGGTCATCCTCTTGCCCACGCCGGCCATCTGTACGGCGCTCCTCTCTCCCATCGAAGAGCACAGCTACGATGCCGCCACCTTTCACGTATACCGCGGCGTGGTGTTTTCCTCCGCCCGCGCCGAAGGGATCCTGTATCCGCGCTGGGTGCAGCCGATCAATGCCGGGCTGGGCGGTCCCCTCTTTTCCTTCTATTCCCCCCTCAGCTACTATGCCATGGATGTTTTGCACGCTGTCGGTATACCCCATCCCGTCGCCTGGCGCATACTCGTGGCGCTGGCCCTGGTGGTGGCCTCAGCCGGCGTCTTTGTTCTGGTTCTTTCCTTATTCGACAATGCGACGGGCGCCTTGGCAGCCGCCGCACTCTACGTCTACTCCTATCCGCTGCTGCGCGAATTCTTTGAGCGGGGCTCGCCTCAGGGATTTGCCCTGGCGCTCTATCCCTGGGCCTTGTTTGCGTTGGTGTGCGTTGTCAAACGTCCCAACGGATTGCGGCTGGGACTCGCCGCCCTTGCCTGGGCAGTCCTGATCCTGACCCACAATCTCTCGGCCTTCTTTTTGATCCCTGTGAGTGGGCTGGTCGCTCTCTTGCTGGCCTATCAGCACGGCTGGAAGGCGCTGGGGAGGGCTGTGCTCGTCCTTGGCAGTGGCTTCCTGCTCGCCGGTGTCTTTCTCGTACCCTTCCTGGTCGAGCGCGGCTATGTCCAACTCGACAACGCAATCGAGGTCGACTATGCGCAGATTGCCGAAAACGCCACTTCCCTTCGTACCTTGCTGGGGATTGCCCCTCCATACGATGTAGGCCTGGACAACAATCTGATCGGGGATCGATTCGGGCCGCTCCAGGCCCTGGTTGCTCTGGCCGGCTTGGCGGCAGGAGTGGCCCTGTGGCTTGCCCGGCGCGACCGCAAAGCGATGATGGCGATCGGCGCTGGCCTGCTCAGCCTGCTGATACTATGGCTGCAAACTGCCAGCGCCGACCCTCTCTGGAGGGCAATTCCGCTTTTGTCCTACGTGCAGGCCAGGAGCCGCTTGCTGGGATTGGCCGTTCTCTGCAACAGCATCGCCGTCGGCTATATGCTGAGCATCCTAGCGCGTCGCTGGCGCGCAGGCGTGGCCCTGGCGCTGGTCGCGGCGAGCTTGTTCCTGGCGGTTCCCGTGCTGTACCCCCAGCTCCAGTATCGCTACGCGACCTTTGAGCAGAACCCGACGGTCGATGATGCCATGGCCTTTAGCATGGAGGAGAACGTCCCGGGGCTAACCGCGTTCAACGAGTTCCTGCCTATCTGGCGCTATCTGCCGTTTACCGGGGAGGAAGCTCAGCAGGTGGCCAGCAGTCTTGTCTCCGGCTTGCCCGAGGGAAGTCGTACCACCGACGAGTCGCGTGGCACCAACAATTGGGCAAGCGCGAGGGTCGACCTTGCAGCCGCGGGCGACGTCGACCTGCACACCCTCTACTTTCCCGGCTGGACTGGCACGGTCGATGGGGAGCCCCATGCCCTGACGCCGGTGGAGGGC
>Ga0316577_10000238_pt1 | contig 19118 bp, 16 predicted proteins | sample S5NA_FD_203073 | JGI IMG/M metagenome (GOLD analysis project Ga0316577, IMG submission 203073) | Rhizosphere microbial communities from salt marsh grasses in Alabama, United States - S5-7_050615r2r1 | ecosystem: Host-associated > Plants > Roots > Rhizosphere | place: USA: Alabama | collected... | reverse complement strand
GAGGTCCGGACCGTCCTTCCCGACGGACTCGAGCCGAAGATCCTTGGATTCATACACAGCCTCCGCGTGACAGACAGGACGCCTTGCTCTCAATAATGATACTACAATTGGCCTATAATATCAAATTCACTGGAAAGTGATATTAAGGGCCAGCGGGCTTGGGTTTCGCGCCAGCCGCCAAAGCCCAAGCGGGTCGGCTCGCCGTCGGCCTCTGCCTGTGCTTCCTCGACCCGGGCCAGCAGCACCTAGACCTCCTCTAATGGTTAGTTGTCCCTCTGCTCCTTGTAGATTGCCACGTCTTGTTGTAGAATCGAGTATGAGAGAGCTACTCAGCTTCAGAAGTGGCCTGCTTGCTGAGCCTTCGTTTGGCGTGGCGCAATGTCCAATACAAGGGAGACACGCATGTCCCTTTTGGAAAAAGAGATCCACGAGCAGCCCGAGGTCCTGGCGACGCTGCTTGAGCGAGAGCGGTCGAACACACAGCACATCGCTGACGACGTGCGGGACCGCGACATCCGCTACGTGATCGTCGCCGCCCGAGGCACATCCGACAACGCCGCCCGCTACAGCCAGTACCTGTTGGGCGCGCACAACCGGTTGCCGGTGGGGCTGGCCACCCCCTCCCTCTTCAGCGTCTACCACAGCCCGCCCTCGCTGGACGGTGCCCTGGTGGTGGGCATTTCCCAGTCTGGGCAGTCGCCCGACATCGTGGCCGTCCTGGCCGAAGCGCAGCAGCAGGGCGTGCCAACGCTGGCCATCACCAACGACTCTGGCTCGCCGCTAGCGGCCCAAGCGGACTATCTCCTCGACCTGCACGCCGGCGAGGAGCGGGCCGTGGCCGCCACCAAGACCTATACCGCCCAACTGACGGCGCTGGCACTTCTGTCCTGTGCCTTGGCTCAAGACGAAAAAGGCCTCAGGGCCCTACACCAGGTTCCGGAAGGCCTGGCGCAGGTCTTGGGCCAGGCAGATCGGATCGCAGAGTCGGTAGAGCGCTACCGCTATATGGAGAGCTGCGTCGTGCTCGGCCGGGGCTACAACTATGCCACCGCCTTTGAGATCGCCCTCAAACTGAAAGAGCTTAACTATCTGATCGCGGAATCGTACTCGTCAGCCGACTTTATGCACGGGCCGATTGCCGTGGTGGGCAGCGGGTTTCCGGCGCTGGTTGTAGCCCCCAGCGGCACGATGTTCGGCACCATGCACCGCTTCAGCGTGGAGCTCAAGTCGCGCGGGGCCGAACTCCTTGTCATCTCTGACCGGCAGTCCCTCCTCGAAGAGGCGGTGACGCCCCTGCCGCTGCCGGCGCAGGTACCGGAGTGGCTGTCGCCCATCGTCGCGGTGGTGCCCGGCCAGCTATTCGCCCTGTATCTCACCCTGGCCAAGGGCCACGATCCAGATCACCCCGAGGGCCTCCAGAAGGTTACCATCACCCGCTAGGGTGCAGGCCAACGAGGCCTGCCTAGAGGCCATTCCGCACCGGGCGAGCCGTAGAGGAGCCCACGCCAGCCCGTTTCAGGCATACAGGCCATATTCGTATGCCGCCTCAAACATGGCCGTCACATTCTCCACCGGCACCCCGGCCTGGACATTGTGGACCGGCGCCAGGACAAACCCGCCGCCGGGCGCCAGGTCGTCGATGCGCCGCTTGACCTCGTCTGCCACGTCCTGTGGGCTGCCAAAAGGCAGGACCGTCTGGCTGTCACAGGCGGCCCCCCAGAAGGTGAGATCCTGACCGAACTCGCGGTTGAGCCAGGCCGTATCCATGCCCGTCGCCGACACCTGGACCGGGTTCAGGGCATCGACGCCCATCTCGATGAGATCGGGGATGAGCGGTGCAACCGCGCCGTCACTGTGGAACAGGATGTAGGCATCGCAATGGACCTTGGCAAAGCCAAAGAGGCGAGCGTGGTAGGGCTTGACCGCCCCGCGGTAGAGGGACGGCCGCAGCAGGGGGCGATCCTGCATGCCCAGGTCGTCCTCGAAGTGGATGACGTCCACATAGCGCCCCACCGTTTCGGCATAGCGCGCAAAGCGCTCGACGTTGGCTTCGGCCAAGTGCTCCAGCAGCGCCTCGGCAAAGGTGCGATCCACGAGCAGGTCGACTAGGAACTGCTCCCAGCCGCGCAGGGATTGCGCGGCCTGGAAGATGTGACCGCCGAAAAAACCGACCAGCAGGTAATCGGTCTCTTCCCGCAGCAGGCGGGCCTTCTCGGCCAAGGCCTCGTAGCTCAGGTCCAGATGCTCCGGCCGGTCGTAGGACGCGATGGCGTCCAGGTGTTGCTCGATGTCGGCCACCGTCTGTGCCTGGGCCAGCGGCGAGGAGACGGGGTCGAAGTAGAGGCCACCCGCAGGCATCTTGAGCACCACCGTCCCGGCTGCATCCAGGACCACCTGCGCGCCATCGGCCTCCTGCTGGGGCCGAAATCGGGCCGGGAACTCGGCCGGGCTGCCATCGGGCAGCGCACCACGCCGCCAGGACACCGGCTGGTCGAGGATGGGCCGGGTATCAATATTCAGCGCCCGGCGGACGTCCTCCTCGATCACGGCCGTATACTGGTAGATATCCTGGACCCGGGTGACGGTCTTGGGCAGGCCCAGCTGCTCGCGCAGCGTCTGGTAGCTGAACGCCGAGATGGTGCTATCGACGATGCCGCCAAAGTCGACGGGCACCCGGTCCGGTTCGCGATGCTGCAACGCAGCAAGTACACGTTCCCTATGATTCATGGGATCTCCTGGAGGTAGCGATCAGTAGTACACCAATCCACCAGGCTACCATACTACCAGCACACCTCATTCCCGTTCAGAATAGAGCAGCAGAACAATCAGCACCGCCAGATCGGCCGCCAGCGTCGCCAAGATGGCCCACATGGTGACCTGCGGACCGATGGGCTCAAAGAGCTGGCCGATGAGCCAGGGGACCGTCATCGAGCCGACGCTGGAGCCGATGAGGAACCAAGCAGTGGTACGACCGGTGACGCGCATCCGGTTGCCGGCCAAGGTAATGGCCGCGGGAAAGATGGAGGCCATGGCGGCGCCGACGGCGATCGTGCCGGCCCACAGCGCGATGCGCGACGATGGCAGAGCCAGGATCAGGCCAACGCTCAATAGACAGCCGACAAGATCGGCCAGGAGGATGGCCGGCGGGCGAAAACGGGCGGCGATGGGGATGCCGGCCAGGCGCCCGACAGTGAGCGCGCCCCAGAAGGCGGAGGTGAGCGCGGCTGCCGTCGTGCCGGTCGCCAGGCCCAGCGCCTCGGCGTAGCTGTAGATCCAGCCACCAAAGCCGACTTCGGCGCCGACGTACAGGAGCAAGAGGAGGGCCAAGAGCAGGACGACAACACCGTCACGGTTCCCGGTGCCGCGGCGCGCGCCAGCATCTAGGTTCCCCTCTGTGTCGCCAGGCTCGTCGCCGGCGCTAGGGCTCGGCACACGAACGATCCACGCCACGAGCGGCACCAAGAGCAGGGCGAGGACCCAATAGGCGCGCGTGGCATCACCAACCATCGCCAGGGCAGCCGCTGCGATCAGTGGGCCGATGAACGACCCCACGCCAAAGAAGAAATGCAGGCCATTCATATAGGGGCCCACGCCACGGCCATGGAGCCAGACGATGAGGGTGTTGCCGCCGACGTCAAGCGCGCCACCGGCCGTGCCGATGACGAGCCACGCAGCGACGAGCAGCCACCGGGAGGGCAGCAGCGGCATGAGCAACGATCCCCCTATCATCAGCACCAGGGAAGCAGCCATGACGCGGTGACCGGCGATGCGGTCGTACAGCCTGCCGCCGACGAACGAGCCGACGAGATAGCCCACCGAGTTGGCGGTGAAGAGCAGGCTGATGGCGTTGAGGTCAACAGCGGCCTGCGCTGCCAGGCCGGGCAACGTCGGGCCGAGGGCAGCAGTCACCAGGCCAACGGCGACAAACGCCGCAAAGTAGGAGGCGGTGCTTGGCCAGTGGCTATTCTTTGTCGAGGGCATAGCGCAGGGCTGCCTCCGCGTGGATGGCTGTGGTATCGAACAGGGGCACGCCGGCATCGGCCTCGGCCAACAGGAGGGGGATCTCGGTGCAACCCAGGATGATGCCCTGTGCTCCCCGGCCCACGAGGCGCTCGACGATGGCCTGAAAACCGGCGCGCGAGGCGGGCAGGATGCGCCCGGCAACCAGCTCATCATAGATCACACGGTCGACGTAGGCGCGGTCCTCGGCGCTGGGCACGAGCACGTGGATGCCATACGCCTCCAGTGCCTCACGATAGAAAGGCCGCTCCATGGTGAAGCGCGTGCCGAGCAGGCCGGCGGTGGTCACCTGCCTGGCGCGCACGGCCGCGCCCACGGCGTCAAGCAGGCTCAGCACGGGCACGTCGACCGCGGCCTGAACCTCGTCGTAGACCTTGTGCATGGTATTGGTGGCAATGACGACAAAATCGGCCCCAGCGGCGACCAGGCGCTTCGCCGCCTGGCCCAGGCCACGCCCCACAAGGTTCCAGCGCCCTTCGGCCGGCCAATCGACGTAGGGCTGGAAGCTGACGCTATAGATAATGATCTCCGGGTAGCCATAGTCGCCGCATCGCTCGGTGTACGTACGGGTGATGTATTCGTAGTAGGCGACGGTCGACTCGGGGCTCATGCCCCCTAGAATGCCGATGCGTTTGGACATGCTCTCCTCTCAGATCAACGGGTTCGCACCCGTTTGTGTGATCGCGACATGGTCACGCCTTGGAACCCAGTTGCCACGGCTGAACTCACGGGCCGGGCACAAAGCCCAGGATCGTACCTGGGAACTTGTCGGTCACCAACAAAAAGCCCCGCCCATCCAGGCGGGCGATGCCCTCCCAGTTGCGGGCCTCGTCCGAGGGCAACTCCAACTGTAGTGGTGGCCGCTCCACCAGGGAGATGCCGGAGGGTTTGTACTGAAATTCCAGGAGCCGCTCCACTTGCTCATAGCGGGCGTGGGTCGCCCCCTGGCCGTAGCGCTCAGCCAGCGGATCGGCCTCGGGCCGGAGATCTGTATCGCCCGGGAAGAAATAGTTGATGGCCCAAAAGCGGTCTTGGGCATCCAGGGTGGTGACATCGGTGATCCGGTACTCCACCTGCACAAAGGGCAGGGTCCCGGCCGGGGCCAGGTCCGCATCAAAGCGATGGGCGACAGGGTTGGCGTTGATGGCCTGGCCATTGGCCTCGTAGAACGTCAGCAGGCCATCGCCAGCGACCAGCAGGGCCTCGTCCGACTGGTTCGCCACACCACCCTGCAGCGGGATCTCGGTCCGCTTGTCCGAATCGATGGACAGCGAAGACAGATCCGGGCTCATTTTGCCCAAGACCAGGTAGCCCTGCATGCCCGTGCCTGCCGAGGCCTCGACGGTCAGGTACACGCGGTCGTCCCAGAAGGCGATGGCCTCATAGCCCTCAAAATCCTGAATACCCTCAGCGAGGCCAGGCGCTGAGAAAGGGATGGCCCTCGGTTCCAGTGGGGCCTGCCGCTCGCCATCCAGGAAAGCCAAGATCTCGGCCTCGGGCAGGGCAAACAGCGCACCATCCTCCCCGCCCCGGAAGCGGCCCGGATACTGGGGCAGCAGGATCAGGAAATCGCCGTACCAGGCCATGCCCGAAACCTCGGCATTGGCATCTGCCACGGGACCGGCCAGGGGGACGGCCGTCCCCGCCACTTCGACCGGAGTGGAAGGCTGCTCGGGGCTAGGTGCGCAGGCTACCGCCAGGAACAGCCCTGCAGCCAAGGCGAACAGCCAGACCAGGCCCGGCTTGCGCCAGCGCCTAGACCGTCCCTGCCCGCGGGGCGGTCCAGCTGGGCCATCTATGTTGGCAGATCGTTTGTCATAACTCATTGCCGGGCGTCTCCTTCGATCGGATTGTCAGGCGCGGCGCTTGGAGGGGCGCAACCGCAGCCGGTGGACCTCCCTCGCCTCGCTGTGATGGTACGTCAAGCACTGGTTCTCGCGATCGACCGAGTACTCCCCGTCGGAGACGACCACCTCGTAGCCGTGGGGGTATTGGTAGTTGGGCACGTACAGCTCGGTGGGCGCATCGACCCCCGGCTCGTGGCGGAAGGCGAACTTGAATTCCCTGCGGCCCGGGTTGAAGGACATCTCCAACGGTTCGCCCGCCACCGCGCGAGCATAGGGCCGCACCACGGCTTGCAGTGCCCGACCACCAGAGTTGAGATCCTCAGGATCCTCCTGCTGATCCCGGCTAAAGATCGAGAGATCCTCGCCATTCCATTGGTCGCCGTGCTGGTTGTCGTTGTCGGCGGTATAGTTCCATAACGTGCCGCTGAGGAGATTGGCCTCCAAGGCCTGAAAGCTGTCGTCCATGGCCTGGATCTGCCGCGAAAAGTCATCCTTCTTGTAGGCCTTCTTCTTGTCCAGGTCAAAAGGAATGCCAAACTCGCCGATCAGCGTCGGCACGCCGCCCATCCGCTCCGTGCTTTCTTCCTGGAAGTAGGCCATCTGCGCTGCGTACGAGCGCCGGACCCGCCGCCGGCCCATCACGAGCCGGCCGGTCCAGAAATTGACGCCCAGCGAGGGGGCATAGGTCTTGGTGGCCAGGGTCAGGCCATCATACCAGTGGGCCGCATGCACGGCGCCAGGCACCTCGCCCGGGTCCCAGCGGGGGGACTTGACCCGGGGTGGTCCCTCAACGAAGAGGAGCGCATCCGGATCGACCCCGCGGATGGTTCCGGCAAAACGGAGCAGGAACGGCTGCAGGTAGTCCTCCACAAAATCGATGGCCCGGTCGCCGACGCGAGAAAAGTGGTCGGGCCGCAGCAAACGCGGCGTGCCGTCAACGGCCACGTCCCAGACACCCTCCTCCCGCCAGAGGCAGTCCCGGCCCTCCAACCAGGCTCGGGCACCCTCCGGATTCACCGTTTCCTTGCCTTTCCGCCGTGGCCCACGCAGCCCGATGTTCCAGATCTCTACCTCCTGGGGGTGACCGGCCCCCAGCAACATCGACTGGAACGGGGTCGGCGACTGGCCAAGGCGCAGCAGGCCTTCGAACTTGGACAGGTCAGGCCAGCCGATGTAGCCCGCCCAGGGCTCGTTCATGCAGTCATAGCCAATGACGTGCGGCAGGCCTTGTAGACGGAGGGCGATCTGGCGCATCGCTTCCAGGTAATGGCGCTGCAGGTATTCCTGGATCGGCTCGCCGTCGACCATCGCCCCGGGGGCGAAATCGTTCCCCCCAAAGAAGAGGCTGAACATCGTTGCAGCAGCCAGCTTGGAATAGTTGGTGGGCCAGATCATCCGCGGGAAGGGATCGCCGTGGATGGCATGGACAATCGCCGCGCCGGTCTCGGAGAATCGGGTGACATCCAGACCCGCAGCTTCAAAGGTCCAGCCGGGGGCGCCATCCCCGCCCGACATCCGGCTCCACACGTCCTGGTGGGGATCGATGAAGAGCTGGAAGCCGTGTTCGCCAGCTCGGCGCACGACCTCGTAGAGATAGTCCAGATAAGCCTGATCGTAGATACCTGGGCCCTCATGCTCGACCGCCTCCCAGGTCACCAAGAAGCGCAGGAAGCGGTAGCCCCAGCGATAAAGGCGACGGAAATGCTCCTCAACGTCCTCCAGAGGGAAAGGCCGGCCAACGAACGAGACGTCCCGGTGCTCATAGAAGCCGTCGCGAATGTGCGTGGCGCCATCCGGGTAGGGTACCTTGCTACTGCCACCCAGGTTGATGCCACGCAGGATCAATGTCCGTCCGTGCTCGTCCTTGAACCAGGGTCCTTCGATCTGAATCTGCATACGCCTCACTTTCTTCTATAGCCCGTCTCTACGGATAAGAGCTTGTGACCACTGATGTGGAACGCCGCGCGCCGGACGCAAGGCTTTGGCCAATTTCAGCGGATTTTGTCCAGGGCTGCGGCCACCGCGACTGCCCCGCTGGCGACCAGGCCCAGGCCCACCAACCAGCGCCGCTGCGCCGACAGCGTGGCCCCGGCGGCCACCGCCGCTGCACCCGTGGCCAACCCCGCTTCACGGACCACGGCGTCGGCTTCCTGCGGGCTATGACCCCGGTCGACGAGGCCCCACTTCAGCAGGACGCCCCCGTCCACGATGGGCAACGGAGCCAGGCTGCCCAGCAGGATCAGGCCATGGCCCAGGGCCGACCAGCCCAGCGACTCCCGCCAGAGGGAACCCGACGGCGCGAGACGACGCGAGATCAGGGACACCAAGAGGCTCACCGCGTTGTAGATCGGGCCGCCCAGCGAGCGTACCATGTGCGTTTGGGGTGGCACGTCGTCCTCAGGGTAGATGGTGCGCGGCATATCGGCAGAAACCAGGACGTAGGCCATCGGTGTCCCCGCCCAGCGGGCGCTGACGACATGGGCCAAGGCGTGCCCTATGTCCGCGGCGAGCAGGGCCAGGGAAGCCAGGCTGGCAGCCAGGACGCGCACAGGCCACGGGCGCTTGCGGTCCTTGTGACCAGCCCACCACAGCATCCCGCCCCACAGCCCGGCGATATAGATCCCGACGGCGGGTTCGACCTTGACCGGTGTACCCTGAAACCTGAAGAGCGTCTTTGCGTCCTTGCCTTTGGTCGTCATAGCCACAATCCTCCTTATCCTCGTACGATGACCAGGTTGCCCGACTCGTAGCGGCGCAGGCCCCACTGGAAGACAATGCGTGCCAGGAGCGCCAGGCCCCCGGCAGCCAGGAACAGCAGCGCCAGTTGATCCCAGCGAAAGTCCCGCAACAGCCCGGCTGGCAATGAACCGATGAAGGCGGCCGGGATCAGGGTGTAGAGCAGCCACTGGACCACGCCGGGAAAGATCTCGATGGGATAGATGCCGAATGTAATGAGGGAATTGATGGCCTGGCCCGCCAGGTTATCGGCATTCCCAACCCAGAAAGCCAGGGAGCCCACCAGCACGGCAAAGGCGACGATGATCAGGCCCGACAGCAGACCCAGCAGGAGAAAGAGCGGCAGGTGTCGCCCAGCCTCCCCACCGGCGACGAAAAAGACGACCAACCCGAAAACCGCGTCACCCCAGGCCGACAGCGACATGCGCGAGACCAGTAGGTGGATCAGTGGATCGGCTGGCAAGGCTAGGTAATAGTCCAAATCGCCCCGGACGACGATCCGGGCCAGCAAGAAGGCGTTGCCACAGACGATGTTCGCCAGGCCGAAGCCAAAGGCCACGACGGCATACAGGACCATGACCTGGTTCAACGTCCAACCACGCAAACTGGGCAGTTGGGTGAAAAGCACCCACCAGAAGAAGAGCAACATGGCGTTGTTGAGGATCATGCCCACAGCCTGCAGCAAGAAGGCCCCCCGATAGGCCATGGCCGACATGAGGTTGTGGCTGAAGTAGCCGCTCACCAGTCGCAGCGTCTTCACGTCATCCTCCGTGGACGACGAGGCGCCGCTGGGCGCGGGCCCAGACCAGCAGCACCAGCCCGGCAAAGAAGCCGATGTAGGCGGCCTGCCCGGCCACGGTCTCGGCGACGAATCCTGCCTCGAACTTGACGAACGTCCGCGCCGGGGCGTAGGTGATGTACTGGAAGGGCAGCCAACGGACAGCCCGCTGCAGTTGCTCGGGAAAGAGCTCCAGCGGCAGGAAGAGGCCGCCGACTGTAAACAGCAGCTTGTTATAGATCCAGTAGACCGGCGACACCTCCTCGATCCAGAAAGCGGTGAGGCCGATGAGCACGGCGATGAGGGCATCCAGGAGCAGGGCTAGAGCAGCCACAAAGAGGAAAGCCACCAGCCCGGGCCAGCTGCCAGCGACCTGTTGCAGTCCGACCGTCACTACACCCGCGCCGGTGAGGAGGTTCAGCAAAACCCGCGGAGCCGAATTGCCCAGGGAGTTGGCCACCTGGAAGAACGGATAGCTCAGAGGCCGGGCCAGGGTGTAGGCCAGGTCGCCAGCCCGCACCGCCTCCCCGATCTCCAGGAAGATGCGCGAGCTGGAAAGCACGATGGTCTCCGTCATGGCCAGGTACCAGACCATCTCGGCCAGCGAATAGCCCTCCAGTTGGCTCTGGCCACTGACCTCAAAAGCCGTGAACCATAGTGCCATGAACACGGCCATAAAGAGCACCATCTGAACTGCCCGCGCCACCAGCTCGCTGCGGTAGACCCACTGTTGGCGAGCTGAAGTCAGGAGGACAGAGACATAGCCCTGGATCATGGACCTGCCCCCGCCCTACGGTCAAGGATCGGTGACCCGCAACCGGTCATCGGCCTTTGTCACCCCGCTCATAGATCCGGCCGATGATCTCTTCCATCGGCGGGTTATCAACATTAATGTCGGCGATGCGGTAGCAGGCCAAGAGCCTGCCGACGACCTCGTCGATGGGCGTGGTATCTGTGTCTACCTGGAGCTTGACTCCGTAGCCCTTGTGTTTGAGGACCTGCACGCCCGGAGCCTCAACCCCCTGCCAGGGCTCCTCCAGCTTTAACGAGATGGTCTTTGTGTGGATATAGTCCCGCTTCAAGGTCGACACCCGCCCGTCAAAGATGACCTCGCCATGGTTGATGACCATTGCCCGCTTGCACAGCACCTCTACATCCCCGGCGTCGTGGGAGGTCAGGAAAATGGTGACGCCCTCCTCCTGATTTAGCTCGAGGATCAGATCCCGAATTCGCTGCTTCACGACCACGTCCAGTCCAATGGTCGGCTCGTCGAGAAAAAGGATGCGTGGCCGGTGCAGCAGCGAAGCCGCAATCTCGCAGCGCATGCGCTCGCCGAGTGACAGCTTGCGAACCGGGACGTCGAGGTATTCGTCAATCTCGAACAGGCCGACAAGATAGGCCAGGCGTTGCCGATAATCAGCTGGCTTTTGCTCGTAGATACGGGCCAGCAGGTCAAAAGAGTCCTGGGGTGGCAGATGGTACCATAACTGCGATTTCTGCCCAAAGACCGCGCCGATCTCGTAGGCCAGTCGCTGGCGCTGGCGCCAGGGCACCATGCCCAGGACCCTCGCTTCGCCAGAGGTGGGGTAGAGGATGCCCACCATCATCTTGATGGTGGTTGACTTGCCGGCACCATTGGGACCGATGAACGCCAGCCGCTCCCCCTGATCGACGGTGAAGCTGATGCCCTTCACCGCCTCGGTCTCACGCTGGACCGGCCGGAAGAGGGCGCGGAGGCTGCCCGCGAGCCCAGGTTGCTTCTCGCGGGCGACAAAGGTTTTGGTCAGTTGCCGTGCTTCAATAACGGTCAACAGAGCCCCCTCGACACCCCGGCCGCATCCGTCGCTAGGATTCCCGCCGGAGCAGCAATTCCCCTGAGCGGCACGGAGCAGCCGGCAAAGGATTGCCCAAAGATCAGCACGGGAATTGTACACTGGATGAGGGGCAAGGACAAGTCACTGGGGAACCGGCCACCTGGCGGCCATCTCGGCGCTGATGCGCACCGTCGCGAGATGGATGTCGACCGTGTCCTCCACCCGCCGGCCGTAGCCGCCGGCCATGACCACGGCCACGGGGATGTGTTCGCGCCGGCAGAGGTCGAGCACCAGCCGGTCACGGTCCGCCAGCCCGGCCTTGGTCAGGGCCAGGTGTCCCAGTCTATCCTCTTCGTGCGGGTCGGCGCCGGCCAGGTAGAGGGCGAGATCGGCATCGGACTCCGACAGTGCCTGGCGCAGCCCAGCCTCCAGAGCCTCCAGATAGGCCAGGTCGCCGGTACCATCGGGCAGGGCAATGTCCAGGTCGCTCTCTTCCTTGCGCAGCGGGAAGTTGCTCTCGCTGTGGATGGAGAAGGTATAGATCGTCGGGTCATCCGCCGCAATCACCGCCGTGCCGTTTCCCTGGTGGACGTCGCAGTCCACGATCACAAAGCGACTGGCCCGGCCTTGGGCCTGCATCGTACGGCAAGCGATGATGCTGTCGTTGAACAGGCAGTAGCCTTGGCCATGGTCACGAAAGGCATGGTGGGTGCCACCCGCCAAATTGATGGCGATGCCCTCCTGCAGCGCAGCCCGGCAGCAGGCGATGGTGCCACCGACGGAATACCGTGCCCGAAGGACCAGTTCCTGGGACCAGGGCAGGCCGATGCGCCGGATCTCTTTCGGCGTGAGCTGGCCGGAGACCATCCGCCGCAGATACTCCGCGTCATGGGCTCTGAGAATCTGCTCGTCACTGGCCGGCTCTGGGATCGACAACTCCAGGCGCGGCAGGATGTCTGCGGTCACCACGGCTTGTCGTAGCAGAGCATATTTGCCCAGGGGAAAGCGGTGGTTGTCAGGCAGAGGAAAGCGGAAGGTGTCGGAGTAGAAGGCCTTCATTGCCGTTTCAGCTGGTCTCTCCGGCCTGTCCCCTTAGCCAGCCCATGCCGTTGGCAGCCCCGCTGCGCAGGAAGATCAGGTCGCTGGCGTAGCAGAGGAGCTGCATGCCCCGCCGCCGCCACTCGGCCAGCCACTCCAGGTTACCGATGTGGATGCCGCAGGGCACGCCTTGTGCCTGGCAGGCATCCAGGATGTGCTGGATCGGCTCCTCCAATCCAGCCAGTTGGTCGGCCTCATGCATACCGAGGCTCAGGGCCAGGTCGTTGGGCCCGATCAGCGCTGCCCCCACCCCGGGTACACTCAGCAGATCCTCGATCTGTTCGACTGCCTGTCTTCGTTCAATCTGCAGAATGATCAGGTTCTCCTGGTTGGCCTGCTCGGTGAACGCCCAGACGTTCTGACCGGCAAAGTCGTTGTGGCCCTTGTTCACCGAGCATCCCCGGTTGCCCAACGGGGGAAAGTGTGTCGATTCAACGATGCGTTCCACCTGGGCCTTGGACTCGACCCGCGGGATCATGATGCCCTGCGCCCCTAGGTCCAGCACCCGGCACATCAGGTGGTACTCGTCATCGGGCACACGCACCAGCGGGGTCAGCCCCACCAGCCGGGTCGCCCGGACCATGTCGGCGATGCTCTCGATGCCAAAGGGTCCGTGCTCCATGTCAAAGAAGATAAAGTCACAGCCAGCGAGGGCCATGATCTGGGCGATGGCCGTCGTGCGCACCTCCTGGATCATGGTGCCGTAGGCTGGTTTTCCCTCTTGCAGCAGCTTGCGCAATGCATTTGATTTCATCGCCACTCCTTGTATAGAGCTCGCTACAGATCAGCGCGTTTGATCCCGTTCAGCGATTCGGCCTTCGCCGCTGGGACCAGACTTCCGGATTGGCCAGGTAATCGGGTCGCTCGCCGCGCAGGACCCGCAGCACATCCTCGACCACAGTCAGACCCATCCGCAGCCGTCCCTCATGGGTACAGCTCGCCACGTGGGGGGTCAGTACCACCTGGTCGAATTCGAACAATGGGTTCTCCGATATGGGAGGCTCCGGGTCGTAGACGTCCAAGCCGGCCCCGGCCAGATGTCCGCTTCGCAGGGCCCGGACCAGCGCACCCTCCTCCACAACCGGCCCCCGTGAGCAGTTGATCAGGAGACTGCCAGGTTTGAGGGCATTCAGCACCTCGGCGTCGATGAGATGATGGGTTTCGGGACTCAACGGTACGTGGATCGAAAGCACATCGACCCGGCTGGCAAGCTCGACGAGATCGTGCACCAGTTCTCCACTCCAGTCGGTGACAGCGCTGGGGCTAAGAAAGGGATCGAAAACGCAGACCGGCATCTGCAGGGCAGCCCGGCACATCTCTGCCAGGCGCCGGCCGATCCGCCCAAAGCCCACCACACCCAGGACCTTGCCCACTAGTTCGTGGCCCATTGCCTCCGGGCGGGCACGCAGCCCAAAGTCGCCTGTACGCACAGCCCGATCCAGCTGGGGCAGGCGCCGGGCGGTGGCCAACATCAGTAGCAGGGCGTGCTCGGCCGTGGACTCGGTAGGTCCGTAGGGCGTGAAAGTCACCGGGATGCGCCGCTCGGTGGCTGCGGGCACATCCACGTTGTCCAGGCCCACGCCGTGGCGCCCGATGACCTCCAGTTTCTCCGCTAGATCCAGCTCGGCAGGACCCATGAAGAGATCAAAGCCCAGGACGACGCCGTGCACGTGGAGCAAGAGTGCGCGTGCCTCCTCTGGCGTGGCATCATAGGGCGCCCGTACCTCGACCTCCGAAGCCAGCCTGTCCAGGGCTGCCGGGTGGATTGGATTGTTGACGAGTACGACTTTGTCAAGCATCTCTGGCACCGTCCGCCGCTCTTTTACACCTCGTCGACGCTCAAGGGGAACTCGGACAGGGCTTCGCAGCACCTGCCGGTAATGAGGATGGGGTTCTCGTAGCGGAACCCAATCTCCTCTTCCGGGCAGGCATATTGCATGGCGCAGATCAACAATTCGCCCGCCTGATATTCGTGTTCCGGATTGGTCCAGTAGGGGAAGGGGCCTTCATTCAGTCCGATGCGCCACTCGTCGCCCAGCATGCCGATGCCGTGCTCAAAGCCGGGAACCATATACTCGGCAAATTCGCCCTGCTCACAGAAATCCAGCACGCTATCGGCCAGGCTGGAAGGGGTGATGCCCGCCCGGTAGGTGTCGAGGCAGAGCTGTACCGTGTCCACGAAATTCTGGGCATGCCAGCGCTGGCGGGGCGTCGCCTCGCCGAGCAAGTAGTTGTGCGCATGGTCACCCAGTCCCAGCTTGAACATGGCGTGCAGGTCGACCATCAGTGGCTCCCCCCGTCGCAGCACCCGGCGGCTGGCCGGCGTGCAGGCCCCCGCCGCCAGGCCCGTGCGATAGCCTGAGGCGATTTCGTTCCCGCCGGTGAAAGACCACTCCCATTCACTGCCCGCCTTGCGCATCTCGTAGGCAGCCAGGCCCGCCAGCTCCGTCTCGGTCATGCCCTCGTAGCCCCCGTCCTGGACGGCACGGTAGACAGCCTGGTGCCCGATGTCGACGATGCGTGACGCTTCACGGAAGCGGTTGACGGTACCCTCGTCCGCCAGAAGCGACAGGCGATCCACCAAGTCGTGGACATTGCTCAAGCGGGCATCCGGCAGGGCAGCGCTCAAGTACTGGTACTCCAGATGGGTCAGATGCCCTTCCGGCAGGTAGGTGCCCATCCCAGTCTCGATGCCGACCACCCCCTTGCCACCGGGCAGGTGCGGCTTGATCAGGTCTTTCAGCAGCGGAATCTGATCCTGTCCACCCATCGGTCCATAGCCCAGCACATGGTCCTCATCCAGCCAGGAGTCGTCGGCGACCCGGGCGGCATCGATGACAAAGGTCAGAGCCGTCGGCAGACCGTGGGGCGGGATGACGACGAAGGAGCGCCAGGGGCAAAAGGCATCCAGCGTCCAGGACAGCGTCCGCAGCCGGGATGCCAGGTAGACGTCCACACCGGCATCGGCCATGGCCGCCTGCAGTTGCCGTATCCTTCCGGCAAAATCGATGAAAAAGGGATCGTCCTTGGCAGTGTCTGTCTCGACCATGATCCGCCTCCACTCAATAGTCGGTCGGAATGGTGGACAGGACCTCGTTCAGCCGGTCCACCACAGGCGCCAATCGCAGCGCCTTGACCAGGTTCCCCCTCAAGGTCATCTTGCCCGACATCAGCGCCGCCCGCGCTTTGAGCTCAGCCTGAGAGATGCGGGCAAAGGTGTCATACCCAGCGGTGATGGTGAACTCGGCCTCGGGAAGATCACCCTCTGCCAGCGACACCTCCTGGACGACACCGTCGACGACGCGATAATAGACAGCGCAGTCGGCACCACCGGGACAGCCGGTATAGACGGTAAGCATCGAAGATGTGAGATGCTTCATCTTCTCTGGCGTGAGATCCGCCTGCAGGCGTCTCTGCGCCTCCTGGGCCCATTCCGGGCTGAGATACTGGAACCGCTCCTCCATATCCCCTCCTTATCCTATCTTTGAGTCGCAACCCGGCGACATGAACTGCCTAGGCTGCAATAAAGAGGCCGACGCTGACCAGGAGCGGGGTGAGGACGACGATCAGCACGTCCCGCCCCAGGTAGGGCACCAGCTTCTCGATGTCCTCCGCGTAGCGGTAGGCGCCCAGCGCGGTAGGCACCGCGATGATCACCGACAGCAACCCAAGAAGGGCCAGGGCAGGTAGAAAACCCAAAGCCCAGCCGGCGACGATCGACAGATAGGCACCCAGCAGAAAGCCGGCGTAGATGAGGCTGCTGGCTTTGCGCCCCAGCACGATGGGATAGTGCCGCCGCCCAACGCCCTCATCCGCCTCGACGTCGGGGAACTGGTTGATGAGGAGCAGGTTGCTCACCAGAAAGAACGGCACCAGCGAGGCAAAGAAGGCGGCCCAAGAATAGCTGCCCGTCAATACAAAGTCGGTGCCCATGACCATGAAGGTGCCAAAGCCCAACCCCGGCGCGACAAGGCACAGCAGCGGATAGTGTGTGATCCAGCTTGTATAAGAGACAATGAGGGCCAAGCCCAGAACGCCGAGGGGCAGCAAGGCCAGGCCATAGACAAAGAGGAAGTAGATGCCAATCAGCGCGGCGATGACCAGGGAGATGACGCCTGTCCACAGGGCAACACCCGCGGCCCCCGGGCGGCTGGGCAGCGTCCCGCTGCCCCCGCTGAAGGGGGTTGGTTGGGTGCGGAGGTCCAGACCGCTGCGGAAGTCAAAGTACTCGTTGAGGGCGTTGACGCTGACGTGGGCCGAGAGGGAGCCGACAAAGGCCAGGATCAGGTTCAGTGCGTCCAAGGTGCCCTCTGTCCAGAGGGCGGTGCCCGCCCCCAGGGCGACGCAGACCGGTGGTAGGACCAGGAACGGCAGGCGCATCGGACCCAGTAGATCGCCTGGCTCTCTCATGACCAACTCCTTTCTTAGCGGCTGGCCTCTATGCCAGCCAGGTGGCCATCTGCGGATGGCGACCATCTGCCGATGGCTGTAGCCTGCACCGACTGAACCAGTATACCATAGGCCTGCCATTCCGTCTATTGGCTCATTAACCTTCAATGGGCCTGGCGACTGTCTCCAGCCGAAGCAGGTTAGCAGTGGCGGGGGCGCCAGCCCCGCTCTGTCCGATCGATTGAGTGCCGTTCAAGCTAGAGCTGACCCGGCTGCATGCTGCATTCGGGCTCACTGGGTACGGACCACGCGTGCGCCTTTGGATCTCCATGGCAACTGCAAGTACAGGCACCTTCTGAGCCACTGCCGAGTTGACAGCGGTGACCGTCACAGGTACAATGGGGGTTGCTCACGGATGCCGTCAAGCCTATGGCAACAATCAAAATACCTTCACCGGCCTGGGTTCCCTGACAAAGGCGGTCGAGAGCCCCTCAAGAAGCAAGCATCAGCTTCTTCTCAGTCTTCTGCCAACAGACTGCTGATAGATCACAGATCAACTCTTCTGACTACGAAAGGAGCAGTAAATGGCACGGAAAGCTTTCGCGTGGAGCCTAGTCCTGGCACTCCTGCTGGCCCTCATCAGCATGCCGACCCTGGCGCAGGATCCTGAACTGACACCCGCTCCAGGTCCAGCTGAACGCCTACGCCCCGCACCCGAGGTGAGAATGCCACCAGGTGGGGTCCAGATCGGCGTCGAGGATCTGCCGTATGGCGCCCGAACCGCAGCAACTCAGACAGGTGCCATGCCCATCATGATCGAGCTGGAGGGGGAACCCCTCGCGGTGCGCTATGCCCAGAGCTTGGGAGTAAGGCGCGCCCTGATGAGTGCCGACAGCCAGAGGGCGTATGTGAGCGAACTCGCGAGCCAACAGCAGCAGCTTCTGCCCCAGATCCAGGCGACAGGCGCTCGCATCGTCTCAACCTACCAGAAAGCCTATAACGGAATCCAGGTCCATGTACCTCTGGATCGATTGGGCGCCCTGGCCAATCTACCCGGCGTGAAGGCCGTCCACCGCATCCCCCTCCACATGCCCTCCCGCGGAACCAGCATGCCCTGGATCGGCGTGGACGACGTCTGGGCAGACCTGGGGTTAGACGGCACCGGCGTCACCATTGCCATCATTGACAGCGGCATCGACTACTACCATGCCGACTTTGGGGGCAGCGGCGACCCGGCCGATTATGCAGCCGACAATCCCAACATCGTTGAAGCGGGGACGTTCCCCACGGCCAAGGTCGTCGGCGGCTATGACTTGGCGGGCCCGACCTATGACCCCAGCTCCGACGATCCGGACATCGCCACGCCCGACCCGGATCCCGACCCCTTGGATGTCTTTGGTCACGGCTCCCACGTGGCGGGCATCGCGGCGGGCCTGGGCGTCACCGCTGAAATTGCACCGGGTGCGGCACCTGGCGCCTTGCTCTACGCCGTCAAAATCTTTGCCGATGTTCGGGCGTCAACGGCTCTGACCGCCGACGGTATCGAATGGGCTATGGACCCCGACCAGGACGGTGACATCTCAGATCACGTCGACGTCATGAACCTATCGCTGGGTGCGCGCTTTGGCAGCCCATACGATCCCTCTGCGGTCGCCATCAACAACGCTGCCAGCATGGGGATCGTCGTCGCAGCAAGCGCGGGCAACAGCGGGGACGTCATGTACATCCACGACTCACCCGGCAATGCAGAAAAGGCCATCGCCGTCGCTGCCTCGGTCGACAACGATCCAGCGGATAGCCCCAGTCTGGCCGACACGATAGCCGATTTCTCCTCGCGTGGTCCCCGGGGGCCCGACTCGCTGCTCAAGCCCGACGTTTCTGCCCCGGGATACCTCATCAACTCAGCCGCTGCGGGCACGGGTACCGAAGGTGTCAAGTCCAGCGGGACCTCCATGTCTACTCCGCACATTGCCGGCGTCGCCGCACTGCTGCTCGAAAGGCACCCATCCTGGACACCGGACGAGATCAAGGCGGCCATCATGAACTCGGCCGTGGATCTGACCACGACGGGCGGTGACAACTATCCGCTTTCGCGCCAGGGAGCCGGCCTGGTGGATGCCAGGGCTGCAGCGGGCCTCGAGGCACTGGCCCTGACTGACTCGGGCAACCTCTCCTTAGGCGTCGTCCCTGTCGACAGCGACATGACGCTCTCACAGTACGTCAAGGTCATGAACATGGGCACCGTAACCAAGACCTTTGACATCGGCTGGAACTTCCAGTTCCCTGCAGAGGATGCGGGCATGGGTGTAGCGCTGAACCTGCCGGCACAAGTCACGGTCAACCCTGGCTCGTACGCCAACGTGCCGGTGGAGGTCCAGATCGATGCCAGTGCACTACCGACGCAGACCTACGACTTTAGCAGCTGGACCGTAGCCG
>Ga0316577_10000237_pt1 | contig 19130 bp, 14 predicted proteins | sample S5NA_FD_203073 | JGI IMG/M metagenome (GOLD analysis project Ga0316577, IMG submission 203073) | Rhizosphere microbial communities from salt marsh grasses in Alabama, United States - S5-7_050615r2r1 | ecosystem: Host-associated > Plants > Roots > Rhizosphere | place: USA: Alabama | collected... | reverse complement strand
CGGTACACGTTCAGCTGCGCCCTGCCGTCGTCGGTGCCGTCGACCGCGGAGACGTCGAGCTCGAGCTTGATGTAGCTCTCGTCCCGGCCGCTCTCGAGCTGGTAGATGTTCTTGTTCTTGTCCATCAGGCGCATGTCGTTGGCGCCAAAGACGAAGCTGGCTCTGCTGCTGCCTTCTTCGATCGCCACCGTGTACTCGAGATCGAAGATGGACAGATAGTGCGAGTACAGGACCAGGTCATCGTCCCCACCCCCAATCCAGGTGGCGCCGTCCCAGGCAGACAGATCGGGATCGGGGTTCATGAGGCCGGTCTCGAACCACGAGATCGCGGATGCGCTGTCTCCGTTCTGATCCCACACCGTCACCGACCACCCGTATCGTGTGGAGGCCTGCAGGGAGGCACCCGCATACGGAATGGCCAGCGAGACGTCGCTCGCCACCTTCGTGCTGTCCCACACCACCGAGTCTTCAGGATCGGTCACGACGATGCGGTAGGCGCTCTGCGAATAGCCGCGCTGGTCCTCCGGGGCACGCATCTGCCAGCTGAAGCGGGGCGTCTCCACGTCGATGCCCAGGGGGGTGTCCGAGTACTCCACCTGAAGCCTGGCCGGGGTGAAGGGAGCATCGGCGCCCGCGGCCGTCCCCCAGACGGTGGCGATGAGGCACGGCAGAAGGAGAGCGACTCGTGTCGCCCGGAGGAACGGCCTGGTCAGACTTCGGCTGGATCGGCTTCGAGAGGTCCCCATACTTGTCTCCCCAGTCGGCCCCGCGCGGGCGGCGATGAACTCGTCGACTCGCTCTCGCGAGCAACCTAGGCGCTGGCGGGCTCGGGCGTCAACCCGGCTCGCGGCGTGCCATGCAGCCCCCGTTTGCTTCGGTCCGCGGCATTCTGTACAAACCGGAGGGAGGTTCCAAGTGCCACATGTGCTCGCGCTGGACCAGGGGACCACGAGCTCCCGTGCCATCGTCTTCGACCACGCCGGATCGGTCCGCGCGGTCGCCCAGCGCGAGTTCCGCCAGATCTTCCCGCGATCGGGCTGGGTAGAGCACGACCCCCGGGAGATCTGGGCCTCGCAGACCGGTGTCGCGGTCGAGGCGCTGGCCTCGGCCTCGCTCCGTCCGCGCGACCTCGCGGCGATCGGCATCACGAACCAGCGCGAGACTGCGATCGTCTGGGACCGCGAGACGGGGGAGCCGGTGATGAACGCCATCGTCTGGCAGGACCGACGGACGGCACCCCTGTGCGACCGCTTGCGGGCGGAGGGCAAGGAGCCGCTCATCCGGGAGAAGACCGGCCTCGTGATCGACGCCTACTTCTCCGGGACCAAGGTGGCCTGGATCCTGGAGAACGTCCCGGGCGCGAGAGAGCGAGCCGAGGCCGGGAAGCTCGCCTTCGGGACCGTCGATTCCTGGCTCGTGTGGAACCTGACCGGCGGGCGGCTACACCTCACGGACGCGAGCAACGCCTCGCGCACCCTCTTCTTCAACATTCACACGGGCGAGTGGGATGACGAGCTGCTGGGGCTCCTCGGGGTACCCCGCAGCCTCATGCCTGAGGTGCGGGGCTCGAGCGAGGTCTACGGAACCGTGAGCGCCGGCCACGACCTCGAGGACGTGCCGATCGCGGGAATCGCCGGCGACCAGCAGGCGGCCCTGTTCGGACAGGCCTGCTTCACGCCCGGCCTCACCAAGAACACCTACGGTACCGGCTGCTTCATGCTGCAGAACACCGGGGACAAGGCCCCCCCGTCTCGGCACAAGCTCGTCACCACCGTGGCGTGGCGACGCGATGGCCGGACCGAGTACGCGCTCGAGGGCAGCGTCTTCATCGCGGGCGCGGTCGTTCAGTGGCTGCGCGACGGGCTCGGGATCATCCGTGCTTCCTCGGACGTCGAGGCGCTGGCGGTATCGGTGCCCGACAACGGGGGCGTCTACCTCGTGCCGGCGTTCGCGGGCCTGGGCGCTCCCCACTGGGACGCCTACGCGAGAGGGACGATCGTGGGCATCACCCGGGGGACGAGCGCCGGACACCTCGCCCGCGCCGCCCTCGAGTCCATCGCCTACCAGGTCAGCGACCTCGCCGACGCGATGCAATCCGACTCGGGGGTGCCCCTCGCCGAACTGCGGGCGGACGGGGGAGCGGCCGGCAACGACATGCTCATGCAATTCCAGGCCGACCTCCTGGGCGTGCCCGTCCTCCGACCAGCCGTCACCGAGACGACGGCGCTCGGCGCCGCGTACCTCGCCGGCCTCGCCACCGGGTTCTGGAGTAGCATCGCCGACGTCGCCGGCCAGTGGCGGGTGGAGCGGCGCTTCGAGCCGGCGATGGGCCGGGACCGCGTCGAGGAGCTGCGCTCCCAGTGGCGACGGGCGCTCGAGCGGGCCGGCGGCTGGGAGTCGCCCGCCTGATCCGCGAGGGGAAGGGAAGACGCAGACCGTGAAGCGCGAGGAGATGCTCGGGCGCACCCTGGCCAGGGCCGAGCCGTGGGACATGGTCGTCGTGGGCGGCGGCGCCACCGGAGTCGGCGTCGCTCTCGACGCCGCCGCCCGCGGCTACGAGGTGCTGCTTCTCGAGCGCGCCGACTTCGGGAAGGGCACGTCTTCTCGCTCGACGAAGCTCGTGCACGGCGGGGTGCGCTACCTCGAGCAGGGCAACGTCTCCCTGGTGATGGAGGCGCTGAAGGAGCGGGGCCTCCTCCGGCAGAACGCCCCGCACCTGGTGAGCGACCTCGCCTTCGTGGTGCCCAACTACGAGTGGTGGGAGGCTCCCTTCTACGGACTGGGCCTCAAGGTCTACAACCTCCTCTCCGGCCGCTATGGCTTCGGGGATTCGGAGGTCCTCTCGAAGGAGGAGACCCTCGAGCGACTGCCCACGATTCAGACCGAGGGGCTGCGCGGGGGCGTCGTCTACTACGACGGGCAGTTCGATGACGCGCGGCTCCTGATCAACATGGTGACCACCGCCGCCGAGCAAGGGGCAACGCTGCTGAACTACGCCCCGGTGACCGGCCTCACCCGCGACGAGGAGGGCTTCGTGGACGGCGTCGTGGCCCGCGACGAGGAGAGCGGCCAGGCGTTCCGGGCCACCGCTCGCGTCGTCATCAACGCGGCCGGTCCCTTCTGCGACGCGGTCAGGCGGCTGGCCGAGCCCGACGTCACTCCGATCGTAGCCCCCAGCCAGGGGATCCATCTCGTCTTCGACGGCGCCTACCTGCCGGGGGGGAACGCCATAATGGTGCCCCACACGGCCGACGGGCGTGTGATGTTCGCCATCCCCTGGCACGAGCACACCCTCGTGGGGACCACCGACACGCCGATCCCGGAGGCGTCGCTGGAGCCACGGCCGCTCGACGAGGAGATCGAGTTCATCCTCGAGACGGCGGGCCGGTACCTGCGGCGTCCGGTCACGCGGAGCGACGTGAGGAGCGTGTTCGTGGGAATCCGCCCCCTCGTCCGCGCCGGCGACGCGTCGAGCACCGCGGCCCTCTCGCGCGACCACACGATCCACATCGACCACTCGGGCCTGCTCACCCTGACCGGCGGCAAGTGGACGACCTATCGGAACATGGCCGAGGACTGCGTGAACCAGGCCGCCACCCTGGCCCACTTGCCCGAGAAGCCCTGTCCGACCCGCGACCTCAACATTCACGGCTTCCACCGGCAGGCGTCGAAGTTCGGCTCCCTGGCCGTCTATGGCTCCGACGCCCTCCCCATCCGGGACCTGATGCGCTCCGAGCCCGGACTGGAGGAGCCCCTCCACCCGGCGCTTTCGAGCTGCGAGGCCGAGGTGGTGTGGGCGGCTCGCTTCGAGATGGCCCGGACCGTGGAGGACGTGCTCGCCCGCCGCACGCGTGCGCTGTTTCTCGAGGCGCGGGCCGCCATCGAGGTCGCCCCACGGGTGGCCGAGCTGCTCGCCGGCGAGCTCGAGCGCGACGAGGCCTGGGCGCGCGCCCAGGTCGAGGAGTTCCGGGCGCTGGCCGAGGGCTACCTGATCCGCTGAGTCGAGTGCGGTCGCGTCGTCTCGGGCTGGCGGGATGGGTCAGCCAAGTGCCCTGGGTCACATCGCGCTCGCATTACAATACGCGCGCCCCCCACCAGTGAGGTGCCCGGCATGACACGGCTGTTGCTCATCGACCCGCCCGAAGACCTGGCCAGGGCCCTCCGAACCTCGCCCCTGCTGGAGGAGGTCCTCGTCGAGACCGCAGTGACCGACGTCGACGCCCTCCGGCGACTGCGCATGCGCTCCTACGACGTGGTGATCTCGAGCCCCTCGACGCCGGTCGAGGCTGACCTCGTGTTCATCGAGGAGGCCCGACTCGCCCGGCCCGGGGTGCGACCCATGGTGCTGAGCGCGGAGGCCGCGCCGGAGGAGGTCATCGCCGCGCTCCGCTCTCGCGTCTTCGCCTTCTTTTCCGCCCCCTACGACATCCCCGAGATCGTCGACATGGCAAGGCGGGCGGTCCAGGCCACGGAGTGGCACGAAGGGATCGAGATCCTGTCCGCGAAGCCCGACTGGCTCTCCCTTCGGGCCAACTGTGGTCTGCTCACCGTGGAGCGGGTGGTGCGCTTCCTCTCGGAGCTGGGCAAGGACATCCCCGAGCCCAGCCGTGACGAGGTCATGCTGGCCTTCCGGGAGATCCTCGTGAACGCGATGGAGCACGGGGGGGAGTTCAACCCCGAGCAGGTCGTCGAGGTCTCGGCGGTGCGGACCCGTCGCACCATCGTCTACTACGTCAAGGACCCGGGCCACGGATTCGACCCCACCGAGCTCCCCCACGCCGCTTCCCCCGCCGATGAGGAAGATGTGCTCGCCCATGCCGAGCAGCGCGCCGGGCTGGGTCTTCGACCCGGGGGCTTCGGTCTCCTGCTTGCCCGCAAGATCGTCGACGAGATGATCTACAGCGAGCGGGGCAACGAGGTTCTGCTGATCAAGCACATCGTGTGACGTCGCCGGTGGTACGTCCCCGAGGTCGTGTTCATGGGATGGGCGTGGGGGGCGCCGGCCCCCGGGGTCCCCGACGAGGATGACTTCGGTTGACAGGACACTAGGAGCTCAAAGGAACATGCCGACTCGAGTGATGCTCATGGGACTGGGACCCATCGGGGCAGGCGTAGCCCGCCAGCTCGTCGCCCGACGCAACTTCAAGTTGGTCGCCGCGGTGGACATCGACCCCGCCAAGGTGGGCCGGGATCTGGCGGACATCATCGATCTCGCGAAGAGGACGAGGATCAAGGTCGGGCCCGACCCCGTCGCCGCCATCCGACAGACGAAGCCGCAGGTGGCGGTGCTGTGCACGAGCTCGTCCCTGAAGAAGGTCTGGCCGCAGATCGAGACCGTCCTCAAGCGCCGGGTGCCCATCGTCTCCACCACGGAGGAGTTGTCGTACCCGTTTCTCTCAAACCGGGCTTTGGCCCGCAAGATCGACGCCGCGGCAAAGAAGGCGAAGGTGGCGGTGGTCGGGACCGGGGTGAACCCCGGCTTCGCGATGGACGCGCTGCCCATCGCCCTCACCGCGGTCTGCGAGCGGGTACACGCGGTGCGGGTCGAGCGTGTCCAGGACGCGCGCATCCGACGGCTTCCCTTCCAGAAGAAGATCGGCTCGGGGCTCAGCGTCGAGGAGTTCGGCGAGCGCGTGAAGGCGGGCACGGTCCGCCATGTCGGCCTCGCGGAATCGGTATCGATGATCGGCGACGCGCTGGGCTGGAAGCTCGAGCGGGTCACCGACGAGATCCAGCCAATGATCGCGAAGGGACCGGTCGAGAGCCGCTTCCTGCGGGTCGAGGCCGGACGGGTCTGCGGCATCACCCAGGATGGGGTGGGCTACCGCGACGGTAAGCCGGCGATCGTTCTTCACATGGAGGCCTACCTCGGCGCCCCCGAGAGCTACGACTCGGTGCAGATCGAGGGCTCGCCCCCTCTCTTCGTGAAGGCACTGGGCGGCTACCACGGCGACGTGGCCACCACCTCAATCACCGTCAACACCATTCCCAAGGTCCTCCAGGCGGCCCCGGGGCTCCACACCATGCGGACGCTCGCCCTCCCGTCGTTCGCGGGTGGGAGGTGACGGGACGCAGGCGGATCGGGCGCGCGGGTCCGGAAACCGGACAGCCCCTCCGGCCCCGGAAGAGGGCAACCGGCGAGAATGAGGACGACCCTGCCGCCAACGCGCTCCACGGTGGCTGCTTACACGGCATCCTGGACACGCCGGCCCCCGGCGAGGCACGGTCCAGCGGCCGGTACGCCCTTTGCTCTCTCGGGCATCGGGATGAGCGAGGCGACCCAGGATCGACACCGCTGCCGAAACCCTCGGTGCCGCAAACCGTTCGCCCTGGTCTACCGCCGTTCCCCGGAGGACGTGATGATCCCTCTCACCGTGGCCTGCCCGCGCTGCGGGAGCTGGGACGTGGTGATGGTCACCACGGGGGCGGTGCGCCGGGCGGAGGGCACCTGGGTCCTGCCCCTCGGCCACGGCGTGGTCCCGCACCAGACGCCGTCCGACCTCCAGGATCCCCACCCCTGAGCCGGGCTCTCGGCTCCTGCGCTAACATTCGGGGCCGATGAACCCCGCTCTGGTTCTGCTCGCCGCCGGCGTCGGCAGCCGCTACGGCAGTCCCAAGCAGATCGATCCCGTGGGACCCGGCGGCGCGACCCTTATCGACTACGCGGCCTTCGATGCCCGGCGGGTGGGCTTCGATCGTGTGGTCCTCGTCGTGCGCGCGGAGAACGAGTCGGAGGTCCGGGCGGCAGCCGGGGATCGGGTCGCCCGTCGGCTGCCGGTGGACTACGCGGTCCAGGACGCGGCGCTGCCCGCGGGATTCGAGGCCCCGCCGGGCCGGACGAAGCCGTGGGGCACCGGCCACGCAGTGCTGGCCGCTGCGCCCCACCTCCACGGACCCTTCGCCGTTTTGAATGCCGACGACTTCTACGGGGCCCGCTCGTACCGGATCCTGGCCGAGTGGTTTCGGCGGGCCCGGCCCGAGCGGGAGCACGCGCTCGTCAGCTTCGATCTGCGCACGACGCTGAGCCCGGCGGGACCCGTCAACCGCGGCCTGTGCCGGGTTGACGAGAGGGGGGTGCTCCGCGAGATCCGCGAGGTGTTGAGGATCGAAGGGGACGGCGAGAACGCCCGCCATCCCGAGAACGGCGGCGTCGCCCGCGTGTCCGGCGACACTCCGGTCTCGCTCAACTTCTGGGGCTTCGCTCCCGATGTGGTGCCCGCCTTCGAGTCATCGTTCGAGCAATTTCTGGGGGAGCACGGCGCGAGCCCGAGCGCCGAGCTGTTCATCCCGGACGTGGTGCAGCCCCTGATCGACTCGGGCGCGGCCCGGGTGCGCGTGCTGCCGGGCGGCGGACCGTGGGCCGGCCTCACCCACCCCGAGGATCGCGACCACCTCGTCGCTCTCCTCGCAGATCTGACCACCCGCGGCGAGTACCCGCGGGATCTGTGGACTTGAGCGACCGTCCTTGAGCCCGGCCGCCGCGATCGCCGACCGCTTCGCCGTCGACGGACGTCTGGTCTCTCTCGAGCCCAAGCCCGGCGGTCACATCAACGATTCCTGGCTCGGGGTGTGGGACGGGCCTCATGGTCGCCGCCGCTGCCTGCTGCAGCACATCAACCGCTTCGTCTTCCGACGACCGGAGGAGGTGATGGCCAACATGGTTCGCCTGACGCGACACGTGAGCGCCCACCTCACCCGGGAGTCGGCGCCGGAGCCCGAGCGCCGGGTGCTGAGGCTGGTCCCCTCGCGCGACGGCGGCACCCACCACCGGGAGTCGGACGGCGAGGTGTGGCGGCTCCTCGACTGGATCGAGGGTACGCGCTCGACGGAGCGGGCCACCACTTCGGCGGAGGCCCGCGCGGCGGCCGGGGCCTTCGGGCGCTTCCTCCGTCAGCTGGCCGACCTGCCCGGGCCGCCGCTGCACGAGACGATCCCCGGCTTTCACGACACGCCGAAGCGGCTCCGTGCCCTGGAGCGTGCGGTCGCCGCCGACGCGGTGGGCCGGGTGGCCGGGGCCGGCCCCGAGATCGAGGCCGCGCTCGACCGCCGCGCGCTCAGCCGCGCCCTGGCCGATCGCGCGTCCCGGGGCGAGCTGGTGAGGCGACCGACCCACAACGACGCCAAGATTGCCAACGTACTCTTTGACACGTCGACCGGCGAGCCGCTCTGCGTGGTGGATCTCGACACCGTCATGCCCGGCATCGCGCTCCACGACTTCGGCGACATGGTGCGATCCATGGTTGCCGACGCGGCCGAGGACGAGCCCGACCCGTCGCGGATCACACTGCGCGTCCCGGTCTTCGAGGCCGTGGCCCGGGGCTTCATCGAGGCGATGGGAGCGGACCTGTCCCCGCTCGAGCGATCGCTCCTGCCGACGGGGGCATGCGTGATCACGCTCGAGCAGGCGGCGCGCTTCCTCACCGACCACCTCGAGGGCGACCGTTACTACCCCGTCACCCACCCCGACCACAACCTCGAACGGACCCGCACTCAGCTCCGGCTCCTCCAGCTCCTCGAGGATCACGACGCGGAGCTGCGGCGGATCACGGAGTCCCTCTAGCCTGTCACCAAAGTCGTGCGCGTTCTCCAGTGCGCTGGGCGCTCGGCGGCCACCCCGCCTGCGGCGGGGTGCCCGAATCGTTCGGGGCCGCAGGCCCCGCGAGCGAGGTTGGGTGATACGCCGCTTTTCACGATTCGGGCGCCTCGAGCATCTGCTTCGATGTGCAGCTGCGTCCTCGCCGGGGGCCCCGGCCGCCTGCGCGCCACCAGGCCTTGCCCACAGGCACGGTTTCGGTGACGCAGCTCTAGGACGACGCCGCGGTCGGTGCTTCCTCCGAGGGCGCGCGCAGGATCCCGGTGAGGATTCGGAAGAGTCCGAAGCCACTGATCAGGGTGATCGCCAGGAAGACGAGGCCCGGGAGTGTCCGACCGTAGAGCAGGTTGCCGGTGGTGAAGAGCGCACCGTAGACGAAGAGGCAGCCGAGCGTCCAGCCCAGGACAGCCTGCGACAGGCTGTCGGGGCTCGGTGGCAGCGCCGCTTCCTTCCGGATCGCGCGCCAGCCGGGACCCGCCGGTCGGACCTTCCGGTAGAACGCCACCAGGCTCTCGCGATCGGCGGGCGGCGTCAGGAAAGTCACCACCACCCACACCACGGTCGTTCCGGACACCGCGTAGATCAGCGCCCGGTGAGCGGGGAGCTCCAGGCCGCCCTTGCCGGCAAAGAAGAGCCCCACTGCGATGACGAACGAGCTGATCATCGCCGCGATCTCGCTCCAGGCATTGATGCGCCACCAGAACCAGCGGAGCAGGTAGATGAGGCCGGTCCCGGCCCCGATGGAGAGGAGCAGCTCGAACGCCTCGGCGGCGGTGGTGAGCAGGAACATGAAACCGGCGGCGACGATCATCAGGACGCCGGTCACGACCCTTGAGACGAAGACGAGGTGCTTCTCTCCCGCGTCCGGCCGAAGGAAGCGCTTGTAGAAGTCCATCACCACGTACGAGGAGCCCCAGTTGAGGTGGGTGACCATGGTCGAGATGTAGGCCGCGGTCAGGGCGGCGACGAGGACCCCCAGGATCCCGTGGGGCAGAAGCGTGAGCATGGCCGGGTAGGCCATGTCGTCGCCCAGCAGACCGGGGCTGACGTGGGGCAAGGCCTGCTGAATGTCGCCCAGCGTCGGGAAGACGATGATCGAGGCGAGGGCCACGATGATCCACGGCCAGGGGCGCAGCGCATAGTGCGCCACGTTGAACCAGAGCGTTCCCGCCAGGGCATCCTTCTCGGTCCGGGCCGCCAGCATCCTCTGGGCGATGTAGCTGCCCCCACCCGGCTCCGCCCCCGGGTACCAGACCGACCACCACTGGACGGTCAGGGGGATGACGAACACCCCGAGGGCCAGCTCCCAGTTGGAGAAGTCCGGCACCAGACCGAGGGTCGAGGCCGGGACCTTCTCGATCAACCCGGTGAGGCCGCCCACCGCCGGATGGTCGAGGGCGTACCAGGCGGCGGCCACGACGCCGAACATGGCGATCACGAACTGGACGAGGTCGATGGCCAGGACCCCCCAGAGCCCGGACATCGAGGCGAAGGGGATGCAGATGAGGGCGCAGGCGATGACCGTCGTCCACCGGTCCCATCCCAGCATCACGCTCGCGATCTTGGCCGCGGCCAGGGTGACGGTGGCCATGATCACGCAGTTGAAGAAGAGGCCCAGGTACACGGCACGGAACCCGCGCACGAACGACGCCGGCCGCCCGGAGTAGCGCAGCTCGTAGAACTCGAGGTCGGTCAGGACCCCCGAGCGCCGCCACAGGCGCGCGAAGAAGAAGACCGTGGCCATCCCCGTCAGCAGGAAGGCCCACCACTCCCAGTTCGCGGCCACTCCCCTCGTCCGTACGAAGTTGGTGACGAGGTTGGGGGTGTCGGTGCTGAAGGTGGTGGCGACCATCGAGGTGCCGATGAGCCACCAGGGGGCGGATCGTCCCGAGGCGAAGAACTCGGCCGTCCCCTTGCCCGCGCGCCTGGCGAAGAAGAAGGCGGGCAGGAGGGAGACGGACAGGGCGATCAAGGCGATGGCGACGTCGAGCGCGTTGAGCTGCATGACCCCAGACTATGCACCAGGAGGATGGGGCATTGCTCGGTGTCGTGGAAGGTGCCGGGAATGGCCCGCACCGGGGTCCGACCCGGGCCGAGGCTCAGGACTTCGTGTGTTCCTCGATGAAGGCCCGGGCCTCGTCGGGCTCGAGGGGCGGGCTGAGGAGAAAGCCCTGCAGGCCCGCACAACCGCGATCCTCGAGGAACGCGCGCTCAGCTTCCGTCTCGACGCCCTCCGCGATCACGTCGAGACCCAGGCTCCGGGCGAGGCCGAGGATCGCCTCGACCAGGGCCGCGTGCTCCGCGTGATCCGGCAGCCCCGCGACCAGAGAGCGGTCGACCTTCACGCTGCTGAATCCCAGCTCGCGGATCTGTGCGATCGAGAAGAAGCCCGTCCCGAAGTCGTCGAGGGCCAGCTCGACGCCGAGACCGCGCAGCCTCTGCAGCCGCTCCTTCACCTCGGGGCTGCCGGTCATGACCGTCCCCTCGGAGAGGTCGATCTCCAGACGCGAGGCGGCCAGGCCGCTGCTCCGAAGCGCCTTTTCCACCTCGGTGACGAGGTCCGGCTGCAGGAACTGGCGCTCGGAGAGGTTGACGACCAGATGCCCTTTCCCGGGAAGCGCCGCGGCGAATCGTGTCGCCGCCTTCAAGACGCGGGCCCCTATGGGCAGGATGAGACCGCTCTCCTCGGCCTGGGAGATGAAGCCCGAGGGCGCCACCACCCCCTGCTCGGGGTGGCGCCAGCGGAGGAGCGCTTCGAGCCCCGGAGGACCCTCGCGGCGGACGATGGGCTGGTAGACCACGCTGAACTCGTCTCGCTCCAGGGCGGAGCGCAGGCCGTCCAGAAGCGCCATGCGCTCGCGCGCCCGCTCGCTCATCTCGGCGATGAAGAAGCGGTAGTCGTTCTTGCCCTCGCTCTTGGCACGGTACATCGCGAGGTCGGCGTGGCGCAGCAGGGTCCGGGCGTCGACCCCGTCCTCGGGAAAGACGCTGATGCCCGCGCTCGCGCTGAGGGAGATTCGCTCATCCCCGAGCGCCAGGGGCTGGACCAGCCGGTCGAGGAGACCACGTGCCACCAGCGCGGCGTCGTCGGCACGGGCCAGATCCTGCACGAGAACCGTGAACTCGTCGCCGCCGATGCGGGCCACCAGGTCGGAGCTTCGGGTGCCGGCGCGGAGACGATCGGCCACCGATTGGAGCACGGTGTCCCCGGCGGCGTGCCCGAGGCGATCGTTGACGCTCTTGAAACCGTCGAGGTCCAGGAAGACGAGGGCGGCACGGGACTGGCGGCGGGCGGCGCGGGAGAGCGTGCGCTCGAGGGTGTCCTCGAAGAACTTCCGGTTCGGCAGGCCGGTCAGGCTGTCGTAGCGGGCGAGCATCTGGAGGTCGGCCTCGGCCCGCAGCCGCTTGAGGAAGAGGCCGACCTGACTTCCGATGTCCGCGAGGGCGGCCGTCCACTGCTCCTCCCGGACGAGCGGCGCGACGCACCGGGCCTCGAGCACCCCGAGCAGCTGCCCGCCGCCACGCACCGGTACGGCCAGGGCCGAGCCCCTCGGCGGTGAGTCCGAGCCCTCGACCCAGACGGGCTCACCCCGCTCGGCGACCTGTCGGGCCACGCTCTCGTCCGGCGTCTCGGCTCGCGACGGGGCCCCTGCCCCGGTGGCACTGCCGGCGAGGAAGAGACGCACCGGAGCGCCCTCGGTCAGCCACAGCCGCGCCTCCTCGCAGTCGAGCCCCCCGGCGATCGCGGCGAGCAGCGGCGGGCTGGCCTCGGCGACGGACAACGCCTCGGTGAGGACCTGGGTCACCCGGTGACGGACCTCGTCGAGCCGCCGGGTCCGGCTGCGGTCCGTCAGGTCGCGGATGTAGGCGGTCAGCAGCACCCGGCCCTTCACGAAGGCCGGAACGACGACGACCTCGACCGGGAAGGTGGTCCCGTCCGCGCGCATCGCGGTCGTCTCCCGCTGGCGTCCCAGGTCCGGGTTGTCGCCGGTCACGATGAAGTCGCGCAGGCGTCTTCGCAGCTCGTCTCGAAGGGCGGGCGGGACGATCGTGTCCGTCACCGCCCGACCGAGGATCTCCGCGCGGCTGTACCCGAAGGCCCTCCGGGCGGAGGAGTTGAACTCGAGGATGCGGCCCTCGTGGTCCACCGTGATGATGCAGTCGCGGGCGGAGTCGAGGATGAGGGCCTTGCGGAGCTCGCTCGCCCGCAGCTCCTCCTCCCACTCCCGAGCTTCCTCGAAGGGACGCACGGTGAGCGGCAGCGCCTCCGACGGGGCCCCGGGGCGCTCCGGCTCCGGCTCGGCCTCCACGAAGGTGGCGATGCGTTCGCGCGCCTCTCCGCGGTAGATGAGGAACTCCACCCCGATGTGCCAGGGCGGCCCGTCCCCCTCGGCGGTGCGGACCACCTGCCCGACCGCGGCGGTGTCGTCGTCGTGACCCGGCAAACGGAAGCGCAGCCCGACCTTGGCCCCGAGCTCGAGCGCGCGCGAGCTCTCGAGCAGCACTCCCCGCCGGCCGATATTGAGGACGGCCCCCTCGAACTCGTCCTCACCGCTGATGAAGGTGGACCAGTCCCTTACGTGAGCCTGGATCCGGTGCGTGCGGCGGGCGGGGACGCTGAGCAGCTCCTCGAGGCGCCGGTCCCAGAGGAACGGGTCGATGGGGACGGTGATCGCCGCGTTGGCGCCGGCGGACCTGAGATCCTCCTCCACCTCGGGGGGCTCCGAACGGTTCAGCCACACGATGGCGGTGTGGCGGGTGAGCGGGTTCTCGCGCAGTCGCTGCACGACCCCGACGGCCACCGGCCGGCGGAGGTCGAGGACCACCATGTGGGGTCGCAGCTCCTCCGCCCGGTCGACCGCGACGTCGGGATCGGGCTCGTGTGCGCGATCGATGTCGGGACGCCCGAGGACGGTGGGGCCGAGCTCACCCGACAAGCTCTCCGGGCCGACGACCAGAACCCTGAGCACGTTGGCGAGTCTAGCGGAGATCGCACCAAAGTCCAGCCACGCCCGGCCACAATGTGAGGAAGGGCACATTGGCATTCATGACGGGTGCTCCGGTGATGCTCCTCACGTCCTGGGGGTCTCTTCTTCACCGCGCCTGCTCACTTAGCGTTCACTGACCGCGTGCGCGAGCGCACACCCGTGCACGGCCGGTGACGCGCCTCACGGACGCCCCCGCCCGCCTCCCGTACGTTGGGGGCAATCGGGCGAGGGGCCCGAGACGACCTCCTGCTCAGAGCAAACCCGGGGAGACTCGGGGACGCAGAGCCACGGGGCCCACAGAATCCCTCAGGGCCAGCCGAGCCGCCAGGAAACCAGAGGTGCGGACCTGGCGCCCCGGAGCGGTCCCAGGTCCCCTGGAAGGAGGCCAATCTCATGCGTCGCATCAGCGTCTCATTGCCTCGTGTGGCCGGGCTGGCCCTCGTGCTGGCCGCGGCGGGTTGTGGAGGGTCGGGCTCGGTCACCGGGCCCGACGACGCACCGGTGGTGGCCAACGGGGCCGCGGTGCTCCAGGGCACGGTCACGGGCGGCGGGATCACCGCGTCGTCATTGGACAGCTTCACCGCCCTCTGCTGCACCGGCAGCGGCTGGACGGTGCGGGTCGAGGGCACGACTCTCTCGGCGGTGGTGGACGAGGAGGGGGAGTTCATCCTGTCCGGCGTGCCCGCCGGCACCGTCACGCTCATCTTCGAGGGCCCGGGGGGGACGGCCCACCTGACCGTGGAAGGTCTGCAGGACGGCCAGGTCCTGAGCCTGAGGGTCCACCTCTCGGGCGGGACGGCCACCATCGCCGACCAGGAGCCCTGCTCTCCGACGAAGGAGACCAAGCTCACCGGTGCCCTCGATTCGATGTCGGGGACGCAGCTCGTCATCGCCGGGCAGGCGGTGGACGCGAGCCAGGTTCGGAAGGTGTGGCGCGGCCCCAAACGCACCCAGCTCGACACCCTGGTCGTGGGCGAGAAGGTCAAGGTCTGGGGCACCCTCACGGGTGACGGAGTGATCCTGGCCGAGGAGATCCAGGCGTTGACGTCGGGCGAGGAGACGTGGTTCACCCTCAGCGGGAGGGTCCAGTCGGTGGGCTTCCGCGCGCTGGACCTGGATGCCGACTGTGAGGACCCCAGTCCGAGCCACTACCCGACGCTGGTCGTGGCGGGCTGGACGATCAAGACGAACAACGGCACGAGGTTCAAGTGGTCGGACGGAGGCAGCCTCAACCCTGGCGACATCGCGGTCGGCGACAGGGCCTACGTCGAGGGCTGGCAGGAGTCCGGGAGTACCGTCGAGGCCACGAAGGTCGTGATCAACAAGCGCTAGTCCGCCGCGGGCATCGACGTCGGCCGGCGGCCGCGTCCGCGGAGGGGAGCGCCTCTTCCCCGTGGGCGCGGCCTCTTCGTCGTGGCTCCGTCCTCTCCCCTTCCGGGGGAGCCCGTTGCGTCGGCCCGGCCCCGCTCACACGATCCGGATGGAGTGGCTCTTCATCGCGAGCCACACCTTCCGTTCGGGGGCGAGATCGAGGGCGGCCACCGCGGCGGGGGTGACGCGGGCCAGCAGCTCACCGCCACCGTTCTCGAGGACACCACGGACCACCACGTCCGGTCCGGTGCGCTCGAGGGCGGCGACCCGCGCGGGGTAGACGTTTCGCGCGGAGAGCCCCTCGACCAGGGCCGCGCAGACCAGCACGTCCTCCGAGCGCACGGCCAGAGTGACGGCCGCGCCCACCGGGCGATCGACGGCCAGGGTGATCGACACGTCGGAGCCGGTGTTCGTGCGCACGCGCGTGATGCCCCCCGCGGTGTCGTGGGCCACCACCCGGCCTGGGAGGAGGTTTTCGATGCCAGCCTCGGCCTCCCCGACGACGGCGGGGGCCGAGAGCAGGGACCGCGGCTCACCCTCCGCCTCCACCCGGCCGTCCTGGAGCACCACCAGGTGGGAGGCCACCGCGAGCGCCTCCCCCACGTTGTGCGTGACATAGAGGCACGGGAGGGCCCACGCGTCGCGGACACGCAGGAGCCAGGGCAGGATGCGCTCGCGCAGGCCGGGATCGAGGGCGGCCAGCGGCTCGTCGAGCAGCAAGAGTCGGGGGCGGGTGGCCAGGGCCCGGGCCAGCGCCACCCGCTGCCGTTCCCCCCCCGAGAGCGACCGCGGGACCCGGCCCACGAGGGGGCGGATCTCCAGGGTGTCGATGGCCGCCTCCACCGCCGTCGCGTCCGCCCGAGCCCCGAAGCGGACGTTGTCGAGGACGGAGAGGTGGGGAAACAGCCCCGCGTCCTGCGGGACGTAGCCCACCCGGCGCCGCTCGGGAGGCAGGGCGATCCCGCGTGCCTGGTCGAGCAGGGCCTCGCCGCCGATCGCCAGCCGCCCGCGGGTACGGCGCCGCAGACCCGCGATCGCCTCGAGCAGAGACGTCTTCCCGGCGCCGGAGGGTCCCATGACCGCGGTCACCCCGCTCGCGAGCTGCGTCTTCACCCGCAGCTCGAAAGCGGCCAGGTCCAGGGAGAGATCGATCTCGACGAGGGGCGTGGTCATTGCTCGTCCCGCCGAACGCGCCGTCGCACGATCCACTCCGTCGTCCACAGCGCGACAAAGGCCAGTCCCACCGTCACCGCGGCGAGGCCCACCGCCCGATCGTCCCGCCCGATCTGGACGTCGTGGAAGATCGCGAGGGCCAGGGTCTGGGTGCGGCCGGGGATGTTCCCGGCGACCAGGATGGTCGCCCCGAACTCGCCGAGCGCGCGGGAGAAGGCGAGAACGACACCGGCAAGGACACCGCGCCAGGCCAGCGGGAGGGCCACGCGGAAGAACGCGGCCACCGGGCCCGCGCCGAGGGTGCGCGCGAGACCAACCAGGCGCGGGTCCACCTCCTCGAAGGCGGTGCGCGCGGAGCGGACGAGGAGCGGAAACGCCATCACCGCCGTGGCCAGCACCACCGCCTTCCAGGTGAAGACGATCTCGATCCCCCGCTCCGCCAGCCACCCTCCCACGGGCCGATTGCGACCGAGGAGCTCGAGCAGGAAGAACCCGACCACCGTGGGCGGCAAGACCAGCGGCAGCGAGAGCGCGGTGTCGAGGGCGCCCTTCCCGGGTCCCCGGTAGCGCGCGAGCAGGAACGCCGCGGCCACCCCGGGGACGAGGATGAGGGCGGTGGCGAGCGCAGCCATCTCCACCGTGAAGAGGACGATCCTCAGCTCCTCGGCGCTCACCGTGCCTGCGTCTCGTCGAGGGGCTCGAACCCCAGCCGGGTGAAGACCGCCCGCGCCTCCGCGGACTGGAGATAGTCCAGGAACTCGCGCGCTTCCGAGGTCTTCGAAGACGCCAGCACCGCCGCCGGGTAGACGATCGGCGGGGCCTCGTCGGGCGGGACCTCCAGAGTGACGCGCACGCGGCGCGAGGTCATTGCGTCGGTGCGGTAGACGATCCCCACGTCTGCGGCACCGGACTCCACCGCGGCGAGGGCCGCACGCACGTCCAGCGTTGGGACCACCCGCTCGCGCAGCACCCCCCACAGGCCGACCGCTTCGAGCCAGCGGCGGGCGTAGATGCCCGCGGGGACGGCCTCCGGGTCACCCAACGCGAGACGGTGGGCTCGCTCGAGGTCCTGGGGCCTGGACATCGCGAGCTTCGAGCAGGCGGCCACGACGACCGCCAGTCGATTGGACAGAAGGTCCACACGATCCTGGGGGCGCACGAGCCCACCCTTCTCGAGCTCGTCCATGCGGTCGAGGTTGGCCGAGACGAAGACGTCGGCCGGTGCCCCGGCCTGGATCTGCCGCGCCAGCGCGTTGGAGCCCGCGAAGCTGAAGAGGACGCGCATGCCGGTACGCGCCTCGAACCCGGCGCCGATCTCGCCCAGGGCGTCGGTGAGGCTCGCCGCGGCAAAGACGAGCAGCTCCGGGCGCCGGTCGGCGGCGGCCGGCAGCGGGTGGGCGAGCGCGGCAACGAGCGTCGTGGAGGCGAGGCCAGTCGCGAGCCAGAGGGTAGGCATTCCTCAAGGTGCCTGAGCGACCCGCAGGAGGTCGGAGAGCAGAGCGTAGGCGGTCTGGTCGACGGTGGACCCGCGCTCGACGACGCCGATCTCGCCCATGAGGTCGGTCGCGATCAAGAGCACGTTGTCGGCACCGGCGCCAACGAGCGGATCGCCGACGGGCACGCGTTCGGGGCGAACGCTCACGTGCACGCGGCCCGCCCGGCGCTCGCCCCGGACCACGAGCCTCAGCCGGGAACCCGATTGGAGCGCACGACGCACCTGGAGTCTGGTGATCCCGCCCATCCCACGCCGGCGCACCTCGGTCGGCAGTACGGTTGCACCCATGAGTCCGGCGGCGAGGGCACAACCCTTGACTGCGGCGTCCCAGCCGTCGAGGTCGTTGGTCGGGTTCGCCTCGGCGATGCCGAGCGCCTGTGCCTCGCGGAGCGCCGCGGCGGCGCTCAGGCCCTCCTCCATGCGGGAGAGGATCAGGTTGGTGGTGCTGTTGAGCGTCCCCCGGAACCCGAGGATCCGGCAGCCGGGCAGACAGCGCTCGACCAGGTTGAAGACCGGCGTCCCGTCCATCACCGCACCCTCGTGCAGGAAGAGCCGCCGCTTCTTGCGGGCGAGGGCGACGAGCGAGGTGCGTGCGAACGCGACCGGGCCCTTGTTCGCGGTGACGACATGCATCCCGCGCCCCAGGGCCTGACGCACGTGGGAGGTCGCGGGCTGGCCTTCCCGGGGGTCGAGGGGGCTGATCTCGACCAGCACGTCGGCCGGGACCCGGGCGATGAGCTGCCTCACGCCGCGCGGCTTCGGGTCACGCCCGAGGGTCTCGAGGGAGCGACCCCTCTCGACGAGCTGCCGCGCGCGGTGAAGGGCGATCCCCTGCGGGTCGATGGCCAGACCGTGTCGCGCGGTCGCGATGCCGGTGACCCGGACCCTCACCCCGGCGGTGCGCAGGGCATGGGCGTAGGGTCCCCGCAGCTGCTCGGCGAAGCAGCGACCGACGTGACCGAAGCCGACGAGCGCGAGCCGGACGTCCTTCATTGCGGTCTGATTCTAGCTCGCCACGCGCTCGTCGAACCCGCCGCCATCCCATCCGGGGGCAGCGGCCTCGCCCGCCGACGGTCAGTGCCCGGATTCGCCCCAGAGCTGCTTCAACCGCCGATCGCGGCCGCAGCCGGCGCGGTACGACGTGTAGCGCACGGGATTCCTCTTGTAGAAGTCCTGGTGGTAGTCCTCGGCCGGGTAGAAGGCCTCGAGCGGAGTGATCTCGGTGACGATCGGCCCGGGCAGGCGGCCCGAATCGGTGAGAGCCTGCTTCGACGCTTCTGCCGCGCGCCTCTGCTCGTCCCCTTCAAAGAAGATGGCGGTCCGGTACTGGCTTCCCCGGTCGCAGAACTGCCCGCCGCCGTCGAGGGGGTCGACGTTGTGCCAGAACACCTCGAGAAGCTCCTCGTAGGTCACGCGCTCGGGGTCGTAGACCACCTGGATCGCCTCGGCGTGTCCGGTCACACCCGCGGAGACCTGTTTGTAACTGGGGTTCTTGACCTTCCCCCCCGCA
>Ga0316577_10000236_pt1 | contig 19133 bp, 18 predicted proteins | sample S5NA_FD_203073 | JGI IMG/M metagenome (GOLD analysis project Ga0316577, IMG submission 203073) | Rhizosphere microbial communities from salt marsh grasses in Alabama, United States - S5-7_050615r2r1 | ecosystem: Host-associated > Plants > Roots > Rhizosphere | place: USA: Alabama | collected... | reverse complement strand
AGACGGAGGGACGATGGACCTTTCGCCTCACATATTCAGAGAGTACGACATCCGGGGAATCGTGGGACGGGATCTCGACCCACACGTGTGTCGGCAGGTGGGGAGAGCCTTCGCCTCTGTCCTTCGGGAGACGGTGGGGGATGACCCGACAGTGGTTGTGGGAAGGGATAACCGCCCGCACTCTCCCCAGCTATCGGGCGGCCTGATCGAGGGCCTCCGGGCTGCCGGGGCGAGCGTGTTGGAGCTGGGAACCGTTCCCACCCCTCTCGTCTCCTGGGCAGAGCATCGTTTCGTGGCTCATGGGGGAATCCAGATCACCGGATCCCACAATCCCTCGGAATACAACGGGATCAAGATGACGCTCCAGGGCCGATCCTTCTTCGGGGAGGCGATCCAGGATCTTCGGAGGCGCATCCTGGCCGGGAAGCTCAAGGAGGGGTCCGGCACGTGGGAAGAGCGCGATGTCGTCCCCACGTACGTCCAGGAGATCGCAATGGGTTTCAGCCTGGGCCGCCCGATCCGTGTGGTCGTCGACTGCGGGAACGGTGTGGGTGCGCTGGTGGCGGTTGAGCTCCTGGAGGCGATTGGCGCCGATGTCATCCCTCTCTACTGCGAATCCGATGGCACGTTTCCCAACCACCATCCGGATCCGACGGTGGACGAATACATCGCGGACATGATCCGGATGGTACGGGATGAGAAAGCCGACCTGGGTATCGCCTTCGATGGCGACGCCGACCGGATCGGCGCCGTGGATGAGACGGGCTCCGTCGTAAGGGGAGACACGCTCCTCCTTCTATTCGGACTCGACCTCTTGAGGAAGTTGGGTCCCGGACAGAAGCTCGTGTTCGACGTGAAGTGTTCCCAGGTACTCCCTGAGGTCTTCCAGGAGGCTGGAGGCCTGCCCATCATGTGGAAGACGGGGCACTCCCACATCAAGGCCAAGATGAAGGAGGAAGGGGCACCTCTGGGGGGCGAGCTGTCGGGCCACATCTGTTTCGCAGACGAGTATATCGGCACGGACGACGCCCTCTACGCTGCCTGCCGGCTGGCGGATCTGTTGGCCCGGGGGGGCGACACCTTCTCGGAGCTCGTCGCGAGACTCCCTGCCTATGTCTCCACCCCCGAGATCCGCATTGAGGTGGATGAGGAGAAGAAGTGGGAAGTGGTGGCAAGGGCGCTGGAACACTTCAAGCGGAACCACGAAGTCATCGACGTCGACGGTGCCCGGGTCCTCTTCGGCGACGGATGGGGGCTCCTCCGGACCTCGAACACCCAACCCGTCATCGTCGCCCGCTATGAGGCTCGCACCGAAGAGCGCTTGAAGGAGATCCAGAGGACGATGGAGGATTGGCTGGCGACGCAGGGTGTCCATGCCTGATCTTGGAACCAGGACGCGAACCTGGGGTCGGCTCCTCATCCTCGTGGTGGTGGGGGCGGGGGCTCTTCTGCTCCTGGGACGGGGATTCGCCAATCTCTACACGGAGATCCTCTGGTTTTCCTCCGTCGGGTACGAGTCGGTGTATTGGACGCTCCTCCTGGCCGACGGCGGCACGCGACTGCTGGCGGGACTCCTCACCGCTCTGATTGCGTTCCTGAACTTCCGGGTGGTGGCCCGCACCCTCAACGCCATCCAGATCAAGCGCCAATTCGGGAATCTCGAGATCGCCGAACGGCTTCCCGCGAGGACGATCCTCTGGGGGGTGGCCATCATCTCCCTTCTGTTGGGTCTATGGGTCGGGGCCTCCTTCCCGCGGGACGCCGGGATCCGGGCCCTTCTGTTTTCCAGGGCACCCTCCTGGGGACTCAGGACCCCCTTCCTCCCTCGGGACATCTCCTTCTTCGTCTTCACCCTTCCGATGTTGGAAGGACTCATCATCCTCGGCCTGGCCCTGACATTCCTCCTCCTCTCCTTCTCGGCTGCCGGGTATGCCGCCACCGGGTCTCTGACCTTCAGGGCGGGGCGGGCCAACATCGCGGAGCTCCCCAGAAAACATCTGGGTGTCCTGGCGGGGCTCTTCTTCCTCATCCTGGCCGCCCGATTCTGGCTCTCACCCTTCCTACTGCTCCTGGATGGGAATTCCGGGGTTCAGGGGATCTTCGGGTTCGCAGATGCCCAGGCGAGGGTCCCTGCGTACAGGGTGCTGGCACTCCTGTCCGCTGCCGGCGGAGTCGCCACCATCTGGTCCGCCTTCCGACGGAGGTTGGCTCCGCTGGTGGGAGCGGGGATCGCGGTCGTCCTGGGTGGCCTGATCCTGCTCCAGGCCTACCCAGAGATCGTCCAGCGCTGGCAAGTCGAGCCAAACGAGCTGGCTCGGGAGACACCTTTCATAGAAGCGAACCTCGAATTCACGCGGCTGGGCTTCGGCCTGGACTCGCTGAACAAGGAGGAGTACGACTACGGAGAGGATGTCCAGCCTGACTGGGCAGAGGCCGCCCGTCAGTTCGCGGGGCTTCCCATCTGGACCCCCGCGACGCTCCTCACGACGTTCCAGGAGATCGAAGCCAGGTACCGGTACTATGACTTCGCCGAGGTGGCGGTAGATCGATATCCCTCCACCGGAGGGATTACCCCGGTGGCGGTGGCGGTGAGGGAGATCGATCCCGGGGGGATCGAGGATCCGAACTGGCAGAACCTCCACCTCCGGCCTCGGTATCTGGCGGGAATGGGTGCCGTAGCCAGTGCAGTGAACCGGCGAACTCCGCAGGGTCGTCCCCCCATGTTCCTCTCGGGGATTCCGCCGGTCGAGCCGGAGGGATCCGGTGCTCCCGAGGCCCTGGCCCTGGCCGACCCATCCGTCTACTTCGGGTCGCAACCTCAGCTCTACGCGGTCATCACGCCGGGGGTCGGCACCCCCGACACCGGCGACGAGGAGATCCAGGGCATACGCCTGGGGGGCCTGTTTCGGACCCTCGCCTTCGCCTGGCGCTTTCGAGACCCCAATCTCCTCTTCGCTTCCGAAGTGTCGGATGAGAGCCTCTTCGTGTATCGGCGGAGCGTGGTGGAGAGGGCTGCGGCCATCGCACCGTTCCTCAGGTTCCTGGAGGCGCCCTACCCCGTCATCTACCAGGGGACGATCGTCTGGATCCTCGAAGGGTTCACGGCCACCCGGAGGTTCCCCCTGTCTGCGCGTCAGGAGCTGGCGGGACGAGGCACCGCCACCTACGTGCGGAACAGTGTGAAGGTCACGGTGGACGCCGTCACGGGTGAGACCCGATTCTACCGGGTAGACGACGAGGATCCTCTTCTCGATGCCTGGTCCAGGGTGTTTCCCGGAGTCGTCAGGCCCCTGGAGGAGATGCCCGCCGAGCTCCGTCTTCACACCCGCTATGCCAGATCCCTCCTGGAGCTCCAGGCCAGGGTCCTCCTGCAATACCACCAGGAGACCGCGCCCACCTTCCATGGCCAGCAGGATGTCTGGGCCCTGCCCCAGGAGCTTTCACAAGGCACCCGACCCGTACCGTACCGACCCGAGTACGGCATCTACCGGCTTCCGGGTGAGGAGCGGGAAGAGTTCCTTCTGACCACCGTGTTCGTCCCGGCGGGGCGACAGAACCTGACGGGGCTTCTGGCGGCGCGTTCCGACCCTGATCATTACGGTGAGCTGCATCTCCTGAACATCGCCGTGGAAGAGCAGGTTCCCGGGCCTCGACAGGTGGAGGCACTGGTGGAGCAGGATCCAGTGATCTCCCAGCAGTTCTCTCTCTGGCGTCAGGGTGGGAGCCAGGTATGGTCCGGCCATCTCCACGTGGTCCCGGTTGGAAGGAGAATCCTCTATGTGGAGCCCATCTTCCTGGCGGCGGAAGCCGATGCTATTCCGGAGCTCCGCCGGTTCGTGGTGAGCGATGGCAGGAGGGTCGCCATGGAAGAGAGCCTCTCGGAGGCCATCTCGGCCCTCGCGGGAGCGGTGGGCGAGTCCTTCCCCGGGCTCCCCTCCGAAGATGCCATCCCAGAGCAGGCCCCGCCCATGGGCCGCTGGCCCCAGGAGGCCCTGGATCTCCTGGATCGTGCCGAGGAAAGGTTGAAGGCCGGCGACTGGGCAGGGTTCGGAACCGCTCTCGAGGAATTGAGGGTCCTCCTCCAGAACCTCTCCGAAGGGGGAGGGGAGGGGTAGCCGCCTCCCCCCGACAACCCTACCTTCAGCCGATGCCCAGGGCTCGGAAGCACCCTGCTTTCCCTCGAATGGAAGCCCTGGGTTCGACGCGCTCAGAAACTGCGAGAGGATCGCGATGAATATCCATGAATTTCAGGCCAAGGAGATCTTCCGGAAGGCCGGAATCCCGGTCCCACCCGGGGAAGTCGCGGAGACCCCGGAAGAAGCTCATCGGATTGCCCAGAGCCTGGGTGGCCGAGTAGTGGTCAAGGCACAGGTGCATTCCGGAGGGCGGGGAAAGGCAGGGGGAGTCAAGCTGGCGAAGGATCCGGATGAAGCCAGAGCACATGCGGAAGCCATCCTGGGCATGGACATCAAGGGCCTGGAGGTGAAGAAGGTTCTGGTCACGCCGGCTGAGGAGATCGCCACCGAGGCGTATGTGGGTTGCCTGGTGGATCGGGGGGCCCAATCCATCACCTTCATGGTATCCTCGGAGGGTGGGGTGGACATCGAGGAGGTGGCCCACACCAACCCGGGTGCCATCAAGAAGGTCACCATCGATCCCAGATACGGCCTCCTCCCTCATGAAGCGTATTGGCTGGCAAACTCGCTGTACGACGACCCATCCCTGGTGAAGCAGGCGGCAAAGATCATTGGCCAGCTGTACACTGCATTCCAGATGGCCGGGGCCTCCATGGCCGAGATCAATCCCCTCATCTCCACTCCGTCCGGGGAGGTGAAGGCCATCGATGCGAAGATGAGCGTCGACGACAATGAGCTCTTCAGGAAGCCCGACGTCGCCTTGTTCAGGGACCTCTCGGCCGAGCCCGAATCGGAGACGAAAGCCAGGAACGCGGACCTCTCCTATGTCAAGCTCGACGGGAATGTCGGCTGCTGTGTGAACGGGGCGGGGTTGGCCATGGCCACGATGGATCTGGTGAAGTATTACGGCGGGGAGCCGGCGAACTTCCTGGACATCGGAGGATCGTCCAACCCGGACAAGGTGGTGGCGGCCCTGGAGATCATTACCTCCGACCCGAACGTGAGAGTGATCCTCTTCAACATCTTCGGGGGGATAACGCGCTGTGATGATGTCGCAAACGGAATCGTTGAAGCCACCAAGCGCATACAAATCAGTGTGCCCCTGGTCATCCGCCTGACCGGGACCAACGAGGAGGAGGGGGTGAAGATCCTGGAGAGCGCGGGGATGTCTGCCGCCATTTCCATGGATGAGGTAGTCGAGCGGGCCGTAGCCCTGGCCAACCAGGCCTGATCAACGGAACACGAGAAAAAGAGAGTCCATTCAGATGGCTATCTTCGTAGATGAATCGACGCGCCTCGTGGTCCAGGGGATCACGGGACGGGACGGGTCCTTTCACACCCGTCAGATGATGGAATACGGGACTCAGGTGGTGGCAGGTGTCACCCCGGGCAAAGGTGGACAGTCCTTCGAGGGTCCCCAGGGAAAGAAGGTCCCCATCTTCAACACGGTGGAAGATGCGGTGCAGGAGGCCGGGGCCAACACCTCGGCCATCTATGTGCCCCCTGCTTTTGCCTCCGGGGCGATTCTCGAGGCCGCGGGGGCTGGGATCGGGTTCATCGTATGCATCACGGAAGGAGTCCCGGTTCAGGACATGACCCGGGCCCTGAAATACGTCCGGGACCGCGGCGCGAGGCTTCTCGGGCCGAACTGCCCCGGGATCATCTCCCCCGGCAAAGCAAAGGTGGGGATACTCCCGGCCCAGATCGTGACACCGGGACCGGTTGGGGTGATCTCGCGCTCGGGGACTCTGACCTATGAGGCGGTGATTCAGCTCACCAACGCCGGAATCGGCCAGACCACTTGCGTGGGGATCGGTGGAGACCCCCTCATCGGCACCAACTTCATCGACGCCCTCTCCGCCTTCAAGGACGATGCGGAGACAGAGGCCATTGTCATGATCGGGGAGATCGGTGGAACGGACGAGCAAGAGGCCGCGGCCTGGGTCCGGGAGAACCTCAAGATACCGGTTGTGGGCTTCATCGCGGGGCAAACCGCCCCGCCTGGACGTCGCATGGGCCACGCGGGAGCGATCATCAGCGGCTCGGCAGGTACCGCGGAGGAGAAGATGAAAGCGTTCCGGGACAACGGAATCGCGGTGGCGGCCCGTCCCATCGAGATCGCCGAGCTGATCAGGGATGCGCTGGCATAGCTCTATCGCTCCCGAGAAGTGTGGGGGCACCGGGGGAGAATGAGACTCTCCGAGATCCTCTCCGAGGACCGAATTCTGGTTCCCCTGGAGGCGGAGACGTTGGAGGAGGCCATCGGCCTGCTCTGTCATGGGCTGGAGACGTCCGGCACGCTGCCCAAGGGTGCCGGACCCCGCCTTGCCGGGGAGTTCTTCTCCGGCGCACGGGGAGAGGTGATCAGGGTCAACGAATGGGTGATCCTGGCCGCTGCTCGAAGCGAACAGGTGGACCGATTCACGGGCACCTTGGGCTCGGCTCCAGAACCGTTCGACATGGGGGGAGAGGGGGAGGGAGGGACCGCCTCCGTCCTGCTCCTCCTCCTCACTCCTCGGAGAGTATCGCCTCTCAAACTCCAGGCGATACCGGCTCTCTCCCGGTTCCTTCGGGAAAAGCGACACGCGACCCGGCTCAAAGGATGCAAGACTCCTTCGGAGATCTCCGGGTTCTCGGCCTTCATGGAGGTGGAAGTTCAGGACCAGCTGCTGGTGGCGGATGGCCTGACTCCCCTCCAATACCGTGTCTATGCCGATACGCCTCTGGCCGAGGTCGTGGGCCTCATGGTTCGCCAGGGAATCAGGGCCGTCCCTGTCGTGGGGCAGAAGCTGGAGTTCCTCGGCCTCATCACCTCAGGCGACGCCATACGATACCTCCTTCCCGAGCGGTTGACCGGTTCGAAAGGGGGAAAGGAGATGGGTTCTCTCCTGGCGAAGGAGGTGATGGTCCGCTCCATCATGTGCATCTCGGAGGATCAGAGCCTTGTCGAAGCGGCGAACCTGATGGTCAACAAGGGGGTAAGCCAGCTTCCCGTAGTCAGGGGAGGGGAGCTGGTGGGCTTCCTTTCGGTCGATTCCGCGCTTCACCTCCTGTTCGGTCCCGGTGGAAAGAACACCCCGGACGGGAACCCGGGGTCACCCCGGCTGTCCGGCACTTGAAGCCACCACGATAACGCTCAGACAAGAAGAAGAGAGGGCGATGAGTCGAACCCTTGCCATCATCAAACCCGACGCCGTGGCGTCGGGCAACGCCGGGAAGATCCTGGCCCACCTGGAGCGAGAGGGCTTCCTGCTGAGGTCCATGAGGATGACGCGCCTCACCCAGGCCCAGGCCGGCGAGTTCTACGCTGTCCACAAGGAGCGACCCTTCTACGGCGATCTGGTGCGGTTCATGACCTCGGGAGCATGTATCCCCGTGGTACTGGAGGCCCGGAACGCAGTGACGAAACTGAGGGAGGTCATCGGGGCCACGGACCCGGCGGAGGCGGCGGAGGGGACCGTCCGAAGTCTCTTTGCCGAGAACAAGGAGCGCAACGCGATCCACGCGTCCGATTCTGAAGAGAACGCCGTCCGGGAGATCGGATTCTTCTTCTCGGATCAGGAGATCCTGGGTCTGGCCGGCTGACTCAACCAGTTCGGAAGGTGGGGCAGGGGTGCCAGGATGAGGCTTCTGCCCCTTTTTCCGTGCCGCGCCGGAGGCGCGGAAAACCCTGTCGGAAAGGGGTTTTTGCGTTGACATGGCACGGGCAATCTGGCTACCTTTCCCGACTATGCTGACGATCCCCTTGGCTCGCCTGGAGCGGGAGGGGACTCTCGAAATCCAGGCGGCAATCCCGCCGGACGATCCGAGTTGGGATGGGACGGAGCTCCGGTTTTCCATACCGCTTTCCATCTCAGGTCAGGCGCAATGGCTCACCAGCGGAGAAGTGCTGGTGCGGGTTTCACTCCGAGGCCAGCTGGCGCAGGAGTGCCGTCGATGCCTGGATCCGGTGGAGGTCGCGGTTGAAGAGGAGCTGTCCCTTCTCTTCGTGCCTCCTGGGGACGTCAGTGAGGAAACGGAGGACGTTCGCCTCCTGCCTCCCGGTGCAATGGACCTGGATCTGGGGGAAGCGATCCGAGAAGAAGTGATCCTCACACAGTGGCCGTACGCCCTCTGCAGGCCGGATTGCCGAGGGTTGTGCCCTCGGTGTGGGGCGAACCTGAACGAAGAGAATTGCCAGTGCTCATCAGAGGAGCTTGATCCCCGATGGGATGCCCTCCGGGCGCTGAAAGAAGAGCGAGATTGACAGATGGCGGTTCCCAAGAAGCGGACATCCAAGCAGCGTCAGCGGAAGCGCAGGACCCACTACAAGGCGGAGGCGGTGACCACGCAGAGTTGCCCCCGTTGCGGTGATCCAAAGCTTCCCCATCGGGTCTGCCCCACCTGTGGATTCTACCGGGAAGAGGCGGTGATCGACGTGGATCAGGACTGATTCGGGGCAAGTCGGTTGCGCATCGCCCTGGATGCCATGGGGACGGACCGGGCTCCCTTCAGCGAGATCGAGGGGGCCGTTGAGGCGCTTCGCCGCGCCGGGTCCGAGTGTAACATCATCCTGGTAGGGGATGAGGAGCTCATCTCCGGGGAGTTGGCGAGGCACTCCGAGTATCCCCTCGACCGTCTCTCCGTCGTCCACGCCCCTGATCGCATCGTGCCGGGAGAGCCTCCGGCGCAGGCCGTCAGACGGAAGTCTAGATCCTCCATCGTCGTCGGAGTCAAGCTCCAGAAGGAAGGTCGGGCGGATGCGTTCGTGAGCGCCGGGTCCACGGGGGCGGTCATGGCTGCATCGCTTCTGTTCCTCCGTCCACTCCCGGGCGTGGACCGCCCCGCCATCGGTACGGTCCTTCCGACCTCGGGAGAGCCGACGGTGCTCCTGGATGCCGGGGCCAACGTTGATTGCAAACCCCTTCACCTTCTCCAGTTCGCCCAACTGGGGAGGATCTATGCTCAGGACCTCCTCGGGGTGGCCAACCCCCGTGTGGGCCTGTTGAACATTGGTGAAGAGCCGGAAAAGGGAGACGAGCTCTCAGTGGAGACCCACCGGCTTCTGACAAATGCCGACCTCAACTTCGTTGGGAACGTCGAGGGCCACGGGATCATCTCCGGGGAATGCGATGTCCTGGTCTGTGATGGATTTGCCGGCAACATCATTCTCAAGTTCTATGAGTCGGTTGCCGGGTTCATCATGAGCCTCTTCAGGCGGGAGATGGAAGCGCAACACGTCGAGAGCCTCGACTTGCATGGGATATTGAAGAGTCTCGACTACACGGAGTATGGGGGCGCTCCTCTCCTGGGAGTGGACGGAGTGACGGTCATCACACACGGCGCGGCCACTCCCAAAGCGATTACCGGCGCCATCAACGTCGCCGCCCAGGCCATCCGATCCTCCATGGTATCCCATATGACCGCGGCGCTGGCCAGAAACGACGAGAGGTAGAGAGCCCAGAGCATGGTGAAACACCCGAAGCCCATCGTAGAGATCGTCTCGACCGGGAGATACCTCCCCGAAAGGGTCCTCACCAACTTCGATCTGGAGAAGATGGTGGAGACGTCTGACGAGTGGATCCGGGAGCGCACCGGGATTCGGGAGCGCAGGATCGCCCGTCCGGACGAGGGGGCTGCTGAAATGGCAGCCCAAGCCTCTCGCCTGGCCATGGAGAAGGCGGGAATCGAGCCCGGCGAAATCGACTTTCTGGTCCTTTCCACTGCGACTCCCGACCGATGGCTGCCTTCGACGGCCTGCGACCTGCAGGCGCTCCTGGGCGCCGACAACGCCATGGCGTTCGATGTGGCGGCGGCCTGCTCGGGGTGGCTGTATGGCCTCAGCATTGCTGAGGGCTTCCTGGCGGCGGGGCGGGGAGAGATCGCTCTTGTGGTTGCCACGGAGAAGATGAGCTCCATCGTCGACTGGGAAGACCGGGCGACGTGCGTCCTTTTCGGGGACGGCGCCGGCGCCGCAATACTGAAGAAAGCCCGGGGGGATTCCGGTATCATCTCCAGCTTCCACAAGTCGGACGGGATGCTGGGAAACCTCCTGTACCGGCCTGCCGGCGGCTGTGCCGTCCCGATGTCGCAAGAGGTCCTGGACAACAAGGATTACCTCTTGAAGATGGCGGGGAGGGAGGTCTTCAAGAATGCTGTCAGGTCCATGGCGGAGGCCTCCGACCAGGCCCTGCAGCGGGCAGGCATGACCGGAGAGGACATCGACCTCCTCATTCCTCACCAGGCCAACATGCGGATCATCTCCGCTACCGCGAAGTACGCTGGGATCCCCATGGATAAGGTCTATGTGAATGTGGACCGTTTCGGAAACATGAGCTCGTCAGCTGTCCCGGTTGCTCTGGACGAAGCGATCGAGCACGGATTGGTGGGCCCCGGCTCCCAGATCCTGACAGTCGCCTTCGGGGCCGGCTTTACCTGGTCGGCCATGACCTTCCGCCTGTAACGTCGCCTCCCGCTACCCATGTCGATAGGCTTGCTCTTCCCCGGACAGGGATCCCAGTGCGTCGGAATGGGAAAGGCACTCGCCCAGGCTTTCCCAGATGCGTCGGAGGTCTTCCAGGAAGCCGATGACCTCCTCGGTTTCCACCTCTCCCGGTTAGCCTGGGAGGGACCGGAGGAGGAGCTGAATCTGACCAAGAACGCTCAACCGGCCCTCCTCGTCCATTCCGTCGCCGTCCACAGGGTCATCGAAGGGGAGCTCGGAGAGGTGGGAATCGCCGCAGGGCATTCCCTGGGAGAGTTCTCCGCCCACGTGGCTGCAGGCACGATTAGCTTTCAGGATGCTGTCGGCACGGTTCGCCTGCGGGGAGAGCTCATGTACGCGTCAGGGGCGGAGCGCCCCGGGACAATGGCGGCCCTTCTGGGGTTGGACAGGGAAGCCGTGGAAGCGGTGTGCCGGGCAGTGGGCGAGCGAGGGATGATCTGCGTCGCAGCCAATATCAATACCCAGGTGCAGGTAGTCATCAGCGGGGAGAGGAGCGGCGTAGAGGAGGCCATGGTTCTGGCCAAGGATGCGGGAGCGAAGAAGGCCGTGCTTCTGACGGTTTCAGGGGCTTTCCACTCTCCCCTCATGGCGCCGGCGAAGGAAGGATTGCGGGATCGTCTCGAGGCGATAAACTTCTCCGACCCCCTCTACCCTGTGGTGTCGAACGTCACAGCGGAGCCTGTCGTTCAGGGGAGGGAGGCAAGGGGGCTGTTGGTGGATCAGCTCACTTCCCCCGTTCGGTGGTCCGCATCCATCGACCGAATGGTGGCGGGTGGAGTGGACCGGTTCTTGGAGCTCGGACCAGGTTCAGTGCTTTGCGGCCTGAATCGCCGAAACGCGAAGGGTGTTCCCTGCACGTCCCTCAGCGAGCCTCCGGACTTCGACAATCTGCTTAGGTAACCCGAGAATCAGGGAGGTTAACCCCTTGGGTCCGAAAGAGCTTGAGAATCAGGTGGCAGTGGTCACGGGTGGTGGCCGGGGCATTGGCCTGGCCATCGCGGAGGCCCTCGCCGATGCCGGGGCCCGGGTCGCCGTGGTGGATGTGGACGAGAGTGGAGCCAGGGAGGCGGCCAAAAATCTCCCGGGCGACGGCCACCTTGGATTCCGCGCAGACGTGACGGTGGATAGAGAAGTCCAGGAGGTCTTGCAGGCCGTTGAGGAGAGGATCGGGTCCATTACGATTCTCGTAAACAACGCCGGGATCACCAGGGACAATCTCCTGCTCCGCATGTCCGAGGAAGATTGGGACCGGGTTCTGGCGGTGAATCTGAAAGGTGCCTTCAACGCTACGAAGGGTGTCGCGAGGGGGATGATGAAGAGGCGGCAGGGGGCGATCGTGAACATCGCGTCCGTCATCGGTCTCATGGGAAATTCAGGCCAGGCCAACTACGCGGCCTCCAAAGCCGGGATGATCGGGCTCACGAAGAGCGTGGCTCGGGAGTTCGCGAGCCGCGGCGTGCGCTGCAATGCCATCGCTCCGGGATTCATCGAAACGGAGATGACGGCGAAGCTCAAGCCGGAGGTGATCGAGGGGCTCAAGAGCCAGATTCCCCTGGGCACGCTGGGGAGCCCAGGGGACGTTGCCGGGGTGGTCCGCTTTCTCGTGGGCCCTGGGGCGGCATACATTACCGGGCAGGTCATCGGCGTAGACGGTGGGATGGTCATGTGAGGTGACCGATCACGTCCAGGAACGCAGAACAAACCAACACCGTGCTTTTCACTGCAAAGGGGGTATCATGGCGGGCAATGCTGAGGCAAAGGTCAAGGAGATCATCATAAACGAACTGGGTGTGGACCCGGAGAAGGTCACCGCGGAGGCCTCTTTCGTGGAGGATCTGGGTGCCGACTCCCTGGACACGGTAGAGCTGGTCATGGCCTTCGAGGAGGAGTTCGGAGTGGACATCCCGGACGAGGACGCTGAGCAGATGCGGACCGTCGGCGATGCCATAAAGTACCTCGTCGAGCACATGGATGACGCCTGACCCAGGCTGATCCGAAGACTCACCTTCCTGTCAGGTTAGCATGACGAACTCAGGCAACCACCGGAAGAACCGGGTGGTCATTACCGGCATGGGGCTCGTGTCACCAGTCGGGAATGACCTCCCGAGCTCCTGGAGAGCCCTGCTCTCGGGTGCGAATGGTGCGGGAACCATCACGCACTTCGAGGCCACAGAGGACTTCGCGACGCGCATCGCTTGCGAGGTGAAGGGGTTCGATCCGGCCGACTATCTGGACCGGAAAGAGATCAAGAGGAATGACCGGTTCGTGCAGTTCTCCATCGCCGCCGCGGACGAGGCCATGCAGGCCGCAGGGCTCCTGGCGCCGGAGAATCGGCAGCGGGTCGCCCCGGAGCGATTCGGGGTGATCTTCGGAAGCGGTATCGGTGGGATGCATACCTTCGAGGAGAACTGCCGGGCCTTGCTGGAGAGGGGGGCCAAACGAGTCAGCCCCTTCTTCGTGCCCATGTTCATCCCGGACATGGCCGCGGGTCAGGTTTCCATCCGCTTTGGGGCGCGAGGGCCAAACTACGCCACCGTCTCCGCTTGTGCTTCCAGCGGTCACGCCCTCGGCGACGCCCTGCGGATTCTCCAGAGGGGCGATGCAGACGTCATGCTGGCCGGCGGAACCGAGGCATCCATCACCCCCCTCACCATCGCCGGGTTCTCCTCGATGAGAGCCATGAGCACCCGGAACCACGATCCGAAGGCGGCCAGCCGGCCCTTCGACGCTGGTCGGGACGGGTTCATCATCGGGGAGGGAGCCGGGGCCATGGTCCTGGAGACCCTGGAGCACGCCCGGGCGCGGGGGGCGGAGATCCTGGCGGAGCTAGCCGGCTACGGGGCGTCAGGAGACGCCTATCACATCACGGCACCGGAGCCGTCGGGAAGGGGCGCACAGATCGCGATGCGCATGGCTCTGGCCGATGCGGGGGTCGAGACGACCGAGGTCGACTACGTGAATGCCCACGGCACCTCGACGCCTCACAACGATGCCATGGAGACCGCTGCCATCAAAGCCCTCTTCGGCGCCCACGCCGACGCAATGGCGCTGAGCTCCACGAAATCGATGGTGGGCCATCTCCTGGGGGCGGCCGGGGCGACAGAGGCGGTGATCTCCGCCATGGTGGTCCGGGAAGGGAAGATCCCCCCCACCATCAACTTCTCCGACCCGGACCCGGACTGCGATCTGGACTACACCCCCAACCAGATGGTGGAGCGAGCTGCCAGGATCGCCATCAGCAACTCTTTCGGATTCGGCGGGCACAACGTGACTCTGTTGATCCGGAGGTGGGAGGAATAGCCCGGCCCCTGGGAACGGCCAGGCCGGATGCCGAGATACGCGGTAAAGGGGGACCCTGGGCGCAAGCGGGTCCCCCTTCATTATCCGGAGAGCCCTCATGATGCGCGTAGGCGTTGGATACGACTCCCATCGCTTCGATCCGTCCAGGCCCCTCATCCTCGGTGGGGTGCACATCCCCGACGCCCCGGGTCTCTCCGGGCATTCCGATGGAGATGCCATCGCTCATGCGATCATCGATGCCATCCTGGGAGCCGGCGCGGCGGGGGATGTGGGTCGGCACTTCCCACCGGGAGAGGAGGAGTGGAAGGGCGCTGATTCCATGGCGCTCCTTGCCGAATCCGTGCGCATCCTCTCCCGAAAGGGATACAGACCGTCGAACGTAGACGTGGTGGTCGTATGCGAGCACCCGAAGATTGCCCCGGTGGTGGATGACATCCGCAAACGGTTGGCGGATGTCCTGGATGTTCCGCTTGACGCCGTGTCTCTGAAGGGAAAGACAAACGAGGGTATGGGATGGATCGGCTCGGGTGAGGGCCTGGCTGTTCATGCCGTGGCTCTCGTCGACCGGGCCCGGGTTTGATCCCCCTACCCCGGGGCACAGGAAGAGGAACCTGAGGATCCATGAATGCCATCCTAGATTTCCTGGGCAGCCGGGGTCCTCTTCTCCTCTATACGCTCCTCGGTGCCGGTTCGGCCCTGGAGAACCTCTTTCCGCCGATCCCTGCAGACACCTTCGTGCTCCTGGGGGCGTTTCTGGCCGCGGGGGGGAAGGCCGACGCCGGGACGGTCTTTCTGGTGACGTGGCTGGCCAACACCGTCGCGGCCCTCTCCGTGTACTGGATGGGATACCGCTTGGGCCGCCCGTTCTTCCAGGCAGGATTGGGCCGGCACCTCCTCAATCCTGGACAGCTCAGGCGGTTGGGCGATTTCTACGGTCGGTGGGGACTTCCGGCCATCTTTCTCGCCCGTTTCCTTCCTGGGCTCCGGGCCATGGTCCCCGTCTTTGCAGGTGTGACTCATCAGAGGTTCCTCACCGTGGCCTTTCCGGTTCTCGTGGCGTCGGGAATCTGGTACGGCGCGCTCGTGTGGCTCGGTGCGGGCGCGGGTCGCAACCTTCCTTCCATCATGCGGTGGATTTCGGGCGCGCACCGGCTCCTCCTGGTCTGTGCGGCCGTGGTCTGCCTGGTGGGGGGGATCTGGTGGATCCGGACCCGGAGGGAGGGAAAGGGGGAAGGGGATTGAGCCACCCTCCGGTCTTCAGGATGGAGTCCTTCCTGGACTATCTGACTTTCGAGAAGGGCCTCTCGGAACGCACCCTTTCCGCCTACGGGCGGGATCTCGGGAAGCTGTTCGAGTTCCTTTCGAGTCGGGGGCGATGGGGCCCCGAAGCCATCGAGCCTGCCGATCTGAGGGAGTTCGTCTTTCATCTCAAGGACTCGGGACTGTCGCCCAGCTCCATCCGGCGGGCCGTGTCCTCTCTCAGGAGCTACTTCGCGTTCCTTCTGGAGGAAGGGGTTCTCGAGGTGGACCCCAGTGACCGGCTCGAAGCTCCTCGGGCGGGGCGGGAGCTGCCCAATGTCCTCTCGGTGGAGGAAGTCCAGCGCATGTTGGATTCCCCGCACCCGGATCATCCGATGTTCTGGCGGGACCGGAGCATTCTGGAGGTCCTCTACGCCACCGGCGTGAGGGTCTCGGAGCTTCTTGCAATGAAGCTGGTCCACCTGGATCTGGAGGAGGGGTTCTGCACTGTCTTCGGCAAGGGTGCCAAGGAGCGAATCGTCCCCCTCGGAACGCCGGCCCGCCGGGCCCTGGACCGTTACCTGAGGGAGGTGCGGCCACGACTGGACTCAGGGAAGGGGAGGGGACACGTCTTCCTGAACCGGCAGGGTACTCCCTTGAGCCGGATGGCCATCTGGAACCTGGTGCGGAACGCCGCCCTGGGAGCGGGGATATCCCGAACCGTCTCTCCTCACACCCTCCGGCACACCTTCGCCACCCATCTTCTCGAGGGAGGTGCGGATCTCGCGGCGGTCCAGGAGCTCCTGGGTCATGCCGACATCTCTACGACTCAGATCTATACACACATCGACCGCGAATACCTGAGAGAGGTGCATCGGACGTTCCACCCCAGGGGATAGGCGGCCAAGGTGGAGAGGGAAGGGGGACGTCTCTCCCCGGCCCTGCACAGGGAGGAGCACCGAGCTCTCGTGCCTCCTGCCCGGGGAGCTGGAAGGGTCAAAAACCTCCGTGGGGGGCCATGGCAACGGGATGGGCGCCCGCCCGGGCGTTGGCCTCTGCCTCCACCAACGCGAAGAGCTCCGATTGGGTGTGGACCCCTTCCAGGACCTCTATCGCCTTCTCCAGGACGCGATCCCGCTCGGCCAGGAACTCCAGGGCATGCTGCTGGTGGTTCACCCGGTCCGCGAAGGCTATACGGGCCCGCCAGGAGAGGTACCGCGGGACGTCTGGATGCTCCAGGACCTCTCTAGGCACCCCTTCTTCAAGGAGGGCTTCGATGAAGCCGTCGATGGTGGAGGGATCGAGTTCCTCCGGTCCCACCCCTTCCAGCGCCCGCCGGGCCTGGTCGAAGGCGAACTCCGCTATGCGGAGCGTCAGGGGCACGCCGGCCCTGGCGGACTCGATGAGGAGGGACTGTTCGGCAGATGTCAGCGTGTCGTCCTCCACCACGAGATCAGGAAACACACCTCCGTCCGCCCTGAGGGTCCGGCCCGCCGAGGTGGTGACCACGGGAAAGTCCACCGTGTCAGTCGGCGGTGATATGGGAACGCCATCCAGGTCACGAGGGATATGGAGAGAACGGCCCAGAGGGGTCATCCAGTCCCCTGTGGTTATACGAAGTCTCCGGTCCCCAGGAAGCGGGAGAACGGTCTGAACGATGCCCTTTCCGAAGGTCCTCACGCCCAGGACCACCGCTCGGTCATGATCCTGGAGAGCGCCGGCCACGATCTCGGCGGCAGAGGCGGTGTATTCGTCCACCAGCACCACCACGGGCTTTCCGGGAATCCGCGCCGGGAGCCGAGCGCGCCAGGATTCCTCTTCGGTCTCATTCGGCTTGCCACGTGCCCGGCTCTTCGTGCTGGCCAGGGTCAGGCCCCGGTCCAGGAAGAGATCGGCCATGTTCAGGGATTCCACGAGGTACCCACCGGGATTCCGACGGAGGTCGAGTATGATACCCTTCGCGCTCTGGAGAACGCCGAAGGCCGAGTCTACCTCCAGGGCTGAGCCCCGTGCGACCCGATCCACCAGAATGTACCCCAGGGAATCATGGACCATCCCGGCCTTCACAGCAGAGACATGAACCTGGTCTCGCCGTATGGGAAGGGTGATGGGCTCAGACAGCCCGTCCCGTTCGATGGTGACCTGCACCACCGTCCCGATGGGCCCCCGGATGGAATCCCGGGCCTGATCCAGGGACCAGTTCCGGGCATCGATCCCGGCTACGCCCACGATCCGGTCCCCCACGACCATCCCGACCTCTTCGGCCGGTGTCTCCCGAAAGACCGCCGTGACCGTCACGCGCTGGTTCAGGAGCGAGATCTGGACGCCGATACCGGCGTAATCCCCCGTGTTGTCTTCCTCGAAAATCCCGTATTCCTCCGGCGTGAAGACCTCTGCATACGGATCGTTCAACCCCTGGATCAGGCCCTTCAGCGCCAGTTCCCACAGCGTGGAGTCACTGAAAGTGGTCCGGTGGTAGTCCAGGATGTCCCGGAAGGCTCCCAGAAAGACCTCGCTTTCAGGGACCGCCCTCAAGCCCGCTTCCTCACCCGAGAGTACCCCGGTGCGGCTCATCGCTGCCCGAAGGGTATCCGGGACCTGGGAGCTGAGACCCGAAGGGATCAGGGCGAAGGTCAGGAGAAGGATGGATGAGGCTCTATGAATCATGGCTGGCTCGGGTCGTGGCTCGACTGTCGTATAACCTAAAGAATAACACCATCTGGCCTGCCGGCGTTCCCTTTTCCCCTTCGCACTGGGGCCGACACAGGGGGACCGCGGGAGGAAGGACGACCCTGACGCTCGCCGGAGGCGGGATCAGCAGAGCAGCGGGACCCATGCGGAGTCTTCAGAGACCCCTTACGTTTACAATCTTGCCAGGAACGGGTCTCCCGGGCTCGATGGTAGCTGGAGAACACCCCGACACCGGCAACCTTCGAAGCGCTCTCCAGGAGCCGGCACGATCCCATGACGATACAGCGACGCGACGCTTCCTCCCCCCTCCGTTTGGGACTGGTCCAGTTCAGGCCCCGGAAGGGCGACGTTGAAGGGAATCTCCGAGGGATCAGGGAACGCATCGACGCCCTCGGGGCCGAGCACGATCTTCTCGTCTTCCCCGAGGCCTCCCTCACGGGGTATTTCCTCGAGGGGGGAGTCTCCGAGGGAGCCCGTCCGGTTGAATCGCTGGCCGACGGTCTCGGCCCCACGGAAGACGATGGCCCCCATCTGGCGGTGGGGTTCTATGAGCGGTGGCGCAGAGGTCTCTACAACAGCGTGGCCTACCTGGAGCCGAGAGGGGGCACCTACCGGACTCTCCACGTGCATCGGAAGATCTTTCTTCCCACCTATGGAATCTTCGAGGAGGCCCGGTTCACGGATCCGGGAAGAGAGATTTCAGCCTTCGACACGCCGTTCGGCAGGATGGGAATGCTCGTCTGCGAGGACATGTGGCACACTCTGCCTCCCACGATCCTGGCGTTGGACGGAGCCGAGCTCATTCTCGTGGTGAGCGCGTCGCCGGCCAGGGAGTTCCGGAGAGGCCCGGGGCTTCCCGGGAACCTCGAACGATGGGACGCCCTGGCCCGGGGCGCGGCTTTGGAGCACGGGCTCTTCGTCGCCGTTTCTCAGCTCGTGGGCACCGAAGGGGGAAAGGTCTTTCCCGGCGGTTCGGTCATAGTCGGCCCCGACGGAGCCGTCCTGGCACGGGGACCGTTGATGGCCGAGGGCGTCGTGTCCGAGGCCCTGGACGGGAGCTGGATCGAACGCGCCCGATTCGATACCCCCTTCATCGCCGATCTCCGACAGATGCTGCCCCATCTCCAGCGGTCTCTCGAGAGAGCCGGCGGCCGGGAGCTCGGGTCCCCCGAGCCGGAGGCGATGGAGTCCGAGGGAATGGAGGCCGAACCCGAGACTCCGCCAGCCCTTGGAGGGAAGGGGCTCGTCTCCCTCCCCACCCACCGCCCCCGGCCCGAGGACCG
>Ga0316577_10000234_pt1 | contig 19166 bp, 18 predicted proteins | sample S5NA_FD_203073 | JGI IMG/M metagenome (GOLD analysis project Ga0316577, IMG submission 203073) | Rhizosphere microbial communities from salt marsh grasses in Alabama, United States - S5-7_050615r2r1 | ecosystem: Host-associated > Plants > Roots > Rhizosphere | place: USA: Alabama | collected... | reverse complement strand
ATTGCATGTTCCTTGCCGGAAATGTCCGGCAAGATCGGTACACCGCCCGGTGCAATCACGATGTGATCGGCCGTGTAGCGAGTGCCATCGACGTCCACGGTTCGGGCATCTACAAATCGGGCCGTGCCCTGAATGTGTTCAATATTGGATTCAGCCAGATAACTTGTATACCAGGTATTTATGCCGTTGATATATTTTTCACGTGCAGTCACCAGCCTGTCCCAGTGAAAGTCCTTCAGGCTGACGTCGAATCCATAGCCGGTGGCGCTATGCAGGGTCTCGGCGATACCGGAGGCGAACCACATGATCTTTTTGGGTACGCAACCCACATTGACGCAGGTGCCGCCCAGCTTGTGGTTCTCGATAATCGCGGTTTTTCTACCATACTCGGCAGCACGTTCTGCGGCGGAAAGGCCGCCACTGCCCCCGCCTATGGCGAGCAGGTCAAAGTGTTTGCTCATGAACAGTTCCTGTACAACGGTTGTGCCGCGCCGGGCGGGGGTTGGTGTTCGAGTCGGCATTATAATGGAATGTGGCGGCCAGAGTGTTACGGCCAGAGGTAAAAAAACGAAGTCCCGCAGAGCGTTTCAAGCAAGGCAGGTGCGTCACACCACTGCACCAGGTCATTGTGGGAGCCGGTATTGAATACTGCCCGGTCATGTCCTGACTGAACCGGACGCGCGAAAGTAAGGGTGAAACAAAAAAGGGGATGCAGTGCATCCCCCTGAAGGCCTGGGTTACTCCGTGATGGAGTCAGGTGACGGTGATTCGGGTACGGGTTGTACCCAGAACTTCACCGGTGATCCAGTGAATAATGTCAGTCTCGATCAAATAGGTTCCGGTCCGGGTTGGCTCGAAAATAATATCGTAGCGTTCGGCCGAAACAGCATTGATTTCAGTGACTTGTACAGGCACGGGCAAGGGTCTGCCGTCCGAGGCATAAATGGTCCCGGTCAGCCCGCCGAGGCGCAGTCGCTGCGGGTGATAGCCAGCACAAATATAGCGCGCCAGTAATTTTTGACCGCGTTGCACAGTGGCAGAGATGGCCGGTGCATTCATGGCGCTGTTTCCACTGCCGTCCACGCCGGTAATTACGAAATAGTCGGGATTGAGATCATTCAGCCCGACGTCGCCACCGCAGGTACCCGCCGTCCAGGGCAGGGTGTGCCAGGACGAATCGATTTCATCGACGACCCAGAAGACTTCAACATCGTAGTTTGGACCTCCCGAAAAAAGGGTTCCGATACCTTCCGGTGGGTCGACGATCAGTGCCCCATACATGCCCATTTCCGCATGCAGTACAGTATTGGTATGGCAGTGGTAAAAGTAGGTTCCGGCCTGCGTGGGTCGCCACTGGTAGGTGTAGCTGCCATTTACGTCCCAGGAGAGGTGACCAACCCCATCACTGCGGTAGTCCGGCTCGATACCGTGATGGTGGATGGTGTGGTACATCATCATCCCAACCTGCAGGTTGGTGTGCGCAACCTGGCCCTCGGTGACGCGCATCGCGGCGGACGGGAATGTCGCACCTCCACCCATACCGTCCATGCCCCCACCGTTGGCGGTATCGGAAAACCCCCACATGGTGACGACATTGCCGTCATCCATGGTGAGGGGGATGTTCATGTCGACACCGCGGCTGAACACCACGTCCGGATTGGGATCCAGGGCGGGAACCTCGGCGGGCCGGATCGGGTAGACGTAACAGGCATTGCCCATATCGCCGCCACCGCCGCCACCACCGCCGCCATCCATACCACCGCCACCCATACTGCTGCGACGTCTGCCCATCATTGGTTTGTTTTTTAATAGATTGAACATCGTGTCGTCCCCCTAGCGTGAGTGAAAGTAGATGTCGGTCATTGCGCCGAACATATACGACCCGCCACCCGCGGTCTGGGTCATTTCATCATGCAGGTGCATGGGATAGGCTGAATGTCGGCCTTCGTTTTCCGCCTGCCTAAGCGTCGTATTGGTCATTGGTGGCCAGGCATCGGGCACCGGATCGAACGGGTAGATTACATCGGCACCGCCACCATTGCCGTCCAGCGGCACGATGTCTTTTTCCCACACGGCCGGGCGTACCTGGCCATTACTGGTCAGCCACTCCATGTGGTTGCCATGGGTGTGGACCGAATGTTTCGCCAGGCCCGCGTTCAGGCAGCGGATCAGGGTGCGGTCACCCAGATGGCCGTCCAGCTTGGTGCGTGGATCGGCCATGCTGTCGATGGCAGGATCCATCGCGCCGGGGGCACCGGGTGGCCGTCCGCTCAGTCCGTTGATGGTAAAGTAGCGCGGTGTGTAGCGGCCCGAAGGTGTCTGGCGGTTGCGCACGGCGTTATTCCAGGCCGGGTCGCATTCGTTGAAAACCCAAAAGTATTGCTGCACGAAAGTCGGGCTGCCGGAATAGACCTGGTTGCTGCTGCCTTGCGGCATGACAGCAAATCCGCCATGCAGGCCGGTTAGCCGGTTATAAGGAGCATTACGCCCGTCGTAATAGAGATAGCTCCCCGGCGCACCGGCGGTAAACTGGATGGTGCGGGATTGGCCGCCACTGATGCGGCCCGAGTCGACCATGCCGTCAATGACGAAGCTGTGGCTGGTGCCCAGGGTGTTAATGACGGTGATCCGGACGGTGTCGCCCTCCTGCACAATCATGTGCTCTCCGGGTGCGTTCAGCCCGTTGCTACTGCTGCTGAAACCACGGAAATAGACGCTCACACCATCCGGCTGGGTAATGAAGCCATCGGTGATGTAAAAGGTTTTGCTGATTGTTGCGGCGTGGGCACGCGGTGTCCAGCTGATCAGGCCAGTGCCACCCAGGATGGTGCCCGCCAGACCGGCGGAGCCGGCCTTCAGAAAGTCTCTGCGTTTCATTGGAACCCCTCTTGTGTTTGTGGTGGAAAACACGGGTCACGAAAACACCCCGGCCCGTGCGAGCATCCCTGTTGTTATTGGATAAGACTTCCAAAAGAAGACAGGACCGGCCGATATTGTTGTTATTGTTGGCCGGCTGCCGGACCACAAGTAAACCATAAAGATTAAAGGGATATCTGTGACAAATATTACACAGCGATGACACCCGGCCAGGTGAATACGGGAAGCGGCGAAGTTGTAGCGAATCGCGCTGGGCGCCCTAGGCGGGCACCCTGGGGAATGCGGTCAGGAGGCGCCGGGTAAGACGCGGTTTTCACCCAGCCGGATCTGGCCGCGCGACAGTGTAATGCACTGCTTGTTTTCCAGTTTCTTCAATAACCGGCTGACTACCTCACGCGAGGTGCCAAGATCCTGCGCCAGTTCCTGGTGGGTGACATTGAGTATATCCGAACCGGTGCGCTCAAAAAGACGCCCGAGCAGACAGGCCAGTCGCATGTCGAGGGTTTCGAACGCGGTGTCATAAAAGGTCTGAATCATTTCACAGACTGAGTTCATCAGGTTGGACAGCACCAGGTTGCGGAACTGTTCGGAGACCCGCATCGCCTGGTGGAATTGCTCGGCAGAGAGCATCAGCGCCTTGATATCGGTTTCCGTTACCGCATTGGCCTTGAAGGGCCTGTTATGGATCAGACTGTTGATGCTCATCAGACAGATATGGCCGGGGTTGGTGCGATACAGGGTGACTTCCCGACCATCTTCAGCGATCTGGTACAGGCGCAGGGTGCCTTCGAGCATGAGCAAAAACACCTCGCAACTGGCGCCGGCCTTGAGCAGGGTACTTCTGGCCGGAAACTCCACCAGGCTGGCCTGTTCGAGAATTTCCAGCCACTGCGGTTGATCGGCATTGGCCAGCTCAGGGTAGACAGTAAGCAGCTGGGCCGTGGGTGAGGGGTCGCTGGTGTCAAGCGTAGAGTCGGGTAATGTCGGTGCCATAGTCGGTGTGCGCCTTTTTACTGCTTTAATCGGTAACTCATCTGTAAGTATGACACATGATTTTTATGTCGATAGGCCAATATTAAACATAAAAGATATGAATTTGGCGTTTATCGCGGCCCTCGCGCGCCCCGGAGGGCCAGGGAAGTGGGCGCAGCCACCTGCATGCTGGCGATAGGCTTACACCATCCACTGCGGCATGGTGGTGAGCAAATATCGCTCCGGAAGTCCCGGTCCGACACGGGGAATGTCAGCTCCCCCGCCCGGTCTGGCGCGGTCTAAAAGTGATACTGGAGGTAAGCGGTAACATAGTTACTGCCGCCCTTGATGCGGCCGAATGCCGAAGAGGTTTCGTAGATGCCCGAGCGGTGTTGCACTCCGGCGCCCAGCCACAGATCATCGATGGGTTTGGCGTGGAACAGATCGCCCAGGTTGAGATCGAGGGTGACATCCAGATAGGCCATGAAGCGGCTCGGTACGTACCCATTCAGGTCCATTTCCTGCTGTTCGATGTAGTTGATATGCGTCGAGTAGGACAGGCCACTGCCAAAGCCTAATCGCCAGCGTAACGGCCACTTGATGGTATAGAAACCCTTTACCGCGATGACGTATTCAGGGAACGAGGCCTGGACCTCGGAATTAAAATGGTAAATAAGCCCCGGGGTGAGATACAAGGGGATAGGCGCGCCCAGCAGGGTATCGGACAGAGGATAGCCATAGAACAGCGACAACGAGCGATTGTTGTAGGAATCAAACTCTGCATCCGTAGTGACAATTTCACCGAGACTGGACGTGCTGGCCCAACCATAGGCAAGACGCAAATACGGCTTGGCCTTAAGGCGACGCTGCTGTTGCTTGCGTTGATCGTTAAACAGGCCCAGGCCGAGAGTAACGACGCTTTGCGTCTGGCTGTTGATGGTACTGATGTCGGCAGTATTTTGATCCAGAATCAACATGTAGGCACTGCCAAACAAATAGAAGTTGCTGGTAACGTGGTAGCGCACATCCGCGCCGAAGGTGACATCGTAGCCACTTCCCGGGGTATCGATGCCGAGGCCATAGTAGTAATTGTTAAAGTCGGCGGTTTTCCAGCGCAGCTTGGCATAGGGCGCCACGGTCCATTTGTTGTTATGCCAGCGATAGCTGCCGATCAGGTTGGCATGATAACGACCGTCCTGATCATTTAGGATTTCGAAATCAAGATCCGAAACCGGGCTAAGGCGGTACTTCACCTGGGGGCCCAGATTCAGCGCGTTGCCGCGAAATTCATTTTGATTGTCTGCAGGGACATCAAAAAACTGGTAACTGGCAATGGCGCTGATTTGCCAGTCACCCTTGTTATAGAAACGAATCCCTGCCACCAGGCCTTCCAGGAACAGCCAGCCGTCGTTGTCGTAATACACCAACGGCAGCACATCCTCGACACTGTTCGTCGCCGTTGAATTGGGATAAATGACCTGGGCCGACCGCAGGCTGTAGGAAAGGCCCCACATTTTGGGTTCCAGGCTCTCCGTGCCATGCGCAACCGGCAGGTGGAGAGTGGCGAGCAGGGCCAGCAAAAACGACAGCTTGTTCAAGACAATGGGTTCGGTGGGTCAAGGACTGGATTTCGTGGGGCGCATTAAACCTGAATCTGGCCCGGATTTAAAGCCGGCGACGCCACCTCAGGGCAGTTCGAGGGCCGGCTCGATGAGGCGCTCGGCCTGTTCGCGCAGGGTATTGAGCTGGTCTTCCCAGTAGCGGGGCGTGTTGAACCAGGGAAAAGCCCGCGGAAACGCCGGGTCGTGCCAACGTGCCGCCAGCCAGGCGCTGTAATGCAGCAGACGCAGGGCGCGTAGCGCCTCGATGAGCAGCAGTTCCAGCGGGTCGAAATCAAAAAAGGTTTTATAGCCTTCCAGTAGCAGGCCGAGCTGGCGCTGCATGTCCTGGCGCTCGCCAGACAGCAGCATCCACAGGTCCTGGATTGCCGGGCCGGTCATGCAGTCGTCCAGATCCACGAAGTGGGGACCGCGGTCAGTCCACAGGATATTGCCCGGATGACAGTCGCCATGCAGGCGCAGTTGCCGGACCGGGCCAACGGCCGTCAGCCTGTCCTCGACCTGCTGGAGCAGGGACTCGGCAGCGAGGCGATAATTGTGTTCCAGCTCGGCCGGAATCATACCGCTGCTGAACAGGAAAGCGAGTGCCTCATGGCCGAACCGTTGCAGGGTCAGGGCGGGCCGGTGGGTAAAGGCGCGGATGGCGCCGACGGCGTGAATGCGACCGAGAAAGCGGCCGAGTTGGCGCAGGTGCTCGGGATCATCCAGTTCCGGCGGGCGTCCACCCTGCCGCGGGAACAGGGCGTAGGCAAAACCCGCGTGGTGGTGGAGCGTTTCGCCTGACGCACTGGCCAGGGGTGCGACGACCGGGATTTCCTCGGCCGCCAGTTCCAGACTAAAGTCATGTTCTTCCTGGATGGTAGCCATATCCCAGCGGCCGGGCCGATAGAATTTGGCGACCAGGAAGCGGCCCTCATTCAGGCCGACCTGATAAACCCGGTTTTCGTAACTATTCAATGCCAGCAGGGATCCGTCCACGGCGAAGCCGGCCGCCTCAATTGCGTCCAGCACAACGTCGGGCGTCAGAGTGGCGTAGGGCGTAGCGTGATCCAATTTTGTTGCCTCTTGCGTTGCCGTGTTAGATTAACCGCCCTGATAAACACCATAGTATATAGAACTTAACACCGGAGCCTGTGTCCGATTTGCCCATGACTAATCCTTTATTGACTATGAGCGGCTTGCCGCCATTCGAACATATCAGGCCGGAACATGTGGAACCGGCTATCGACAGCCTGCTGGCGGAAAATCGGCAACGCATCAGTGCGTTGTTAAACGACGCCGGCCACTTCACCTGGAGCAACCTGGCGCAACCGATGGAGGATATGGAGGATCGGTTGGCCCGGGTCTGGTCGCCGGTGAGCCACATGAACTCGGTGGTTAACAGTGAATCATGGCGCGATGCTCACAATGCCTGCCTGCCCAAACTCAGTGAATACAGTACCGAGCTGGGACAGAAGCGGGACCTGTTCGAGGCCTATCAATCCATCCGGGACGGCACCGAGTACGCTACCCTGGATACGGCGCAGAAAAAAATCATCGACAATGCGCTGCGCGACTTTCACCTATCGGGTGTGGACCTGCCGGCCGACAAGAAGCAGCGCTTCAAGGACATCCGCCAGCGACTGTCGCAATTGACCACCCGATTTGAGGAAAATATTCTGGACGCGACCCAGGGTTGGCAGCGACTGGTGACAGACGAGGCCAGCCTGGCCGGGTTAACCGATTCCGCGCGAGCCATGGCTAAACAGGCCGCCGAACAGAAGGGACAGAAAGGCTGGTTGTTCACACTCGACTTCCCGTCCTATTACGCGGTGATGACCTATGCCGATGAACGGGCGCTGCGACGTGAGATGCACGAGGCCTATGTAACCCGCGCATCGGATCAGGGACCCAATGCCGGGAAGTGGGACAACAGCGCGTTGATGGACGAGATTCTGGCCTTGCGGCATGAACTTGCCCAACTGCTGGGCTTTAACAATTATGCTGAGTGCTCGCTGGCGACCAAGATGGCCGATAGTCCTGAGCGGGTGCTGGATTTCCTGCATGATCTGGCGCATCGTTCCCGCGCGATAGCCGAGCAGGACATGCGGGAACTGCAACAGTTTGCACGCGATGAACATGGTGTGGATCAGTTACAACCATGGGACATTGCCTACTATTCGGAAAAATTACGCCAGCATACCTATGCAATCAGTCAGGAAGATCTTAAACCCTACTTTCCGGAAACACGGGTGATTCCCGGTATGTTCGGAGTGGTCAAACGTTTGTATGGAATGAACATCAACCCGATGGCCGGCGTGGAAGTGTGGCACCCCGATGTGCGCTTTTATGAAATCCGCGATAAAGACGGTGAACTGCGGGGCCAGTTTTATCTGGATCTGTACGCGCGCGAGAACAAGCGCGGCGGCGCATGGATGGACGATTGCATCGGTCGTAAGCGCAAGGCCGACGGATCAATACAGATTCCTGTCGCCTTTCTCACCTGCAATCTGACACCACCACTGGGCGACGAACCGGCCCTGTTTACCCATGACGAAGTGATCACCCTGTTTCACGAATTCGGTCACGGCCTGCACCATATGCTGACCCAGGTTGAACAGGTGGGCGTGTCTGGGATCAGTGGTGTGGCCTGGGATGCTGTCGAATTGCCCAGCCAGTTCATGGAAAACTGGTGCTGGGAAAAGGAGGCGCTGGATCTCATTGCTGGTCATTACCAGACGGGCGAAGCTTTGCCCGATGCACTGTATCAAAAAATGCAGGCGGCAAAAAATTTCCAGTCGGGGATGGGAATGGTGCGCCAGCTTGAGTTAGCGTTGTTCGATTTTCGCATGCACCACGAATATGATCCGGAACATGGCGCGCGAATTCAGACGACATTGGACGAAGTGCGGGCCGAGGTCGCGGTGATCACTCCGGCACCCTGTAATCGTTTTCAGCACAGCTTCTCACACGTCTTCGCCGGTGGTTATGCCGCGGGCTACTACAGCTATAAATGGGCCGAGGTGTTGTCTGCGGACGCCTTCTCACTGTTTGAGGAAAACGGGATTTTCGATCACGCCACCGGTCTTAAATTTCTCCGCGCTGTGCTGGAGCAGGGTGGGTCAAGGGAACCGATGGACCTGTTTGTTGAATTCCGGGGTCGTGAGCCGACCATTGATGCCTTGTTGCGACACAGCGGCATCGCGGCCTAGCAGAATTGTCTTTAATAAAAAGTATCAAAATCAAGGAATGTCCTATGCGTAAAATTCGTCCTGTTGTGTTGTTGATAGGTCTTATAGTGATGGGGAACACCGCACTGAATGCCGAAACGCGCTATGTTACGGATCGGATTTTGCTAGGGATACATGCAGAACCAACCGAAGAGAGTCCGTTGCTTGATTCGATACCCAGCGGCACGGCGCTCGAAGTGCTGGAAACGAACGATAGCTTCAGCAAGGTGCGACTGCCCAATGGCAAGACTGGCTGGGCCAGTCGCAGCTACTTGATGGAACAGAAACCGGCGACAGCCAAAGTAGATCAATTGCAAGCCAGCACGCAAAAGGCCAAGGCAGACATGAAAGCCATACAGGAAAAACTTGCCAAGACGGAACGTGAGCTGCAAGTACGGGGGGACGAGTTGTCCAATGCCCGTACCACCATCAAAGAGCTGAAAAAGAACGCTCCGTCTGCCGAGCCGGTTGTTGACACCAAACTGGCGGAGGAGCTCGCTACCGCCAACCAGGAAATTACTGACCTCAGGCAGCAGCTGGCGCAACAACAGGCCGCGGCGGATGCTGCTTCCGGTTCAGAATCGGTGGACGAAAATAAACTTGCCAGTCTGGAAAAGGAAAACGCCGCACTCAAGGGGCGCATTGAACTGGCCCGTGCCAGTCTGGCAGGCGATCAATTGCCGACCACCGTGGATATGGCCCTGAACAAACCTGGTATCCCAGGCTGGTATTGGGGTGTACTGGCGCTGATGCTGATCGTCGGTATCGTCGCCGGGCTGATGTTAATGGACTACAAGCACCGGCAACGGCATGGTGGTTTCCGGGTCTGAACCAGTAATCACGCAGTCGAAACGGAAACCGGGCATGGCAGTACGCTGCGCCACCTGGAACGTTAACTCCTTGCGGGTGCGGCTGTCACAAGTGCTCGATTGGCTGGCGGACAAGCAACCGGACCTGCTGGCCCTGCAGGAAACCAAAACCCCGGACGAAAATTTTCCTGCTGCCGAGATTGAAGCGGCGGGCTATCAGGTGATATGCAGCGGCCAGAAAACCTACAACGGTGTGGCGATCCTCAGCCGCCTGTCTGATTCGGCGTCCGACATCGTTACTGACTTGCCCGGCCTGGAAGATACACAGCGACGGGTGCTGGCGGCCAGCTATGGGAATATTCGGCTGATTAATCTCTATGTGCCCAATGGATCTGAAGTCGGATCCGAGAAGTTTCGTTACAAACTCGACTGGCTGGCGGCGCTACGTGTGTATCTGGCCGGGCAACTAAAAGAACACGACAGGCTGATAGTGGTGGGTGACTTTAATATTGCACCGGAAGATCGCGACATCTATGACCCGGTCCTTTGGCAGGATTCAGTCCTTGCCAGCCCACCCGAACGTGAGGCGTTTCAGCGCCTACTGGATCTGGGCCTGTCGGACGCCTTTCGCCTGTTCGATCAACCAGCTGGGACGTTCAGCTGGTGGGACTATCGTGCTGCTGCATTTCGCCGCAATCTGGGATTGCGCATTGATCATATCCTGATCAGTCAGGCCTTGCGTGAAGTCTGTACGGCCTGTGCCATTGACAACGCGCCACGTGACCTGGAACGGCCATCGGATCATGCGCCGGTTTTTGCAGATTTTGAATTTTGAAGGTTCGCTATTTTAGCAGGATAAAAATCGCACAAACCCGGGTCGGATCAATAGGTAGTTGATTTATATTGGATCACCTTCGTCGTCGAGGTAGAATTCGTTCAAGGCGCGTTCAACCTCAGCCATATGAGTGAGGACGGGACCTCCGCCCATCATAATGCCGATGGCACAGACTTCCATTATCTCCTCAAGTGTTACACCTGCGTGTTTACAAGCACGTATATGCAGTGCGATACAGTAGTGGCATTGCTGGGTTAGCGACATACCAAGAGCGATGCGTTCCTTTTCTTTTCTGCCCAGCACACCTGGATGCATCGCTTCGGCCGTGAAGGACTGTACTATCCCCATCAGCTTGGGTTTATGCTCGGTGATTAGCTGCAGGCCGCGGTGAGCATGCTCCAGTACTTTGCGTTCACTGTCTGAGCCTTTTGGCTTAGTAGATTTTGTCATGAAATTTCCATTAAGAAAAAAAGTGAAATCTGGCGTTTTGATTGTGTAGATGCAAATGTCGGGGTAATACCCAGGGTAAAACACTACACTAAGAACTTGTAAAGAAACTAGTTTTGTTTGACGTATATTAGTTTGTTTGTGTCAAAGCCCAATGCCGCCGCTTTTTTTACGAGTTTGTTTTTTGTCTCCTCGTTCAAATGTGGCTGTCTGGCCAGAAGCCACAGATAGGATTTATCAGGGCCGGACACGAGTGCATATTGATAATTCACATGATCAAGTTCGAATACAACATATGAACCATAAAAGGGACCAAAGAAAGAAACCTTCAGGTAACCAATATCCGGCTCTTTTACGAAATAAGCCTTTCCCTCTGCTTCTTTCCATGCATTGCTTTCTTCAGAATATCCTCGGTTGACTACTTTGACGCCGCCGCCTTCACGCATGCTGTAGTTTGCAGTTACTCGAGACAGGCCGCGTTCAAACGAATGATCAAGCCTGGCTATTTCGTACCATTTTCCAAGATACTTATCTAATTTGAAATTTTTAACGGGCTCAACATTTTCAGGTAGCCCAACACATCCTGCTAATAACAAAAATAGAGATAACAATGAAAGTCTCATTTTATTCCTTGCATTAGATAATTTCCAATGGGTCATGGTTTTCACCGGTTAAATATATCGCGTAAATGAGGTAGTGATACGTCTCGTGTGAACTTGCATATTAGTGTTCCCCGCTCTTTGGGAAATCCTTTAAGCAACACTATTAAACGCACCTATAGATGAAGAAAACAACCTGATGTAATGTCAGGCATTTTAATTATAAAGGCTCAAATCAAGTTTTCTTCTGTCCCGGCACATAGCGCAATACCAGGTAGCCGGTCAATGCCGACAGGAACGAAGCGACCAGGATCCCGAGCCGCACCGACTTGATGTATTCCTGGCCGGAGTATTCAAACGCCAGCGAGGCAATAAACAGACTCATGGTAAAGCCGATGCCGCATAACAATGCAATTCCATATACTTGCGGCCAGCTGGCACCTTCGGGCAGTTTTGCCCATTTGAGTTTAACCATCAGCCAGCTAACGGTGAACACCCCGACCTGTTTCCCCACGAACAATCCGAGAATAACCCCGATGGTAACCGGCTCCAGCAGGTGGGCGATGGTAAAGCCCGACAGGGGCACGCCGGCATTGGCGAACGCGAACAGAGGCAGAATGACAAACGCCACCGAGGGATGCAGTTCATGTTCCAGCTGACGTGAGGGGGAGTAGTCTGGCCGGGCGGGGTCGCGCATCGGGATCATGAACGCCAGGGCTACACCGGCGAGGGTGGCATGCACCCCGGACTTGAGTACCGAGGCCCACATCACCAGCCCGACCAGGATGTAAGCCGGGATGCTCACGACACCACGCCGGTTCATAATGAACAGTAGAACCAGGGCACTGCCGGCGACGGATAACGACGCCAACGACAGGTTGGAGGTATAAAACAGGGCGATGATTACGATGGCGCCAACATCATCCAGAATAGCCAGTGTCATCAAGAACAGTTTCAGTGAAGTGGGCACGCGTTTGCCCAGTAGTGCAAGAATGCCGAGCGCAAAAGCAATGTCTGTTGCCGACGGGATTGCCCAGCCGCGCAGCCGCACCGGATCGTCATAGTTGAACCAGGTATACAACAGTGCAGGCACCACGATGCCGGCGGTGGCCGCAACTGCCGGCAGCATGACCTGGGACAGGCTGGACAATTCGCCTTCCATGAATTCCCGCTTCAGTTCCAGCCCCACCGTAAAGAAGAACACGGCCATCAGACCGTCATTGATCCACAGCAACAACGGTTTGGCGATTTCAAAAGTACCGATGCGGATTTCCACCGGGGTTCGTAACAGGGCATTGTAGATATCCGACAGGGGGGAATTGATCATTACCAGCGCCAGCAGGGCGGCAACAATCAGTAGAATACCGCCCGCGCTTTCGAGACGCAGAAATTCACGGAACACTCGGGTGACCATGCTTTTATCTCCAATGGAAAGGTGGAAAATTCTGGCCGGATTTCTGTTAAGGTTACAGGCCTGACAAATAAAATAAAACCATACATTCATGAAGTACAAGGACCTTCGGGATTTTATCAACCTGCTTGAGTCGCGTGGTGAACTCAAGCGCGTCGACCAGCCGGTTGATCCCTTTCTCGAGATGACCGAAATCTGCGATCGCGCTTTGCGTGCGGGGGGTCCGGCAATCCTGTTTGAAAATCCCAAAGGCCATGCCATACCGGTACTGGGTAACCTCTTCGGTACGCCCGAGCGGGTCGCATTGGGGATGGGACAGGAATCGGTTGATGCCCTGCGCGACGTGGGCAAGCTACTGGCCGCATTGAAGGAGCCCGAACCACCGCGCGGTATCCGGGATGCCTGGAGCAAGTTGCCGGTGTTCAGGCAGGTGCTCAACATGGCGCCCAGCGTGGTAAAGCAGGCGCCGTGCCAGACCCATGTGCTGGAAGGCGAGGATGTGGATCTGGGCACCTTGCCGATCCAGACCTGCTGGCCGGGCGATGCCGGACCGTTGATTACCTGGGCACTGGTGGTGACCCGCGGCCCCAGCAAGTCACGCCAGAACCTGGGCATTTACCGGCAACAGGTTATCGGCCGCAACAAGGTCATCATGCGCTGGCTGGCACATCGCGGCGGCGCACTGGACTACCGGGACTGGCAGCAGGCCCATCCCGGTGAGCCGTTCCCGGTCGCGGTAGCCCTGGGTGCGGACCCGGCGACCATTCTCGGTGCCGTTACCCCGGTGCCGGACAGTCTGTCGGAATATGCCTTCGCCGGTTTGCTGCGTGGTGGCAAAACCGAAGTGGTCAACTGCCTCGGATCCGATTTGCAGGTGCCGGCTTCAGCCGAGATCGTACTCGAAGGTGTGATCCATCCCGGCGAGGAGGCGGAGGAAGGACCGTTCGGCGATCACACCGGCTACTATAACGAAGTGGAGCGCTTTCCGGTGTTTACCATTGAGCGCATCACGCATCGCGACAATCCCATCTACCACAGTACCTACACGGGTCGCCCGCCTGATGAGCCGGCTGTTCTGGGCGTGGCACTGAACGAAGTGTTCGTGCCGCTGTTGCAAAAACAGTTTCCCGAAATCACCGATTTTTATTTGCCGCCGGAAGGTTGTTCCTATCGCATGGCGGTGGTGAGCATGAAGAAGCAGTACCCGGGGCATGCGAAGCGGGTGATGCTGGGAGTCTGGTCGTTCCTGCGCCAGTTCATGTACACCAAGTTCGTGATCGTTACCGACGACGATGTTAACGTGCGCGATTGGCAGGATGTGATCTGGGCCATGACAACCCGCATGGACCCGGCACGCGATACCACTATCATCGAAAACACACCAATCGATTATCTCGACTTTGCCTCACCGGTGTCGGGCCTGGGCAGCAAGATTGGTTTTGATGCTACCAACAAGTGGCCGGGAGAAACCCGACGTGAATGGGGTCGGCCCATAGAAATGGACGCGGCCGTCAAGCAGCGGGTCGATGAACTGTGGGATAGTCTTGGTCTGTTGAACAATAAGGAATAATCTGCCCGACCCTCATCATTTTTTTTGATCGCCCTGCGCTACGCGCATTCCAATCTGCAAATGCCTTGTCGCATTTTGCAGTTATTCAGTACCTGTAGCATGACGTGTTTGAGAATTGCTGTGGCTTCGATTAGAGTCCGCGCACTTAACTATTTACATGCTATCAGGGAGAACAGAATGCAGATTCAAACAGGAATAAAAATGTGGCTGGCGGTTGCTCTGTTATTCACCGGTCAGGCTGTACTGGCAGGTGGCGGCAAAACGCACTGGGGTTATACCGGCCATACCGGGCCAGCACACTGGGGTGAACTTGCCGCCGAGTATGCGCTCTGCAAAACCGGAAAACAACAATCACCGATCAACATTGCCAGTCCCAAGCCAGCCAAATTACCGGCTATCGAATTCCACTATCAACCCAGCATGCTGGAAGTAATCAATAACGGCCATACCATCCAGGTTAACTATGCCCCGGGCAGTTATATCGTCGCCAACGGGAAACGATATGATCTGTTGCAATTTCATTTTCACACACCCAGCGAACACGAGATCAACGGCAAGCCCGCGGATATGGTGGCGCATCTCGTACACAAGGCGAAGGACGGTCAGTTGGGCGTGGTGGGTGTGTTGATGAACAGGGGTCAGGCCAATCCGGAACTTGTGAAGATTCAGGACAACATGCCCACGCAGCATGGCGAGCGCAAAGCAGCCCCAATCAAAATCGACGCGACGCAGTTATTGCCCAGGGATCGGAGCTACTATCAGTATCCGGGCTCACTCACCACCCCGCCTTGCAGTGAGGGCGTGAACTGGATGGTACTCAAGACAGCATCGCCCGCCTCTGCCAGCCAGGTAGCGGCATTTACCGCAGTACTGCACAAGAATGCCCGGCCGGTCCAACCGCTCAGTGGGCGGGAAATCAGGGTCAGCAAATAGTTTTACCTCGACGACTCTGCCGTCACCGTAAACTGGCTGCTACTGTTTTGTAGCGGCCTTTTTTTATGCGGATTTTACGGCCAGCGCGTCGCCAGCGTATGATTACAAACAGGTCATTCCAACGGAGCAGGAAAATGATCCCGGGACTGAAGAAACTGTCGAACTACATTACCGGCCGCATCAAATCCGTGCCGCGCAGCAGTAGCACAAGCTATACCGCCCCGGGTGTGTATATCGAGGCATCACCCCTCACCCTGCCAACGATTGAAATGCTCGATATGAGTGTGACCGGATTTATCGGCGCGAGCGGGATGACGGACACCACACCGGTAAAGCTCGCATCCTGGCTGGTATTTGAAACCCGGTTCGGCCGCATCGAACCGGCCAATCTGCATCTGGCTCATGCGGTGGCCGGATTCTTTGCCCATGGTGGCAGATCGTGCTGGGTCGCTCCACTGGTCTCGACCACCCCGACCGCCGTGGCGCAGGCCTTGCAGTCGCTGGAGGACAGGGTGGAGATTGGTTTGCTGGCAGCGCCGGGGCTGACTAAGGCCGCGGTTCAGCAACAGCTGCTTTCGCACGGAATCCCGGCCGGCTAGCCTGATCCGGGCGGTCCGGCTGGTCCGGCGGGTTGGCATCCCGTATAGTTGGCAGGAAAAACCGGAGGCAACGATGCGACATATCATGGTACTCAATGCCAAGGGTGGTTGCGGCAAGACCACCATTGCGACCAACCTGGCCAGTTATTACACCTGGGAACTGGAGCAAAAAGTCGTGCTGGCGGATTTCGACCCGCAGGGTTCGAGCCTGGCCTGGCTCAAGGCGCGCGATGAAATCTGGCCCGAAATAGGGGGCATCGCCGCCTGGAAAGATTCGCTGCGCGTGCCGAACGATACCGACGTGGTGATTATGGACGCGCCGGCCCGGGTGCATGGCAAGGAACTGACTGCTCTGGTGCGGCGGGCCGAAACCATTATCGTGCCGGTCCTGCCGTCACCCATCGACATCCGGGCCGCTGCCGATTTCCTGAAAGACCTGCTCACCACCGGCAAGGTGTCGCGCAAGGAAACCAAGGTGGCAGTGGTGGCCAACCGGGTGCGCGAAAATACCCTGATTTACCATACCCTGGAAGCCTTCCTGCAAAGCCTGAAGATCCCCTTTGTGACGACCCTGCGCGATACCCAGAACTACATTCGTGCCGAGGAGCGCGGGGTGGGGATTTTTGAAATGGCGCCCTCTATGGTGTGGCAGGATCTGGAACAATGGGAACCCCTGATACGCTGGTTACGCAGCAAGCGCAGCCAGCCCTGAAAAACCAGCTTTGGAGAACGTGTCATGTCTGTCCTGAAACAAAAAACGGTACCGCTTATCGTGCTGTCCGCCCTGTTGTCGGCCTGTGCCGCCAGTGTCAATGTGGATTATGACCAGTCCTATGACTTTGCGAAGGTCAAGACATTCACGATAGTCGATCACCCCACCAAGAAAAGTGGCAATCCGCAGATCGACAATGAATTGATTGCCAAACGTGTTGTCGCGGCAATTAGCAAGAATATGAGCGCCAAGGGTTATACAGCTACGGCAGATAACCCTGATGTCAAGGTCGATTATTTCATTACCCAGAAAACCGGTATCTCGGCCAGTCAATCCAGTGTGTCATTCGGCCTCGGAAGATACGGCTCGCGTGGTGGGGTGGGTATGGGCTATACCGTGCCGGTGGGTGAAGCCCAGACCTATGAAGAAGGTACCCTGACCATCAACATAGTGAACACCAAAGATAATGCCCTGCTCTGGACCGGCTCAAGCAGTCAAATCCTGGGCGAGAACCAGACACCAGAAACGATTGATCAGAACATCAACAATATCGTATCAACTATCCTTGCCAAATTTCCGCCCGGGGGAAAGAAATAGTTTTTCAACACCTAAGCGGTTGTAGCGAAAGTGGATATGCCCCTGCACAGTTTTCGATGCTTCAGATAGTGTGAATCGAATGCAGGTAAAACGGGTGAACCTGAAGACGTGGTGGGCGCTGGCGCCAGCAATCTGGCTGGCGGCCTGTGCCAGCAGTGTCAATGTCGACTACGACCGGAAATTCAGCTTCAGCAGCATCAAAACCTACAAAGTCGCGGACAAGGCGGCAAACCAAAGCGGTGACACGCAGCTCGATAATCCCTTTGTTGCCAAACGGATCATCAATGCCATCAAGGTCGAGTTAAACCGCCGCGGCTACACCTATGACAAGGATAATGCTGATGCGCGCATTGTTTTTCATGTGCAGAAAAAAACCGGACTGGAAAGACGCTCAACGGCGACTTTCGGCTATGGTGTCGGGCCTTATGGTTACTATGGCGGCATGGGTATGGTGTACGGGTATCCGGGCTATTATATAGAATCGTATGAAGAAGGTGTTTTGACCATCGATATCGTCGACAATAAAAACAATACGCTGGTATGGCGCGGTTCTACCGGCCGACGCCTCTATAACGGTAGCACGCCGGAAAAATCCACCCAGGCTATCAATGAAATCGTGGCAGAAATCCTGGAGCGTTTCCCGCCGGATATTCAAAAAAATACCAGGTCATAAAAAAATGTAATTATACAGAGCCCTTCAGAAAAAATATTTTTCTAACAAACAAAACCTAAGAAGCATGAGAGCCCCGGCAAAATAAACAAGAAATACATTTTTAATTGTTGCTTTTTATCATTAAAAAGATGACAGGTAAAAATTACCTGCCACTTCGATTTAAATTTCCATTCGCAAGTTAACGCCTCACATCGCCGGCTACAAAAAGCATCGCGAGGGACGAACGATGCTTTTTACTGTCCGAGTGAATGTGATTGTTAGCAATTTATTCCCACTCTAGCTCTTCATATACTCTCTGAGCGTTTCTTCCAGAAAGAATATCGTAGTTGGGTAGGTCTTTGTATTTGGATTGATCTATTTTCCTGATCTCAGAAATATCGCCACCATTTTCCATGAAATCTTTAATAGCTTGACGCAAGTAAACCAGATAATCATAAGTATCACGTTTCGCATGAGTTAAATCGGTTGTGGAACCGTGACCGGGAACAATATATTTGGGGTTAAATTTCGCCATTGACTGATAAACATTAATCCAGCTTTTGCTATTTGAATAATCAAGCACGCCCAAAAGTCTATCAGTAAATACTATATCCCCCGCGAACATAACAGATTTCTGTGGTAACCATACAAAACTATCTCCAGGAGTATGTGCCGGTCCTTTGTGAAAAATTTCAAACGCTGTTCCACCAAGTTCAAAACTATATTTATTCTCGAAGGTCGTTTCAGCATAAACTGGAGTAGTTGACTTAACGGCATTTTCCCCAACCAAGTTGCCAAGCATAAAAAACTGATCTTTCACTCGTGCTTTTTGATCTTTCACTGCGATCTTGCTTGCAATGATTTCTGCACCTTGCTTCTTGAAATGTTCATTACCAAGCCAGCGATGATCCTGCCCGCCAGTATTGATTACTATGACAACTGGTTTATTCGTAACAGTCTTGATTATTGCATCAATTGCTTTTGCCCCATTATCAGTGCCACCCGAATCAATAAGTACGACACCCGCACTCGTTACAACAAACCCGAACGTTGCATTATTGCCAAGGTTTTCTGGGGAGCGATTACCTAGTCCTCCCACAATGGCATATACATTTTGAGTCACCTTTTGCAACTCCAATTGATTGTTGTTTGCCCAAGCTTGCCCAAAAAAGGCAAGCAGACCCACCAATACATAAATGATTCTGAATTTAGTCATTCTGTTGTGCTCTGTCTTTTATTTCTAACGCCGCAAATCAGCCGCGCGTTTTTGCGTTGGCTGTATTTGCCTTGTTAAAGCTCGACATTCTTATCTGTCACGTCCGTAC
>Ga0316577_10000233_pt1 | contig 19198 bp, 13 predicted proteins | sample S5NA_FD_203073 | JGI IMG/M metagenome (GOLD analysis project Ga0316577, IMG submission 203073) | Rhizosphere microbial communities from salt marsh grasses in Alabama, United States - S5-7_050615r2r1 | ecosystem: Host-associated > Plants > Roots > Rhizosphere | place: USA: Alabama | collected... | reverse complement strand
CTGGCCGCCGAGGGGCGGCTGCCCGAACACTTCGCCCTCGTCGGCTTCGCACGAACCGACCTCGACGACGAGGCCTTCCGTGAGCGGCTCGACACCGCGGTGAAGGAGCACGGCCGAAAGGACCTGGACCCCGCCCTCTGGGCCGCTCTGCGTCCCCGCGTGCGCTGGGTGCGCGGGAACTTCGACGAGCCCGAGGCCTACGAGCGTCTCGCGAAGACGCTGTCCGAGGTCCACGCCGGGCCGGGCTCCGGCGCGTGCGATCTGTTCTACCTCGCCTGCCCGCCCCGCTTCTTCGCGGATGTCGCCACCCGGCTCGGGGCGGCCGGCCTGGCCCGCGAGGGGGACGGGCGCTCCCGCCGCCTCGTGGTGGAGAAACCCCTCGGCCGGGACCTGGCCTCCGCCCGCGAGCTGAATCAGCACCTCCTGGAGGTCTTCGACGAGCACCAGGTGTTCCGCATCGACCACTACCTTGGCAAGGAGACAGTGCAGAACATCCTGGCCTTCCGCTTCGCCAACGGCATCTTCGAGCCCATCTGGAACCGCCGCTACGTTGACAGCGTGCAGATCACGGTGAGCGAGACCCTGGGGGTCGAGGGGCGCGGCGACTACTACGACCGGGCCGGGGCGCTGCGGGACATGGTGCCCAACCACCTGTTCCAGGTGCTCACGCTCATCGCGATGGAGCCCCCGAGCTCGCTCGACGCCGGCGCGGTCCGCGACGAGAAGGGCAAGGTCCTGCGCTCCATCCCCACCTGGAGCCGGGAGCAGGTCTCGGCCATGGCCGTGCGAGCACAGTACCGTGACGGCCGCCTGGCCTCGGGCCGAGAGGCCCCCGGCTACGTCGAAGAACCCAGCATCGACCCGGCCTCGCGAACCGAAACCTACGCCGCCTTGCGCCTGAAGATCGACTCCTGGCGCTGGGCGGGGGTCCCCTTCTACCTCCGGACGGGCAAGCGCCTGAAGGCACGGCGGAGCGAGGTCGTCGTGCGGTTTCGTCGCGCGCCGCTTCAGCTCTTCCGGGACACCCCGGTGAGCGGCCTGGCCTCGAACCAGCTCGTCCTGCGACTGCAGCCACGGGAGGGGATCGCGCTCCGCTTCGAGGTCAAGAGGCCCGGTCTCGAGATGAAGCTGGGTCGGGTCGACATGGACTTCTGCTACTCCGAGTACTTCGGGCAGACGGCGACCACTGGCTATGAGACACTGCTCCGCGACGCCATGCGCGGCGACGCCACGCTCTTCCAGCGCGCGGACAACGTGGAGGAGGGCTGGCGGGTCGTGCAGCCCGTTCTCGACGCCTGGGGGGCCGCACGAGACGACGCGGTCGCCACCTACCCGGCGGGCTCGCAGGGTCCCAACGAGGCCGAGGCCCTGCTCGCCCGAGAAGGACGCCATTGGAACCCGATCGAGTGAAGGGATCCGGCTCCACCCCCCGGCTTCGGGTCTTCCCCGACGCCCGGGCGCTGGTGCGCGCCGCCGCCGCCGAGGTCCTCCGCCGCGGACGCGGCGCCGTGCGCGAGCGCGGCCTCTTCAACCTCGTCCTCGCCGGGGGCAACACACCGATGGCCCTCTACCAGACACTGGGGGCGGCACGCTCGGCACGGTCCGATCTCTGGCACCGCACGCACCTGTTCTGGGGCGACGAGCGCGCCGTGCCCCCCGAGGACCCGGCCAGCAACTACGGGGTGGCCTGGAAGGTCGGTCTCCAGCGGCTGTCGGTGCCCGCCGAGAACGTGCATCGCGTCGAGGGGGAGAGCGAGGACGCGCGGCGCGCGGCCATCCTCTACGAGACCGAGCTCCGCTCCCGATTCCCCGGGGCGGCGTGGCCCCGCTTCGACCTCGCACTCCTCGGGCTGGGGGCGGACGGGCACACCGCCTCCCTGTTCCCCGGCTCGGACGCGCTCGACGAGCGCGAGCGCTGGACCGAGGTCGCGGAGGGGGGGGATCCGCCGCGCCCGCGGGTGACGCTCACCCTGCCCGCTCTCAACGGGGCCGACGTCGTGCTGTTCCTCGTCACGGGTCGCCGCAAGACCGAGGCGCTCGGCCGTCTCCTCGGCCTCCCCGGCGGGGAGCTCCTGCCCGCCCAGCGCGTGCACCCCCGGACGGAGCGGCTCGTCTTCGCCGATCATTCGGCCATGGGTGAGAGCCCCTCCGCCTGATCGCCGCTCTCGCCGCCATCCACCCCTGTCCGACCGGGTGGGGCGCTTGAGATAACATGTGTCAATGGCCGTGCGACTGCCGGGATCCTCTTCCATCCGCCGAATCCACGAACGCGGCCTTCTGGTCCCGAGCCTGGTCGTGCTCGTGGTTGCGGCTGTCCTGGGCCAGGGCTTCCTCAGTCGCGACGGCGACGGGACCGATCCTCAGGAGCCGACGCCCGCGGCGGTGCCGACCCCGACCGCCACGCCCTTTCGTCCCGATCTCGAGAAGATCCCCCTCACCTACTTCTCCGACTACTGGCTGCAGCTGGGCGAGGGCGCGCACCACCTGCTGGTGAGCCTCGGCGAGGCACAGCTGGCCGGGGTCCGGGTGAGCCCGGGCTATGCCCTCAGCTCGATCGCCGCGGCCGATGCGGCGACGGTGGCCCCGGGCGAGGCGCCGGAGGGGCAGCTCGTGGCCGTCGACGGATGGGAGGAGGCGGCCCTCTTCCGACTCGCCGCCGACGTCGGGGCCGATCCGCTTCCCACCGCGGACAGACTGCACGCGGGGGCCTGGCTCGCCGCAGTGACCATGGACGAGGAGCGCGGCCTGCAGATCATCCCCGGTCACCTCGCCTCCACGCCGTCGCCGGGTGCACCTCGACTCGACGTGGCCATCCCGTATCCCGGCTCTCTGGACGTGGCGGCGGTCGTCGATCTCGACGCTCGCCTCGCCGGCGTGGCCCTGCGGTCGTCCGACGGCGTGCGGGTGATCTCCGTCGAGGCCGCGAGGAATCTCGTGGCTCGCCTCGCCTCGAGCCCGGCCTGTCGGGCCGTCGAGGTGGCCCCCCTCCCCGACCGCGTCCGCGAGGTCCTGCGGATGAATGGCGGGGTCGTCGTCGAGAGGCTGTCCGTCGCGGCCTTCACGACACCGCCCGATCTGCTCCCGGGCGACGTGATCCTTCAGCTGGGGGCGAAGGAGGTCTCCACACCGCAGGATTTCGCGGAGGCGTGGGACAGTCAGACGCCCGGCAGCCGGGTGCGATTCCTGCTCGCGCGGGGGAGCCGACGCATCGTCCGACGGACTGAGATGCCCGGACGGGACTGCCGACCGGATGGGGCGACACCGCGGGAGTTGCCGTTGCTGGGCGCCGCCGTGCAGTGGACTCGTGGCGAAGGCCCAGTCGCCGGGGGCGGATATCGACTGCTCCACGTGCCCGCGGAGAGCCGAGCGGCCGAGGCCGAGCTCGAGGCCGGGGACGTGCTCGTGGCGGTTGACGGCACGCCCCTGTCGTGGCCCGAGGCGCGGCGGCTCCTCCAACCCTGGAAGGGCGGCCACGAGCCCGTCCTCACCGTCCGCCGCGACAGCGTCACCCGGCTGACGGTGTTGCCGAAGGACGGGGAGAGGTAGGGTGCTGCTGCCCCGTCTTCCTGAAGAGTGGATCGCCGGGATCAAGAAGCGAGTCGCCCGCCTCCTGCGGCTGCGCTCGAGCTTCCTGCCGGAAGAGAACCAGCTCATCGTCCTCGCGATCGCGGTGGGCGTCCTGACCGGCTTCGGCTCGGTCGGCTTCATCAAGGCCCTCTACGCCGTCACCGACTTCGCCCGCGATCGGGTCGCCGCCGGCCTCGGCTTCTTCTTCGGACCGGCCGACATCGTGCTCCTGCCCGCCCTCGGCGGCCTGATCGTGGGCCCGATCATTCACCACTTCGCGCGCGAGGCCCGCGGCCACGGCGTCCCCGAGGTCATGACCGCCCTCGCCACCGCCGGCGGTCGGATCCGCCCGCGGGTGGTGATCGTCAAGATTGCCGCCTCGGCCATGACCATCGGGTTCGGCGGCACGGCCGGCCGCGAGGGCCCGATGATCCAGATCGGGTCCGCGATCGGCTCCGCCATCGCCCAGCTCTCCCGGCTCCCCACCCGCCACATCCGGACCCTCGTTGCCTGCGGCGCGGCCGGCGGCGTGGCCGCCACCTTCAACGCCCCGATCGCGGGGGCCATCTTCTCCATGGAGGTCTTGATGGGGAGGCTGGCCGGCGATTTCCTGCTCGTGATGCTGACGTCGCTCACCTCGACCTTCGTCGCCCGGGCCTACCTGGGCAACTTTCCGGCCTTCGTGGCCCCGGCCTACGAGCTGGTGAGCCCGGCGGAGCTGCCCCTGTACTTCGGGCTCGGCCTCATCGCGGGCCTCGGCGCCTTTCTCTATGTGCGCCTCCTCTACAAGTCGGAGGACTGGTTCGAGGCCTGGCGGTTCCCGGAGTGGCTCAAGCCCGCGGTGGGCGGCCTGATGCTGGGCGTTCTGCTCCGGTACTTCCCGGAGGTCTACGGCCCCGGCTTCCCGGCCATAGAGGCGGCCCTCTGGGTGCGGCTCTCCCTGGGCCTCCTCGTCGGTCTCTTCTTCGCCGAGCTGCTCGCCAACGTCTTCACCCTCGGCTCCGGCGGCTCCGGCGGCGTCTTCGCCCCCAGCCTCTACATGGGGGCCATGATCGGCGGGGCCTACGGGATCGGGGTGCACGCGCTCTTCCCGGAGACGACCGGCGGCTCCGGCGCCTACGCCATGGTCGGCATGGCCGCGTTCTTCGCCGCCGCGGCCAAGGCGCCGACCACCTCGATCCTGATCCTGTTCGAGATGACCAACGACTACCGGATCATCCTCCCCCTCATGATCGCCACGGTGGCGAGCGTCACGCTCTCGAATCGCTTCATGACCCACAGCATCTACACGCTGAAGCTCCACTTGCGCGGCATCACCTTCCCTTACGAGGGGCGGCGCCCGGGGCCGAAGGTGGAGCCAAGGCCGGAGCCGGAGCCAAAACCGGAGGCCGAGCCAACACCGGAGCCGGAAGCCCCGCCCGGACTGCCCCCCCCTGCCCCCGCGGAGAACTGGCCGGGAGAAGGGGTCTGATCAGCCGGTATTCCGGAGCCCGGCCGCCACGCCGTTGACCGAAAGAAGCACAGCGTCACGGAGAGCGTCCTCTTCGGCCGTGCCCGGCTGCGCGCGCAGCCGACGCAGCAGGGCGACCTGCACGTAGTTCATCGGATCGATGTAGGGGTTGCGGACCCGTATCGACCGCTTCAGCCAGGGTGCGTTGTCGAGCAGCTCGTTCTGCCCGGTCACGCGCAGCAGCGCCCCGACTGCTCGCTCGTGCTCCGCCCGAAGGACCGGGAAGACCCCCTCCCGAACCCCCGGCTCCGCCAGCCCGGCGTAGACCTCGGCGATGAGCATGTCGGCCTTCCGCAGCGACACCTGGCTGTTGTCGACCAGAGTCCGGAAGAAGGCCCACTCGCGGTACATCGTCGCGAGCGTGTCCCAGCGCTCGCTGTCCTCCCCTGCCCACGCCTCGACGGCCGCTCCGAGGCCGAACCAGCCGGGCAGGGTGACCCGGCTCTGCGTCCAGGCGAAGACCCACGGGATCGCGCGGAGCCCCTCCAGGCCGGAGGTCGCCTTGCGGCGCGAGGGCCGGCTGCCGATGTTGAGGCGGGCCAGCTCGTCGAGGGGAGTCGCCCGATGGAAGTACTCGACGAGATCCGGCGACTCCACGAGTGCGCGGTACGACCGCTGGGCGAGGGGTGAGAGCGCGTCCATCGCCTCCTCCCAGGCCCCGCCACGGGAGGGGCTGGGCCCGGTCCGCTTGCCGCTTGTGAAGAGCACGGCGTGGACGAGCTGCTCGAGATGCCGACGCGCCAGGCGTGGGTTGGCGTAGCGCGTGGTCACCGTCTCGCCCTGCTCGGTGAGGCGCAGCCGGCCCCCGACCGACTCCGGGGGCTGGGCCAGCACCGCGCGGTTGGCCGGCCCTCCACCCCGTCCGACGGTCCCGCCGCGACCGTGGAACAACGTCAGGGCGACCTCGCTCCGCCGGCAGAGTGCGGCGAGCGCGCGCTGGGCGAGGTGAAGCTCCCAGTGGGCGGTGACGTAGCCATCCTGCTTGTTCGAGTCGCTGTAGCCCACCATGACCGTCTGGCGCCGTCCGCGGACCTCCAGGTGGGGTCGATAGGACGGGTGCCGAAACAGGGATTCCAGAGTGTCCCGGGCCTGATGGAGGTCCTCGGCGGTCTCGAAGAGGGGGACGACGTCGAGGCCGTCCGCCACCCCGGCGTCGCGGGCGAGCAGCAGCACCGCGAGGAGGTCGCTGGGCCCGCGGGTCATGCTGATGATGTACGTCTGGATCGCCTCCGGCCCGATGCGCTCGTGGGCGCGGCGGACAAGACGGAAGGTCTCCACGGTCTCATTGGTCTCGTCGCTGAAGTCGAGGTGGGCGGGGGTCAGGGGGCGCCGCCCCCCGAGCTCGGCGGTGAGCACGGCCTGGCGGCCGTCCTCGCCCCGCTCGGCGAAGCCTGCGGTGATCCCGTGGCGCGCGAGGATCTCGTCGAGGGCGGCGGTGTGCCGCTCGGCGTGCTGGCGAAGATCGAGTGCGGCCAGGTGGAATCCGAACACCTCCGCCTGGGTGATGAGCGCGCCGAGCCGCCCCCCCGCGAGGCGGGCACCCGAGTGCTCGAGAAGGCTGGCCTGCACCAGGCGCAGGTCGGCGAGGAAGGCCTTCGAGGAGGGGTAGACCCCGGGGCGGAGGCGGTGGTCGGCCCGCCACGGCCGGGCCGCTGCCTCCAGGGTCGCCTGCAGCCGACGGTAGACGAACGTCATCTTCTGCCGATAGGGCTCCCGCGGGTAGTGCGAGGCGACGTACCTGGCCTCCTCGGGGAACACGTCGGCGTCCTCCTCGATGCTGGCGACGAGCTCCTCGCTCACCCCCCGCTCCCGGGCCACGCTCAGGTGCCCGTGCATGCGCTCGAGCGCCCGCCGGTAGAGTCGCAGCGCCGTCCGCTGGTGCTCCCGCAGCGTCTCCTCGGTGACCGCCGGGGTCACGAAGGGATTCCCGTCCCGGTCCCCCCCGATCCAGCTCCCGAAGGTGAGGAAGTGGGGTACGTGGAAGGCCTCGCCGGGCCAGGTCCGCTCCAGGGCCCGCCGCAGGCCAGCCTCCATCTCGGGCACCAGGTCGAAGAGGGTGCGCTCGAGGTAGTAGAGGCCTCCCCGAACCTCGTCGAGCACCGTGGGCTTCGAGTGCCGCGTCTCCTCGGTCTCCCAGAGCGAGACGATGAGCTCCCGCAGCCACTCGATCTCCGCGTCGATCTCCTTCGGGGTGAGGGTTCCCGAGTCGAACCGGTCGAGGACCTCGGCCACGTCGGCCAGCTTCAGGAGGACGGTGCGCCGCTTGGCCTCCGTCGGGTGGGCGGTGAAGATGGGCGTGACGCAGAGACCTCGGACGAGGCTCCGGGCCTCCGCCGCCGACATCCCCTGGTCGCGCAGGGCGACGAGGGCGGCTTCCATCGTCTCGTCCACGGGCCGGCCCGACGCCCGGGCCTCGTGCGCCCGGCGCCGCAGCACCCGCACCCGCTCCTGCTCCTCGGCCAGGTTGACCAGCGCGAAGTAGCTGGAGAAGGCCTTGACCACCCCGCGCGCCTCCGGGAGTGGGAGCGACCCGATCCGGGCCAGAAGGCGCTCGCCCGACCCGGCGTCACCCGAGCGGTGCGCCTTGGCCAGACCCCGGATCTCCTCGACGAGATCGAAGAGGGGTGGCCCCTCCTGCTCGACCAACGTCTCGCCGAGAAGATCCCCGAGCTGGTGGATCTGCTCGCTGAGACGGTCGCGGTTCTCCATCACGGCATCTTACCGGCTCTGGAAACGGACTCTGGCCAGGGTTGCCTCAGGTCGCCGAGAGGACGTCCGCTCAGCCTTTCGGCGACGAGGTCGTGATGGTCTCCAGGCCGTGGGCGTGGGGACCCGTCTCCTCGCGGCGCAGCAGGATCGCGAAGAAGAGGGCCAGGAAGCCGAGGACCGAGAAGATCCACATCCCGGCCGCGTGGCCCATGGGGTTGTCCGCACTGGCCCCGAACGCGTCGTTGGTCCGCCCGATGATCCAGTTCATCCCCGCCACCCCGACCTGTTGGATGAGGGTCATCACCGCGTAGGCGGTGCCGAGACGCCGCTCTTCCACGATGTAGGCCACCGACGGCCACATGACGGCGGGAACCAGGGAGAACGCCACCCCCAACATCGCGACCGGGACCCACAACGGGGTGACGTGGTAGGCCATCATGACGTACACGGGCATCAGCAGGAAGGATCCCCACGTCATGAAGAGGGCCCGCTTGCCGACCTTGTCCACCCAGAGGCCGAAGAGCGGGGTGGCGATCATCGCCGCGATCGGCAGGGCGCTGTTGTACTGCCCGGCGGCCTGCCGGGTGAGCTCCCAGGACTCCATGAAGAACTTGATGGAGAACGACCGGAAGGGGAAGATCGCCGAGTAGAACGTCACGCACAGCAGGACCACGAACCAGAACGACCGGCTGAAGACGAACAGGTCCGACAGAACCAGCTTGTCGGTCTCTCCGGCCTTTCCGAGACCGTAGCGGTGCGAGGCCACCTTCTCGAGGGCGCCGTACGCCAGCGCCGAACCCACCACCAGCAGCCCGATGACCGCGGCCACGACGAGCGGGCCCTGCCAGCTGTTGTAGGCGAACCGGGCCCAGGTGGGCGACCAGTCGGCCCCGACCTGCCCGAGGCGGGCGATCGTGAGGTTGATCCCGAAGGCGAAGCTGAGCTCCTTGCCCTTGAACCATTTGGCCAGCGCGGTGGTGATGGCCACGATGAGGGGCTCTGAGCCCACGCCCAGGAGGAACCGCGCCACCAGCATCACTGTCAGGTCGGACGAGACCGCGTTGAGGATCCCGGCCACGGTGCAGATGGCGGCAAAGAGGATCGTGGATTTCGCGGTGCCGAAGCGGTCGATGATGATCCCACCAATGAGCAGGACGATGACCGCGGCGACGCTGTAGGCCGAGTAGAGAGAGCCGATGTTCTCGTCGGTGAAGCCCAGCTGCGACTTCAGGATGTCCGCGATCGGGGCGATCGAGTCGTAGACGTAGTAGTTGGCGAACATCGCCAGGCTGATGACGACCAGCACCACCCAGCGGTAGACGGTCGGGGGCTCGGGTCGGACCGGCGCGGCGCTGTCGAGGTCGCTCATCGGCTCTCCCGCGGAAAGGCGGATGGTATCAGATGGCGGGGCACGGTCGCGCGGACGTCGACCGCCTAGGCCTGTGTTCTCGGAATGTCAACGCCATAGCGGCGCATCTTGCGCCAGAGGGTGTTGCGGGAGATGCCAAGGTCCTCCGCCGCGCGCGTTCGGTTGCCCCCGTGACGGGCGAGGGCCTCGCGAATAGCGATGACCTCGGCATTCTGCAGCGGGCCCATCGTCCCCTCAGCCGCTTCCAGAACCGTCGGCACGGGAGCCAGGAGCTCCCCCAGGACGTGCGGCGGCAGGTCCTCCCGCTCGATCACGCTGCCACCGCAGACCACGAAGGCGTGCTCGATGGCGTTCTCGAGCTCGCGCACGTTTCCGGGGTAGTCGTAGTGCATCAGGACCGCCATCGCCCGTTCGCTGACGCCGGTGATGCGGCGTCCCTGGGTCGCGTTGAACTTCTTGATGAAGTGGTCCACCAGGAGCGGGACGTCCTCGGTCCGGGCCCGCAGAGGGGGCAGGCTGACGCGGATCACGTTGAGCCGGAAGAACAGGTCCTGCCGGAAGCGCCCGTGCCCCACCTCCGCCGCCAGATCCTTGTTCGTGGCGGCCAGGATCCGCACGTCGGCTCTCTCCGGACGCACCGCCCCGAGGGGGGTGTACTCGCGCTCCTGCAGGACCCGGAGAAGCTTGACCTGGATGGCGGGTGAGACCTCGGCGATCTCGTCGAGGAAGAGGGTCCCACCTTCGGCCAGGGCGAAGCGACCCGGCTTGTCACGGGTGGCGTCGGTGAACGCCCCCTTCCGGTACCCGAAGAGCTCCGACTCCGCGAGGCTGTCCGGCAGCGCCCCACAGTTCACCGCCACGAACGGCTTGTTCTTTCGGGGCCCGAGGTTGTGGATGGCCCGGGCCACCAGCTCCTTTCCCGTACCCTGCGCCCCCTCGATGAGGGCGGTGCTGCTGGAGCGGGCCACGAGGCGCACCAGCTCCCGGACTCCCTGCATGCCCGGACTCTTGGTGACGATGTCGTCGCTCGTGTAGCTCCCATGGATCTGGCGGCGCAGCTCCACCAGCATGGAGAGATCGCGGAACATCTCGACGCCACCGACCACACGCCCCTCCCGGTCCTCCAGGTCGGCGGTGCTGACCGAGACCAGGACCTCGCGGCCATCGCGGGTGCGGATCGTCACCTCCTCGTCGCGGTGCTCCTCCCCCTTGTCGATGCTCCTCCGCAGGAAGCACGAGTGCTCGCAGTGCGTGGCCCGGAAGACCCGGGCGCAGAGGCTTCCGATCACCTCCTGGCGGCTCCAGCCGGTGATCTGCTCGGCCGCCCGGTTGAACGACGTGATCCGGCCCTCCTGGTCGACGGTGAAGATCCCGTCCGGGATGTTGTCGAAGATGATCGAGCCGATTCGGGGGTCGAGTTGGCTGGGCATCTTTGGTGTCCTGTTCCATTCTATCTGCATCTGTCACAAGAATGGAACGCGGAGGGTGACAACTGTCTCGGAGATGAGGCGAGCTGGACCCTCCAATACCGAGGGGGTGACGACGAGAAGAGAAGATAAGTTATTCATTAATTGACGCTTAACGCTGAGGGAGAGAGAGCGGCATGATGCTCGCCACTGCCATCCACCAACGGGTTCGCCGCATAACGGTGCGGCGAACGTCAGGGAGACAACGACAACATGGCGATCGAATGCTCCTACTACCTGGAGGACCTGGACACGCGAGAGCTGCCGCGGCGCTTCCTCGAGGCGTTCGCGGCCATCCTGTCCCACTCCAACTACGCGCCCCTGCTCGACGCCGCCTCCCGTGCGGGCCTGCGGTGCAGCCGCTGTGCCGTCACCTGCCCCGTCTACCAGGCCAGCGGCGACCGTCGTGACATCCCGTGCCACCGCTCGGCGCTCCTCCTCGAGGTCTACCGGCGGTACTTCACCCTGCGCGGCAACCTGAGCGCCCGGTTCGGCTACCCCTTCGTCCTCACCGAGGAGCACATCAACACGATGGCGGAGGAGTTCTACCGCTGCACCGCCTGCCGCCGCTGCAAGAAGGAGTGCCCCTTCGGGATCGACCACGCGCTCATCACCCGGCTCGGGCGGTGGATCCTGGCCGAGATCGGGATCACCCCCAAGGCCCTGGTGGTGGCCACGCGGGAGCAGCTCGAGGGCGACACCCACAACACCTCGGCCATCCCCGCCGCGGCCATGAAGGACACGTGCGAGTTCCTCGAGGAGGATTGTGCCGACGAGCACGGCCTGAAGATCGAGTTCCCCGTCGACGCCGAGGGATCCGAGTACGTCTTCTTTCCCGCGGTGAGCGACTACCTGCTGGAGCCCGACACCCTGATGGGCAACGCCGCGGTGATGAAGGCCACCGGGGGCTCCTGGACCATCGGCTCGAAGAACTTCGACGGCATCAACTACGGCCTCTTCTACAGCGACCGCATGCTGGGCCGCATCGTCTCCGCCGAGGTCGACGAGCTCCGGCGCCTCGGGGGGAAGAAGATCCTGATCGGCGAGTGCGGCCACGCCTCGCGCTCGGCCAAGGCGTTCGTTCCCACGTTCGGCGGGAACGAGCCCCCGCCGGTCGTCAACATCATGGAGTACACCTACGACCAGTGGAAGGCCGGGAAGCTGAAGCTGAAGCCCGGCGTCATCGAGGAGCGGGTCACCTATCACGACCCCTGCAACATCGCCCGCAGCGGCTGGATCACCGAGCAGCCCCGGGAGATTCTTCGCCACATCTGCGCCGACTTCGTGGAGATGACCCCCAACCGCCAGGACAACTACTGCTGCGGCGGAGGCGGGGGCACGGTCTCCATCGACGAGATCCGCAAGTTCCGGACCACGGTCGGAGGCCGGAGGAAGGCCGACCAGATCCGGGCCACCGGGGCCAAGATCTGCGTGGCCCCCTGCGCCAACTGCAAGAAGCAGGTCGCCGAGGTGTGCGAGGACAACGGCCTCGACGTCCGGGTCTGCGGCCTGCACGACCTCATCCTCAAGGCCATCGACGCACCCGACTTCATGAAGACCAATGGCTCCGCTCCGGAGAGCCCCGAGAGCGCGGAGGCCGACACTTCCACGGAGGACGCCTGATGGACGCCTGGATCGCCCTGGCCCGCGGCCCGATGTTCCGCGTCGCTCTCGCCGCCTGCCTGCTCGGGCTGGCCTACCACCTGGTCAACACCCTCTGGATGATCATCCAGTCCCACCGCCGCTCCACCGACAAGGAGCTGTCGCTCGGGACCGTCCTCGCGGCGACCCTCGGCAGCCTGCTGCCCCTGAGGCGACGCCGGCCCCTCCAGACGATCGCCGGCCTCGCCTTCCACGCGGGCATCCTGCTGGTGCCGCTCTTCTACGTGGGCCACGTCACCCTCTGGCAGCCCCACCTGCCCGTCCCGTGGCCGACCCTCGGGCCGACGGTCAGCGACGCCCTGTCCCTCGCGGCCCTGGCCGGGTTGGCCGCCGTCCTCATGTGGCGGCTGCTGGTGCGGACGAGCCGCGAGCTGACCACCACCGCGGACGTCACCGTCCTCCTGCTTCTTCTCGCCGTCACCGCCAGCGGCTACTGGGCCGCCCACCCCACCGCCTCCCCCGCCGCCCCCCGGGCCATGCTGCTGATTCACCTGCTGACCGCGAACCTGGCCCTGTTCCTCACCCCGCTCACCAAGATCGTCCACTGCGTCCTCGCTCCCTTCAACCAGCTCGTGAGCGAGGTGGCGTGGCACTTCCCGGCCGAGAGCGGCGCCCACGTGGCCATCGCCCTGGGCAAGGAGAACGACCCGGTATGAGCACGACGACCGCATCCAGCACCCGCTCGTTCGCGATCCTGACCGACGTCACCCTCTGCATCGGCTGCGAGGAGTGCGTCGCCGCGTGCAAGAAGGCCAACAAGACCGGCGACGACGACGCCCCCTGGAAGTGGCAGGGCGGCGCCGCGGAGCTGAGCTCCACCCGCTGGACGACGATTGCCCGCACCCAGGGCCGGTACGTAAGGGTCCAGTGCCGTCACTGCCTGGACCCCGCCTGCGCCGCCGCCTGTCCGGTGGGCGCCCTCTACGCCACCGAGTCCGGGGCGGTGGCCTACGACGCCGACATCTGCATGGGGTGCCGCTACTGCCTGGTGGCGTGTCCGTTCCGCATGACCCGGTACGAGTGGGACTCGCCGATGCCCCGCGTACGGAAGTGCATCCTCTGCTACGACGCCCTCACCTCCGGCGAGCTGGACCAGCCCGCCTGCACCTCCGCCTGTCCCACGAAGGCCACGATCTTCGGGGAGCGGGAGGCTCTCCTGGCCGAGGCCCGTCGCCGCATCGAGGCGGCCCCCGACAAGTACGTGAACCACATCTGGGGCGAGCACGAGGTCGGGGGCACGTCCGTGCTCTACATCTCCGACGTCGAGCTGACCGCCGCCGGCTGGCCCGAGCAGTTGCCGGGCCACGCGGTGCCCGAGCTCGCCACGACCGTACTGAGCACCGTGCCCGCCACCTTCCTCACCGTGGGTGCGGGCATGGCCGGCGTCCACTGGGTGATCCGGCGGAGGGACAAGCTGGCGGCCGAAGCCAGCGCCGCGGCCCCTCCGGATCCCGACCACACCGACGACGAGGTGAGCTCGTGACCCCCGCTCAGAACCCCCGCCTGATCGTGACGAAGGCCGTCCTGTGGTTCCTGGTGGGCGTGGCCGCGGTGGTGGCCGTGGTGCGCTTCGCCCGCGGCCTCGGCGTCACCACCGCCCTCACCGACGCCACCCCCTGGGGCATGTGGGTCGGCTTCGACGTCATGGGGGGGGTGGCCCTGGCCGCCGGAGGCTTCGTGGTGGCCGCCACCGTATACATCTTCCGGCGCGAGCGCTACCACGCCATCGTCCGCCCCGCCATCCTCACCGCATTCCTCGGCTACCTGGCGGTGATCATCGGCCTGATGATCGACATCGGCCGGCCCTGGAACATCTGGCGTCCGATGTTCCACTGGAACCTGCACTCGCCGCTGTTCGAAGTGGCCATGTGCGTGATGCTCTACACCACCGTACTGGCCCTGGAGTTCGCCCCGGTGGTCCTCGAGCGGTTCTCCTGGGCGGTGCCCATCATTCGATTCCTCCGGCGGGTGACCCTGCCCCTGGTCATCCTCGGGATTGCGCTGTCGACCCTGCACCAGTCCTCTCTCGGCACGCTGTTCCTGCTCTCCGGCGCGCGGATGCACCCGCTGTGGTTCTCGCCCCTGCTGCCAGTGCACTTCCTCGTCTCCGCGGTGGGCCTGGGCCTCGGGATGGTCACCGTGGAGAGCCTGGTCACGTCGTGGTTGTACCGACGGCAGCCGGAGTGGGACCTCCTCCGCGGCCTCACCCGGGCCGCCACCGTCGTGCTCTCCGTCTACTTCGTGGTGCGCCTCGGCGACCTGGCGTGGCGCGGCGAGCTGGGACGAGCCTTCGACGGTTCGTGGTTCGCCGTCCTCTTCTGGATCGAGATGGGGATGAGCACCCTCGCCCCCGTCGCCCTCTTCCTCCGCGCCCGCAAGGGCGACGGGCATTGGGCCATCACGTGGGGGTCGTTCCTGATGACCGCCGGCTTCGTCCTTCATCGGGCCGACGTCGGCGGAATCTCCCACATCGCCGTGACCGGCCAGGTCTACGTCCCCGCCCCCACCGAGGTGGCGGTCAGCCTGGGCATCGTCTCGGGGCTGGGCCTGATCTTCCTCTTCTTCGTGGAGAACCTGAAGGTCTGGGAGGAACCTCCGCCCGCAGTCGACCACTTCACTCCCGCCGCGATGGACCCCGTGAGCTCGCAGTACATCGGCTCCCCGTGGCTCGGGGAAGGGCAGCGGGCCGCCCTGGCCGTGATTTGCGGGGTGGTGGTCGGCATCGCCCTCGTCGAGGCCCAGGTCGAGAGCCGGCGGCGCAGCGCGGCCCGCCCCATCCACCCTCCCCGCAGCGCCGCGGTGGAGGTCACTCCCCGCGCGGACGGAAAGGGCCACGTCTTCGAGGTGGTCTCCCCCACCGTGCCGGCGGCGATGACGGAAGCCGTCGCCGGCGGCGGCCTCCTCCAGGACGCCATCCTCATCGACAGCGGGGGCGAGGGCCGCCTCGTGCTCTTCCCCCACGCCGCCCACCAGCGCCGCCTCGGGGGCGAGGCCTCGTGCACCGCCTGCCACCACCGCAACGTCCCCCTGGACCGGGCGACGTCCTGCTCCCACTGCCATCGCGACATGTACCGCTGGACCGACACCTTCGACCACGCCCGGCACGTGGTGGCCCTCGACCAGAGCCTCTCCTGCAGGGTGTGCCACCGGGACCGGAATGCGGCCCGGACCCGGGCCGAGTCCAGGGCCTGCGCGAGCTGCCACCAGGCAACGCCTCCTCACCTCACGCGGGTGCGGACGACCCGCGAGGCCGAACCCGGTCTCGCCCCCGGCTACGAGAAAGCGATGCACGGGCTGTGTCTCGGTTGCCACCGCGAGGAGGAGAAGGGGGTCGCCGTGGCCGACCGCTCCCTGAGCCGCTGCACGACCTGCCACCGCGACGAGTTCGCCTCCGACGCCGAGATGCGCCAGCGCCCGCCGTTCACGGTCGTGGCCGCCACGTCCCCCGAACCCGAGGGCGCGGTCGGGGGCGGGGTCCGGGGGGCGGCCGGCACCACGGGGGGATCGCCGTGAACGCGCCCTGCTGGCCCGTCTCGAAGGCCCAGGCGCTCCTCGAGGAGATGCCCTCGGGGATCATGGTCATGGACCGCGACTTCCGGATCGTGGACCACAACCGGGCCTTCGTCGACGTCTACGGGACCAACGTCGGCCGGCCGTGCTACCAGGTCTACAAGGACCGTGGCACGGCCTGCCCCGATTGCCCCGCCCAGCAGACCTTCGACGACGGCCGTCCCCGGGTGCTCGAAGAGACCGGGCTCGACCGCAACGGGCAGACCATCCACTACCTGGCCCGGGTGGTCCCCCTCCGCGACGAGGCCGGCGAGATCACCCACGTGGCCGCCATCACCACCGACCTGACCGCGACGAAACGGCTGCAGCGCGAGTACCAGACCCTCTTCGAGAAGGTGCCCTGCTACGTCGCGGTGTTGAACCGGGACCGCCGGGTCATCAAGGCCAACGAGATGTTCCGGCGGACCTTCGGCGAGCCCCGGGGCGACTTCTGCTACAAGCTGTTCAAGGGACGGCGGACCGAGTGCGAGGACTGCCCGGCGGACAAGACCTTCGTGGACGGCCGCTCCCACACCTCGCGCCACGTGGGCCAGACCCGGGACGGCAGCGAGACCCACTACGTGGTCTCGACCGCCCCCCTCCTCCAGGGAGACGGGGAGACCACCCACGTCATCGAGATGGCCCTCGACGTGACGGAGATGACGGCCCTCGAGGCCCAGCTCCAGCACGCCCACGTCTTCCGCCAGGCCCTGGTCGAGAACGCCCTCGAGGCCATCGTCGTGATCGACGAGGCCCAGAAGGTCCTCCTGATGAACAAGGCGGCGGAGACGCTCTGGGGCGCCGATCGCAGGACTCTCATCGGGCACAAGGCCCCGAAGGCGATGCTCCCGGCGGCGCTCCGGCGTCAGAGGGCCAGCACCGGGGCCACCGTGCTCCTCCCCGACACCACGATCACCAGCCTCACCGGCGAGCAGGTCCCGGTGCAGCTCGCCGGGATGACGATCTTTCACGAGGGCAGCTACCTGGGCGGCGCCGTCATCGCCCTCGACCTCCGGGCCATGAAGGACCTGGAGCGCGAGAAGCTCACCGCGGAGCGCCTGGCCGCGGTGGGTCAGACCGTTGCCGGGCTCGCCCATGGCATCAAGAACGTGCTCATGGGCCTCGAGGGCGGCATGTACGCCTTCCAGAGTGGGATGTCCAAAGGCGACGACGAGCGGATGCTCCAGGGCTGGGAGATGCTCCAGGAGAACATCAACCGGATCACCACGTTCGTGAAGGAGTTCCTCGAGTTCGCCCGCGGTCGCACCCCCACCGTCCACCTCATCGACCCCAACGAGGTGGCGGCCAAGGTCGTGGATCTCTTCAAGGACAAGGCGGAGATGGCCGGCATCCGCCTGGCCTTCGAGCCCCAGGCCGGGGTTCCCCCCGCCTTCATGGACGAGGAGGGGATCCACGCCTGCCTCGTCAACCTGGTCTCGAACGCCCTCGACGCCTGTGAGACCAGCGACAAGCCGGACCCGGTAGTCACCGTCCGCACCCATGACCACGGGGGGGCGCTCGTGCTGGAGGTGGCGGACACCGGGACCGGGATCGACTACGAGATCCGGAAGAAGGTCTTCACGACCTTCTTCAGCACCAAGGGCTCGGGCAAGGGGACCGGGCTCGGGCTGCTCACCACGCGCAAGATCGTTCAGCAGCACGGTGGCAAGGTGTCGTTCGAGTCCACGGCGGGCAGCGGGTCGGTCTTCCGCCTGGAGTTCCCCCACGACCGCCTGCCGCGCCCCCGCGAGACGGAAGGCGCACTGACACAGACAGGAGACGAGGATGGCACGGCCTGAGGACAAGACCATTCTGGTGGTCGACGACGAGCCCAACGTCCGGGACTACCTGAAGATGATCCTGGTCGACGCCGGGTTTCGGGTGGTGACGGCCGGCGACGGAGAGGAGGCGCTGTCGCTCATCCGCGAGAGCCCTCCCGACTTCATCTCGCTCGACCTGATCATGCCCCGCAAGTCGGGGCACAAGCTGCTGTTCGAGCTCAAGCGGGACCGGGAGATGAGCCGCATCCCGGTCCTCGTGGTGACGGCCCACGCCCAGGACGAGTTCGGCAAGAAGGACCTCGAGGACATCCTGGACAGCGCGGTCATGTCGGGCCCGGGAACGTACCTCGAGAAGCCGGTCAACCCGGAGTCATATGTCCGGGCGATCTCGCGAGCGGTGGGCGTCGAGCCCTCGCCGCGGAAGACGCCGCGGACCGACCTCAAGGAAGAGCTCGAGCACAGCATCCAGGGTGCGAGCCCCGAAGCCCTGCGCGAGGCCCTCGCGGCCCTGCGCAAGGCGAAGACGAGAGGAGGGCAGGAAGGGTGACGGAGAAAGGCGATCGACGAAAGGTCCTGGTCGTGGACGACGAGCCCCATGTGGTGGCCTATCTGGAGATGCTCCTGCAGGACCAGGGCTACGCCACCGTGTCGGCGGCCGACGGCCGGGAGGGGCTCGAGAAGACGAAGGCTCACAAGCCCGACCTCATCTGCCTGGACATCACCATGCCGGAGGAATCGGGCGTGCGGATGTACCGCAACCTCAAGGAGGACCCGGATCTGGCCCACGTCCCCGTCGTCGTCGTCACGGCGGTGACCGGCCTGGGAGGCGACCCCGAGCCCTTCCGGAGCTTCCTCAGCACGCGCAAGCACCTCCCGCCCCCGGAGGGTTTCTTCTCCAAGCCCATCGAGCGGGAGGAGTTCCTCCGGAAGGTGAGCGAGATCCTCGCGAGGCCCGTCGGGGCCGGTCAGTAGTCGCCCGGCAGTCGCCCGGCCTGCGCTGGCTCGTTGAGTCTCGGCCCCGACACCGGATCAGGCGGACTCACTGGATCGGAACCACGTTGAGGTGATCGATCCTGAAATCGCCGTTCGGATACAGGCGAACGGTGTGCCGGCCTTCCTCGAGGGCCACTGAGGTCCGGTCCCAGCACCAGTTGTCCCGTCCCCCGGTGCCCCAGAGCCCGATGGTCCCGGCATCCTCGCCGTCGACCACGACCCTCGCCTCCGTCGTCACCATGCTCCCGGCGCTGTAGCGCACCTCCAGGACGTAGCGGCCGTCGGCCGGCGCGTCGTACACCCACTCGACGGAGCGGTCGCCATCCCTGTACTCAGAGAAGACCAGATAGCCAGTGCCCGTGAATCCCTTCTGCTGGTCGGACCGAACCGGGACATCCGTGCGCCCCTCCTCCGCCTCGAGGATTTCCCCTCCCTCGGTGATCTCCATGGATGGGAGATCCAGCTGCCCCCCGACGGACCGGATGTCGTGAAGGGCATCGAAGTAGAAGAGCTTCCAGTCCACTTCGCCCAGACGGTTGAACCAGATCGGAGTCTCGTGGGCGGCACTCACGTACGAGACGTACGTGCGCCA